>ODAI013504604.1_pt1 | contig 14169 bp, 6 predicted proteins | sample 1539321 | NCBI WGS metagenome assembly ODAI01 (sample SAMN02144231, study PRJEB22623) | gut metagenome | biome: sheep rumen | host: Ovis aries | place: New Zealand
CATTGTCACCGCTAACTGGCTTAACCAGCTCTGGCTCACCCCATTTGTCAGCATCTAACATGCTGTCCTTCTTAGGATTTCCCTCAAACTTAATCATGAAAGGTCTGATGTTAAAGGTAGTGCCATTTCCTGTGTTAAGACCTGCTGTTGCAACTAAATACCAGCTGTCGCCAATCTTGTGCATCTCTGGCGCCCAGATAAATCTGCCAAGAGATTTTGATGTGTTCTCATCCCAAACTGCAACCTCCTCAGCGTTTGCAAGGCCTGCAATTGTCTTTGCTCTTCTAAGAATGATTCTGTCGTAACCATCCTTGTCGCCGCTTCCTACCATTGGGTAAGATGCTGTGAAATAGTAGTATCCATCGTCCTTGTTATAAACAACATATGGATCTGCTCTTTCAGGAACAAGTGGGTCAGCTGCGTCTGTAAAGTTTCCAGAACCGCCAATCACACCTTCAAGTGTGTATGTGCCAGGAAGCTCAAGGTCAACATTTTCAATGCTATCCTCTGTGAATCTAAGAGAGTATTCCTTCTTTGTTCCATCAGAATATTCAGCCTTAACTGTATTCTTTGAAATATACTTATCAAGGAGCTCTCTGAATTCTTCCTCTGAGGTCATGGCCTCAACCTTGATATCCTCATTCTTTATTGTTGAAAGAGATGTGTTGTATGGGTTTGTAAACTTTTCCACAACAGCATCATATTCATCCTTTGTAAGGCCTAGCTTATTAGCTGTTATGGCATCTGATGTGGCATTCTTAACCGCTGAAAAATCGTAGCCTTCAATTAAGATTGCCTTGTCAAAGTTAACCATATCCTTTGATGTAACAAGATAAGCTCCGTCATTTGTCTTGAGATAAATTTCGTAGCGCTCGTCTGTCATATCATAAACGGCATCGATATCCTTTATATTAGATGCTGATGAACCAGTCTCAATTAATCTTTCGTTGCTGTAATTAATTAAATCCTTGGTTTCATATACAATCAGATTTCCTGAAGGTCCATCTGCTGCAACCATGTAAAAGCTCTTGCCATCTGCTGCTCTAAGTACAGTTGGACTCTGATATGCCTTGCTACCTAGCCCCGTGTACATAATAGGTTGATTCTTGTGAAGAGCTGTAAAGCTACCAGACTTTCCAGCAGCAATCTTCATACCGCCATCCTGTCCAACAGCTGGATTGTTGCTGACATAGGTAACAACATCATCACCTTCACTTAAAACTACAACCTTAAAATCCTTATCCTCTCCATCGATTGTAGCTGTAAGAATTACCTCTTTATTCTTACTTCCTCTTGTGACCTTACCATCATTTGTCAAGGCCGCCTCATCGCTAGATGTCCAAGTAATTTTCTTGCCATCATATTCCGAAGGAAGCTTGATATCCTCTGTTACATATCCCATATTAAGTGAGAAATCAACAGCTGTTGCCTGACCAACCTTTTTATCTAAGAATGCCTGATAAACCTCTGCCACGTCAGAATCTGTAAGCTTGCCCTGATAAATCTTGTAGTTATCAAGATATGCTCTGCAATATTCTCCAGAACCCCAATTAGCTTTTCCAATATAGGTGATTGGAGTTTCCCCTAAGATATCTTCAAGCTTGTTATCTGATGAGAATGAAGATTTCTTTTCTCCATCCACATAAACAATAGTTTCATCCTGCGAATAAACAACATCTACATGCACCCATGTGTTTATTGCCAGTGGAGTGTTTGTTGTAGCACCGTTTCTACCATTTTTGAAATGCTCAATGGTAAGCTTTGAGCCGATGTTGGCTACACCTAAATAATATTCAGGCGAAGACTGTGGATTTGTGTTTGGGGCTGCATAGAATAACCAATCTGTACCAGTTCTTCCAACATTGGCATCAAATGACAATGAAACTGATTTACATCCTTTAAGCAGGCTGTCACCATTTTCTTTGGTAACATTTAAAAATTGCTTTTTGCTGTCAGAAAGCGAAATAGCCTTTCCACTTTCTCCGTAGCTGTCAACTACACTATAGGTACCTGTAGCCTTTGCGCCACCGCCTGTAATATCGTCATTGTCAGATAGATTTTCGAAATCGAAGTTAGCAATAAGCTTTAATTCGCCCTCTTCATCTTCTTCCTTTTCTTCAAGCAGCTTCTTTTCCTTTAGAAGCTCTTCTTCATCTAAGTCCTCTTCATCTACTTCCTCTTCATTTTCTTCTGTGTCGGATTTTTCCTTTTCAGGGTCTTCCGTTTTGGATTTTTCATCCTCAGAGGTTTCTTCAGACTCAGAGACTTCTTCTGACGAAGGGCTCGTTTCTTCATCAGATGCTTCTTCTGTAGATTCCTCTACATCCATCTCGCCAGCTTCAGTTGCTTGCACTAAAGAAAGACCTGAGCCAGGTAATCCCCCCGACCAGGTCATAGAAATTGCAAGAGCTGCTGCCAAGAGACGTTTAAAGTTCTCTTTTTGCATCATCACTATTCCCCCATAAAAAATTTGGACTAATGTCCATTGCTAGATTATGCTGTAGTGCTACAAGCCCCAATCCGTAGCAATACAACGGTTCTAGTTTAGATATTAGTCCAGTGATATTTTTGAGTAAATAGGATTTCTTATTAAGTTTTTCGTTCGAGTTTTCGTAAAAAAATCTACTTTCCTTTAAAATAAAATCTACAGTTCGTATGAAAGTGTTACATTACTTCCTTCGCAATTAACCTCTGCAACAGCTCCCGAAATAATAGGCATTGCAGGTGGCAGATGTCCCACATCAGCATCCATTACTATTGGCACATTATATTTGCCAAGAATACCTGTTACTGCATTGTACTGGTCAAGACCCATCATCTCCTGCTTCCAGGCTGCAAGAGGTCTGCCTATGATGAAGCCCTTAGCATATTTAAACCAGCCTGCTCTATCCAGATTCCAAAGCGCACGTCTTATAGACATTACATTAAGGTCGCAGGCCTCCAGGAACCAGACGATACCCTCGTCCTTATATTTTTCATTGAAGGCTTCCACGTTGTCATATTTAGTTCCTACCAGATTAGCCAGACAGTCCAGACAGCCGCCTGTTAATCTTCCGCTAAATGCAGGCAGACGATTCATCTCCTTTTCACCCATGAAAAGTCTTAGCTCCTTGGTCTCTGTAAGATTATAGGCTGCATAGGGATGCTCCTCATCCTTTAAAGACTCCAGTTCAAACTTATCATAGCCCGATACCTTATCAAGCTTTCCTGTAAAAGCCTTTATGGCATCCTCTAGCGCAGGATGTAATTCATGCATTCCAAAGGCACCTGCGCATGGGCCATAGATGGAAGCTGTGTCACAGATAGTATTTAGCAGAAATGTAAAATTGGTATTATCAGAATAACCCATATACCACTTTGGGTCTGCCTTTTTTACAGCCTCAAAATCCACATAGTCAAGGGTTTCACACATGAGTTCTCCACCACCGCAGGAAATCAACACATCATTATCCCCACTGCAGTAATAATCTGTTAACTCCTTACCACAATTCTCAGGTGTAGAGCTAATGCCAATGCCATCATCTCTTCTACAATTAGGGCCTTCTACAATTTTATAGCCCATGCCCTCAAATCGCTTTATGGCTGCATCTAAGCAGCTTTTATATGGCTCAAAGGTACAACCAAAGGAAGGAGCCACCAAACCGATAACTCCTCCGTCCTTTAAATACTCTGGATATCTCATATTCTCTCCTATTAATCTTCGTAAATTACAGATTTATCTATCTGGGCCAAGGCCTTATCTATTTCTTCCAAATATCTAACTCCGATTTTACTCATTACAGAATTCTTCTTTGTGATATAGCCTATTTCCATAATGCTATTTGGATTTTCCTCGTCACCTCTATATGGGACTACTATATATCCATCACCATTATAATCACCCCAAACGATTCCTGAGCAAAGGGTGTAGCCATTCATAGCCTTAACCAAATTAAGCATAGTAGAACGGTCGGTAACACGAATTGTTTGAGGATAAATGTTTTCACTAAGGATTTCTTCCGCCAAATATTCACTGTTATCGCCCTGCTCGAAATACAAGCATGGATAATTCTTCAAATCCTCAAAGCCGATGGATTCCTGCTTTGCCAGTGGGTGTTCATGCCATAAATATACAAAGGCTCTACATTTAATCAGTGAATGAAACTCCACTGCATGCTCGTTAAATAGTTTGTTAAGAGCCTTACGATTGTAATCACTGATATACAATATTCCGATTTCACTTTTAAGAGTACTTACATCCTTGATGATACTGTGAGTAGTAGTCTCTCTTAAAGCAAAATCAAACTGATTCATATCATATTCTTTTGCTGTATCAACAAATGCGCGTACTGCAAAGGTATAATGCTGAGTGGAAACACCAAATTTTCTTTTATAGCTTCCCTCATCCTTGTACTTTTGCATTACTATATCGTATTGACGATAAAAGCCTCTGATATCCTCTAAAAATTCTGCTCCCTCAGGTGTCACGATAACACCCTTATTGGTTCGCATGAATATGGTAATTCCGATTTCGTTTTCCAGTTCCTGAATCGCACTGGTAAGTGTAGGCTGCACAATATAAAGCTTTTCCGCAGCCTTATTCATAGAACCATACTCTTCAATAGTAAGAGCATATAGCACTTGTTGAATTGTCATATTAGTCTCCCTCTAGTCTCGTGAAAATGTGCCTGTTAAATCCTTTATCACTTCGCTGGCAAGAATAAGCCCTGCCACAGGTGGACAAAAAGCTGTAGAACCAGGAATAGAACGTCTGCCAGCTGAAGGCTCTTCCACCTCTGTTACATCCGAAGCCTGTTCCACTGGCTTTTCCTTGGAATAAACCACCTTAAGCGAATCAATATCTCGTTTTTTCAGTTCCTTTCGCATAACCTTTGCCAACGGACACATGGTTGTATCATAAATATCTGCAATTTCAAAGGCTGCTGGATTTAATTTGTTACCAGTTCCCATGCTACTTATTACAGGAACTCCCAGCTCCTTACATCTGCAGATAATAGAAAGCTTTGCTGTTACAGTATCCACTGCATCTACAACATAATCATAGCTGGTAAAATCAAACTCATCTGCATTATCTGGAAGATAAAAGCACTGGCGTGCTACCACATCCACCTCAGGGTTAATATCAAGCATACGCTCCTTCATAACATCAACCTTTAGCCTGCCTACTGTGGAATGTGTAGCTATGATTTGACGATTGATATTTGTAAGGCTAACATCATCATTATCGATGATTTCAAAATGACCCACGCCACTTCTAACCAGGGCCTCACACACGTAGCCCCCTACACCGCCAATTCCAAATATGGCTACTTTTTTATTTTTTAGCTCTTCCATGGCGCTATGACCTAGAAGAAGCTCTGTTCTAGAAAACTGATTTAACATCTTTACCTCTATTTATTTTTTAATACTTCATTCATACTGCCCATGCGATATCCCTTTAAATCAAGAGATACATAGGTAAAGCCAAAGGCTTTAAAATTATCGTATATACGATTTCGAAGTTCCTCATCAAGCATTCTATTTATATCCTCTGGCAAAAGCTCAATCCTGGCCAGATTATCTCCATGGATTCTTACTCTAAACTGTCTAAAGCCTTCATCCAAAAGAAGTTGCTCTCCCTTATCCACCATGACAAGCTTTTCTGCAGATATAGTTTCACCATAAGGAAATCTGCTGGCAAGACATGCAAAGGATGGCTTGTCTGCTGTGGCAAGACCAAACTCTTTTGAAAGAGCACGAATTTCAGCCTTAGTAAAGCCTATCTCTCTAAGAGGACTTTTCACCTGAAGCTCTGCTATAGCCTTTAGCCCTGGACGATAATCTCCTTCGTCATCCAGATTGGAGCCTTCTACTACATAGTCTACTCCATTGCTATGGGCACTATCAATAATCTTTGAAAACAAATCCTTCTTGCAAATATAGCATCTATCTTTAGGGTTAGCTGCAAAGCCTTCAACGCTCAATTCATCCACTTGAAGTTCAATCTGCTTCACCCCAAGCTTTTTACAAAAATCCTCTGATTCATTTTTTTCTCTAACTGGAAACAAATAAGATACAGCTGTCACAGCCAAGGCCGCCTCACCTAAAGCATCTACTGCCGCATACAAAAGAAAGGTAGAATCTACCCCACTAGAAAAGGCCACGGCAACACTGCCCAGCCCCCTAAGGTAATCCTTTAATTTATCATATTTTTCTAATATACTTTTATCCATTAGCCCCTTTTACCTACCCTTTTAGTAGGATAATAGCAAAAAAATACAAGTAGGTCAATGCGAACCTACTTGTATTTATAATTATCTTTACCCTAATACAGCCTCCATTGTATCCCAGTCAAAGTTCTTTAAGGCTTTGTTTAATTCATCCACCTTTGACACCGATTCTTCTGGTAGCTTATATTCAGATAGCATGTCTAATACAGATTTAGCACCATCGTAATCCATTTGCTGTGAAAGCTCCTTTAGGGCAGAAAATGCATCCTCTAAATCGCTTTCAGATATTGGCTCACGATTGTCTTCAGCTACAGTCTCTTCTTTAGCCTTCTCTTCAACCGCACTGTAAAAGCTGTTCATTCTATCATATAGATATTTGTATATGAACAGAATCTCCTCTGTATTGGCACTGATGTAATCCATATCATTTTCTTTGCCTGCCATTTCAAGCTTATAGGCCTTTTCAGATAAATCCGTTGCACCGATAAGTCTTGCAGATGACTTTAGGGCATGAACCTGAATGGTATAATTTTTCACGTCCTTTGTTTCAAAGTATGTCCTAATAAGCTTTATCTTTTCTACAGCTGTATCATAGAAGCTTCGGCAAACGATAAGATATGTATCCTCGTCTCCACTGGCTTCAATACCCATATCCACATCCATGAATAGCTCTTTTCTGAAGACATCTTCAATAGTACCCTTCTTCTGCTCATCGTCCACAGTAAAGGCTGTGCCCTCAGTAACAGGTTCAATCTTGCCCTCAGGTAGATATTTTTCAATAATGTCTTCAAACTGGATACCATCAATTGGTTTAGAAAGATAATCATCAAAGCCTGCTTCAATGTATTCTTCTCTGGCACCCTTTATAGCATTTGCAGTAAGTACGATGATTGGTGTTTCCCAATTTATCTTGCATTCCTGTCTGATGCGCTGCATAGATTCCTCACCACTAAGGTCTGGCATCATTGCATCCATAAAGATAATATCGTATTTACGATTCTTGGCCATTTCGATTGCTTCTGTACCAGATGATGCTGTGTCTATCTGTACCAGAATTCTCTTAAGCAGGTTCTTTGCAACGATAAGATTCATTTCCACATCATCAACAACCAGGATGACTGCTTCCTTAGCATGGAACTTTTCAATTTCGTTTTCTCTGTCGTTAAAATCATTGTTTTCTCTGAAGTTGCCAATCACACCTTCTCCACATACGGACTGAAGTACAGTGAATGCAAAGGTTGAGCCCTTACCATAAACGCTGGTTACGTTAAGGGCACTATTCATCTTTTCAAGGAGGCTCTTGGTAATACTCATACCAAGTCCAGTACCCTCTACCTTCTTGTTGCGTCGCTCATCAAAACGCTGATATGGAGAGAATAGCTTTTCAATATCCGCTTCCTTAATACCGATACCAGTATCTGTAATGCTAACCTTAAGCTCTATCTGGTCTTCTGAAACCTGTTCATAGCCCATATTGAAGGAGACAGAACCCTGATTAGTGTATTTAACAGCATTGTTAAGGATGTTAATGATGATTTGCTCTATTCTAACATCATCACCATATAGCATCTTTGGAATGTTTTCATCAACATTAACAATGAAATCTAACTTCTTGTCATCCGCCTTTGGCTGTATCATGTTAACCAAATCGTTAACAAGAACGCCCAAGTCGTATTCGCCCATAACAAGCTCTAAGTTACCTGACTCAATCTTTGAGAAGTCCAAAATATCATTGATAAGAGCAAGCAAGGTCTTACTAGCATTTCTAATGTCTCTTGCATACCTCTTAGTAGATTGCTCTTTGGATTCTCTTGTAATCATGGTGCCCATACCAATGATTGCATTGATAGGGGTTCTTATTTCATGAGACATATTTGCTAAGAATTCAGACTTCATCTTGTTTGCCTCTTCCTCCATATGAAGGGCTTTCTCAAGAGCCTGCGTCTTTTCATCCTGAAGCTTTCTAACTATAATTTCATGCTCAGCACTTTGACGTTTTGTAAGCATGTAAACTGCACCATTAATAGCAGAAGCAGCTATGACAAGAATAATAGCTATTAATACTGAATAGAAATATACTCTAAAAGCTGTGGTCTCGTATATTTCCTTTTCTTTTATGATGGAATAAACCTTCTCGTTTATTATTCTATTATTTTCATCTAATACTTCTATATGGAAGTCGTACTCGCCATGTGGCAAATTGAAATATGAAATAGTTCCAAGAGCGCTGGATAATACTTTAGTTTTAGCCTGATCTATTCCATACAGATAGTATCTAACATAAGGATCAGTAGGAGTAAAATTGTTTAGCTCCACATTGATTCCTATTTTTTTAACTCCTTTTGGAATAACTATTTCATTGTTGCTGGTTATAGTCACATATTTATTATCTAAGGTGATACCAGTAATCTTAGACTTATAATTGCTAACATTCATAGAATAGTTGTTAATATTAAGTCTATATACACCTGTACTACCGCATAGATAAATGATGCCATCATCATCAACTGCATTCCATGCATTGCTGGTAAGATTTCCTGGCAAGCCTGATTTAATATCTAATAAATCCCATGCTTCCGCAGTGGCACCTGACATCATTGCATCATATCTGATTACATATATTCCGGCACCACCCATAATAAATATGGTGCCATCTTGAGCCTGATACATATCGTAATTATTATAGAAAGGAATATTATTTATCTCAGTGATTTCAAAATCCTTTGATACATAGCAAAAGCCACTGCCTGTCATAACAAATATGCCATCAGATTGCTTGTCGTCTACTACTCTAAGGATTACATTGGCGCAAAGTCCATCCTTTTTAGTAATAGTTCCTGTTACAGTGTGGTTCTTAATTATCTCTAAACCATCCCCATCACTTCCTGCAAGAAGAGAGCCATCATCCATCTCATAAACATTCAGAATCTGGGCTGGACTAAGCTCCTTGGAAAGCTCCATGGTGCATTCTAGCCTTCTATTTTTTATAAAATGCAAACCGCTCTCTGCCGAAATGACAACCTCACCACTGGCCATGGTGTATACGAATCTTGGACGCCTATCCACAAATTCCCCCTCTGATAGATAAGGGAATAATTCTCCTGTTTTTGAAACAGCCATCAAATCCTTGCCGTAACCTAAAATAATAAGATTTCCATCGGCGTCCTCAGTCATACTTCGGACTCTTGAATTCTTATAAAATTCAGTAACATCATTTTCGATGCTTACCATTTTATTTTTATCTATTATAACTAGCCCATCATCTGTTCCTACGTATAATTTGTTGCCAATTTGATGTATAGCATTAACTACCGATGGGGCAACACCAGACAAGCTAAACAAATCTATAAAACTGGATTTGCTAAGACACAGCAATCCTCTTCTGTAGGATGTAAACCAAATATTTCCCTGGTAATCCTCGTATACAACTTCTACCGCACTATCAAAACCACCTGGATTAAAGAATGTTACGTTCATCTTTACATCCATGGTTCCAATTCCAGAATCAGATGTTATATATGCATAGCCACTATCTGTAAAATGTATGCTATGCATGTAAATCAAACCTTCTGCTGCAACTTCCTTTTCAAGTACATAATTTCCATCACTTAAACGATACTTGCAGATAGTTTCATAATCTGTTCCAACATATAATGCACCATCATTTCCCATGGTTGCACAGGTCGCCCCTTCTTTTATAAAAGAAACAGGCTCGGCACCTGAAGGGCTATATACTGCTATCTGTCCCTTCATATTAACCGCTACAACTTTACCGCCATTACTAGAAATACTTTCTACATTACCTATTTCAGGATATTCTTTATCAACTACAACTTTACCGTCTTCATAATGAACAACGGCTACTCCATTTGCTGTGGCAACGTAAATTCGATGTTCAGTATCCTCTACCATTTTGTGAATGGTATTAGACATAAGTCCGTTGCTTTCATCAAAGATGTAAGCATTTAGCATATCGTCCAAAACAGTTATACCTGAACCATTTGTACCTACCCACAATCTATCAGCTTCATCTACGTGAAGACATTGAACTGATCTCACAGAATTAAAGTTATTAAGCAGCTGGAAATCTTTGCCGTTAAATCTATATAGTCCACCATAGGTACCTACCCACATGCTACCGTCAGAAGTTTGGACTATGTCGTTTGCACAGCCTCCTACCAAACCATTTTCATTGTTATATACCTTGGCAACATAGTTCTCATGTCCTATATCCTCGGCCTTTACATTGATTGAAGGCAGGGCAAGAGTACAAGCAAGCAACAAACCTAATGTTGCTTTCTTACCTAAAGCCTTCTTCAATCTCATGGCATTTTTTCTTTTTGTATACTGCTTGACTGACAATCTAACAAAGAATATTAGTAATAGACCTATTAATGTGTCTGTAAAACAATAATAGAATGTTCCCATGAATGATCTAAAAAGAAATGGCGTTCCCAAAACATTAAGAAAATCTATAGTGGCATCTGGCAAAAACAGTCCCGTTTTGCCTTCAAAGAAGCTTACATTAACAACTGTCATCGGAATTGCTCTGGCAATACCTAATGTCATAGCTAGACTTAGAACAGAAAAGAATCTAGACATGTATTTATTTTTTCGAGCTGAAAATGCTACTAATAAAGCAAATATAAACTCAACAAAAATTCCATATAAATCCCTATGAACAAATATAGAAGAAATAGCACTACTAATAATAGCCACAAACGCACCTATAGCCGGTCCACCAAAATAAGCTGCATACATAGTTCCAGTAACGTTAAGTAAACCTGGAAATCCAGTAAGGCCAGCAAATGTTCTACCTATTAAATTAAAAATCGTTCCGCATATTAATAAATTAATATCATGCTCAGAAGGTTTTAAAGACATGCTATTCCTCTATTCCATCAATAATTCTAAGAAACACATCAACTATATTTGGGTCAAACTGTGTTCCTGAATTCTTTTTAAATTCCTCGATTATCTCTTCTTTTGTATATTTCTTTCTGTACATTTTCTCTCTGTTCATATTGTCGTAAGCATCAGCTACGGCAATTATTCTGGCAATAAGAGGAATATCCTCTCCCTTTTTTCCAACTGGGTAGCCCTTGCCATCATATCTTTCATGATGGAACATAGCTGCCTCCGCAGCGTGTGGAATGGTTTTAACCTCTTCAAGTAAATACGCTCCCTTTACTGTATGCATATGAACTATCTTTCTTTCCTCATCATTCAGCTTGGTAGCTTTGCTAAGGATTTTTTCTGGCACTGCATAATTTCCGATATTGTGTAAAAGAGCAGAATAATATATAGCTTCGCAATCGTTTTTATCCATTCCCATTTGCTCTGCTATTTGTTTTGAGATTTTTGCAACATTTTTAGAGTGGTCTCTGTGATAATAATCCTTAGCATCTGCAACTATAGCGCACAGATTGAAGGTGTCATCTAACATATGCTTTTGAACAATCAGCTGCCCTTCAAAGCCAAGAATAATCCAGGCAATAATGCCACCTACTGCCATTAGACCAATCCATGAAGGCAATAGGAATAAATATATCTTGCCAGAAAGACCTGCAAAATAAGATTTATGAATATGATATAGCATCTCGAAATCAGATAAATCTACATCGCCAGATAAGCTGTACATGATTATACCAATATTGGCCTGACCAGAATAATCCTTTGTAGACTTAAGTGGTAATTCGGCTGAAGATGGAGAATCATCAGGATAATAAACGATATAATCCCCTTTTTTAAGAGGGATTAAAAGATCCTGCCCGGCAAGGTAATAATCAAGATTAATATCTTCAACATCATAGTTTCTAAGGTCCAAAACCTGAACCTTTTCCTTATCTGAAAATTGATGAACCTCGATTACACCATTCCATGCATTATTAAGATAGCAGTCTTCCTTGATGTTAATTCGAAGACGCCAGTCTGTTAATAGACATTTTGAATTGTTAGTTATGGTTGCCTCATAAATTTTGGCATTAATGACCTTATCAGGAAATGCATCATTCTTTTCCCATGCATCTGTAACCAGTCCTCTTGGATGAATATCCGTAGTAACCTCCATAGTTACAGAATCTGCTGTAACAGTTCTATCCATATTGTTAAACGTATTAGTCTGTATTACATGAAAAAGAAATGCTATCAAAAATATGATTAAAATAGTTCCAAGAATTACGAAAATCCTTTTCACTAATCCTTGCATTTGCACTAACGCGTCCATTTGCAAAACCCCTATACATTAATTATTTAGTTATTTCTTCCCACTTCATGCCCTTGTTATACATAGCATCCAACAGTTCATCAAGAGGCATTGGTTTTCCAAAATAATAGCCCTGCGCTCTTTCGCAACCAACCTCTTTAAGGAATTGGTAGTGTTCCTCTGTTTCAACACCCTCGCACAAAGGAGACAAGCCCATTTCATTAGCAGTCTTTATTATATAACTCATTAACGTTCTTGTCTTCGGATTTTTATCAATACTTCTAAGAAATACCATATCAAGTTTTAATACATCGAATTCATAATCTGCCAAGGTAGTTAAAGATGAGTATCCACTACCAAAATCATCAATCCAAATTTCATGTCCTGCTTCACGAAGCTTCTTGCAGGAATCCATTATTAAACCAGTATTATCAGAAAAAGCACTTTCTGTGATTTCCACGTCAATCATATTTGAAGGCACATCATAGATTTCACAGTAATCAGAAAGCATTTTGTATACATCGCAAACCTCAAAATCAAGACGTGAGATATTTACAGAAAATGGAACAAGTGCCTCTCCTTCTGCGCACAAACGTCTGTAATCCTGACATACCTTTTTAACAACGAATTCATCTACGAAATGAATAAGATGGAAATGCTCTAAGGTCTCAATGAAATATCCTGGAGGAAGCATTCCATCCTCTGGATCCACCCATCTTACCAGTGCCTCATAACCACAGATTTCCCCTGTCTGAACTCTGATGATAGGCTGATAAAATACCTTGATATAATCCTTTGCAATAGCATCATCAATATTATCAACTACAAACTGCTGACGTCTTAGGCTATCGCGAATAATATCATCATAAATGCAGTAATAAACATCATGTCTACTCTTTATACTATTGCAGGCTAAACGAGCATGGTCGCAGGCTAAGCCTACCTCTGCGCGCTGGTCATCCATGTAATAAATTCCAGCCTTAACCTTTATCTTTTTATTAACATCCTCATTAAGAAGCATAGTTCTATATACTTCTTCAACGCACTCTACCACCTCGGCCTTTGGCTGGGTTGTGAATACAACAAAGTGGTCATCTGAGAATCTGGCTACTGTAGCACCTACAAATATATCCTTGATAGTTCTTCCCAAATCAATTAACAGCTCATCACCCATCTTAAAGCCATGGCGTTCGTTATACAGTTTAAAGTTAGGGATATCAAAATGAACGAAGGAAACATTCTGTCTTCGAATGTCTGGCTGAGATAGAAGAATCTGAACCTTATTATAAAAGAATGCCATAGTAAATAAGCCTGTAAGCTCATCAGTCTCTCTGTTAGATGCCAGAGCTTCGGCCTCAGCATAGGAATTTCTATTTGAATTAATATATTCGTTTTGGTCAACATCCACTATGAAAACATAATAATAGCTTTTACCAGCTGTAGAATGGAGAAGGTGTCCAAAATCTTCAACATATCTTATATCACCCTTTTTGGTAACAATACGGTAACGGACATAGTCATGGCGTTGTTCGGCATAGATAGTCTGAGCCTCAATCTGATTTTCAATCTTATGTAAATCATCTGGATGAACCATACCCTTGAAGGTTCCGCCAACATAATCGATGAATTCCTCATAAGAGGCGCATCCGAAAAGCGTTACTATATTAGGCTCGGCATAGATAATCTTTTCATCATTGCCAGCCTCATATATGAAAAAACCGCCAGGTAAACCTGTAGGAATAAAGCCACCATTTA
>ODAI011655875.1_pt1 | contig 14167 bp, 13 predicted proteins | sample 1539321 | NCBI WGS metagenome assembly ODAI01 (sample SAMN02144231, study PRJEB22623) | gut metagenome | biome: sheep rumen | host: Ovis aries | place: New Zealand
AATAAGTCGATGTTCTAACTCTAATAGCCATCTTATCTATGTTATAGCTTATCTATAGCTTATCTATAGCTTATCTGTAGTTTATCTGTAGCTTATCTATAGCTTATCTGTAGCTTATCTATAGCTTATCTATAGCTTATCTGTAGCTTATCTGTAGTTTATCTGTAGCTCACCTATAGCTCACATGTAGCTCACCTATGGTTTATCATACTTGCAAGATATCCCGCTCCAAATCCGTTATCGATATTTACAACCGAAACTCCGCTCGCGCATGAATTAAGCATAGATAAAAGTGCGGAAAGTCCTCCAAACGACGCTCCATAGCCTACGCTTGTAGGAACCGCAATAACAGGGCAATCACAAAGTCCTCCAACCACACTTGCCAGAGCACCTTCCATACCGGCTATCGCAATCACAACGCTTGCGCTCATAAATTCTTCTTTATGAGCAAGAAGTCTGTGGATTCCTGCCACACCAACATCATATATTCGTGTTACATCATTGCCAAGCGACTCTGCCGTTATAGCCGCCTCCTCGGCAACAGGTATGTCGCTTGTTCCCGCAGTCGCAACCACAATCTTCCCCAGCCCATCCACTTTCTTAAATGTACCGCAAAATCCAATTCGAGCCTCAGGATAATATGCTATATCATGAATTTTTGAAATAGCATCAGCCTTGTCGGCTTCGACTCTGGTTATCAATATCTTATCCTGTCCATTATCCTTCATAGTGCTAATTATACCTGTTATCTGCTCCACAGTTTTTCCGGCACCATAGATTACCTCCGGCGCACCTTGACGTATCTTCCGATGATTATCTATCTTTGCATACTCAATATCAGTAAATGGTTCAATTTTTAGTTTTAAAAGTGCATCATCAACAGAAAGATTTCCATTTTTAACATCTTCAAGTATACGCTTGGTTTCATTTAACATATAATCATATTTCCTCCTTAATATAAAAGCGGTTTAGCAATTTGCAAACCGCTTTTTTAACTAATTTTTATTTTTTAATAATGCCGCACGTACAACACCCTTTGGATCTTTTACAATAAGTATTATAAGCCAGATAATAAGTCCAAGTGCGACAACCGAAAGCCCAAGGAATAAATCATTTAACATATCCATAGGTTCCGGAGTAAAATATGCACTCTTTAATTCTATAAATTCTGCTATGGCATCCACCATCCACATAAGGGATGCACCCCAGTACATAAGAGCGAGAGTTCCTAACTTCATCTCATTTTTCGGAGCATTTTTATACCATAAAACTGTAGTTATAATCGCAGCAAAAACTGTAGTAAGTAACGTCATTTTTATGCTTCCTCCAAACTTTTTTCAGATTGTTCCTCTACTTCATCCGACTTCTTTTCCAGCGCAGAAGAAACCACAACCATACCAATCCATACTGCTGTAACAAGTCCTGCCATACCAACACCTACAGTTGACATCTCATGCAGCATTTCTGCCGCATCAGCCGAATTGCCCGCAGCAGTCAAAAACGGAAACCATGGAACAACTTCTCCATGCCAAAGATGCTCAAATGCAAGGAGTCCGGAACCACCCCAAAGAAGGTTGCCCAGCCATCCAAGCTTGCGTGAAAATGGTATTTTACTTTTTTCTTTGACAGACTCTATATCTTTTGAATCCAAGCCAACCTCTAAATTTTCACTCTTAATTTCCTTTGATTTTACTACCTTAGTAGCGATTGTTGTAACCACTGCCTCAACAGCAGGAACGATAAAACATGCCATAATAATAACCCTCCTTTAAATAATAAAAGGCATACGTTATCTCTTTTCTAAGAAAACGCACACCTTCATAGCATACAATTTATACAACTTAATAAAGCGCTTTAAATATTTTAATAAAAATAATATAATTAAATTGCACTAATTAAATACTTTTTTTGTTTTGAATTCTATATTTAAAGCCTGCACTTCTGTGCAATACATCGGCTTCATACCGATACTGATATTATAATATAATATACTGCTTCAATCAAGGTTTTATTTCAATGATGATTATATTATGTATCAATAAGTGCGATATAATCTGAATAATCAATAGTTTCAGTAGGAGTATTGGCAAATATATGTTGCCATTTTATATAATTATATTGTACATTTTAATATTGACATTTTCATACTGCAAAGTCTTGTATAATTGTTTTTGTGCCTTACTTCATTTTCTGCTATGTTTGTATATACAATATACAAAATTTGACAGTAAAACGGAGTGATAAGCCAAATGTAAATATCTGAATGCCTTTATTATCCAACAAACACTTTTTATCTTTCATTAAATATTTCTATCTCAATAGCAAGTTTCTTTGTCTCATTAAGCAAATTTCTTTATCTCATCTACAGCCTGTTTTATAAGCTTTCCGGTTGAAAAATCTTCGATTCCAATTATTATGTTGTCACAATGATTAAACGGAATCAGAATTCTCTTTGCATTGCTCTGAGAGACGGCAAGAGCCATCTTCGGGGTTACCTCTCCCAAAAGCGCATCAGCTATAATAATCCCTATTGGTCCAACAATTATATCTGCCTTTCGGCATCCAACTATAACAGAATTTTCTCCGGTTGCTGCCTCATCAGCCCCCGCCTTAAGCATGGCAGTTGTCGCAGTACTATTGGTGCCAACTGCCAAAACATATGCCTCCTCAATATTTTGTTTAATAGCTGTGACAAGCTGTTTTCCCACACCGCCTCCCTGGGCGTCAATAACAAGAATTGTCATATCATCTTCTCCATTTCATTACCAACTATAATATTCCTTAAAAGTACACCGGATTAAGAGTAATACTCCTGTGTTTAATCAGAATTCTCGATAATCAGACCGATTTTCATTTCATAATGGTAACATTTTGGTTTTTTTAAGCTTTTTGTTACTTCCCATACTATAAATCCGGCCTTCTTTTCTTCTTATATGGTAACATTTTGGCTTTTTTAAGCTTTTTGTTACCATCGCACTTTCAAATCGTCATTAATCAATAATTCATTACTAAAATAGTTTAACACCATAAAAAAAAGAAAACAATAATTATATTATATAAAATCAAATTATAATATATCAATTGAAAAATAAATCAGCCAATCAATGACAAAACAAATCAGCCAAACAATGACAAGGCAAATCAGCCAATCAATGGCAAGGCAAATAAGCCAATCAATGACAAGGCAAATCAGCCAATCAATGACAAGGCAAATCAGCCAATCAATGACAAAACAAATCAGCCAAACATAATTCATAATCCAAATGTAAACGCAGGAGTTCTTTCTCAGGTTTGTATTGACTAACCGTATATTTAAATGTTAAATTGAAAATCCATGAGGGAGTAGCAGGCACATAAACCATGTGCAGTAAGTCAACATACTGATTTTTAAAATCTGGCTTACTTTAATTTGCGAGACTCATGTATGACGTTAGTTATGCATGAATTCCCTTGGTTTATAGAATTCTCAGGTGTAGCTTACGGCTATACTTTTTTTTATGCACACGCTCGCGTAATAGAGCCTATTATGCTTGACACATGGGCGGTGCAGTAAGCAGGGTGCGGTTTCATCTTCCTTACTTGATTACAATCATTCAAATACGTAGTATAATGTGTGACATTTTAAAGTATTTTAAAACATACAGGAGATAATAATGTTAGAATTAGCTTTCATCGCAAACAGCATATTACTTGGAATCGGACTTGCCATGGATGCTTTTTCCGTATCAGTCGCAAACGGATTAAACAATACCAATATGAAAAAATCAAACAAATTTATCATCGCCGGAACATTTGCTTTTTTTCAGTTTATCATGCCGCTTATCGGTTGGTATCTTGTAACGAGAATAGCAGAAAAGTTTGAGAAGTTCCAAAAATTCATACCTTGGATTGCTCTATTCTTACTTTTATTTATCGGTATTGATATGATTATAGACGGGAAAAAAAATTCTAAAGAAAAAAGCAAAGAAGCACTAACTCTTGGTTTTATGACACTTATGCTTCAGGGTATCGCAACCTCTATAGATGCCTTATCTGTCGGTTTTACCATATCTGATTATGGATTTAAAATGGCACTTATCTGTTCAGGCATCATAGCTGTTGTAACCTTTATAATCTGTATCATCGGACTTTGCATAGGTATTCACTTCGGTTCAAAGCTGTCAAAAAAAGCCGCTATACTCGGCGGCTCAATACTTATATTTATCGGACTTGAAATATTTATAAAAGGGATATTTTTATAAATCAAACTTAAGCTGCTCATACTCCTCTTTCTTTGTTTGACCTGCATATCCTTCCATCTCTTTGCCAATCCACTTCATGATGATATCAACCACATAGGTCTTTTCCTGTTCTGACAATTCTTTAGCCGGTTTTATATGATGCCACTTTTCAAGACAGCCTCTGCAGCAGCAGGCAGTTGCATGTTGTGCTATAAATACAGGGTGCCCTTTCATCGGAGTCTGTTTTCCGTCATTTTCTATAAATGCTGCAGCGATTTTCTTATTGATTAAATCCTCCGCATGCTCTCTTATAGTCTCTATTCCCTTTTCAAGCACATACTGTTTGTCCCTGTCCTTTAAATGAAATCTACTCCTGAATTTCGATTTTGAAAGCCCATCAAATAAATCTTCGTACATTATTCTTATCCTTATCATATGTATCATGTGAACAGCCACTTTTCACATATTAGTGCTGTATCATGCAGACAGCTATTCTGTATCATGCGAACAGCCACTTTTCACATCTTTGTATAGCATATTATCGGAACAGGCATTTTGGCATGCCATCGTTATCACTCTTTAATGTGAAAAAAGCTCCGTACTAAAATATCTTTCTCCGGTATCGGGAAGCACTGTCACAACTCTCTTGCCCTTGCCGAGAAGCTTTGCCATACGAAGTGCCACACATACATTTGTACCACTTGAAATACCGCAGAGTATACCTTCTTTTTTAGTAAGCTCTTTAGTTGTATTTAACGCTTCATCATCTGTTACAATCTCAAGCCTGTTTATAATATCCCTATCAAGTATCGGCGGTATAAGCCCGTCTCCGATTCCCATCTGAAGATGTGAGCCTATAGAACCTCCGGAAAGAATCGCTGCATTTTCAGGTTCTGCTGCCCAGATAAGTGTATCCGGATTAGCTTCCTTTAAAACCTTTCCTATACCTGTTATGGTTCCACCCGTTCCTATGCCGGAGCAAAAACCATCTATCTTTCCGTCAGCATCGGCAAGTATTTCTTTACCTGTATTTTCAAGATGCGCATTTACATTTTCATAATTTGAAAACTGATCCGGCATAAAAACTTTCGAATCTTCTGCCTGCATTTTTTTGGCAAGCCTGATACACTCATCTATACATTCGCCTATATTGTTATCATCATGTACAAGTATAAGTTCGGCACCATACTGCTTTATAAGTAGTCTCCTCTCCTCACTTACAGAATCCGGCATAATAATTATAACTTTATATCCTTTAACCGCTCCCACGAGTGAAAGACCTATACCCTGATTACCGCTGGTAGGTTCTACTATAATTGAATCCGGTTTCAATATTCCTTCCTTTTCAGCAGCCTCTATCATTTTAAGTGCTGTTCTCGTCTTTATCGAACCACCTATATTAAGACCTTCATACTTTACAAGTACCTCAGCATCATCAGGTCCGGTCATATGGTTTAGCTTTATGAGCGGAGTGTTTCCCACTGCTTCCAACACATTCTTATAAATCATATCAATTCTCATCTTTCTACTTAATCTATTATATGCACACAAGTACTATGTATTATAAGTCAAAACCTTTTTAAACTCAACAGTTTTTAGAGAAAATTTGTCACATAAATGTATCCGTCCTGTTTTACTTTTCCTCAAAAAAACACGCCATCTTTCTTTTTAAAAAATGTATCAATTTACATAATACGTAAAATGTCAATTTTATAATAAAATATATATCAATTTTACATAAAATATATATCAATTTTACACATTTTATTGATAAGATTTTCCAGCTATGATAAAATATAATAAGTGTACATTTACGTATATATTATGTATATATCCATGTGTACATTTACAAATATTTTACATATATATTCACGTGTATATTTACAAATATTTTATGTATAAATTCACGTGTACTTTTACAAATATTTCACATATATATTCGCGCATATATTTTGCGTAAACATTTATGTTTATAATGATAAATATTAAGGAGAATATCAAATATGTATACCAGAAAAAAGGGTATTTCATTTAAAATCCAACTACTGATTATATTGATAATCGCAGTGTGTGTCGCCGCATTGTCGATATTTTTAAAATCCATCTTAAAATCTTATCTTTTAAATGAAAAAAAGGAAAGCACCAAGTCTATAGCTGAGCTCGCAGCATCCTATATAGATGTTGATGATTTTGTAACCGTAATGGAGGAAGGTGCTGATACAGAAGCTTATGAAATAATAATAGATACTCTCAGACCATTTATGAACGTCGAAGGTGTAACATATATCTATACAATGACCAAAGATGACAATGACACACTTTACTACGTTGTCGATGCCGATCCGGAGGATCCGGGCGAATCGGGCGAAGAATACGAGGATACTACAGATATAATGCTTGAAACCTTTAAAGGAAAAGCGGTCTCCGAAAATGAGATAACCTCTGACGAATGGGGTGATTTCATGTCAAGCTATGCTCCGATTTTTAAGGACGGTCAGGTAATAGGTATGCTTGGAGTCGACTGTGAAGTTTCGTACATAAAGGATTCTGTTAATAGCATCATGAAGCGGTTTTTACTTGTTGCTTTTTGTGTACTGATAATCGGAATAGCAATTGCATTTATAATGGGCAAATCTCTCAAAAAGAATTTTTCCATGTTAAATAGCCGCATACTTGATATAGCCAGCGATGAAGGAGATCTTACAAAGACTGTTGATATACGGACAGGTGATGAATTTGAGGTTCTTGGAGAAAGTCTTAATAAACTTCTTGATAAGACCAAAAATACTATGAGCATCGCACAGGCTTCTTCAAAGGAAATACGTGGAAATTCCGGAGGTATAGCAGCATCTGTAAACGATGTAAGCCAGGAAATTAACAACATAAAAAATGCCGCTTCAGAAATAGCAATTGCCGAAAGCAATTCTCTTGAAAATATAGAACTTATGCACAATCAATCGTCTATCGCTTTAAATAATACAGAAGATGTCGAGCAACAACTTAGAATTGCTGATGAGCTTATAGAAGAAATAGCCAATATGTCAGCCGAGTTAAATGAATTTGTAACCAAAGCAACAGCCAATCTAAAGGAAAAGAACGAAGAGATAGGTACAGAGCTTAACAACAGTCTCGAAGCCGCGCATGCTGTAAATCAAATTAGATCATTAACACAATTAATATTGGATATCTCAGAACAAACCAATATGCTTTCATTAAACGCAAGTATCGAAGCCGCCAGAGCCGGTGAAGCAGGACGAGGCTTTGCTGTAGTCGCCAGCGAGATATCCAAACTTGCAAGTGATTCCTCTGATGCAGCCGAAAAGATAAGTATTATAGGTGAGTCCATTACCGATATCGTTGATTCACTCGGCTATGTATCCAGTGAGTTACTTTTATTTGTAACCGACAGTGTAATGAGCGATTATGAGAATTTCCAGACATTTGGAAATGAATATTTTGTCAAAGCGCAGGATATAAAGTCACGTGCCAATGCTATTTACGAAAATACAAAAGCGCTTAATAACAGTATGCACGAGATATCCGATTCAGCTTCATCTATTCTCGCTGCTTCGGAAGAAAACCTTGCAACTATACAAAACATCGCCGACACTTTAAACAATATAGATAACTCAATGATTTCTGTTAAGAAAGAAACCGCCAACAACTTAAATGCTGTAGAAAATATGAACTCAGTTGTCGGAGGATATAAATTATAAAAAAATAATTGCTATAATGCATATTAAATGATTAAATAATTGTATATAGGGGGTATGCTTACATGGATAGTAACAAGAAAACTGTTGCACTTTTACTTAGTGCACTTGATAACAGCTATGACGAATCACTTTGCCGGGGTGTCAATATGGCATGTCAGGAACTCGGATATAATCTCATAGTTTTACCGGGAAATTATGTAAATAGAGCAGTTACACCAAAAGATAAGAAGCCATATATATATCAGTTCAATACTATATATGACTGTGTAAATTCAACCAATATATCCGGTATCATCATTGCAGCCGGTAGTATCGCTGCATTTACTACTGAGGAAAAAATACGCGAATTTTTAGATAATTATAAAGATATTCCTATGGTTCTTGTTTCTTCAATCTATAGCGGATATACATGTGTAAATTATGATAACTCCAATGGTATAAGAGATGGCCTCGAGTATCTTGTTGAGGCCTGTGGATGCAAAAAATTCGGTATGCTTAAAGGTCCTTCAGGTAACTCGGAATTTAATCAACGATACAGTACATTTATGGAAATGATGAAAAAATACAATATCACCGTTACTGATGATAATATATGTAATGTTCATCCTTCAGATGACAATCATGAAGTATGTAAAGCATTTCTTAAAAAGAATCCTGATATAGAAGCTGTATTTTGTATAAATGACTATTCTGCTCTTGATTTGTGTGATGAGATTAAGGCACTTGGAAAAACTCCGGGAAATGAGATTAAAGTTCTTGGCTATGACAATACTATCCAGAGTTCTAAGGCAATCCCTCCACTTGCTACCATCGCAGCCGACCCGGTTATGCTCGGTCACGAAGCAGCGGCATATCTTGATCTAAAGATGAATGGACATAATGTTGATTCAATCAATCTTCCGGCAACTCTTGTTAAAAGAGATTCGCTTGGTACAAATGAAAATGCATATATCGGTTCGAGCAGCACAAGACACCTTGCTGAAATGAATACCGACGAGGCATTTGATTATATTTTCTATCGTTTAAGAAGAAGTGGAAAATCCAAAGAAGAGCTTCCTGAATATAAGGCATTTGTAAAGCTTATAGAAAGCCTTCGCATACTTATGGACATGGAAACTATCGATGATGATGCGTACATCATGGTTTCAAGATATTTTGGTGAATTTACCGAATGCCATGCAACCAGATATGCTGATATAGAAAATCTTACCAGATATATAGACCAGATTAAGGTAGATTCAATTACCCGTTTAGACACCGATTCACAGGTGACTTTTGAGTACATATATCAGGATCTCTATAGGAGTATTCTTCAATCAACAGACAGTGATATAAGAGCTTCCGAAGATAAAAATATATTTACACGTGAAGATTTAAAGACATTTGTACAAATTACAGGCGATATAAAAGATGGCAGTGATGAAAGCTATATGAAACTTCTCTCACACCTTGACGGACTTTATGCCAAAAACGGATATGTGTATATGCTTGAGGAACCTGCCATCCATGAAAACATGGATAAGTTTATTCCTTCAGGAGCGCTTAAACTTAAAGCATTTATACAGGATGGTTCTATATGGAATATTCCGGCTGAAAGTCAGAGTGTTGAATTAAGTCATATATTCAACAATGACTTTGTAGGTGGTAACCGTTTTTCCATGGTTATGCTTCCACTATATTTTGACAAAACTATTTATGGTTTCATACTGCTTGAGCTTACTGACAAGATATATCCTAATTGCGAATTCATCTCCTTCCAGTTAAGCCAGAGTACACGTCTCATAAATTTACTAAAATAAATGTGGAATGTGCAGTAACACGGGGACGTTTCTCGTTTTCACACTTGGTACACGCAAAGCACGCTGGCAGCTTAACGCTTTGCTTAGCACCAAAATGTGAAAACGAGAAACGTCCCCGTATCACTTTATTCTTTTCCGTTAATTATATCGTTTATTTCATCACATATTGTGTCGGCACACTCTTCTGCGGTTGCTTTGTCAAAGATATACTCATCTGCACCGGATTTAAAAGTATCTATTATACTTTCATTTTCTATATTGGGGATTATAAGCAAAAGTTCCTCCTGATACTCTTTTATTTCCTCAATCGCTTTATATTCATTGGTTGCTGACAGTCCATCTTCGTTTAATATCTCTACAGCTTTTTTACTAACAGGCACTCCCTTTTCTGTCTGTTGGAGTTTAACCATATACGGATCATTCAAGAGATAATTCAAAAGCTTTGCCGCTTCTACGGGATGTTCCGTATCGGCACTTATGGCCCACATAGTAGCCGGTTTTATATACCAGCCTGAACGCTTGGCATTGGGAAGAACAGGATACATACACATGCTTACATTTGCACCGGTTTCAGCAAGACCGTCGCAATAAATCTTTGTATCACTTACCCAGCACATGGTTCCCGCTATCTCACCTGACATATATAAGCTTCTGTCAAACGTATCAACCGGACACAAGACATGTCCATCCAGAAGTTTTTTATAAAATTCAACAAGCTCAGTCATTTCATCCTTGTTAATCGCTAGTGTACCATCTTGTTTAAACATCTGTTTACCGGTTTTTTGTTCATAGTATGCAATAAGGATTAAAAACATCTGTTTTTTGTTAACCCCCAGAACATATTTGTCATCTTTGCCAAGGACTTCTCCCATTTTAAACAGATCATCCCATGTCTTTGGAAGAGATAAGCCATACTCATCCAGCACATCCTGATTATAATAAAACACATGAGTATTCATCGCTATAGGTAGAGCATTAAGTTTTCCGTTTTGAGTTCCATATGATAATTCCTCTTCAGAAAAGCAATCTAAATCTATATAATCAGAAAGCTCATTTAAGTCATAGAACCCATTTCCGTCAGATGAATATATATCAAGCCATGCGTAGTTTATCTGCATAACATCGGCTTCATTGTGAGACTGCATCCAAACCTTGGTACGCTTCTCGTAGCCGTTCCACTCACCATAACGATAGGATACCTCTATATCAGACTCCTGTTCCTGAAAATGATCTACACCCTCCATAGTATAGATATGTCTCGGATCATTTCCCCACCATGAAAGCTGTATAACCGCTCCACCTTGTCTGGTAGTAGTATAGCTTTTTCCGTATCCGGCGTTAAAATTAACTTTTATAAGCGAAAAAACCAGAATGGCTGTCATTACAACAAAAGACCCTATAAATATAAATCTTGCCTTATTTTTCATCGATATCTACCTCCTCTCCGTAGAAGGTATAGCAGGCTTTTCCCTTATGTTTAGACTTATAAAGCGCACTATCGGATTTCTCATACAAATCCATAAAATCAGTCTCAGCAACTTCCTTTATATATACTCCTGCACTTACTGAAAGCTCACACTGTTCTCTTTCCTGTTTGAATTCCTCCTCAAAGGCCTTGACCACCTGAATCATTCCATCAATCGCTGCAGCCTTTATGACCTCCATGGAAATGCCCTTACAGCCTGTATAAAGTGCAAATTCATCTCCACCCAGACGACCTATTATCGTCTGATCATTATATAACTTTCTAAGCAGTTTACCCATACGGATAATTACCTGGTCACCGTAACTATGACCAAGTTTGTCATTTATCTGCTTAAAGTTATCCATATCAAGCATTACAAATACAGCCAGGTCATCGGCAGGTTCCTTTTTCAGTTCATTTTCAACATTCTCCTGAAATGCAGCTTTATTCATAACACCGGACAGCCTGTCTATCTCTGCCTTATCCTGCAATAATGAAACCATACCGTCAACCGGCTTGGATATATTGATAATTATAATCAATCCTATAAGAACAAACAAAAAGGCGAGCACACCGGATACTTTTAAAGTAAAAGATTTGAGCTCCTCATTTTCTTTTAAAATGATATCTGTCGGCACAGAACATACAACCCTCCAACCATTAAAACAGACATTGGTATTTATCAGATAATCATGTGTAACTATACTGCTTGAATTACCCACATCAAAAAACTCTCCCTTTATACTATTTAAAATATCGTCGGGAAGCTTTTTTCCAATCTCGGCATCGTCAGAAGAATACATAATAATGTTTTCTCCATCTACAAGTCTTATAGTCATCTCCTCAAGCTGTTCGGGATATACAAATACAGAATTTAGTTATCTTGTATAGATAGAAGAAACCAGAATTGCATGGGGATTAAGTCTCTTTATATAATACATCCTGTCATAATTGCCATTTACACCGAAACACCAGCCATCATTTTTCTTAGGATTAGTTATATACTCTGAAAATGTATCATAGAACCCTCCATCATTAAAAAGGTCCTGGGTTCCATGAGAAATCCATCCTACCTTGTGGTCGTCCGAATAAACAATTCCAAAATCAGTATAATTATCCATAAGACCTATATCTACAATTCTGTTTTTTATAGTATCCTCATTCTTCACCTTATCATATTCATCTATATTTTCGTCTGTGGCATCATAAAGGTAAAAAGCTTCATCAGAAAAAAGAAGTGTAGGTGTAGTTTCCATACGCTCCAGATAAGAATTAATATTAAGTTCTATCTGTCTGCTGTTTGCCGCAATTAAATCAGAAACCTTTTCCTGCATAGCCTTGCCGGTACGGTCGAGTATAACATAATCAAGAAAGGCTGTGACTACAATTATAAGCATTGCAAACACAAACAATACTTCATACTGAAACAAACGGAAACGTTCGTCTGAGCGCTCACGCTTTTCTTTTTTCATAGACATACTTTGAGCCTCCACAAAAATCAAAGCAAACCAGTATTTTAAAATGTGCCAAAAATTCTATCTCCTGCATCTCCAAGTCCCGGACATATATAAGCATCATCATTGAGACATCTGTCAATCTGTGCCACATAAATCTGAACATCCGGATTTTCAGAAGCCACTTTATCAAGTCCATCAGGAGAAGCTATAATCGTCATATATTTTATATTTTTTCCTCCTGATTTTTTTATCTGCGCAAGCGCATCACAGGCAGATCCACCTGTCGCCGTCATAGGATCAAGTACTATAATAAGTCTGTCCTCTATAGGCTGCGGCAACTTACAATAATACTCCTTAGGTTCCTTTGTAACCTCATCACGATACATACCTATATGTCCGACTTTTGCAGCCGGAACAAGAGTGAGCATACCACTTACCATTCCAAGTCCCGCCCTAAGTATCGGAACCAAAGCCGGCTTCTTACCTGCTATAAACGGAGTACAGCATTTTTCTATCGGAGTTTCAATCTCAATCTCCTCAGTAGGTAAATCCCTAAGTGCCTCATATCCCATAAGCATAGCTACTTCCTCGGTAAGCTTGCGAAATTCATTGGTACCGGTATTTTTATCGCGCATCATAGATATTTTATGTTTCAAAAGCGGGTGATCAATAACTGTAATATTTTCTCTCATTATAACTCTCCTCCCCACAGTAAAATATACTTAATTATATACTTAATCAGATTTATATTCAAGTAATAGGAAAAAATCGACCGGAATAAATTCCGGTCGATAAAATCATCACGCTACCTTTCTCAATATTACTTTCTGACCTTAAACCTAAGGGCTGCTATGCCTGCCAATGATACTATCATAGTTATTATTATCCATGTAAAATCTTTATCACCGGTTTTTGGTTCATCTGAAAATTTTATGGTCTGTCCTTCATAATTTATATCCTCATGGCTTGCCACAAGTACTTCAGCATTATTTTCATCAGCCACATACATGTATTCATATAAGACAACACTTTTTCCGGAAAGCTCAGTTGCGTCAAACGTAAAGACAACGTCTGTTTTCATATTCTCATCCGTAGCAGTAAATTCCGTATGTCCCCATACCTCTTGTCCATCTACAAGCAACTTTTCTCCTGTACTCTTATCATATACTACACCATGGATTATATAATCCTCCCCTATATCAACATTGGATATATCAACGGTATCATTTAAAGTGACCTTCTTTTCGGGAGCAGCAACCTTTCCTCCGTCCACAGCATTTTTAGCAGTTGTACCTATAGCCGGATAATGCACCTGCTGATTTGTATCAGATATATCTGCATGTACAGCTACCTTTTTTCCGTCATGGTACAGTTCTTCAAATACAGTAATGGTCTCACCCTGTAGATTCAAACCATTAAATGTAAACTCAAGACTGACCGTCTCTTCCTTCTTACTTGCTGTAAATTCATGTTCTGATGTAACTTCCTTTCCGTCTGCATCATGATATAT
>ODAI012139611.1_pt1 | contig 14165 bp, 13 predicted proteins | sample 1539321 | NCBI WGS metagenome assembly ODAI01 (sample SAMN02144231, study PRJEB22623) | gut metagenome | biome: sheep rumen | host: Ovis aries | place: New Zealand
CGGGCTTGCGGGGGGGAGCCGTTCCCGGTGATCCACTGGGAGGACGGAACGCAGAGTCTTGTTCCCGAAGAGGATCTGCCGCTCACGCTTCCCGAGCTTGCGGACTACAAGCCGACGGGCACGGGCGAGCCTCCGCTCGCGAAGGCGACGGACTGGGTCAATGTCGTCGATCCCAAGACCGGCAAGAAGGGCGTTCGCGAGACGAACACGATGCCTCAGTGGGCGGGCAGCTGCTGGTACTATCTCCGCTACATAGACCCGACTAACGACAAGTGCTTCGCGGACCCCGAGCTTCTCAAGAAGTGGCTTCCCGTAGATCTCTACGTCGGCGGCGCGGAGCATGCGGTTCTGCACCTCCTCTACGCGCGCTTCTGGCACAAGGTCCTCTTCGACCTCGGGTATGTTCCCACGCCGGAGCCTTTCCAGCGTCTCGTCAACCAGGGGATGATCCTGGGTATGGCGTACAAGACGAAGCGCGGAGTGCTTGTGCCGATGGACAAGATCGAATGGCGCGACGGCAAGCCATGGGGCGCGGAAGAGGGCGGCGAGATGGAGGAGCTCACGGAGTTCCCCGCGAAGATGTCGAAGTCCTTGAAGAATGTCGTCAATCCCGACGACGTGATACGCGACTACGGCGCTGATTCGCTCCGTCTCTACGAGATGTTCATGGGCCCGCTGCAGGCCGTGAAGCCCTGGTCTACGAAGGGCGTCGAGGGTGTGTTCCGCTTCCTCAAGCGCGCAAACCGCCTCGTCACCGAAACGCCTGTCGTCGATCGTGCGATGACCAAGGCCGAGGCGAAGAGCCTTGCCGCGATGGTCAAGAAGGTTGGCGAAGACCTCGAGACGATGAATTTCAACACCGCGATCTCCGCGATGATGGTGTTCGTGAACGAGGCGGAGGACTACTCAAAAGACTCAAGTTCCGCATGTGAGGGTGCGGGGGAGGCTGGCCTTCCCCGTCCGTTCCTCGAGACCTTTGTGCTCTGCCTCTCCCCCTTCGCCCCTCATCTCGGCGAGGAGCTTTGGCAGTTCCTCGGCCACGACAAGTCGCTCGCGTACGAGCCGTGGCCGAAGTTCGACCCTTCGGCGCTCGTCGAGGACGAGATCGAGATCCCTGTGCAGGTCATGGGCAAGCTGCGCGGCCGCGTCACGGTTCCGCTCGCGGCTACGCCCGCCGAGATGGCGGCCGCGGCGAAGCAAAACGCCGACGTCGCGAAGTTCCTCGAGGGGAAGACGATCGTCAAGGTCGTCGCCGTTCCCAAGCGCATGGTCAACTTCGTGGTGCGGTAGATTTCTTCGGTTTCATCTGGCAACACTGCCGAACCTTAGAATTTTTAATGACACATGCGTCCTTGCGCATGTCGCAAAACTTTGCTATTATATCCGCAAAATGGAGGGTAGTGGCAATGATAAAAAGACTGTTTCTGCTGGGAACGCTGGCACTGTCCGTAACGGGTTGTGTCGCCTACCATACACCGCCTGTTGACCGTCGCGTCACGGTTTCGCCGGATCTCGGGACGGCGATATGGGTGACGGATGTGCGTCTGGTGAAGGGGGTGTCCAGTCACTATACGATGCAGGCTAATGTAGTGAACAACACGGAAGGCGACGTGCGCATGGAATACCGCGTGGACTGGCTGGACGCTACGGGAGCCGTGATACCGTCCGTGGTCTCCATCTGGCAGCCGATGTCCGCCGTCGCCCGCGAGGTCGTGCCACTCCAGGCTACTGCACCGTCGTCGGACGCGGTGGACTTCCGCTTCTACGTACAGGCTGGACGCCAGTGACGATTTAAAACAGAAAGGAACAAACATGAAGAAATGTCTGATAGGACTTGTACTGGCGGCGCTGGCCGCAGGGTGCGCAACCCCCACCACGCGCGTCGACGTGCGCAACGACAGAGGCGCGCAGGTGGCGGGCCTGGACTACCGCGATGTGCAGGAGGCGGCGAACGAATGTCTTCAGTCGCTATACCGCAGCGGACGACTTGACCGGGCCGACGGTCAGGCCTACGTGATGACTGTGGGCAAGGTGAAGAACGATACGATGCAGCGCTTCGACACCGACATCCTCACTTCCTACATCACCGAGGAGCTGATGAACAGCGGAAAAATCATGGTGACCTCGGCGATGGCCGCCGGAGCGGACAACCGCGACGAAATGGTGAATGCCGCGCGCAGCGTGCGCGGCGACGCCGAGTTCAACCAGGCGACCGTCGCCAAGACCGGGCAACTGGTTGCACCGACGCACAGCATATTCGGGAAGATCATCCAGCGCGAACTCCGCATGGACAACGGCGACAAGCAGATTGAATACTACTTCCAGCTGCGGATCACAGAGATTGCGACTGGCCTTCAGTGGTGGCAGAAGCAGCATCCGATCGTGAAGCGCACGGATGGGCGTACGGCGACCTGGTGACGACATCTGTCAGAGCCGAGGTGTTCGTTCTCCTACATGCTCAAACGAAAGAAAGGAATCACAGACTATGAAGAAGATTGTCCTCGTCTGCATGGCGGCCTGCGGCTTCATGGCCTTTGCCCAGCTTCAGCAGAGCAACAGTATCAAGACGGTGCACGGCAAAGGCCGCAACTCCGACTACCGCACGGCGGTGTACGAGGCGCTTGTGCAGGCTGCGTCGCAGGTGCAGGGCGTTTCGCTTCAGGATTCGCGCGACGCATTCATGGATTCGGCCGCCCAGCTGCGGAAGACAAAGTCCGGCGAGTCGGACATCAGCGAGATACGCGAATCGCTGAAGCAGTCTGTCAGCGCGAAGACGAAGGGTCGCGTCCTCAGCTACGAGATCACCGAGGAGCGATTCGATGCGGAAATGAACCTCTGGTACATCGAGCTGGACGCCAAGGTGCCGGGGCAGTATGTCGTCGGCCTACACCCGGACAATCGCCGTCGCCTTATCGTGATGCCGTTCCGGGCGCTGACGAAGTTGGCCAACGTATACGGGCAGGAGGTTTCCATAGACCCTGCGTGCGAGGAGTTTGCCCGCCGTCTGAACGAGGATCTTACCCAGACCCGTCGTTTCACCATGCTTGACCGCGAGTTCAACGCCGAGACCCAGGCGGAGCTGAGCCGCCTGAACCTCGAGAACGCCTCCGCAGGCGACTTCGGGCGCTTCCAGCAGCTTCTTGTGACGGACTACATGGTGATCGGCACCGTTAGGCTCTACAGCTCCCCGGCGGTTGTGCAAAATCAATATACCGGCACGACAACGGCGCAGGACGGGCCGTTCGTGGAAATCAGCTACAAGGTGATACTGGTTCCCACATCCCAGTTGAAGTGGGCCGGAACGGTGTCCATCCCGTACTCGGCCGCCGGCGGAGCGACGGCGGACGCCGCGCTTGCGGGGGCATACCAGGCCGCGTCGCAGGAGGTCTGCCACGAGATCATAGACAACATCTACCCTCCACGCATCACGGCGAAGACGACGTTCGAGCTCGTGCTTAACCAGGGCGGCAAGAGCTTCGCGCCCGGGCAGATTCTCGACGTGCTGCGACAGGGCGAGGCGATCACGGATGTCGCGAGCGGCGAGACGCTCGGAGCGCCGGAGGAGCTGATTGCCCGCATCCGCATAACGCGCGTGACGCCGAAGATGAGCTACGCCGTCGTCGCGGAGGGCACTCCCATCGATCAGATCGAGATCGGGGCCGTCGTGCGCCGTCCCCAGACCGGCGGTTCCTTTGTCGAGGAACCCGGCGCCACTTCGCCGGTGCAGGTTTCGCCGGGCGGGACGGTCACGCCGCCGTGGAAGCGGTAGTCTACGCAAACATCCGACAAACGCCCTGTCTCGCTCATCGGAATCAACTTCAGTTCATGCGCACGGAACGTCCAGGAGCCGAAAAGCGAAAAGCTTAGTGTCACACTTCCGTGCCGTGCGCGTATGTGTAATAGGAGTGATTTGATTTCAGCCAAAACCCGAAAACGGGAAAATCCCAAAAGGAGAAAAACAAAATGACAATGAAAACAATGAAACTCGCCTTGGCGGCCGTCGCCGTCCTCGGCACTTGCGCCGTATGTGCGCAGGAGATGGGTGCCGCGCCGGCTGCGCCTAATGCGATTGCTCTTGCTGCAGGAGATACTGTCACTGAAAAGTTGAACACGGATGGCGGCGAACAGATTGTCAAGGAGGCAGAATCCAAAAAAGTCGCCCCGAAAATAGCGGAAGATGAAAAAAAAGCGGCTGACGATGTTCAGGCTGCCGCCAAAGGTGAAAAAGCTTTCGTCTCGGCCGAGGAGATTGTAAAAAGCACCTTGCGCAAGGAATTGCATTTGGATGCTAAATATTACCCTGACAAGAAGGCAATGGTCGTGGTTGGCATAGCCGAGGTAAAGATTCCCGATCCTGCCAACGACAAGCAGTTTATAAGCATACGAAATATCAAGGCTACCGAGGCATTTTTGGAAGCCAAGGCACAGATTATTCGTGCAATTAGTCAACGGATCGAGACGTTTGACTGTGCTGCTACGGCCGTCGAGGGTACAGATGAAAATAACCTTAGACCCGAGGAAGTCGTGTTTAAAAAGAATCTTGAAGAGTTCAAGAAAAAGAGCGCGGCGCTAGCAAAAAACTTGGCTGTTCTGGATGCAAAGGAAGCCGAGGCGCTCAATGGTGTGACGCTCAATGATCAGTTCGGTGCCATTCTGACGGGTATCGCCAAGAAGTTGGATGCATCATTTGATCCGTCATCAATCAGTGCAGAGAAGATTCGTGTCCGCGACGAAGTAAAGGCCGAATGCGCAAAGCTTGAAAAGGAACTTGAAGTTCTGAAGGCGGAATGCGCCAAGTTGCCTAAGCGTCCGAATAACGAGTTGGAGTCCAATACCAAACTGACGTCCTCGATGCCGCTCCTTGGCGCGACGGTTCTTACCCAGGCCGAGTCGTGGAACAAAACGGACGGTACGTATCAGGTAGCACTTGGCGTTGTGTGGAGTCGCAAACTCCAAGATGTTGCGAAAAGAACTGGCTGTGGCGATTTCGAGGCTGGGCAGAAGAAGGGTGAGTACTCTCTGACCCAATGGATGTCCATGCAGGATCTCCGTTGCATGTTAGGACCGCGTAAGATGACCGATAATGAGGGGCGTACGATCTACTTGGGCATTGCCGCGGCGGATATGATGGGAACGGTTGCATCACGTAAGGGTAAACGTCGTCTTGCCCAGGTGGACGCCCAGAATTTTGTGGTGTTTTCTCTCTTTGGCGATGTGGCCGCATATACTGAAACCAGCCGCAAATACAAAGAGTATAGCAACGAAGAGACAGGTGAGGAATTTCAGAAATTAAATGAGACGCTACGCGATGTCGTCAGTCAGAAATTTGCAGGTAACATTCAAGGAAGCATGCCGCTGTCCGAATTCGCTGGCGAAGTTATCCATCCGATTTCTGGTCGTAAGATATATGTTGTGCCGTATTATCTTGATCCGAGTCTCGCGAAGGATTCCGTCGAGCATATGCTGGAAAGCTACAACGCGGCGGCGATGGTGGACAAGGCCGGACAATTCCGGGCTGGGCTCGAGGACGGCATGAAAGCCGAGTTGAACGCAGTAAGGGAGTCGACGGAAGTGTATAATGAAGGCGTCAAGACTGGCCGCCGTGAACTGAAAGATCGTATTGACGCTGAATCCAAGAAGAATTCGCATGTCGGCACGGTCGAGGGCAGCAAGGATTCCGGTGTTCGCGGCAAAAACACTGGAGGAGCTTTCAAGGGCGATGCTGCCATTGACACGGATTTCTAAAGACGGACAATGTCGATGAAACGGTTTTGCGGAAAATGGATTTTATTCGCATCCGTTGCGACTCTGGCATCTGGGGCGTTTTGCGCCCCAGATGCCGAGGTCGACGTTGGATTGGCCTACTACAAGACGGCAGTCCGGCAACGTCCATCCGGCGTGTACGAATGGACAGACTATGTTTTTGCGCACGTCAAGGTGCCCTTTACGGAGGGAAAGTCGAATAGGAAAAAAGTCCGTGCACAAGCCATCAATGAGGCCAAGAACCTGTTGCGAAACTGGGCGATTGACTTGACGGCGGAATATCGAAAGGAACAAGTGACTTTGCCGGAGGGTATTGCCTTTGCGAAGGATGTAGTAGTTAAGTACATGCCGGACTGGGCATTTAGGGGATGGAAACTCGATATAGATTGTCGTGAGTATCCCCCAGACGTGGAAGAGGGCTTCTATGTCTTCGGGATGATATTTGATCGTAGCCGTCTGGTCGCATCAATCCCAGAGAGCTTCAAGCATAATCCGCCAGAACGTGACTGGTGTGCGGCTCTTGCGCATATCGTACCAGGCGAGATGAATAGTGGCATGCGAGATGCTTTCTTTTCGCAATGCGGCGCCTGGGATCTTGTTTCGCCTGCAGCCCAAGAATCAGCCGCGAACGAGTCGCTTCTTGAATTCAGGGCCGTTCAGAAAAAGATGACTGAATTTCTCGCGACGGGTGAATTGCCAGGCGAGATGCGGAGACGTCGAATTGCAGTGAAAGGGCCAAATGAGACCTTGGACTACTCCACGATCGCGCAATCGCCTGAAGTCAAGACGGATACCAAGGTTGATGTGAAGACAAATTTTCTGTCAAACGTCTCGGTTGCAACAAACTCAATCCTGCGAATGCAAACCTCTAAAGAAGTGTCCACATGGGGACGGGCGGACGGAGGAATGGTTAAAGATTATGTTAGAGAAAGTGACGATGGCATAATTGTCGTCACTGTCACCAAGACAATTGTTGAGACTACGAAACATGTGTTGCACAAGTCGGTTCATCGGATTTCAGGGGAGGCGCGTTTTGAAGACGTTTTCCTGGGAATGACGAACAATTGCGTTGAGGCTTCTCAAACCGAGATAGGACGTGCGGCAGTAGCAGTCTTCACGGGTCAGACGGATGTTGCGGCAAAGGAGCGCGCGCTCAAAGATGCTTTGGCGGAAAATCCTGGCGACAAGGAGCTGTGGAATCTGTATGGCAGATGCCTTATGGTACGCGGCGAAAAGATTGGCGCGGTCATTTGCTTCAAACAGGCTCTTTGTCTGGATGAGAAATACGAATTCGCCCTTGCGAATTTGGCTGACGCCTATTTTGCGCTTGGCTACAGGAGGTTGGCATTGGGGACTGCGGTTGTCGCAAGAGGTATGGCCAAAAGCGAATGGTGCATCAAGAGAACCGAGTCTATTTTGATGGCAGAGTGACGCGAGAAAGACTATGAGAAGCGCATGGCTGATAAATGGTGTCTGGGGGATTGTCTTCATATTGCCGGTGTTTGTCTTTAGCTGTTTGCAAACAGCTTTCGGTGCCAATTGCGTGAACGGTTCCGTGCTTGATCGCAAGTTGTCAGAGTTGGGGATCCGCAGCGGATACTCGCCAGAGACTAAGACACTTGTTGTTATTGGCTATGCCGAAACGGAGATGTCATCTTCCGCGTTTTCAATGCCGATGTTTATGTTACGTCGGAACAAAATGATTTTGGCGGCAGAATTGGATGCGAGAAAGAGCTTGATCAAGGCTTTGAAAACACATCTCGAGTTGCGTGATGTGTCGTCATTGGGCATGGATGACGCGAAGGCAAGTCGAGCTGACGAATCTACTGTCGCCTTGTTGTCGCAAAAGGAACTCAAAGGGGTGGCAATCTTGCGGACATGCGAGATGTATGTGAATGGTGTTTATCACGTGGGGGTTGCCATGAGGTGGAGTCCCCAGATGTGGCAAAAAACAATGCAGACATTACGCGGGTTGTCGGCAGGAAATGAGAGTGCCGATTCGAAGAACGAATGGACAAGTTGGGCTTCGCAAATTGATTGGTCAACCATGGCGGGGAATCTAAAATTTATTGATTCGGAGGGGGGGGTCCGATATGTTGGGATAGGTTGTGCAGATGTGGAAAGCATCGAGGTTTCATCGCCGTGGATGCGACGTGCTCAGGACTCGGCATTGTATCAGGCGCGAGCAAATCTTTCGCTCGCGCTCTATGCAGACACGGCATCGGTTGAAGCAGTTTTGCGCTTGTACGGCGAGCTGAGTGATGAACATGGGGATACGGCTGATTCGTACGAGAAATATGTGGGCAAGATCACCCGTCATTCCGATAAACGAACGGCCTTTGCGCCCGAGGTCTATGCGACATTTGTAACACACCCCATCACGAAGCGAAAGATGTTTGTTTCTGTCTGCGGTTATGAGCCCTGGCAGCTCGTGGAACTGGGAATCGTTGACCGGAATATGTTGCAGACGTCCAAGGTTGAACAGCCGCCGCAAATGGATTCGACGGTGAATCCCGGCGTCATGATCTGGAACCCCAACTCAGGCAGATTCGAGAAGAGGTAAACCCTATGAACCCGTTGCGCAATCCGAACGCCAACTACAGGGAAGGGTGCTTCTTCGTCACCTTCCAGGTTGCGCACAACAAGACTATGTTTGGCGTGGTTGCCGACAAGAAGCTGGCACTCAACGCCCTTGGGCGCATGGTTTTTCAAAAGGCTAACTATATAGAAAAGGAGTAATGAAAATGAAGAAACTCATTATGATCGCGGCGACGGCCGCTTCAATGGCGGTGGCGGCGCAGGTGCTGACGCCCAACGACGGCGTGGCGAACGACCATGCCGGCAGCATCGGCGGCGCAACGGGCGTGGTATACGCGCCGCGCACCGTTGAGACGGGGTATGGCTACGAGGACGGCATGACGGTCGTGGGTTTCACGTTCCTGCCATGGGCTGCGCCGAATTCCTCATGGGATGTCACCGGCGTGCGCATGAATCTCGGCTGGGGCGCATACCGCGACACGACCGGTTTCGATTTCGGACTCTTTTCATCGAACAGAAACGCAAAGGGGCTCTTCACCAGTCTGCTTGGAACCTACGCGACCGAAAACGCATGGGGCGTCCAGGGCGGACTCGTTAACGTCGTCGAAGGGCGCATGTGCGGGCTGCAGGTGGGGCTCGTCAACTATGCCGACCGTCTTGCCGGCGTGCAGATCGGGCTTCTCAACTTCGCGCGGTCTCAGTGGTTCTTCCCGATCGTCAACATAGGGTGGTGAGAAGTCGTGGCAGGTCATCGTGGCTGAGGGCTTTGAAATGCGCGTTTTAACAACATCTTCTATCGCATACAGCGGTCTTTTGTGCCTGGCGTTTGCAGCCGGAGGCTGCCGCACCACAAAGGACGTCCTTGACGACTACGAGCGCAATGTCTCTTCGGGCAACTACTCTGCGGCCGTGCCGGAGGTCACCGAACTCGCGGAGAAGCAGGACGGCTCGCAGCAGATGTGGCGGCTTCTTTCCGCCTCTGCCAACTACATGTCTGGCGACAGGGAGAAGGCACTGCGGCAGTTTGACGCCGCCGAGGACGTGTTCCGCAAGAACGACTTGACAAGTGTCTTCGCGCAGGCCGGACATGGGGCTCTCGCCATGATGACGAACGACAAGGCGTTCCCTTATGACGGCGGCGGTCAGGACCGCATCTTCACGTGCATCTACAGATTCATCGACTTTGCGTGCGAGGGCAACCGCGAATACGCCCGCGTAGAGCTGAACCGTGCCTGCCAGTACCAGTCGAACTGGACATACGACCGCAAGAAGGAGATAGCAGCCGCGGCGGACAGGCTTGAGAAGGATGCCACGGCCTATCAGAAGAGCCAGGGTCAGGCCGATGCTACGACAAGCGCCTCCCGCGGCAAACAGACGTCACAGGTGCTGGCAAACCCCAGTTTCGCAGCTCAGGTACGCAGTAACTGCGGTTTCGACGTGTCCACATCGGGTAGAATCGATGCGACATCAAAAAGGGACTACACTAATGTCTACATGTATCACCTTGCGGGTGTGTTCCGCTGGCTGAACAACGATTCCGACATGAACATGCTCCGCGACGCGGCTCGGTTCGTGCCCGAGAATCCCGTCGTCGCCCGAGACTATGCGGAGCTTGATTCAGGCGTCGTACCGTCCGATCAGGTCTGGATATGGGTCGAAGACGGCCTCTGCCAGTGCCGCGAGGAGTGGCGCATAGATCTTCCGCTTATAGTTCTACCTTATGTGAACGACTATGTAATGTACGCGGGAATGGCCTTCCCGAAGCTTCGTTCTCGTGCGGCGGGTGCTGCAGCGTGGACGGTTTCTTCCGCAGACGGAATCACGGCGTTTTCGACGCTGGAGGATGTCGACCGTCTTGTGCAGACGGAATTCGATGTGTACATGCGCGGTGCGCTTGCACGCGAAATCACCCGGACAATCGTCAAGGTCGGTGTTCAGGCGGCGCTCGGCGCGGCGGCTGAGGCCGCCAGAAGGCGTGCGGAAAAGAAGGGCGGCGGCATGGGAGAGTTCTGGGCCCTCAAAATCGCTCAAGGTTCGGTGGCTGCGTGGGCGGCGGCGACGACCGGAGCCGATCTGCGCAGCTGGACGGCCCTTCCCAAGAGCGTGAAGGTCGCGAGGGTGACTCGTCCGCCGGATGGACGTATTATCGTATATGCCGGCCCGCAGCGAATCGAAATCAACGTCAACAAGGGCAATTCGATGGTCTTCATAAGGAAACCCGCGCCAGGTGCCATGCCATGCGTAAAGGTTGCTACATGGATGGGGCGGTATAGTAATGACTGAAATTTACATGTCTGCGATAATCGCAATGACGGTTCTCCCCGCCTTCGCCGGGCGGGTGCCGTTTCTGCCCGAAACCGCCCCCACGAACGAGGTGCGTGTCGCGGTGGATGTCCGTCCCGGGAACCGCATGCCGCTCGTGGAGTGCACTGTTGACGGACGTCGCGCGACGATGATCTTCGACACTGGTGCGTCTCATACCACGCTTGATGTCGGCTTTGTCGCTCGCGAGCTGCCGGGCCATGCGCTCCAGAAGGTCGCGATGGTCGGCTCCACCAACGTAGAGCGGCAGCCGTCGCTCGTGCATGCCGCGTCGCTGAAGGTCGGCGAGGCGGAGTTCGCGGACTTCGATCTAATGGCGCTCGACCTCTCGCATCTCAGGAAGTCCGTCGGCGCGAGGGTCGACGGCATAATAGGCATGAATGTCATCGGACGGACGATGACGCTTGTCTCGCTCGGCTCCGGAGAGGTCGTGTTTGCGCCGGTGCGCACGCGCCTCGCCGGTTTTGAGAAGCCTGTCGACCGCGTTCGCCAGGCCGCCTTCGGGGGCAGGCCGGATCCATTCAGCATCGACATCGACGCAGAGTACAATGGACGGCGGCTGCCGCTTTTCGTGGATTCGGCGTCGTCGATCACGGTCGTTGAGCAGGCGTCTGCGTGGCCTGCGGCGGACAAGGAGGTCGAGATCGACGCGGCGGACGTCAATTCAGGCGGAAGCGAAGTGAAGTCGCGCAGGGGAGAGCCCGGGGAGATAATGGCCGGGGTGCCGCTTCGCCTTGAGCCGGAGGTGGTGCCGGACGGCGTGCTTTACCGCGACGGGAGAGGCCGCATCGGAGCGGACACCCTCCTGCGGTACGATATGCTCGTCGGCGCAAGCAGGGTTGCTTTCCGTCCGTGCGCAAAGAAGGGAGATGCAAAGTGAAGATAAAGTTCCTGAAGGTAAAGGGCACATGGCGCGAGGTCGCCGACGCTGCCAGGACGACGATCCGCCGCGAAGAGGGCGAGGGCGAACCGAGCTCAAGGTGGAAAAAGCGCATCCTGCTTGCCGAACACTCTCCGATCCGCAAGCTCTGCTTCAACTGGAAGTGGATTGACCTTCCCTACTGGGTGTCGGTCCATTTCGTGCGCCACAAATTCGGCATCGAGCACTTTGTCTCCACTCAGCGCACCGACCGCACTGGCGAGGACCGCAACTCCAAGTCGCAGGACGCGCCGGTGGTGCACGAATGCTTCGCGAATGCCCAGGCCGTCATGTTCATCTCGCGCCGCCGCCTCTGCGGGCAGGCGAGCCCCGAGACGCGCATGGCGTGGAAGGCCGTAGTCGACGAAATCGCGAAGAAGGAGCCCGAGGTCGCGGCTTGCTGCGTCCCCGAATGTGTCTACCGCGGGTTCTGCCCCGAGTTCAAGCCGTGCGGCTACTGCGGCACCCCTGCATGGAAAAAAGCAGTAGACGCCTACCGCGAAGTGAAATAATTTGATATAATACGCACTTCCAACTGGAGAAAAGACAGAGATGAACAACGAACTTTTGAAGAAGGCCCACGAGAAGATACCTTCCGTTCCAGTGCTTGTGAACCTCATTTCCAAGCGCGAGCGCGAGCTCATCAACGGCGCGAAGCCGCTCGTGAAGCCCCAGTCGCTTGACGAGGACAAGTGCGACATCGCGCTCCGCGAGGTTGCAGAGGGCAAGCTTATCGCTGAAATCGACTTCGACGCCATTGCCAGAGCGGAAGACGCGAAGACGAAGTGGAACCAGAAGCACGTCAACGTGAATTCGCTCTACTCGGACTAAGTGGCCGACAAGAAGTTCAATCCGGTCTTCGCCGAGAACAGGAAGGCGAGACATGACTATACCGTGCTCGAGACGATCGAGTGCGGTATAGTGCTTACGGGCACCGAGGTCAAGAGCGTGCGCCACGGCGAGGTGTCGCTCTCGGGGAGCTACGGCGCCGTCCTGAAGGGCGAGCTTTGGCTCGTCGGGGCGGACATCGCTGCCTACAAGTTCGGCAACCGCTTCAACCACGAACCGAAGTCGATGCGAAAGCTCCTCGTGCACGCGAAGGAAGTGCGCGACCTCCAGCTCAAGACCGAGGCGAAGGGGCTGACGCTCATTCCCCTCAGGGTTTTCCTCAAAAACGGGCGCATAAAGGTCGACCTCGGCGTGTGCCGCGGCAAGCAGCTCCACGACAAGCGCGACGCCCTCAAGAAGAAGGCCCTTAGGCGTGACCTTGAAAGGGGCGGCTGATTTTTGATATAATATACAAAAATTTTCGCAACGTAGAAGGAAAGAGAGATAAGAAAATGGCGATGATGAAGGGGTTTTCGAACGCATTCCGCATCCCGGAGCTTCGGAAGAAAATCTTGATTACGCTCGGCCTCGTGTTCGTGTGCCGTCTCGTTTCGCAGATACCGACGCCTGGCGTCGACTGGCAGGCGCTTCAGCGCATCATCGCCGACTTCAAGGCGAACAGCGCGGGCGGCGGCATGCTCGACTGGTTCGAGGTGTTCACCGGCGGTGCGCTCGGGCAGTGCGCGATCGGCTTCCTCTCGATCTGGCCCTACATCTCGGCTCAGATCGTCATCCAGCTGCTCGGCTCGGTGATCCCGGCGCTTGAGAAGATGAAGAAGGAAGGCGAGTCGGGTCGCCAGCAGCTTGCCCAGATCACGCGCTACCTCACTATCGTGCTCTGCGTTGTGCAGTCATGGGGCATCGCGACGGTCCTCAGCCACCCCAGCATGCTCGGCCCAGCGTTTGCGGGCACCGAAATCGTCGCGAACCCCGGCATCGGCTTCCATCTGATGACGGTGATCGGCATGACCACGGCCTCGCTCTTCGTCATGTGGCTCGCCGACCAGATCACGACCTTCGGCATCGGCAACGGCGCGTCGCTCATCATCATGATCAACATCACGTCGCGTCTCCCGCAGGCGCTAATCGACGCGTGGGCGCGATACTTCGGCCTCGGCGGTGTCAGGGCTAACGCCCCGATCGCCGAGCTCCCGATCCTCGTGATCTTCTTCCTGCTCGTCGTGATGGGCACGGTGATGCTCACCCAGGGCGTCAGGAAGGTCGCCATCCACACGACCCGCCGTTCCGTCGGGGGCGGGAGCACCTACGGAATGCAGCAGACGTTCATGCCTCTTAGGGTCAACTACACGGGCGTCATGCCGATCATCTTCGCGCAGCCGCTCATCCAGATCCCGGCCGCGATTCTCGTCAAGATCACAGACCCGACCGCGGGCGGCATCTCCGGCAAGCTCAACGCCTTCGCGCAGGGGCTCTCCAACCCCTCCAAGCCGTCGATCCTCTATCTCGTCATCTACGCGGCGCTCATCATGTTCTTCGCGTTCTTCTGGGTCGCGACCCAGTTCAACGCCGTCGACATCTCCGACAACCTCAAGAAGGACGGCAGCTACGTTCCCGGCATCCGCCCGGGCCGCGCGGCGGCCGAGTTCCTCGACGACCTGATGACGAAGATCACGCTCATCGGCGGCACGGGGTTGCTCGTCGTGGCCCTGATCCCTCTCGTCCTCATGGGCTGGATGTCGATTCCGTGGGCGATCGCCTCGTTCTTAGGCGGCAC
>ODAI010614999.1_pt1 | contig 14164 bp, 11 predicted proteins | sample 1539321 | NCBI WGS metagenome assembly ODAI01 (sample SAMN02144231, study PRJEB22623) | gut metagenome | biome: sheep rumen | host: Ovis aries | place: New Zealand
AGTCTCAAGAACGCTCGTGCTATCCTTCAAAGCGAGGGTCTCGACCTCAAGGATGTTGTTAAGACCACTGTTTTCCTGAGCGACATCGCTAACTTCGGTCCCATGAACGAGGTTTACGCCGAGTACTTCACGGCTCCCTACCCCGCCCGCCATAATAACGAGGTTATTATTTGCCTTACTCATAAACTAAATACTGCTTTTTACTTATTTGCATGCAAATATAATGACTTTTTTCATAAACTTGTTGCGGCGCTCCCACTTTTTTAGGCAAACGATATAAAGAAAGAGAACAAAAATAACTAATTTTGCATTATAATACTTAAGAAATGACAATCATAGCAGATAGCGGTTCCACAAAGACCGCATGGTACATACAAAATGGCGATTCATACAAGTACGTGAACACGCAAGGCATCAACCCTTTTCAGATGTCTGGCAAGAAGATTATGGACGTGCTATATGACGAATTAGTGCACGAGTTGCCAGACACCCACGATGTGAATGAGGTGTTCTTTTATGGTGCTGGTTGCACACCAGAGAAATGTCCGACGGTACAGAGTGCCATCCGTAGTGTAATCCCAGAGGCAAAGATATTCGTAGGCAGCGACATGCTCGGTGCTGCACGTGCCTTATGTGGCAACAACAGCGGAATAGTTGCCATCCTTGGTACTGGCGCTAACTCCTGCTACTACAACGGCAAGGAGATAACGATGAATGTTTCCCCTCTTGGCTTCATACTCGGTGACGAAGGTAGTGGAGCATACATAGGTAAACGTCTTGTGGGCGACTGTCTCAAGGGACAGTTAACAGACAAGGTGAAGACGCTCTTTCTGAGTGAGACGCACGAGACAAGTGCCACCATTATACAAAAGGTGTATCGCGAACCTCTTCCTAACCGTTTCCTTGCAAGCCTCTCCCCTTTCTGCGCACGACACAGGGAGGAGCAATGTATTCATGACCTATTGATTGACTGTTTCCAACAGTTCTTCATTCGCAACATCTACGCCTATACCGATGTCAACCCATCTGAGCGAACCGTCAATTTCGTTGGAAGCATTGCCCATTTCTACAGGCAGGAACTTACCGAAGCTGCCAATGCCCTCGGTTATCAAATCGGGAAGGTAATCCGTACTCCTCTTGACGGACTGGTGGAACACCATACGAAATAATCAAGCCATATTTTATAAAAGCACAGGTTCATGCAATCAGTCGGTCACCGTTGGCTATCCAATGGACAGCAATCAGCCACCATACGACAACAAACATACAGTCATAACACAAAAGGTGTGTCATATGTCTTTACCGACTGATGACACACCTTTTTTATCCATTACAAAAACCAATTATTTCTTTGTAAACTTCTTGACTGGTGCTTTCTTTGCTGGAGCTGCAGCCTTTGCTTCTGTATTCTTGGCTGGTTTCTTTGCAGTAGGCTTCTTTGCCGGTGCTTTCTCCTTTGCAGCACTTACACTCTTTGGCTTAGCCTCCTCAACAGGATTGTATTTGGCAAGAAGCTTCTGGAGACGTGCAATCTCCTTGTCCTTTGCAGCAATCTCGTCACCTTGGTTTTGGATAGTGGTAATGAGTGAGTTAATCTCCTCGTTCTCTGCTCCACCATAAAGATTGTTAACACGCGTTATGAAGTCACCAAGTATGTTCATATAATTAGTGAACGCATCGTAAGGGCCATCATAGATACCACGATTAAAGTTGCAATAGCCAGCCTTTGTACACATGAAGCGGAAGTTGTTGGACGCTTGGAGATAATCCCAATCCTGCTTGATGCGTCGGTCATTACATATCATTACTCGCTCAGAAACTGAGTACAACTTATTGAATGCTTCACGCTGGAGATGATTACCGAGCCAACATGATGTATCGCGTTCTTCGTCAACCCAAGATATGCTGTAAGGTACTTCGAGAGGACCTACGCCCTTCTCTGCACATAACTCAGATGGTGTAGCAAAGCCTATGCCACGTTCCTTGGCAAGCGGTGGAAGTGCCTTGAAGAACTCAAGAATATTACTTGAGAGTGGCTGGAAGATGCCAAGTGCACTAAGTTCCATGAAGATATTAATGACATCCTCACCTTCTGGAAGTCCGGAGATCCAATCCATGTAGCGGTCTGCAAAGAGTGGGTACTCTGACCAACTGGAGTCGTTGAAACGAAGTGATATGTCGTCTGACAACTTATAGTCACGAAGCAAGAGCTTGAGGCGTGGGTCTGACGCACACTGATAGACAAAATGTGGTGACTTCCAACCGAGGACGTGCTTTGCACCTTCGGTAAGCATACCCTTGAATCCCATCTCTGCAACACGAGCACCAATATCGTCAGAGTATATGAGTGAAGAGTTGCGGAACACCTTAGGTGTCTGTCCGAACAATTCCTTTATCTTTGCGCTCATACGCATGACCTCTGAGCGGAAGCTCTCTTCGTTGTCTGGAGCAAGTGAACCGAGACCGTGTGAATAAGGCTCGCAGAGGAACTCAACCTTACCTGTGGAATTAAGTTCGTTGAGGAGGTCGAGAACTTGTGGAGCATGATATTCAAGCTGTTCAAGTCCCACGCCAGAGAGTGAGAGAGCAACCTTGAAATTATCATTCTGCTTGGCCATCTCAATGAGAGTCTGGAGTGCAGGCACATAGCTGCGTTCAGCAATGTCATTTATTGAACGTTCGTTCTCGTAATCATCAAAGTAGTAATGGTCACGTCCTATATCGAAGAAGCGATAACGCTTAAGATGTATTATCTGGTGTATTTCAAAATACAGACAAATCTTTTTCATGATTATTTGTTTTTTAAGTTTGCAACTTGATGCCAATTTCTTTAATGTATAAATCCTCCGTTGTAGATACACTGGTCATACAACTTGCGGATTCTGTGACCAACCTTCTCCCATGTAATCTCGTTGACTTCCTTCAAGCCCTCTTCCTGAAGGTACCTGAACAGTCCGTCATTGGTACACAGCGAGTAAATGGCGTCTGCCATTGCATAGATGTCCCAGTAGTCAACCTTGATGACCTTGTCGAGTATCTCACCACATCCTGACTGCTTGGAGATGATACAAGGCGTTCCGCATTGCATTGCTTCAAGAGGTGCAATGCCGAAAGGCTCTGAGACAGAAGGCATGACAAACACATCAGAATCTTTGTAACATTCGTACACTTGTTTGCCTCGTTGGAAACCAGGGAAGTGGAAACGGTCCGCGATGCCCTTTGATGCTGCAAGGTCAACCATAGCCTCATACATGTCACCTGAACCAGCGAAGCAGAAGCGGACATTCTTGGTACGCTTGAGTACGAGGTCGGCAGCCTCAACGAAATACTCAGGTCCTTTCTGCATGGTAATACGACCGAGGAAAGTAACGACTTTTTCCTTGCCATGGTCCTTGCGAGGGATGTCAAGATACTCCTGTGGAAGTGGATACACCGCATTATGTATAGCGAAGCACTTGCGTGGATCCTGATGATATTCGTTGATTACGGTACGGCGTGTAAGCTCTGACACACACATGATGCAGTCGGCATGGTCCATACCATTCTTCTCTATTGAATAGACCGTAGGATTGACCTTACCACGTGAACGGTCGAAGTCTGTTGCATGAACATGAATGCAAAGTGGCTTGCCACTCACCATCTTGGCATGTACACCAGCTGGGTATGTGAGCCAGTCGTGTGCATGGATGATGTCAAACTGCTCTGAACGTGCAAGCACGCCTGCTATGATTGAGAAATTGTTTATCTCTTCATGTAGGTTGCCAGGATAACCTCCTGCAAACTGGAGGCAACCGAGGTCGTCAACACCCATGTAATTGAAGTCTGCATAGATGTGGTCGCGGAAGCGATAATAGTCCTCGGCAGTATGTCCGATGATACGGTCCTTGATATTGTCGTACTGAACGTCGCGCCATGCTACTGGCACTTGACTCATATTGATAATCTTCAGGAATTTTTCCTCTTCTCCTGTAGGTCTTGGGAGGCAGAATGTAATCTCAGCATCAGGTTGTCCCTCTACCATTCCCTTGGTGATACCATAGGAAGCAACAGCGAGACCTCCGTAAATCTTAGGTGGAAACTCCCATCCAAACATTAATACTTTCATATATACACCTCCTTTAATAGTTATAGTACTTGGCAAGAACCTTGTTCACTCTTAGTACCGCAGCCACATTCATTGCGAACGATATTGCACCGCGTCCATGGAACGGAGGATTACCGTCGAAGAGTTCTGGGATTGAACCAATGCCATGATAGAACATTTCTTCCTCAAGACCTACGAACTGACGGTCAACCCATGAAAGTCCGCTGTGCTTATAGACCTTGAGGCACGTCTCAAGATAGAATCCAGAGAGCCATGGCCACACGGTGCCTTGATGATAGGCAGAGTCACGCTGCACCTGTCCCCCTTCGTATATTGGATTGTAACCACCTGACTTTGGAGAAAGTGAACGTATGCCCTTTGGCGTAAGCAACTCCTTGGTACAGATGTCAAAAATCTTCTTCCTCTCAGCCGTAGTCAACGGTGAGTACTCAAGCGATGAAGCGATAAGCATGTTAGGGCGTACACTCCATGAAATATATTCACCATCAATGTAGTCAAGCAGATAACCATGCTGGTTAAGGAATGTCTCCTTAAACGAACGACCTGTCTTTTCTGCAAGTTCTGAATAAGAGGAAGCTTCAGCAAAGCGTCCCTTCGAGTTGAGCATCTCAGCGTTGAACATGAGCGCGTTGTACCACAGAGCATTAAACTCTATAATATAGCCTGAGCGCGGCACAACGGGATTACCATTCACCTCTGAGTTCATCCATGTTATTGCATGCTCACGGCCATCGGCATAAAGTAAGCCGTTGTCGTGGAGTGAAAGCTCTGGGTGCTTGTCATCCTTGATGAAACCAACGATGAGATTCACAAGCTCACCGTATTTCTTTGTTGCTTCCTCAAAAGACACAAGACGCGCATACTGCTGTATGCACCATGTTGCCCATAGAAGGATGTCCGGTTTGTCAAACTCGTATATTTTCACGGATATAGGATTGCCATTGATGAAGTCGCGAATTGCCTTCTCAGCAGTCTTCATTGCCTTCTCATAGTAGTCCACTTCATCAACTGCAAGAGTAAGACCAGGGAGTGATACGAACATGTCACGTGCACGACACTTGAACCAAGGATATCCTGCAATGATGTATGTCTCACCGTCCTTTTCGTAGTGGAACTGGTGAGCGGCAGTAGTGAGACAAGTGTGGAAATCCTTGCGTGGAACGTGTACGTCATACTCATGATTAAATATTTTCAGAAGTTCCTTTGGCTTGAGTTCACTCACGCCTGCAGCAAAGACAACACTCTCGCCCTTCTTGATTTCAAACTCAAAGTAGCCAGGAACATAGAGGTCCTCTGCATATTCATAGCCGAGTTCCTGCTCCTTGTAGTATTCAATGCCATGATACCAGTTTGGCTCAAAGATATAATCCGTCTTTTTGTTCAACTGCATAAACAACTCTGGATAACCAGAATACATTCTTGTCTTGATACCGCAGTCTATCTCTTGATAGTCACGACTTGCAGTCGAGTTCTCATGCGTACATTCCTTCACGCTACGGAAAGCGAGGAACGGACGCAGACGGAGTGTTGTCACAGAGTGTGCATCGAGAAGTGTATAACGAATGAGAATTCTGTTTTCTTTATGTTGGAAAACTCTCTCCTTCTTAAGAATGACACCGCCTACACGGTAGATTGTTGTTGGAAGTCTGTCCCAAGTCCATTCACGTATGTATTTATGCCCATTTGGACTGTACACATCACCTGAATATTTGTGTAAGCCCAGATTAAACTGTGCCCCGTGCTGGATAACCGTCTCGTCAAGTGAAGATAATAATACATGGTTATCATCATCAATCTCTGGCACAGGCACAACCAACAAACCGTGATATTTACGCGTATTGCAGTCAACAACGGTTGAGCATGAATACGCACCAGACTTATTTGTACGGAGAATCTCCTTAGGAAGAGACTCCTGAAGGTTCACCATCTGGTTTTTATCAAATCGTAAATAACTCATAGTTGTATTTTAAGGTATTATTTATTCAGTCTAAGAGGTTAATAGATGAGTTTTCAACCCCGTTTTAACCCCATAAGAAACTTGAATGTTGTTACCGTAGATTTATTTTGATACTTCGTCATTTATTTTCGTTTTCAAAATTAGAGATTATTTTTAACTCAGCCAACCAAACAAGCGTTTTTTTTCAAAAAAAAGCAATGAAACGGTGATGCTTCGCCAAAAATATGTTATAAAACATCATTTTTGGCTTTTTCCTTTGCTCATATCCAAAGTAAAACGTACCTTTGCCAAACAATAACCAATGAAAAAATAGATAATGATGAAGAAAGATTCGCAAAATACAAATGAAATACTCGAAGAACTCAGCGACTTCGTTTGTCTTCTGACAAACGAGCAGGTAGAGGAATTAAAATCGAATCTTTCCGTTCAGAAATATAAGAAAAACGAGAACATCTACAAGGAGGGCGACGTGCCACAGATGATGTTCTGCCTCCTTAACGGAAAAGTTAAGGTATATAAGGATGGTGTGGGCGGTAGAACCCAGATAATCCAAGCCATCAAGTCCAACGATTTATTTGGCTATAGGGCCTATTTCGCCAACCAGAACTATATCACAGCCGCTGCTGCTTTTGAGAACTCAAGCATTGCCACAATACCTATGTCCTTGGTGGAAAAATGGGCAAAGACCAACATTCGTCTCTCCAATTTCTTCATGAAGACTTTGGCTTCAGAACTGGGCAACGCACAGGAGCATATCGTCAATCTCACTCAAAAGCACATACGTGGACGACTTGCCGAGGCGATTCTGTTCCTGAAGGATAACTTCGGCGTTGAGGAGGACGGAATGACCCTATCCATCAATATGTCAAGAGAGGATATCGCAAACCTCTCAAACATGACCACATCCAATGCCATCCGCACGCTTTCTGCCTTTGCTACAGAGGAAATCATCAAGCTTGAGGGCAGACGCATTGTTATCTGCGATGCCGAGAAGCTGAAGCGTATCAGCAAGATTGGATGATAAAGTCAATTTCTTCTTGTAGCACCGTTGCCTGCAATGGTGCAAGATTCTTTCCTACAAGTACTTTACTGTCAAGGCTTACCAAAGCCCTGCCTATTGAGTTTATCTTTATCGTCTTACAACGATAAGGATGCACATTCTTGTAATTCAGGAAACGTCCTTTTCCGAGAAGCCAGAATCCCTCGAACACCTGCCACCAACTTGGACGAGTGATGACAGACACGTCGAGTGTTCCGTTGTAAGGTACGGCATTAGGAGTCTGACCATAGCCGAGGCAGTTGCCGATACAGACGGACATATACTCACCATGTAGTTTCTCCGTCTCTATCTGCATATCCATCCTATACAATTTACGCTCAAAGATGTTACGAATGAACACTGGAATGAACGAAAGACGGCGCGAACCTATAAGTCGGAGGGCATCATTTGATGTCTTCACGAGTCGCGCACCAAGACCGATGTTGATACAGTTGACGAAATAGCGACGCTGTGGAATGGAGTCATCCTCATAGCGGCACACACCAACGTCAATGCTACGTGTCACACGCTTGATGATGTTATCCACACATTGCTTATAGTTATCCATTTCGATACCCCAGAAACGTGCAAAGTCATTGGCACTTCCATTAGGGATGACGCCAAAGGCAAAGCCCCTGACAAGCGTGTCCTTGTTACGCATTATGGCATTCACGGCATCATTAACAGAACGGTCACCACCTACGATCACGATGGTACGGTAGCCATTTTGACAGAACATAGCCGTGAGACGCTCCACGGAATCCTCATCCTCCGACTGGATGAAATCGTAGAGCACACCTTTAAGCTCCATATACTTACGTATCAGAAGCCAACGTTTATGTGATTTATATGAACCAGAATGGGAATACACGACTCCCCACCTTCTTTCGTCCGTCATATATTTTTGTTTTTAAGGCTTCCATCAGACCCTCACCAATGTGAGAAGATGAAAAGCGCTCTGAAATCTGAATTGAGAATTTAATTATGCAATATGAATGTAGGATTCAATCTTGCATTTAATTATTAATTGTTAATTCATTGTGAAGTCCTCCATAGTTCCTTCACAATCCCTACCCTTTCATCCACAGGGATGTCACAACTGAGCCAGTGGATATTGACGCCACGGCGTTCCATGCCGCGGAACCATGTCATCTGTCGCTTTGCAAACTGGTGGATGGCTATCTCAAGTTGTGAAACCATTTCGTCATACGACAACTGTCCGATGACGTACATGGTTACGAACTTATATTCCAACCCATAGTAAATAAGGTCGTCTGGTGACACGCCACTGTCGATGATGCGCCGTATCTCATCCACCATGCCCTCCTCAAGACGCGAGCGCAAACGCTTGCTTATCTTCTCTCGACGAAGTTCACGATTGATGTCAAGACCTATCACGAGACTGTCAATCTCTGGGAACTCACGATTATCAAGAGGCGTATGTTGATAATAGTCCTCAATCTCTATGGCACGTATGGCTCGCTGCGCAGAATCCACATCCCTGGGATTATGCAACTGCTTGTAGCCTCGCAGAATCTCCGTCAGTTCCTCCAACGTCTTACCTGCCAGTCGCTCACGCAACTCTGGGTTCTGTGGCACAGGGCTGAGCCTATAGCCACGTATCACGCTTTCGAGATAGAGCCCCGTTCCACCACACATGATTGGCGTTGCACCACGCGCAACGATGTCGTTATACGCATTGAGGAAGTCATGTTGAAACTCATACACATTATACTTCTCCCCAGCATCGACAATGTCTATGAGGTGGTACGGAATCTGTTTGCCGTTGACGATATAGTCGGCAAGGTCCTTGCCCGTACCTATATCCATGCCACGATATACCTGTCGGCTGTCGGCACTCAGAATCTCCCCCCCTAGGTCATACGCAAGTCGTGTGGCAAACGCTGTTTTGCCACAAGCCGTAGGACCGAGTATGGTAAGGAGAGAAGACATTGGTTTTGAGTTTTTAAGTTTTTAAGTTTTTAAGTTCTTAAGTTTTTGAGTTCTTAAGTTTTTGAGTTTTTTAGTTATCGCGTGATGAGTGTTTTCAACACAGAGAACACTGAGGTCACAGAGTTTTTCTCTGAGAGGCTCTCTGAGTTCTCTGCGTTCTCTGTGTTTCAGAAGCAATTAGCGAACAGAGTAAATTATATTTTTCACTTTTCACTCTTCACTTTTCACTCTTCCCCTCCCCGGATGGCATGTTAATTACTTTCCTACGGTCAGTGAGACCGCTTCGCTAAGTTGTTAATTGGCATCCGGATGGCCGCCCCCTTTGGGGGTCGGGGGGCCTTATATTGAAAGCTCGTCCAACACACGTATAAGTCCCTTATTGAGAGCCTTGTCTGAACGAATGGCATCGTTGAAAGGAACATACACCACTTCGTCGTTACGGATACCCACCATCACGTTACGCTGACCGTCAAGGATGGCGTCGATGGCAGCCGAGCCAAGACGAGAAGCAAGGATACGGTCACGAGCCGAAGGAGAGCCACCACGCTGAAGGTGTCCAAGGATACTCACACGCACATCGTACTGTGGATATTCCTTCTTTACCCTGTCTGCATAGAACATGGCACCACATTTCGGACTTTCACTCACGATGACGATACTTGAGTTCTTGCTCTTACGAATACCACGACCGATGAAGTGCTCCAACTGGTCAGCATCCGTACTGTCCTCAGGAATGATGGCAGCCTCAGCACCACTGGCAATGGCACTATTCTGTGCAAGGAAGCCAGCATCACGTCCCATCACCTCCACAAAGAAGATACGCTCATGAGAGTTGGCTGTGTCACGTATCTTATCCACACAATCCACAATAGTATTGAGTGTTGTGTCATATCCAATAGTAAGGTCTGTACCATAAAGGTCATTGTCGATTGTTCCTGGCAAACCGATACAAGGCACGTCAAACTCCTGTGCAAAGATACGTGCACCTGTGAGCGAACCGTTACCGCCAATGACTACCAAGGCATCAATACCCTCAGCCTTCATTGTCTCATAAGCCTTCTTACGTCCTTCTGGTGTTGTGAAAGCCTTTGAACGTGCACTCTTCAGAATAGTACCTCCTCGAGCAATGATGTTGCTCACGCTCTCTGTGGTGAATGTCTCTATCTCGTCATTCATCAATCCCTCGTAACCACGATAGATACCTTTTACAGTGAACCCTTTAGAAAGTGCTGTACGTGTTACGGCACGAATAGCCGCATTCATACCTGGAGAGTCGCCTCCTGAAGTCAAAATCCCGATGCAATTAATCTTTGCCATAGAAAAAAAATCCTTTTTAAGTTATTATCCTGTGTGTGCAAACTTGTGTCACTCATTCTTCGTGACACAAGAGTTAAAAGTTAAAAATTAAAAGTTAAAAAATGGAGATTACTCTTTTGCCATATCAAATCTATGCGTCCCGATATTAACCGAAGGCATAAATTACAGATTTGGAATTTGAGATTCTTTCCAAGAACTCCTAACTTCTCAACTCAACTTTTAACTGTTAACTTATAATTTTTGACTCTTGCATTCTGAAGAATGAAGAATGCAAGTTAGTGTGTCATCCAGAATGCCAGAAGTCCCACGCACCAAGTGACGATAACACGCCATGCATAGTGCCTGATGTACCAGCGGAACTGAATGTTCTCCACCTGAAGCACAGCCTGACCAGCAAGCGTACCCACAAAGAAGAGACTACCACCCATGGCGCAGCAGTATGAGAGCATCTGCCAATATACGCCGTTCTGGGCGAATGCCGATGTCGCATCTGCAGTCTCCATTGCAAAGGTATTCATACCCATGAGGACTACAGGAATATTATCGCATACAGATGACAACACGCTCAATATCGCACCATAGATATACACGTTGTCCACATTCGCCTCAAGCCATGTGGCACAGTAGCCAAGAGCACCGCACTCCTTGAGTACACCAGCTCCGAGCGATGCGCCAATGAAATAGAGGATGATACGCATTCCTATAAATTCCGTGTTCGTAAGATAGTTGCGCTGAACAAACAGCATGATACCGTTGCGCTTGAAATTGAAGATACCCTCTATCACCCATAGGAGGGAGAGCACGCACAGCGCACCGAGGAACGGAGGCAACTTAGTGAGCGTGTGGAAGCTTGGGATGAACCACAAGCCGCCAATACCTATGATGAGGAACACAATCTTCTTCCACGAAGAGAAGTAAGAATCATCCATGTCATAGCTTGTGATGATGGATGTTACCTCCACACCACCCTTCAGGGTAGATGAAAGAAGGATATTGAATGTTACCAGACTTGCTATACAAGGAAGGAACATACCCGATGTGAACACCGTAGGCGTTATCACGCCGCGTGTCCAAAGCATTACCGAAGTCATGTCGCCAATCACCGTGAAGCAACCGCCAAGGAGCGCCGACACGAGGATGGAACAAGCATATATCGTTCGTTGATATTCTGATTTCACAATCTTACCCATGAGCCCCATCATGAGAACCACAGTCGTAAGGTTATCCACATTTGCAGATATAAGGAATGTGAGGGTTGACAGAATCCAAAGGAAATAGCGGGAGTTCCTCATGCGCAGCCATCGTGTGAGCGAGTCGAACACACCGTTATTGTTCATCATCTCAAGAATGGTGTTCGTAGAGATGAGGAACAGGATGACGGAGCAAGCCTCCGTGATATACTGCTCAAGGATATTGTGTGCCACAAACTCCTTCACGCTCGCTGTCGTAGAGGCAGCACCGTCAAGGAACAACTTGTATTCATCAGGATGGACGAGACGAATGAAATCACCGGCTCTAAGCATATACAGCACCCATACTATCACGCCACTGAACATGGCGATGGCAACACGGTTGATACGGTTCACGTGCTCTGTCTCCATAAGCACGTATGCCAGAAAGAGTACGGTCACTATTACGATTGTAACGAACAACATATATTTATTAAGTTATTTTTACTCCTAATTTCGGACAAAATTACTAATTATTTACGAGGTGCAACAATATTTCGGCAAAAAATATCAACGCGTGCGGATTTTTTATCCTCATCAATTTCCACACGTTATTTTTTCTTCACACAACAAGGCAAAGAAAACACCCATATCTCCAGAGCGAGAGATATGGGTGTAAATATGCGATTTTGAGGAAAACTATTTTACTAAGACTTTTCTGCCATTATGAATATATATTCCCTTTTCTGTTGGCTTATCCGTGAGATGAACACCATTAAGAGTGAACCATCCCTCACGACTTTGAGAAGCACTCCACTCAGATTGTACACTCTCAATTACTGTTGGGCTATCTGAACCAGCACTTACACTAAATCCCTCTGAGTCATTTATAACCTCTGGAGATATCGTTCCCTTGTACTTATCTTTGCCAATAGTCATTTCCATACCTTCAGGCAATTCGACATCACTCCCAACATTATTATTCTCCCATCCTGAGATATTTATTACTGGTGTTTAGTCAGTATTTCTTATCGTCCAGTGATTTGTAGATAATGCAGTTTCCACTGCCTTTACAGTTAAATCCACGCCATCCGTAGTGAGATCGCCCACCAAAAAACCACAATGTGCATCAATTGTACAGTCTTTCAGTACAGCATAATTCGCTACGACGCCCACATCCGAAATTTTGTTATATCCATCAAGGGTAAAACAACCACCATAGATATTAAGTTTCCACAACATGAAAAAGAACAAATCATGAATGTCAAATATCATCTTACCCTCATCATCGCCATGGCTCTGAGAGTAGATACTCATCGTGCTACCAGATTCATAGCCATTGAAGCCACCACCTCCGTTTATCACACACACACTATTATCCATCATAACAATATGGACATTACCAAAAACTTCGATCTCCTCCCATTTCGGGATATCAAACTCAATACTGTCCTTAATGACGTACCATCCACGTGTCAACTTCGTTTCCTTTCCTGTGAGGATTTTATAGTTTGTCACATATTGAGTGTCACCATTCTCGTCAATATATGGAATTGGTTCAAGAGCAAAAATATTGTTTGACAAAGCAAACAACATAAGAGAAAGCAAAACTGCTTTAACATTTACTAATGTCTTCATCTTTATTTTATTTGTACCTTACGACCATTATGAATATAAACACCTTTCTCTGTAGGCTTTGCAATCAAGCGTACACCTGCAAGGGTAAACCAAACATCAGAAGCACCTACAAAGTTATCCACACCATCTATTGCAAGAGCCAGCTCCTCATCATAACGAGATGATATTTTAGTTACATTCTCAACATCAGTTATATCGTATGGAGCAGAGCCAATAAACTCCCTGTCATTAAACTTCACACGCATAAAATTAGAAAGACTAATATCATCATCACCATAATAAGCAAAAGAAGAACACTCACAAACAAAGTCACAATAAGACTTTCCGAAAGACAATTCTTGTCCCACAATAACAGCCATATCAGATGCTGAAATGTTCAGTTCTCCGCCATTCAGATGTAAATTATGGCAAGATATTCCACACTCTATTTTTGACAAATTCAGTCGCCCACCATTGATTGTCACATTTTGAGCAACAATAACAGGAGAATTATCATCCCAACCTATAAACTCAATAATGCCTCCATTTATTTCAAGACTATCACCATTAAAAAAGTAGGGACAACAATTATAGGCATGTAAAGCCTTTTCGTCTTCATGCAATTTGCCTGCATATTCCCCTGTACTTTGCGCATAAAAACGCAAACAAGAACCCATATATGCACCAAATGGACACGGGTTGCCATTTACCACTTCATTGATTGACCATACACATTCATCACAAAGAATGATACGAACATCGCCTTTTATCATCAATCCCGAAAGACTAATCAACGCAGGTTGATTAACAACATACCATCCACTTGTCAGAGTATCTTCGTCACCAGTCAAGACGGTATAATCCACAACATACTTTTCCTGACCATCAGAATCTATATACTTGACAGGTTCATTTTCTGCATACATCGATGCACTAAGCATCGTAAGGACAGCCACAAGGGCTGTCCGTAAAATTTTATATGTATTCATATAAATGTGAATTACAAA
>ODAI013265547.1_pt1 | contig 14164 bp, 8 predicted proteins | sample 1539321 | NCBI WGS metagenome assembly ODAI01 (sample SAMN02144231, study PRJEB22623) | gut metagenome | biome: sheep rumen | host: Ovis aries | place: New Zealand
CGAACGAGCTGTGCGCCCATGTTCTCGTAAGCATCCTTAAGGTCGATCTCCTTAGCGATGGAAACACCATCGTTTGTGATAAGCGGTGCGCCATAGCTCTTATCAAGAACTACGTTTCTGCCCTTAGGTCCGAGGGTTACCTTAACTGTATCTGCTACCTGATCAACGCCGGCCTCAAGTGCCTTTCTGGCCTCAACGCCGTACTTAATTTCCTTTGCCATTTTGAATTCCTCCTCAAGCTCTCCGCCGTTGTTTTTCGAAATCACAGCGGGAAATCTGTATTAATCCTTCGATAACTCAGGCAAATGTTTTTGCCTCACAGTAATCTTACTTCTCTACAACTGCAAGAATGTCGTTCTGCTTAACAACTGTATACTTGGTTCCGTCGATCTCAACCTCTGAACCTGCATACTTTGAGAAAAGAACGTGATCGCCAACCTTAACCTGCATTGTGATCTCTTTTCCGTCAACAACTCCGCCGGGACCTACTGCAACAACAACTGCCTGACCTGGCTTCTCCTTGTCATTCTGTCCGGGAAGAACGATACCACTTGCTGTGGTCTCTTCCATCTTTTCTTTCTCAAGAACTACTCTGTCAAATAATGGAACTAACTTCATTTGATTGACCTCCTAATTTATTAACTTGTCCGGCTAGAACGGGATATAGAATTTTTACAAAAATCCACATCTAAGCTAACCGGATTTCTGTTTTTATGTCTGAAAGACTTTTTCTCTAACAACAAAACGTATTATAAAACGCATTATTAGCAACGTCAAGGGTCGAGTGCTAACAATTTTAAGATTTCACATTTTATTCACATTCCAACCATAAAAAAAGTCAGCGAAACGCTCCCGGATAAAGCATTTCGCTGACCTTTAATCAAGTTGGGTCACACTTTCTTCTCACGAAGATAGTGCGTATAGCACTCAGAATGGCATTCATGAACTTTAAATCGAGTTGGGTCACACTGCCTTCTCACATCAGACTGCTGTCCCTGTCGATGGCAGCGATGATGTAATTGGTCACCATCAGGAGTACAAAACCTACAAGGCTCTGCAGAAATGATGCCGCTGCCGAAAAGCTGAAGTTTGCCTGCTGCATGAGGGCCTTATAGACATATACGTCCAGGGTCTGTGTGACTCCCTGCAGGGAGCCGGAGTCCATGGGCACCTGATAGAAAAGTCCAAAATCCGAATTAAGTATATTCCCGACGCTCAATATAAAGATGGTACATATGGTCGGAGTGAGATGCGGCAATGTGATATAGTGCACCTTTTGCATAAAGGTGGCTCCGTCAAGATCCGCACTCTCATACAGGGTTCTGTCGATGGAAGTAATGGCACAGAGATAAATGATCATGCTGTAGCCTGCAGACTTCCATACTCCGAGAATTATCAGAACCAATCTCTAATACTTTGGAGTCTGATGCCATTGGATGGCCGTTTTGCCGAAAAAGCCAAGGATATGATTGACAGTGCCTTCATCTGTGGCAAGAAAAGCATATACCAGATATCCGACTATGACCCAGGACAGAAAGTACGGCAGGACCATAACCATCTGAATGCTGCCCTTTAGTTTTTCGCTGTGTAACTCCGTAAGAAAAATCGCCAGAAAAACAGGTATGACTATGTCGAGTATTATAAAGATAATGTTGTAAAAAAGCGTGTTAAACATTATCCCGGGCATGTCCGAGGACCGGAGCAGAAATGAAAAATTTTCAAATCCCACCCACTTGCTGTTCACAAACAGATTTTTAAAAAGAGATTCTCCGGGTACCGGTGTGAACCTTTTAAACGCAAAGCATATTCCGAACAGGGGAATATAGCAAAAGCAGATGAACCATATTATGGCCGGAAGCGCCATAAGCGTCAGATCACGATTCTTCTTTTTTGAGTAACCTATTTCTTTCTTTACAGAAGATTTATTCATGATTAAGTTTTTCCCACTCCCTAAGCTGCTGCCTTACATCCTCCACCAGTTCCTTCATGCCTGCTTCTTCCATTCGCTTTTTTATCACCGGAAGTACCTTATCAGGATCGCTTGTACCGGTGATGAGCTCTGTCTTATAGTCACTGTAGATTGCATTCAAAGCGGCAATGATATCTTCTTTTCTGGCCTGATCATAGGCAAACCCATTGATGGCACTGTATATACCATCTGTTTCGTATTCCTCAAATACACCCTTCCACTGATCCGGGTCTGCCAGAAAAGTCCTGCTGACAGATTCCACGGAAGCAGCGGCTGCAGCTCCCGTTTGATAGAGAAAAGTATTGTATCTGCTGAGTCCCGTATCAGTTCGAAGGACGGTACCGTTTTCCAGATATTCAAAATGCTTGCCTTCTATCCCGTAAGCCAGGATATCCCTGAACTTTTTATCTGTGCTGAGCAGTTCGAGATACTTAAGGCATGCTTTTGTGTGCTCATCATCACAGGCTGCACATATACCGATCATGGCTCCCTGCTCGCTGGAACGGGATAAAAACGGACCTTCATAGATTGAGGTTTTGACATTAAACCCCCAGTTCTCGGGATTTGAGTATCCCTGATATCCTTTCCAGGCAACTCCGAAACGAACCGGAATGGATTTATCCGAGGTCGTTGATTCTATGGTTGCGGCATCGGGATGAATGTACCCCGCCTTATACCACTTGTGTAAGAGCCTGAATCTGTCCATCAGCTGATCGCACTCGTAAAACGGGATCACATTTGAGGCTTCATGACCTTCACCAAAAGGCAGCACCACCAGAGTCTGGACTACCCTCTCCACAGAATTCATATATCCCGGTATCCCGCCCCTGGTCATATCCAGGGGATACCTGCCCGGAAAGTCCTCCTTGTAAGCCTTAAGGAAGGGTTCTATATCCTCAAAATTCATTCTTTCCGGGATGACCATCCCCTTCTTTCCTTCAAAATAATCGGAATTTATGCGGAACATTTCTTCGGCACCCATATCCTTAAGAAGCGGAATCCCATATATTCTCCCATTAACCGTTCCGGCATCCCAGAAGGGATCTATGTAATCATATAGTGCAGGTGTCTCTGTCTTCACTAAATCCGTTACGTCACGATAAAACCCGGCTGAAGCTCCCTTATCAAACGGATTTACCCATGAAGAGGTAAAGACCATGTCATAATATTCCCCGGAGGCCATCATCAGATTAAGTTTATCCGAGGGCTGAAATTCAAGCTTTACGGTAACTCCTATCTTCTCCTTCGACACGGCATTGGCAGCCTCCACCACTTCTTTTATATCAAGAGGCACATCCGAGGCCTGGTAGGTAACCCATCGAAGGACAATGCTGTCATCGTTTTTTCTTGTGGCTTCGCAGCCTGTAAGCATAAAAACAGAAAGCGATATCGCAAAAAATACAGCCACTATCCTATTTATAAATTTACGCAGCATACCAATCTCCTCTATAAACGCACTTTTGGAAACTTTAAATATCTGACATACTGATGCAGCTCTGATTTGCTCCTATATGAACCCATGCTTTTCGACGTTTATTTCTGACACACTGATGCAGCTCTGATCGGCTCCATTCCGCCGCTTTCGACTGACAGCACTGATAATGATGAAAATCACGCCTGTCCATATCAGCCCTTTATGGCTCCGACTGTCATTCCTCGCTTCAGAAACTGCTGGAAGAACGGAAGTATCAGCATCACCGGAAGTATAACCACCACTACCATGACCATTCTGATGGTGATGGTGGGCGGAGTATAGGCATTCATTCCCGAAAGATACTGGGTATCTCTGACGAGAGTCTGAATGCTTCGGTCCATATTTACAAGAACATACTGGAGTGGATAAAGCTCTGTGTGATTACTGTCAAGATACAAAAGCGATGGATACCAGCTGTTCCAATAGTTGAAGGTCTGGAACAGGGCAACTGTCATGATGACAGGCTTCGCCACGGGTGCCACTATGAGTCTGAATATCTGAAAATGGCCGGCTCCGTCCAGCTCCGCTGCTTCTATGAGGGAATCCGGTATGGCATTCTGAAAGTAATTTCTCAGTATCATGATGAACCAGGTTGAACAGAGATTTGGCAGAATAAGGGCATAATAAGAATTACTCAAATGAAAAATCTGGGTGTTCACCATATAGGACGACACAAGACCACCGGAAAAAAGCATTGGAATCATAAGGAACAAAAGGATTCCTCGTCTCAATTTATATTCTTTTCGGGATAATGCATAAGCTATGGGACACATGAGCATAAGGCCGAAAACAACACCGGCTGCAGTTATCAAAAGTGAATTCAGAAAGGCTCTTCCAAGAAAGCCACCGGAATTAAAGAGGTAGCCGTAAGCCTTCAGAGATAATCCTTTTGGAAAAAAGCTGTACCCGATTTCATTTATGCTCTCCTCAGAGGAGAACGAGATTATGATTACAAGGAGTACGGGCAGGAACATGATCACTGAAAGAGCGATATACACAAAGCTCACCACAGTGTTCGCCTTTTTGGAGTAAGCACTGTTTTCCGGACTTACATATTGATTGATATCTTTGAAATGGTTTTTTTCCACGATTTTCCTCTGCCTTTCCATCGGATATTGTGTGTCAACCCGATAAAAAATTTTACTATTCTTATATCATCGGTTATTTTTTTATAACTATAATGCTCAATAATAATTATATCATGAGGTTTTTATAATTTAAGAAAAAAGACATGATCCGAAGATCATGCCCTTAAAGACGCATGACCCCAAAGGTCAATGCGTTTTTTTGATTCAACATGGAAATATGTAGCGAAAAGATCGGCCGGATTTATAAAAGTACAGCCAATTACTACACTATTCATGACTCACTCACGTTGGTAAGTATAAGTTCGGTTACCGCACCAGAGTTATCCGCGCGATGTATTCCCCGTCGTTTCCCAAAACCGAACCGACTCCGTACTGCACACCGTTGTTTTCGTAAAACTTGTCTATACGGATAGTCTCGATATTACCTCCGCCGTTAAAGAGGTATCTTGACGCTGCGTCATTGACAAGATCCTGAACGGTAAGTGTCTTCTCATCCGGAGAGGATGAGAAAAGTCCGGCATAGACCACGTCGGAATCATTTGAAGCGTCATATACTGAGAACGGCTGCATCGTCTCGGGAACCAAAGTATAATTACGGTACCAGTCGGCGGTGACTTCAGCTGTGTCTCCGTTAATGCTGATCTGCATGTTAAGAAGCATTCGATACTTGAAGATATCATCATCAGAAGGAATGTTCATCATCATCACTTTCCAGTCTCCGGATATCTCCGAAGCGTCGGTCAGCTGCCTTCCTCCGGTAAACGGACTCTGTTTTTTCTCTATCAGAAGATCTGCCCAGTAAAAATCTGCAAAAGCTGGTCGTTCCGATCCATTCCCTGTAAGCTTCCCCTGTGTGTCACTTTCTTCGTCAGTTCTTGGGATCACATCGGCAAAGCCATACATATCGCCTTGTTTCCTGGTGTGATTCTTCTCCATTTCCGAGCTGGGAATACAGAAATACTTATGATCTCCTCTGCTGTTGTCATTCCAGGTTGTATCGATCTCATACCAGTTGCCGTCTTCCAGCTGCACGATATTCCACGCATGGGTGCGGGTCTCACCTTCAGCGGTAACCGCATCTCCCATAAGTACATAGCATGGGATACCGGCTTCCTGACAGATGTAAGCAAATGCCAGTGCATATCCGTCACATACTGCGACCCGTTCAACAATAGCCGCATAGGCACTGTGCGCAAGTTCTACAGGCATGTTTTCCGGATCTACGGCACGAAAGCCGCTTTCATCGATCTGGTTTGTATAATCCTCATAATAAGCATAGTCATAAACCACTCTGTCTGTGATGTAATTGTTGATCTCAAGTACCTTTTCACTGGCCTTCCCGCTCAGGTTTTTTATGAACGGGTCTGTTTCCGCCCGAATCGCCTCAAGATCAGCAGCATGATCCCGCCTGTCTTCAAATATGATACGGAATTCATCGCTTCCGGCTGTCACAGGAAGAAGGTTGCTGGAGGTATAGTGATGAGCTTCTCCGATGTATGGATGATCGTTCATAAAGGCATATTTCGCCCGCTCAAATTCATCCATTCCCGAACCTTTCTGTTTTCCGATCCTGACTTCCCTTGTACCGTTTGTATAGTGCTCCTCCAAGGCGTCATAATAGATCTTCTCTGCCTCACTCAGGGTATCATAAAGGATCACCGGCGCAGCCGGATTTCCGGTTCCTTTCACCCAGTGGGGAGACATCACCCGGTCCGTCTGCCCGCCTGATACACTTTCAACTGCATCAGAAGCAGCTTCTTTTTCACCCATAGACACTGCTGTCGCAGGTTCCTGAACCGGTGCCGCAGCACTCTGCTGTGCCGGATTTGAAGTGCTCTCCTTCAATGGTTCCGTCGCTGCGGCTTTTTCTGATCCCGTGCCGGGTCTCAAAAAAAGCGCTGCAACTGCAACCAGCAGGATAGCTGCGATCCCGATGACTGCATATTTTGTCATCCCGGGGCCGTCGCGCTTAACAGGTTTTTCCAGCCTTGCCCCACATTTTTCACAAAATGTACTGTCATCCGGAAGCTGTGCTCCACAATTCGGACAAAACATAGTGTAACTCCTTTCTGCAAACCCCTGTATGCCAGATTCACTTCACTTGCCGATAGTTATATAGCAGTGATCTGACGGACTAGTATGAGTGGTGCCAGATTTCCTTGGTTTCAAGATCATTATTGTATGAGGTGCTGCTGCTACTGCTGTGGTCGTATCCGTAGCCCAGAGGTGCGTCCCGGAACGGGTTATGTACATCTCCATACTCATCATAGGACGAATAGGAACTTCCTGAAGAACTGCTCTTCGTAGCCCCCTCAACCCATTTTCCGTCGCCTCCGACATAATATCCATCGACCCAGGTATCGGTTGCCATTGCCCCATCGCTGCCCATATAATAGTCTCCTACCCATTGGTCAGATGCCAGTGCTCCGCTGCCGGAAGCATAGTACCAGTCTCCGGTCTCGGGATGCTGATACCAGTTGTCCTGGACTAAGTACCCGGAATCATTGAACGCATACTTTTTCCCGCCTATTTCATAGATGCCACTGGACGGGAAACTTCCGTCACTGTTCCGGAACCACCATCCGCTGCTGTCCTCTACCCACTCTCCCGCAAAAGCGGTAAAGCACATAACACCGCCGAGCAGCAGAGCCATCACACCTGTCATAATTCCTTTTTTGATCATTTTAATCTCTCCCTTCTTCCGGCCATTTCTTCCGGATATTGAACTGTTGGTTTTTCTGCATCAAAAACTCATGTAATGCTATAGGGTCTTTCTATTCTCTATGGGAGGCCGGAGCCTGACCTTTATGAACCTATCTTACTCACCACAGGATCCTCAATGTTTGTGAGATTTATCGGATCGAGTTTCCCCAGATCGATATCATAATATAAGGTTTCCTTAAGTTCCTTTCCATAGCTCCAGTAGTATACATCTCCTCTGATGCGGATCGTGACCCGAACATTACCCGTTTTCCGGGACCTTTCGATACTGAATGTTGAGTAGTCTCCAAACGTGTCCACATAGGTATCATTTCTCTTTGGAGCGATACTGATCCTGTTCACCTTATATCCGTCCTTCCCGTCATATTCGCCATTCCAATACTTTGTTATGTCATGGGAGAACGGAGATGGAGAGCCTGTGAGATATCCTTCTATGATATACCAGTTCTCTTTTGTAACCTCCGGCGGATCATCTCCCGGAGCTCTGTTTGGATCATCAAAAGCGGTGCACGTTACTACCCTGCCGTTGAAAGTGAGGGCGGGATAGTTATAAATACTGTAAGTGTCAAAGCTCAACCCATTGCGGTAATCATTGAGCGGCGCAAGGGTAAACCTTACCTCTCCGTTGGGGAATACCTCTACAAGGTTGTTCTCCGGAGAACCGTCAATATGTAAATACTCAAGCATCAGCTGAAGCTGCGGGATCTCCTTTTTGCCATTCACGGTGATATATACATCCGTGACGCGGTTCCCGTCCTTCGGATCGATCTCCGGGATCTCGATGTCGGCCTTTATTTCTTTACCGGAATTCAAGTCTTTAAAGACCATCTTCTTCGGAGCGCCCATCATCATGTAGTGGTAGTAGGTACAGCGAAAAACGATATCACTTTTCTTGTTTGCCTGAGGCAGGAAGCCCGGCGTATACGGCCAGTAATTGCGAACGGAATTCTCGCCTCCGTCACTGTCGATGGGCAGGAAAACAGGTCCGTCTGCTCCTTCAAACCACATAGGTGTCTTGAACTTGTCATCAAATATGCTTTCCCCATCAGGAAGGGAACGATACTTACGGTTGGAATTGATGCTCTGCCAGTCTACGCAGTATACGGAATCGGCAAATGTCTTCCCACTGCCAACTGCCTCGTCGATCACGTGGAATACCAGGGTTCTGTTCAGTATCGGCAGAACCTCCTTTTCCATCTTCTGCATCACAACATCACAGGCCTTCCTCTGATATCTGTAGGTGACATTATCAAGGATACCAACTGTATCGACTCTTAACTTTTTAATATAGGAATCAGAAATCCTGATCTGCTTCGATGCCTGCAGATTGTAAGGATCCTTTCCGAGATACTTGTACTCATCAAGGAATTTATACCTTGGCCCCTGTCCGCGGGCTCCCTGGGTCTCCTTCACCGGCAGCTTCCAGAAGGCACCGGCTACAGAACGGTAAAAATCATCGAAAATGGTCTCAAGCTGCTCCGGCTGATCTGCATAGAGCTCCATCAGCTTGGAAAATGCAGCTGCAAACCCCTTGTAGGTATCTGTACGAAGACCTTTTTTTGAGTTAATGAAGCTGCTGAACTCCTTGAACCTCTTGTCGTCCATATTGACAGGTTTTTCCATAAGGGCTACGTGATAGTCATCTTGAGCAGCTTTCCTGAACTCCTCAGAATCGTAATACAGAGTCACTCCGGCATCCTGATAGAAGCGCCGGTATACCTCTCCCTCATCCGGATAGTACTGTTTATACCATTCATCAACTCCTTCGGTGATATATTCATTGTATTTTATGGAATATGCCGTGAGTGCCAGCCCGATCACAGCCATGACCGGGTTCAGTACTTCGGGGGTGAAGGTTCCCACAACTCCTGTCGAGGTGCTGAAAAGGTCCAGCTTATGCTCCTTGACGGTATCCCAAAGTGCCTGGGAATAGGAGTTCGTGGTTTTATCCAGGGCTTCTGCCCGGATCTTATAGCCTGTAAGGATGACGTCGAGCATCGTCATGACCTGACCTATTTGTTCCGGCCATAGTTTTGTTTCAGGGACTTTTTTTGCAGCCGCTGCTGCTTTGTTCGTGGAAGGCACTTTATCGTAACGAAGTCCCGCATTTACCTGAAATGCCCCTTCAGCGATTCCGTAATCACCCACAGCTTCCGCCAGGATATCGGCGGCAGGATGATAACCTTCCTCGGTCATTGCGGAGCGATCCCTCGCCGTTTTCGTCAGCAGTGCCATGCTGCGGTGAAGGTCTTTTACATCTTCCAGGGTTCTGTTCTGAAACAAGTTCCACATGCGTTCGTAGTCGATCCGCACCGACTCTTCCATGCGCCTGTTCTTATGACGGTTTTCTATAAATATTCCATGCTTCAGATCAATGCGCCTGCCGTCATCGACGATCAGGTCAAGCCGCTTTTCATCAAAGATATACTTCTTTCCGAAGAGACTGAAATGATCTGTATAGATGATATAGTTCTTTCCGTCCTCACTGACCTCGCTATAGATATCCTCCCATCTGCCGGTCTCAGCATTGTACCAGACACAGCCTGTGCTTCCGTCGTTCCCGCGAGGGATGGTGATACGGATATCACTGTCAAACTCATGTGTACCGGAAGCCAGCGAGAAATCATAAGCCTTGATGGACCAGCCGTCCTTTCCCTGAGTGAGTTTCGGAAGGTCACGGACTTCGATGCGGTCTCCCGCTGCTTCCAGCTCCCAGGAAGGGATATCTACACTCACTTCTCCAAGTACCACACTTCCCTGATTTGGGATCACGTCAGCAGACTGTAAAGGAGCTTCTTCCAACTGAGCGGAGGTATACCGAAGCGGGATCTCACCTGCTGAAAGAGCCATGGGATCAGCCAAGTCATCATAAACCATACCGTCCCCTGCACCGTTGGCAGATACTGAATCTCCACCTGCATCTTTACCGGTTTTTTTTCCTGTTGTTTGGTAGGTACTTCCAATGTCTTCGGGTCTTCCTTTCTTTACAAGGAATCCCGGATACTTAAAAGCCGTCACAACAAAAATCGCGGCTATCAGCACTCCTGCAAGAATACGTTTCCGGCTGTCTTTTCCGGATGCTGCAGGATGTGCCTGCCTTACCTTTTTTTCAGTTTTGAATGCCTCATGCTTTTGAGTTTTGACCCCGCCCCCGGCAGCTACCGTGAAGTGATACCCGCAGTACCGGCAGAACTTAGCTTCTGCCGCGTTTTCTTTTCCGCAGGATCTGCAATATTTGATCGGCCTGACACGGCTTCGATCAGGATCGGAAGTCTTCATAAATTCAGTGCCGCAGGTCGGACAGAATATTGCCTCTGCCGGCGACCGCATACCGCACTTACGACAGTATTTCATCTTTCCAGCCATAGTAGGATTCCTTTTTTAGAGCTGATCTCTGCACCGGACTGTTTCATCCGGATACGGACCGGCGCTTCACGATATCACCGTTTCACTTTTCTGCCTGGTCTTTTCTGACGGGATCAGCTGAAACTCAAGTTCTGGTTTTCATATACATCAGGGACTGTCTCGACGACATAAGCTCCCTAAATTAATTATAAGCTTTTTGCCTCTTTCACGAAGTGTGCCAAAATCATATGCAATGCATCTTTCGTTTGTCACGCTTGTGTAGTATTCTTGACTAAAGAAGTAGCTGGCATGGAATTGCTTTTCATCACCATTTGTGATGCGGCCGGCTTGCGGAAAGGAGAGACTATCATGTTTTTTGCCAGGATCAACGAACTGTTCCAATGCTTAGGAGCAAAAAACGGTCAGGTGGCAAAGCTTGCCGGATTTGACCGGACCAATATAAGTCGTCTGCGAAGCTCTGCCCGGATCCCCGGTAGAACCGGTCCGACGATACGGAAACTTGTCACAGGGCTGTATCTCTATGCAGATAATCGTAATGAACTTGATATACTCTGTGGATGTATCGGTGCAGATCCGGGTGAAAACGCAGATGAGATCAAAGATAAGATAAGGGACTGGCTCTACGAAGGAGAGCCTGTAAATGTGAAAAATGATGCTGCGTCGCCGGTGCCTCCAAAGGTCATAAAAAAGCCAAAGCCGGTCTATCATTTCTTCGGGGAACGTCTGGATGCGGTGATGAAGCTGACGGATCTGTCCAATGCCCGTTTCAGTCATTATATCCATATGGATGCATCCATGGTCAGCCGCTTCAGGACAGGGGTACGTACTCCCGTTCCGGAGAGCAATGTAACTGCAAGGATTTCTTCTGTTCTCTATGAAAGAGCAGCCGCCGGAGGAAAACTCAGTGGTCTTGCCGGGCTCATGGGGATCTCTGCCGATATGATCGATGAAGAAGCCATCTCCGCCTGGCTGTTTGATGACGGATATATCACTGACCGGGATGCCGGTATCGCGGAAAGCCTGCTGGGTTTTTTTGACACCTTTTCCACAGAGGCTCAACTTTCCCTTCCGGCACCGGAAGAAACCGTCCCGGAAGAGATCATCCGGTCGGAACAAACCGAATACTTCGGAAGAGAAGGAATACGAAGCGCAGTCCTTCGATTTCTTTTCGATGCATGGAGAGATAAAGCCGGACTGCTATTACTGTATTCGGATGAAGATCAGTCGTGGCTTACCGGAGACAAAGGTTACCTTATGCGCTGGGCAGCCCTTATGAGTGCCTGTGTCAAAAACGGTACAAGGGTACGGATCATTCACAATGTAGAACGTGATCTTTCAGAGATGACGGACGCCATCAAAAGCTGGCTGCCGCTCTATATGTCCGGCATGGTAGAGTCCCGATACAGCACCCGGAAACGAAACCCGAGATTCTCTCATACCGTTTTCCTCTGCCCGGGGAAAGCCTGTATAGAAGCTTTTCACCCCATCGGTACGGAAGCGTCAGGGGTTTATCATTACTATACGGACCCGCATATACTGGAAGTTTGTCTGTCGGGATTTGAAAGCATGCTGGAGAATGCGCAGCCCCTTTTGAAAGTTCCTGCCGCACCGGCAGCTGAAGGCGATTCGGAACTCACGGTTATTCAGAGCGGTCTGTCCCTTGCGACTATGTCGGAAGAACTGGTTAGTTCTTTTGATGAACCGGCACTGTATGAAAAATGGAAGGCTCTTCGGGATACAATGTTTTTGAGGCTTGAAAAAGCAAGGGTGAACGAGTGTGTCACACTTGCTGATGATGAAGAGCTGTTTTCCGGAAAAGTACGGATCGGGGAGCAAAACGGGATCAGTGAACTCTTCTATACTCCGAAGCAATATGCCATGCACCTTCGGAATATCATCCGGTTGTCAGAGATATATCCGAACTACCGTCTGTATCTTCTTCCGGAAACGCCATTTCCCAATATGAAACTGATGATCACTGAAGACAGTACAAGTATCATCCACGGGAAAAAGCCGGAGCTTTCCTTTGGGTTTACTCACCCACTCATGTGCCGGGCCTTCCTAAGCTATGCAGAAGCTCTGATGCAGCAGTACCGGATGGACAGGAATACCCTCAGAAAGACCCTGGAAGCAAAGTGTATTTAAGGGACATCTGCAGTTAGTATTCATATGCAAAAGAAATACCGTGTATGACCAAAAGAATATTTCATATCTTACTCTTTTGAAATCATAAACGGTATTTAATCTCAAACTACAGGCGGTTTTCCTTGAAGAACGTTACTGTGAACAGTAACAAGTCAAGGTTTTTCCTGTTTTTTGATATGAATGTAAAATCCTGTACAAATGATAACACTGAGAAGCGATCCTGCGGGTGCTGCAAGTCCCATGGCGTAAAGTGTATCCGGAAACAGCTTCGTGGCAAGCCATGCTCCCGGCACCCGCACCAGGATGACCGATACCAGATTGTGAATGAAGCTGAGTACAGACCTGTTGCAGGCACTGAAGAATCCGGAAAACGAAAAATGCACTCCCGCTATGGCGCAATCAATGACGTAGGTTCTCATGTACTGCACCGCGTACTCCTTTACCACCGGGTCATCAGTGAACATTCCGAAGAACAGGGGTGATATAAACTGGAAAAGAACCGCAAAGAAAGTACCTATGGAGAAAGACATTATCACACCATATTTCAGGGTCTTTCCCGCCCTCTCAAGGTCTCCTGCCCCCACGGACTGGGCCACGATGGTGGAAACAGTGGAAAGCATAGCTGAAGGCACCAGGAACAGGAAGCTGATGGTCTTTTCCACGATGCCCACCGCTGCGGAAATGTCTACACCACGCTGATTGGCTATAACTGTGATCACGAGGAAGGAAATCTGTATAAATCCGTCCTGAAACGAAATGGGAACCCCCACTCCCAGAATCCTTTCAAGTACAAATTTATCAATGTAAAGATCCGTCAGCTGGATCTCAAACAGCTTCTTCTTGATTATAGCCGCAAATGCTATGACGACGCTCACTGCCTGGGCAAGGATAGTACCGTAGGCCGCACCTGCTGCACCCATGTGCATAGTTCCCATAAAAAGGATGTCCAGAATAATGTTTACAAAGCAGGCTATGGTGATAAATATCAGCGGACTTTTGGAATCTCCCATGCCTCTGAAAACAGAACTCAGTACATTGTAGGCAATTATGAAGGGAATTCCTGTGAAGCAGATCTGAAGATAACTTACGGTTCCAGGTACAGCCTCAGCCGGTGTTGACAGCACAGAAACTATCGGATGTATGCAGATATTCAGGAGCACCGTCACAACCACCGCTGTCACAGCAAAAAATGTTATGGTATTTCCTATAGCCTTGTTGATCCTTCTCTCATCTTCCGCACCCACATACTGACCTATCATGACAGTAGAGCCCATGGCAAGCCCCACAAGCATTACCGTCACCATATGCATGACCTGTGATCCGATTGACACGGCTGAAATTACATCTGCGCCGTTGTAATGCCCCGCAATAAGAATTTCCGCAAGTCCGTATAGCGTCTGC
>ODAI013457175.1_pt1 | contig 14162 bp, 12 predicted proteins | sample 1539321 | NCBI WGS metagenome assembly ODAI01 (sample SAMN02144231, study PRJEB22623) | gut metagenome | biome: sheep rumen | host: Ovis aries | place: New Zealand
AAAATGCAGGTCGAAGTGTCGCCGCAGATCAAGAAGATGCTATCCATTGGCATGCATGATTTTATCTGGACGTTGCGATAAATGAAGAAAAGTGGTATGATAGGAAAAAGAGTCTGACAATGCATGTCACAAGGGGCACCTCTGCCCGATTAAATCCTACAGTAAGTTTACGCTGCCCTTTCGAAAAAGAAACTTGACAGTCAGTAGTGTGCATGGTAGAATTACCATGGTTAAGGGAGTAGCTCGCACAGTTTTTTGTGCGATATATTTCGTCAGTACGGGATAGGTTCCCCGGAATATGTCATAAGTAGCGAGACTTTACCATAGCTTTTTGCTGTGGTGAGGTCTTGTTTTTTATGCATTAGATAACAGGAGGGTGAGAAGTTGATTATTTTAAACAGTTTGATTCTACTTGTTGGATTTGTGGTATTGATCAAAGGGGCTGATTGGTTTGTTGACGGAAGCTCTGCGATGGCAAAAATGTTTCATGTCCCGGGGGTTATCATTGGGCTCACAATTGTTGCCCTTGGAACGAGTGCTCCGGAGTTAGCGGTAAGTACTCTTGCAGCTGTACAAGGATCAAACGAAATAGCGATCAGTAATGTGGTGGGCTCAAATATTTTTAACTTGCTTTGCGTGTTGGGAGTGTGTGCACTCATACATCCGGTGCCTGTTGATCCGGGGATTACAAAGAGGGATTTCCCAATAACGATAGGGATTACCGCGCTGGTGCTTATAGGAACATCTTTTAAGACTCTTTTGTCCGGCACATGGGTGCGCGCTGCCATGGATGAGAGTGTGGGTGTTGTGGGCAGACCGATTTCTTTCGTACTTCTAATTCTTTTCATTTTTTATATTGTTTATCTGATTGTTGATGCGAAAAAACATCCTGCGGAGGAAGATGATATATTAGCACAGCCTTTATGGAAAAGTGTGCTAATGATCATTGTTGGAATTACATTTATTGTAGCAGGGGGACAGGCTGTTGTTTATGCCGCAAAGGAAATTGCAAGAACTTTTGGCATGACAGAGACACTCATCGGTTTGACCATTGTTGCGGTTGGAACTTCACTTCCGGAATTGGTAACATCTATAGTTGCAGCGAAAAAAGGTGAGACAGGAATGGCGGTTGGGAATGTTGTAGGTTCCAATATATTCAATATGATGTTCATCCTTGGTGTGTCCTCAATGATTCATCCGGTTGCTGTAAATGCAGCATCGCTTTGGGATATGTTGATTTTGACTGTAATCAGTATCATTGTTTATGTTTTTTCACTCACAAGAAGAACAATTGATCGAAAAGAAGGTCTTGTGATGCTTTCTATCTATATTGGGGACATGGTATTCGCAATCCTGCGATAAGAGAGGAGATGTTGGATGAGTTTATATAATTATATTTCTGTTATTGGTGGTTTGGCATTCTTTCTGTTTGGAATGACGATATTATCATCCGGGTTAAGAAAGATCGCAGGTGACAGGCTTGAAAATGTGCTGCAGAAGATGACGGATCATCCTCTGAAAGGGTTGATCTTTGGGGCGATGATCACAATCGCGATGCAGTCATCCTCTGCACTAACGGTTATGCTGGTTGGATTGGTGAATTCCGGAATCATGACATTGGCTCAGACGGTTGGCATCATCATGGGATCCAATATCGGAACGACATTAACAGCCTGGATACTTAGCTTAAGTGGAGTCAAAACGGATAATGTTCTGCTGCTGATGTTGAAACCGGAGTACTTCGCACCGGTGCTGGCTCTTGTCGGGGTTGTGTTCATCATGGGGGGAAAGGAGCAGAAACGGAAGAATCTGGGGTATGTTCTGGTAGGTTTTGCCATTCTCATGCATGGAATGGAAATGATGTCGGATTCCCTGTCGCCGCTTGCAGAAATGCCCGAATTTACAAGCATATTGACAGCATTTAAAAATCCGCTTTTGGGTGTTCTTATAGGAATGGCTTTTACAGGCATAATCCAGTCTTCAGCAGCCTCCGTAGGAGTGTTGCAGGCGTTGAGTATAACAGGTCATATTTCTTATGGGGTAGCAATTCCGATCATTATGGGGCAGAATATCGGGACCTGTGTCACGGCACTGATTTCATCGGTTGGAGTGAGCAAAAATGCCAAGAGAGTATCTGTGATCCATGTTAGCTTTAATGTGATCGGGACGATGATCGGACTGATAGTTTATTTGATTTGTGAACGGGTAGTTCAGCTTTCGGCTCTTGATGAGATCATAACACCGTTTGCAATAGCCGGGTTTCATTCTGTATTTAATGTGGTCACAACATTGGTATTGTTGCCGTTTACAAAACAACTGGTATATCTGGCAGAACACTTGATCAAAGAGGATGATACAGAAACGGCGTTTTTGGATAAACGTTTGTTGATCTCTCCCGCGATTGCAGCTACGGAATGCCGAAAAAAGACGGGGATTGTAATGAGAAAGGCTTCCGAAGGCGTGTTAAAGGCAATGCACCTGTTGGAAATATATGATAAAACGTCCAGAGATGAAATCCGCGAACTGGAAAACAATGTGGATGATATGGTAGAAGCGTGTAACCAGTTTTTGATACAGCTATCCGCTGGAGAGGTTTCAAAGAAAGAAAGCGTTATGATAGCCAATATGCTTCATGTTTTGGGAGATATGGAACGGATCAGCGATTATTCCTTAAATTTATCTGCAGCTACCAAAAAAATAAATCGAGATGGATTTGATAATAAATCAGAGGTGAGCAGTCTCTTATCTCCGATCAATAAGGAACTCGAAAAAATATTAAAATTGACGGTGAACGCATATGAAAATAGTGATACAAGGATTGCGAGGGACATTATTGAAAAGGCGGATGAACTGGTACAACGGATCAAGAAAATAAAAAAATTGGATTTAAAATCTTTACGGAACGGAGATGGTTCAGCAGAATCCAGCGTTTATATTTCAGATTATCTTTCTGTATGCAGGCGAATTGCTGAACATAGCCAGAATATCGCAGAGTCACTTATTTGACAAAAATGTTTGGATTACGGATAACAATAATTTAGATGGCATTACGCCGAAAGGAATTGTTTATGGAAAATAAGAAACTGTTGGATGATGCGAGACGTTTTCCTTTATTTTTCAAGGTAAGACACGACCATGATATCAGTGTATATATTAATGAGCAGAACAAGTCCATGCATGCGCTGGGATATACCGAGCACAACTTTGCTCATATAGGGATTGTTGCCGCTCGCACCGGCTATATTCTCGATACACTGGGAACGGACGATCATACCATTGATCTTGCCTTGACAGCAGCCTGGATGCATGACCTGGGAAATATCATAAACCGGGTGGATCACAGCCAATCAGGGGCGTTGATGGCATTCTACCTCTTAAACAAGATGGGAGTATCCGCCGAAGATATAGCACCCATTATACGTGCAATTGGTAATCATGACGAGGGAAACGGGGTGCCTGTAAGTGTCATTGCGGCTGCCCTTATTCTTGCTGATAAGTCAGATGTCAGAAGGAGCCGCGTCCAGGATGAAGATAGTAAGAACTTTGACATTCATGACAGGGTCAACTATTCGGTTACATCTTCATCCCTTACGATAAATCAGGACCATACTGAAATTATGCTGAACCTTGAAATTGATACAAGATATGGTGAAATCGGTGAGTATTTCGAAATTTTCATGGAGCGGATGTTACTTTGTCGTAAAGCGGCGGAGGTTCTTGATCTGGAGTTTCGTTTAATTATCAATGAGCAAACGCTGATGTAAACAAAAGAATTGGGGGAACGGTAAATATGAAATCCAATAAATTTAGTGAAAGAAATGGTATCCTTATGCATGGATTGTTTTCGGCGCGGTTGTCTTGTATGTGGTATTGACAAATATCAGTACAGTTTGGGCAACGGTTGTAGCTTTTTGTGGTCACTTTAGTGCAGTTGCATTGGGGTGTGTGCTGGCTTATCTGATTAATCCGTTGGCAAGGCTGTATCAGAGGAAATTGTTTGGGAAAAGCCGCAAGGCTGACAGTGGTTGGACGGTTTCGGTGGCGCTTGCTGTTATCTCTGTGCTATTACTGGTTATTTTTTTGTTAGGTACGCTTGTTCCGCAGTTGATCAAAAGCATCCAGATGTTTATGGGCAATCTGGATGGGTATATGATCTCGCTTCAGACATTGGAAGAAAAATGGGGATTGTCCCGATATGTTGATTTGGACAGTATCGTGGATTCTTCAAAAAATATCATGGATATGATATCCTCATTCCTGACAAACCATCTTGACAAGATTGTAGATGTTTCTGCTGTAGCCGGAAAAACACTTTTTAACGGGGGAATTGCTTTCATTTTGTCTATTTATCTGCTCTCTGAAAAGGATCCTCTCAAGAGCGGCACCATTCGTCTGATGAAGGCATTGCTGAAGGAAGATAAGTATGCAAAAACGATTGTGTTCTTGACTCGCTGTGACACGATCCTGATACGGTACATTGTCTTCAGCCTGTTGGACGCAGCCATTATTGGGGTTGCAAATGCAGTGTTCATGAGCATTATGGGAATGCAGTACATAGGGCTTGTCTCTGTGGTAGTTGCTTTGACGAATCTGATCCGACCTTTGGACCTGTTATCGGTGGGGTTATCGGAGGGTTTGTGCTGTTGATGGTGGAGCCATGGCATGCGCTTGCATTTCTGGTCTTTACTTTGTTGCTCCAATTGTGTGATGGATATGTCATCAAGCCAAAACTTTTTGGTAATTCGTTGGGTGTTTCCGGTCTGCTGATTTTGATCTGGATCATTGTAGGGGGCAGTATGTTTGGCGTGATCGGAATTTTGCTCGCAATTCCGTTTGCTGCGATCCTGGACTTTGTGTACAGGGATTATTTTCTTCCCATGTTGGAGGGCAGGAACATAAGATTTATGACAAGTTGGGGTATCAGGTGGTTCGGATCAATCATTTGGGTGATTGGGGGACGCAGTTCGGCAAACTGATCGTTGCGTATAAGAAATGGAGCAGTAGGGAGCGGGTGGAAGAAAAGGGAATTGATGAGTTGCTTGCCATTTACATTAAGTTTAATACGGAGGCGGAAGATGATCCGGAGCTGATGGATGAAGCTCGGGCTTGGTTTGTAAAAATGGAGCAGGATGACAAGGAAACATTGGAGATATGGAATTGGTTCAAAGAAATCAGTATGGTTGAATTTGAGCGGGTTTACCGGATGCTTGATATTTCCTTTGATTCCTATTTGGGAGAAAGCTTTTACAGGAGTCGGGTTCCTGCTTTGGTGGAAAAGCTGAAGGAAAAGAATTTGCTCACAGAGAGTCAGGGAGCAAACATTGTAGATCTGTCGGAATATGATATGCCGCCTTGTCTGATCACCAAAAAGGATGGGGGATCCATTTATCACTCTAGGGATATTGCAGCCATATTGTATCGGAAAGAGCAATATGATTTTGAGAAGTGTCTCTATGTGACGGGATTGGAGCAAAGTCTGCATTTTAAGCAGGTATTTAAGACGATAGAGCTGATGGGGTATGAGTGGTATGATGGGCTGGTGCACATCCCCTATGGATTGGTCAGTTTGGCTGGAGCAAAACTGTCCACTCGAAACGGGAACATTATCTATGTGGAGGATATCTTAAATGAGGCGGTAAAACGGGCTGCGGAATTGATACATGAAAAGAATCCAGCCTTGCCAAATCAGGAGGAGGTGGCGCAAAAAGTAGGAGTGGGGGCAGTCATTTTCCATGATCTGTTCCATCAGCGGATGAAGAACGTGGATTTTAAGTGGAAAGATGTTTTGAGTTTTGATGGAACAACCGGACCTTATGTGCAATATACGTATGCCCGGGCAAAGAGTATTTTGCGGAAAAGTCAATTTGTCACAGACATAAATGATATGGGGCAAGTAGATTATGAAGCGCTTACGGATGACATTACATTTGACTTGATCAAAACGTTGTCCGGATACGGAGATGCAGTAATGCGGGCTGCAGAGCAATATGAGCCATCTGTCATTGCACGGTATATCATCAGCGTGGCAGCGGCATTTAATCAGTTTTATCAGGAGTGTCCAATTCTGCGGGAAGAGAAAGAGAGTGTGCGGAACGCAAGGTTGTTTGTGGTTGATATGGTACAGCGTGTCCTAAAGGATGCCTGTGGGTTGTTGGGTGTCAAATGCCCGGAGGAAATGTAGAAAGAATCACTGACAGACATAAGTGACAAATTATTTACAAATCCATTCCCCCATGCTATAATTGAATAAATATTCAATGAATAATGATTCAAAAATGTGAGGAACCCCAATGGAAACACGAAAAGAGCAGAAGGAGCGCAGGCGGCAGGAGATCCTATATGCAGCCCTGGAGTTATTTGTCAGCAAAGGCTACGCCGCTACGAAAATTACGGATATCGCGAAAAGAGCCGGGATGAGTACGGGGCTGATGTTTCATTACTTTGAGTCAAAGGAGAAACTGTACGAAGCGTTAATTCAGATGGGACTGGAGGGAACGGCCTATCCGGGCGCGCAGAATTGCGATCATGCCATTGATTTTTTCGTGAATTTCACGGAGGCACTGTTTGGGTATATGAAGGAACAGCCTGTCATGGCGAAATTTTTCGTGCTGATGGCGGAAGCGCAGCGGAGTGAAGCGACACCGGAACCTATCAGGGAAATAGCCATGCGGGTAAATGTGATAGAGCAGTTTGTGCCGATCATTGAATGGGGGCAGCGGGAAGGCACCATCAAAGAAGGTTCCCCGATCATGCTGTCAAATGCATTCTGGTGTAGTGTGCAGGGAATTGCCGAACGGTATGCGACGAATCAGGAGATCGATCTGCCCAAGGCGGAGTGGATCGTGGACATTGTGAGAAGAAAGCAGGGAGACGGCTTATGAAAAAGGTTGTGATCATTGGCGGCGGCATCGCGGGAATGACGGCGGGCGTGTTATTGCAGAAAGCCGGTTTTAAAACGGAAATTTATGAAAAAAATGCTCTGCCGGGCGGGCAGTGCACCGGCTGGAAGCGCGAGGGATATTTTATTGATAACTGCATTCATTGGTTGACCGGAACAAGACCGGGGAGTGCCCTGCATGAATTGTGGAAAGAGATCGGTGCGTTGGGGGACGGCGTGGAATTGTATGAGAAAGAGATGTTTTTTTCTTCCGGGCTGGACGCTCAGACACTGACCTTTTGGAGGGACAAGGAGAGAACCCGCAGGGAGATGCTGGAACTTTCGCCGGAGGATGCAGAGGAGATCAATAAGCTGATCGATCATGTGTCCCTGGCGGAGACGATGACCGTGCCGGTTGAAAAGCCGTTTGATGCAATGAATCCGATTGATTTTATCAAGATGGGTATGTCCATGAAAGCAATGGGAAAGGTGATGAAAGCGTACGGAAATATGGACATCCATGAATTGGCAGGGCGCTTTCATCATCCGTTGATCCGGCGCGCAATTGTGGACTATATGCCGGACGACTATCAGGCCTATGCCTTTCTTGTCTCCTACGGCACGGTAACGGGAGGGAACGGCGACATCCCAAAAGGCGGCTCTCTGGCAATGTCCCTTCGGATCGCGGAAACCTATAAAGAGCATGGCGGCGTCCTGCATACCAATGCAGGCGTCAAAACGGTTCTGTTGAATGGCAAAAAGGCGGAAGGCGTCCTGTTGGAGAACGGGGAGCGGGTGGAAGCGGACTATGTGATCTGCGCCTGCGATACCGATTTCACATTCCGCAGATTATTGCCGGAAAAGTATATGCCGGCGGGACTTCGGAAGCTGTATGCCGATCGGGAGAAATATCCGGTCAGCAGCGGATTTCAGATGGCCTTCGCCGTGGACGGCGTATTCCCGGAACTGACGGGGACGCGTGTATTTTCCTGCGAAGAGATCACTGTAGGAAGCCGGACGGTGAAGCGTATGAGCGTGCAGTCCTATGATTATGAGCCCGGTTTTGCGCCGGAGGGCAAAATGATCCTGCAGACCAATTTTTCGCAGACGGAGTCCGATTATGAATACTGGCAGTCGTTTTATTCCGACAAGGAGCGCTATGCACAAAAGAAAGCGGAAATTGCAGAGCAGGTACTGCAAAGGATGGAAAAAGAGTATCCGTTTTTGGCAGGGAAGATCCATGTGATCGACATTTGGTCGCCGATGACGTACACGAGATATTGTAATGCTTACCACGGCGCCTATATGAGCTTTGTGACCACAAAGCAGGCAAAGAGCATTACCGTGCCGGGAGTTGTAAAGGGCATCGACAATGTATTTCTGGCAAGCCAGTGGCTGATGGGGCCGGGAGGTCTTCCGACTGCCGCGGCGATGGGAAAATTTGCGACATGGCGGATCATGCGGGCGGGTTCCCGGGGCTGATGCCATGCTTTACAACTAACTATTCCCCCGCATACAGGGTCAGCCCGTGGTTTCCGTCGCATAGCCCGAGGAACACCGCTTTCGCATCCTGGTAGCCCTGTGTCTTCACCTGTTCCTCCAGCCACGCGGCATCCAGTCCCAGCTTTTTCAGATTCCCTTCCAGAATCCGACCGTCCATGATGACTTCGGTCAGGATGGATTCCTGGGCGGGATTCAGATTCATATCTGCCGGTGTGGCGGGGCGCTTGCCGCTGACGGGAAGCACGGACAGTCTGCCGTTGTACTCAAACACCGCCGTCTGTATATCACTCAGGTTAAAATATCCGGCCTGTCTGCACATGAGCAGGAATTCGCTCAGGTCCAGATTGGCCTTTTTCATATTGTCCCGGAAAAGCCTGCCGCTGTCCAGGATGATCGTTGGGGTGCCGTTGATATATTTTCCGGTGCGGAAGATCTTCTTGGTTATAAGGCTCAATCCCCATGTGATCAGTCCATAGATGATCATCGCGGTCAGCGGTTTCCACGGCTCCTCCAGTTCGGTGGCCAGTTCCGCCCCGATGGAGCCGATGGTGATCCCGGTGATGTAGTCATAAATATCAAGCTCCGCGACCTGTTTGTGCCCCATGATCTTAGTCAGGAAAAACAGGGCGATCGCGGAGAGAACAGTGGTCAGGATGATGTTCAGAATGTCCATGCTAAAAGTTGCTCCTTTGTTTTTTCATAGCATTGCCTGTTTTGGGCAGGATATTCATAAAAGGTCGGATAAGCGGTTGCAGTAATGTTTTGGGGCGTGTTATAATGTTCTATAAGATGTTCTATGGGAATGCCGGTGATCTGTGCGGAATCGGCATGGCAGAGACAGAGGTAGGATGAGTTGAAGACATATATAAAAGGCAGATGGAACGCCAGAGCCGCCTGCGGATTGTGGAGTCCGGGCATGTCGGCAGCATTGGCGATCAGTTTTATGATAATGTTTTTTGCGCCGATGGAGATTTATCTGAATAACCAGGGGGAATTCTGGTATGATGCGTGGTTTCTGCTTCCATGGTGTCTGCTGTATTTCGGTGCTGCGTTTATCGGTATGGCGCTGTTGTTTGGTCTGTTATGGTTTCTGGGCGACCGCGTCTATGATTTGGGACTGGCGGCAGCGTTTCTGGCGTTGACCGGTTGTTATGTACAGGGAAATTTTCAGGTGAAAAATCTACCGGCATTGGATGGCTCGGAATTTGTTCTCGCAGATTATAAGAGCGAGCTGATCGCTTCCTGCATCATCTGGGGTGTGCTGGCGCTGCTTGCGGTGGGACTTTGTATTTTTCTGAAAAAGAAAGCATTTCGCAAGATCGTGGGAGGAGTCAGCCTTTTCCTTTTCCTGCTCTTGGCGGTCACGGTACTGACGCTGTTTTTTACCGCAGAGGGATATCAGAAGAAGGACGCGCTCACCTGTGTGAAGGATGATCAGTTCGAAATGTCGGTCGACACCAATTTTATTATTTTCCTGCTGGATGCTGTGGATGCGGGGAAGTTCGAAGAAGCCATGGAGCGGCATCCGGAGTACAGGGAGAATATGAAGGATTTCACATATTATTCGAATGTCATGGGAGGGTATCCGTGCACGGATTGCGCGGTGCCGTTGCTTTTGTCGGGAGAATGGTATGAGAATGAGGAAGCGTTTGAGGACTATGTTCATCATGTATACGGGGAAGGGGAATTTTTTGATGAACTGGAGCAGCTGGGCTATGGAATGAGTATTTATGAGGAAGATCTGCAGCTCTCCGAGAGTGTGATCGGCGACCGCTATCAGAACCTGGTGCATACCAAATTAAAATTGTCGGATCCCATTCTTTTTGTCAAAAGGCAGGTGAAGATGGTGGGATTTAAATATATGCCGTGGGTATGCAAGCAATATTGCTGGTTTGATGCGCATCAGCTGTGGAATCAGCGGGCGGTGGAGGTGGACCGGGAGATATTCACCTGGCAGGACTTTGTTTTTTATGCGGATCTGAAGGCACAGCCCGTTACCTATACGGATCAGAAGCAGTTTAAACTGATTCATCTGGAGGGGGCACACGCGCCGTTCCGGTATAATGCTGCAGTGGAGCGGGTACATGGTTCGGATTATATATCCTGCATAGAAGCGTCATTCACGGTGTTCCAGGCATATCTGGAGAAGCTGCGGGAGAGCGGCGCGTATGACAATACCGTGATCCTGTTGATGTCGGATCATGGTTTAGGAGCGGATGAAAGAGTGATGACGGGACGGCAGCATCCGGTCCTGATGATAAAAGGCCTGGGTGAGGAACACGATTCGCTGCAGGTTTCGGATATTCCAATCAGTCATGAAGATTATGTGGAGGCTTACGACAAATTACTTGCGGGAGAAGCCTCGGACGAAGTGTTTGCACAGTGGGAGGGGAAACAGCGGGAGAGACGGTATCTGCTCTATTATGTGACGGCCATGGAGCATATGGAGGAATATGTACAGACCGGCCATGCGTCAGATGAGAGTACATTGCAGCCCACGGGCAGGGTGTTTGACTATAAGAAAGAATAGTTTGGGAAGGGTATAGGATCCTATTATGCTAAAATATTATCCACAGTATTGCCAGGCCGCCGTTGCGGCCACGATCGTTCTTTTGATCATGTATCTGATGAAAGAGAATTATGCGACCAAGCAAAACAGGCTTTTCGTCTGTATGCTGATCAATAATCTGTTTGCGTCCGCATTGAATATATTCACTTTTTACACCATATCTTTTCCGGAACGGTATCCCATGTGGGTGAACTATCTGAGCAATCAGGTTTATCTGCTTCTGTTCAATCTGCTGGGTGTTATCTTTATGCTTTACATTGATGCCATGATCAAGATCCCGCGGTTTAAGCGGGGAATACAGCTGCTGGCGGGCGGAATCCTGGCGGTGGATGTGTTCCTTCTGTTCTCTTCCCCTTTTACGCATCTTGCGATTTATTATGACGAAAATCTCGTGTACAGTCATGGTCCATTGATGATCCTGCTCTATGTGACGGCCTTTGTGGCGGTGTTTGCTGCCAACATTGTCTTTGTAGCGGCCAGGAAGCGTTTTAACGCCTACCAGGTGTTTTCCATCACGGGCTTTGTGTTCTGCATTTTTGGAAGTGTGATCTTTCAGGCGTTTCACCCGCCCTATGTGATCAGTAATTTCACCTGTGCACTGATGCTGTTTTTCCTGTATTCCGCTTTTGAGAACCCGGCGTATTATACTTACAATGATACGCGATGCTACAACAGGCGGGCTTTCCTGGAGACGGTCCACCGCCTCAGGAAGAAGGAGGAGCCCTACACGATCATTGGAATCAAGATGGCGGGTTTCGATGTGGTGGTCAATGCTTACGGGCAGGAGAACGTGGCGATCATTTCCGGCAAGATTGCGGAGCGGCTGAATAATGAGTTCGGCAATAAGGCTTATGCGCTCAGCATCAATTGTTTTGCGGTGCTGACCACAGAGGAAGAGTGCGCACAGCTGATCAAAAAGGTCAAAGAGAGTTTTGAGACTCCCTTTTCCGTCGACGCCGAAGATGAGAGTCATGATATTCCCATTGACGTGGTGGTGAAGAAGATTCCCATTGTGCGCTTTGATATCGACGGGATGGAGATGGAGGAGATTGTCCATGAGATCATGAGTGCGGGGGCGGAAGACACGCATGAGATTGAAAATGTGGAGAAGACTGTGGCAAGTGTGCACAGGAGAAGAGAGCTGATCAGCATCCTCAATGAGGCAATCCGGCAGGAGCGTTTTGAGGTATATTATCAGCCGATCCTCGATACGAAGACGATGAAGTTTCACAGTGCGGAGGCACTGGTCAGGCTGCAGGATGAAAAGTTCGGTTTCATCAGTCCGGAGGAATTTATTCCGCTGGCGGAAAGCAGGGGACAGATCGACGCCATCGGGAAAATGGTGTTTGAGAAGGTCTGTGAATTCATGCGAAACAGCAATTGCTGCGAATACGGGGTGGATTACATAGAGATCAATCTGTCACCGGTGCAGTGCAGGCAGGTGAACCTGGTGGAGACGCTGTTGGGCACCATGGAGGAATATGATATCGAGCCCAGCCGGATCAATCTGGAGATTACGGAAACCGCGGAGATGGAGAGCAGTGAGATGCTCAAGATGACAGGGATCATGAACAGGCTGCACAACTACGGTGTGACGTTCTCCATTGACGATTTCGGCTCTGGATTTGCGGCGATTGATTATCTGGTAAAGCTGCCCATGGATCTGGTGAAGATCGACAAGAGCATTCTCTGGCAGGCCATGGAGGATAAGGTGGCGATGATGGTGCTGCAGCATACGATCCGCATGATCAAGGAAGTGGACAAAAAGATTGTGGTGGAGGGCGTGGAGACCAAGGAGATGATGGATTTCCTTGTGAGCGAGGGCTGTGATTATCTGCAGGGGTATTATTTTTCCAAACCGGTGCCGCAGGAGAAGTATCTGGAGTTTTTAAAGGAGAAGGTATGATATGGGACAGGTGAGACTGGGGAAGACGGAGCTTGTTGTGGAGAAGAACGCCTTTGGCGCACTGCCGATTCAACGCATCTCGCAGGCGGAAGCGGTACGGCTGCTGCGGAAGGCGTATGATCGGGGTGTGCGGTTTTTTGACACGGCCAGGTGGTATACCGATTCTGAGGTCAAAGTGGGAGAAGCGTTTGACGGGATGCGGGAGAAAGTGTATATTGCCACGAAGACCGGTGCCACAACGGCGGAAGGATTCTGGAAGGATCTGGAGACGTCGTTAGGCAATCTGCGCACGGAGTATATCGACATTTATCAGTTCCATAATCCGGCATTCTGTCCGAAACCCGGGGACGGCACGGGACTTTATGAGGCGATGCTCACGGCAAAGGCGCAGGGGAAGGTACGACACATCGGCATTACCAATCACAGGCTGGCAGTGGCGAAGGAAGCCATTGCATCCGGGCTTTATGAGACCCTGCAGTTCCCGTTCAGCTATCTGGCATCGGAGGCGGATGTGGATATTGTGGAGCGGTGTAAAAAAGCGGATATGGGATTTATCTGCATGAAAGCGTTGGCGGGAGGGTTGATCAACAATTCGGCCGCGGCATACGCCTATCTGAACCAGTTCGACAATGTGCTGCCAATCTGGGGCGTACAGCGGGAGTCGGAGCTGGATGAGTTCTTATCATACATAGAGCATCCGCCGGTGCTGACGGAGGAATTGAAAGCGGTGATCGAGAAGGACAGAGAGGAACTCTCCGGGGAATTCTGCAGGGGCTGCGGATATTGTATGCCCTGCCCGGCGGGGATCGAGATCAACAATTGCGCCAGAATGAGTCTGCTAATCCGGCGGGCGCCGTCAGCGAGTCAGCTGACTCCCGAGATGCAGGCGAAAATGCACAGGATCAAGGATTGCATGCATTGCGGCCGCTGCAGCGCCAGATGTCCGTATGGGTTGAATACCCCGGAACTGTTGGAGAAAAATTATCGGGATTATCGGGAGATCCTGGCAGGAAAAGATATCAGAGCGGCGAAAGAAATGACAAGGTCCGGCAACACCTATTAAGGTGGCCGGACCTTTTTGCTGCGTGCCTGGCGGCGCACATTTGAAATTTGAAAAAAGAAAAACCGTAAAAACTGCGTGCGAAAATTTATTTCCGAAAAATGACGATCTGGGTCTCTTCTGTGTAGCCCAGGGTCTGCATATATTTCTGCAGGGCCTGGATTTTCTGCTGGAATACGAAGTAAGCGTCATAGCATTTTGCAAAGTGCATCATGGCACCTTCGAAGTCACCTTTATCCTTGGCTTT
>ODAI013854308.1_pt1 | contig 14162 bp, 12 predicted proteins | sample 1539321 | NCBI WGS metagenome assembly ODAI01 (sample SAMN02144231, study PRJEB22623) | gut metagenome | biome: sheep rumen | host: Ovis aries | place: New Zealand
GAAGAGTGATGATAGGCTGGATGCAGAACTGGGATACCTGCGGCATCAGGCGGGACGACTTCCCCTGGTTTGGCCAGATGAGCTTCCCAAGAGAGATTACCCTTCACAACAATAAGCTGATCCAGCGCCCCGTCAGAGAGATTGAGAACTACTACGGGAAAAGGATCAGCAGACAGAATGTACTTATATCCGACAGCGCTTCACTGTCCAGTATTGAGGGCAGATGTATAGATATGACAATAAATGTCAGAAGCACCGGGGAGGATCTCTCCTACAGGAAGTTCGAGGTGCGTTTTGCCGATAACGGCAAGGCATACTCAACCATTGAGTACGACCCGGAGCAGGGCATTGTAAAAATAGACAGAAAGCATTCAGGCAGCAGACGTGCCATTGTGCATCAGAGAAGATGCAGAGTGACAGGTAACGACGGAGATATCAGACTGAGGCTCATCCTTGACAGATACAGCATGGAACTGTTCATCAATGACGGTCAGCAGGTTATGTCAATGGTGATCTTAACTAACATCAAGGCTGAAGGCATCAGCTTTAAGGCAACAGGAGAGCTGCTTATGGATGTGGAAATGTACGAGTTGGAAAGGAAATGACATGAGCAGATTTGATGTGGTAGCCCTTGGAGAACTTCTTATCGACTTTACTAACAACGGCGAGAGCAGCCAGGGAAATCCTATGTTTGAGGCCAATCCCGGCGGTGCGCCCTGCAACGTTCTGTCAATGCTTCGGAACCTTGGCAACAACACGGCTTTTGTGGGCAAGGTGGGAGATGACTTTTTTGGCAGGATGCTCACTGAGCGTGTTAAGAAACAGGGAATAGATGTGTCCGGTCTTCTTGTGGACCCTGAGATTCCCACTACTCTGGCTTTTGTAAACAAGCTTCCAAACGGCGATCGGGATTTCTCTTTTTACAGAAAACCCGGAGCAGACATGATGCTTACCGCAGATGATGTTGTCAGCGTAAAAGACGTAATTGGCGACGGGGAGGTTTTCCATTTCGGAACATTGTCCATGACAACCTATTCCGTTGAGGAAGCCACAAGACTTGCCGTTGATATAGCAAAGAACAGCGGAGCCCTTATCTCTTTTGACCCAAACTACAGAGCACCTTTGTGGGAGTCGGAGAATAAGGCGCTGGAAGCCATGCGCTTTGGCTTTGAGAACTGCGACATTCTGAAGATCTCAGACAATGAGGTGGAGCTCTTTACCGGTATTTCCGACGTTGAGGAGGGCGCCCGCAGGATCAAGGAGAAATACAATATTCCGCTAGTTTTCGCAACCCTTGGCCCCGACGGAAGCATGGCTCTTTACAAGGATATGGTGGTAAAAAGAGACGGCTTTATAAATCCCGACACCATCGAGACCACAGGAGCCGGAGATACCTTCTGCGCCTGCGCCATCGATTATGTCAGAAGATGCGGGATCAAAATACTATCGGAGCAGCAGCTTGGTGAGTGCCTTACTTTTGCCAACGCAGCAGCTTCAATTATCACCACAAGGCGCGGAGCCCTTTCCGTGATGCCCACATGGCAGGAGGTTGAAGAGTTCCTTCAGAAGTGAGCGGGATGAAAAGGAAACGTCGATGGTAAAAATTGATCTTATTACAGGCTTTCTGGGGGCCGGCAAGACAACTTTCATAAAGAACTACGCCAGGTACCTTCTTGATCAGGGCGAGAGGATCTGCATTATCGAGAACGACTACGGTGCCGTGAACATAGACATGGTCATGCTTCAGGACCTTCTTTCAGAGAACTGTAATCTTGAAATGATCGTTGGAGGCGACGGGAAAGAGGCTCACAGACGGCGGTTTCGCACCAAGCTGATCTCCATGGGAATGAGCGGTTACACAAGAGTCATCATTGAGCCCTCGGGGATCTATGACGTTGATGAGTTCTTTGATGTGCTTTACGATGAGCCGCTGGATCGATGGTATGAGATAGGAAGTGTCATTTCCCTGGTGGATGCCGGCGCGGTGTTTGATCTTGATGACCTGAGGCGCTACGTCTTCATGTCGGAGATCGCAAACGCCGGGAAGGTGGTTATTTCCAAGGTTTCTAAGGACACTGACTGCGACCTTGTTATTCAGAAGGTAAATGAGATCATGACAGAATTTGGCGGCAGGACCTTTGATGCGGGAAAAGACTTTGTGGCAAAGAACTACGATGACTACACTGCCGGGGATTATGAGGCTTTGCGGACCTGCGGTTATCGCCATGCCTCTTACGTAAAGCTTCCCATTGAAGACAAGCAGTTTACACCGCTTTTTTACTTCGATCCGAAGATGAGCAGGCAAGAGCTTAATAAGATCACGAAGCATCTTTTTGAAAGCACAAAAGCCGGAAGAGTCATAAGGGTTAAGGGATTTGTAGACACCGGTGACGGCAGTCAGGTTGAGATCAATGCCACCGCAGAAAAGACAGCTGTAAACGATGTTGTCAGCAGCAGAAATGTACTGATAGTCATCGGTGAGAAGCTTAATAAGGAATATATAAATAACATCATGAAAGATAAATGCTCAGTCGTCTCGCTGTGAGACGGCCGAGCATTTTTTATGGGGAACAAAATGGGAGTAAAAATATCAAGCCATGATTCCCTGCACAATTGTTGCTGCCAGAATGGAGATGGCATAGCACACGTTAATTGTTATGAAGTTCCTGATCGAAGTTATAAATGTCTTTTCCTTGATCTGCTCTTTCTTAAAGGCGTGAATGTTCTTCACCACAATGGGCAGAGACAGGAAGAAGATCAGGGCTGCGGGATTAAGAACCTTAAAGATTACCATCAGTGCTACGGACACGTAGGTTCCGTAGTATAAAAGTGCGTAGAGCCTTACAGCCCACTTCCTTCCGATATAGTAAGCCAGGGTAAGTCTTCCTACCGCGGTGTCCTTCTCAATATCGCAGGTGTTGTTGGCCAGCATGATGTTGGCTGTGGTGAAGGTAGTTACCAGTGAGAACAGGAAGAACTCAATAAACGGCCGAACAAATATCTGTAATTGAATTGTATCCCAGGATAGGCCAAGGGTAATGTAATGAAGAGGGTTGTTAATATATAACATGAGGAATGGAATGAACATACCATAGGCCACTCCTGAGATAGCTTCGCCAAGAGGAATCCTCGATATCGGGATGGGCCCGAAGGTGTAGAAGATTCCGAGAAGAAAACAAAAGGCGCCAAGGAGAAGGACCACAATACCTGTTTTATAGGCCAGATACAGACCCAGAAGAGTGCTGATACAGAGCATGATCATGATTGCTGCAAAGGCGCTCTTTCTTGGTATGGGCAGCATCTCGGGGTAATCCTTGCTGTCGATGTAATTGTTGATGGCCGTTGTGGTCAGGTCAAACAAAAACATGGCGATAAAGAACACAGTCATAAGCGCAGCATTAATCGGCTGCTTTTGATAAACAATGAAAAGCATCGTATTCAAAAAAGCAAAAAGACTGGTTATCTTTGTGGTGATCTCTACGTATTTTAGGAACCTTTTGATCATAATAAAACTCCTCAACTAAAATTAGTAAAAATTTTACTAAAAAATTTTACAAAATAAATTAGATAATAAACTTGTTGTATGCAATTAAATATGATATCATGCTTATACTTATCGTGCAATATTCTATTTGAAATGTTTAGAAAGAGGGAAACAAAATAATGACAAAAATAGTTGTTATCGGCGCCGGTTATGCCGGTGTGCTGGCGACCAAAAAGCTGGAAAAGAAGCTTCGCAAAAAGAAACTGATCGATTCATGCGAGATAACTCTTATTGATAAGCATCCTTATCACACAATGCTTACAGAGCTCCATGAAGTGGCTGCCTGCCGAGTAGGCGAAGAGAGCATAAAGATGAACCTTGATCAGATCTTTGCCGGAAGGAAGGTCAATGTTGTTCTCGATACCGTTACAAGGGTAGATTTCGAGAAGAACGTTGTTACAGGCAAGAACGCTGATTATAGCTATGATTATCTTGTGGTGGCTGCCGGTTCAAAGCCCACATACTTTGGAGTTGAGGGAGCAGAGCAATACAGCTACAAGCTCTGGTCCTATGACGATGCCGTTAAGCTTCGAGACAGGATCCATGACTGCTTCAGACTTGCTGCGGACGAGACAGATCCCGCAAGGAAGAAGGAGCTCCTTAGCTTCTACGTTGTGGGCGCAGGTTTCACCGGAGTTGAAATGGTTGGTGAGCTGGCCGAGTACACACCTGTTCTTTGCAAGAGATTCAATATTGACAGAGAGGACGTAACCATTGTCGACGTTGATGGTCTTTCACGTCCCGTGCCCATCCTTCCCGAGAAGCTCTCCAATAAGGTAGACAGAAGACTTCGCAAGATGGGCGTAGAAGTTGTTATGAACACTTCCGTTGTAGGTGTCGGTGAGAACTTCATCAAGCTCAAGAAGGGCGACGATGTAACCGAGCACGTGGCAGGAACCGTTATCTGGACCGCAGGTATCGAGAGCAGCGAGATCACTTCCTCCATGGCAAAAGAGGTTAAGAGCGGCGGAAGAGGCAGGATCGAAGTTGACGAGTATTTAAGAAGTGTTGATCACGAGAATGTATATGTTATCGGTGACAACATGCTTTACACAGCTCCCGGCCAGGAGAGACCCGTTCCTCAGATGGTTGAGAACGCAGAGCATTCCGCTGCTGCAGTAGCAAAGAACCTCATGGTAGCAATTACCGGACAGGGAGAAAGAGAGAGCTACAATCCCAAGTTCCACGGCGTTATGGTTTGTGTGGGCGTCCGCTACGGTGTTGCAAGAGGAGGAATGGCCAATCACCAGATCAACTTTGCTTCATTCTTTGCAATGTTTGCAAAGCACTTTATCAACATAATCTATTTTATCCAGGTTATGGGATGGACCAAGGTATTCAGCTATCTTACCCACGAGTTCTTCACCATAAGAAACAACAGAAGTTTCCTTGGCGGTCACTTCTCCAACAAGACACCAAGCTTTATGCTGGTTCCCCTTCGTGTATGGCTCGGAGCCGCATGGGTATTTGAAGGTGTTATGAAGATTGTTGAGGGCTGGCTTAAAAAGCCCATGCTTGAAGGCTTCTTTGGCGGTGCAAACTCATGGTTTGATTCACTTCTGGGAAGGATCGATCCCGCTGCAGTTGACGCTGTTTCCGCAGCTACCGCAGAGGTCGCCGATGCAGTTGCATCCGCATCAACAGAAGTTGCCGCAGCAGTTCCCTCAGGAACAGTGATCTTTGACTGGAACCTCAAGCTCTTTGAGCTTATCTTCGTTTCCGGCACAGATCTTGCCAAGGCAACCATATCAGATCTTGCTTTCAAGATCCAGGTTCCTTTTGTTGACTGGATCGTGGAGAACATGGTTCTTTCCAGTGACGCAATGACAATGTTCATGCAGGGATTCATTGTAATAATGCAGATCCTTATCGGCCTCGGACTTATGGGAGGTTGCTTCACATTCCTTTCAGCAGCAGTATCCCTTGTCCTTCAGGCAATGTTTGTAACTACAACAGGTCTTTACCTCAACACCTTCTGGATGATCTTTGCCGGCCTGGCAGTTCTGTTTAACGGCGGTCGTTCAATCGGAATTGACTACTACCTGATGCCTTGGCTCAAGAAACAGTGGAAGAAGGTTAAGTGGGCAAGAAAGTGGTACCTCTATAATGACTGATCTACATATGGATTTTGATAGGGCTTTTGAAATGGTCCGGGAAGAGAGCGCTGATATCATTAACAGAGCTCCCGGGCTCATAAGGGGATATACTTCGTACCTCACAGAGGCGCAGGGCAAGATGATGCGGGCTGCCTCTACCCTTGCCTGCTCCATGAACAGTGAGGAGGAAGTTCCCAAGGACGCTGTGATCTTTGCGTCTGCTGTCGAAACTCTTCATCTGGCAACCCTTATCCACGACGATATTATGGATGATGCTGATCTGAGAAGAGGACTGGTCACCCTTCAGAAGAAGTCAGGGAAAAGAACTGCAGTCATCTGCGGAGACTATCTACTGGCCGCAGCCATGAGACAGCTCTCAAAAGCCACGGAAGATGACAGATATAAGAAGTTTGATTTTTCAAAATATGTTGAGAGAGTTGCCCTGGGAGAACTTCGGCAGAACATCAACAACAGAAACTACAGGCTGGACGTTTTCAGATATCTTGCCATCATCGACGGCAAGACCGCGGCCCTCTTTGAGGGAGCCTACCACGCAGGTGCCCTTGCTGGCGGCGAGAGTGAAGATCGCATAAAGCTCTTCAGGAAGCTTGGAAGATACACAGGTATCATCTTCCAGCTCACCGATGACTGCATTGACTACGAGGTGTCCAAAAACAAGGCAGGAAAGCCTGTTCAGGCGGATTTTGAAAACGGCGTTATCACCATGCCATTCATCCATGCCCTTAAAGAGAACCCCTCTTTGGTATCCGAGGCGGAAAACGGAAGCCTTTCCAAGGAGAGAGTTCTTGAGGAAGTGGAGAAGCACAGCGGAGTAGACTTTACACACAGGATGGCGGAGAGCTACTACAACAAGTGCTGCAACATTATTGAAACTCTTGGGCTTACCGGTAAGAGAAAAGAGGTCCTTGCGGGACTTGTGGAAAGAGCCTACAGAGGACTTAGCTGATATTTTGGCACTTGTGCCTTAATATAATCAACGCTTTTTAAAAAGAAAGGGAGAAACACATGAAAAAGAAATTACTTTCATTAGTAAGTGCTGCAATTCTTTCAACTGTAGTACTTGCAGGCTGCGGTTCACAGTCAGGCTCCACAGGAGCTGAGCTTAAGACCGGTCTTGGAACAAGCGTATCAATCGCTGACTCCAAGGATGCTACTGCTGAGGGAGACGGAACAGCTCAGACTGATGCTACTATCGCAGCAGTTACCGTTGATGGCAGCGGTAAGATCACACAGTGCGTAATCGACATTGCACAGACAAGAATCGGTGTAAGCGCAGAGGGACAGATCACATCAGATCTTGATGCTGAGTATCCTTCAAAGAGAGAGCTTGGTGATGGCTATGGCATGAAGAAGGCTTCTGCTATCGGCAAGGAGTGGTATGAGCAGGCTGATGCTTTTGCATCATGGGCTGTTGGAAAGACTGCTTCAGATCTCAGCGGAATGGCTATTTCCGAAGGTTATGCAGGAGATGCAGACCTTGCAGCTTCTGTTTCTATTCACGTAACAGGCTTCCAGTCAGCAGTTCTTGAGGCTGTAAACAATGCTACAGCTCAGGGCGCTCACGAGGGAGACAAGCTTGGTCTTGGTGTTTCCACAAAGATCTCAAACTCAGTTGATGCATCTGCTGAGGGAGACGGAACAGCTGAGGCTTACACAACAATCTCTGCTCTTACAGTTGGTAAGGACGGTAAGGTAACAAGCTCAATCATCGACGCTGTACAGGCTAAGATCACCTTCGATACAACAGGTGCCATCACAGCTGATACATCTGCTGATGTAAAGAGTAAGAACGAGCTCGGTGATGCTTATGGCATGAAGCAGGCTTCCGCTATCGGCAAGGAGTGGAATGAGCAGGCTGCTGCTTATGCTGCTTACACTGTTGGCAAGACTGCTGATGAGATTGCCGGAACAGCTATGACAGAAGGCCGCGCAGCCGATGCTGACCTTGCAGCTTCTGTATCAGTTCACATTACTGACTTCAACAAGGTTATCGCTAAGGCTATTGCAGCTGCAAAATAATAAGATTATATTTGTAGTAGACAAGCAAAATCAGATTATGGTGGGGTGTGCTGTAAGGCGCACCCCCATTTACTCTTAGGAAACAAAATGAAGAACAGGAAATTACTGCCCATATTGGTGCCGGGACTTCTTTTTCTGGCGCTGATCCTGGGGACCGCGGGCTACAGGGCTTATATAAAGAGCATAGAGCCCAAGAGGTTTACAGCCACATTTCTGGATATATTTGATACAAGAACAGAGATAGTGGGCTTTGCCAAAAATAAGGATGAGTTTGCCGGGAATGCGCAGCTCATTAAAGACAGGCTGGTGTTTTATAATCAGCTGTATGACATATACAACGATTATCCCGGCGTAAACAATATAAAGACCATAAATGAAAATGCAGGGATAGCCCCTGTAAAAGTGGATCCGGAAATAATCGCTCTTTTGGAATTCAGTATAGATGCCTATAACGAAACCGAAGGAGCTGTAAATATAGCCATGGGAAGCGTTTTATCCCAATGGCACAGGCAGAGGGAGCTGGGAATAGCCGATCCCGAGAGAGCGGCACTTCCGGATAAGGAAAAGCTGAAAGAAGCTTCATCTCACTGCAATATTTCAGATATAATGATTGATAAGGATAACAGCACGGTTTTCCTTAAGGACCCTGAGATGTCCCTGGATGTGGGGAGTACCGGCAAAGGCTTTGCGGTACAGAGGGTTATGGACTATGCAAGGCAGCAGGGGCTTGATAACATCCTCCTTAGTCTTGGAGGAAATATTTCCTGCATCGGCACCAGGATCGACGGCACGAACTTCAGGCTGGGCATTCAGAACCCTGATATGGACAGCGAAGAGCAGTATGTTGAGATGGTGGATATAAATGACGGCGAGTGCGTGGTTTCTTCGGGGGATTACCAGAGGTACTATGAGGTAGACGGCGTCAGATACTGTCATATAATTGACTCGAAGACTCTTTTCCCTGCAGGCGAATTTGCGGGAGTCAGCATCATAACGGATGATTCCGGGCTGGCAGATGCCTATTCCACTGCGGTTTACACCATGTCCCTTGAGGAGGGCATGGAATTCGTCGGAAAAAGAGACAACGTGGAAGCCATGTGGATCATGCATGACGGAAGCAAGTACTACTCGGAAGGATTTATCGGAAAGTACGTAAAGTAAATGAAAAAGAATGATTTGATACTTATTGCGGTTATTCTGGTGGTTACCTTAGCCTCAATAGCCGGCATAAGAGCGTGGCAATTCAATAATACCAAAGGCTTTGCAACTGCCGTTGTGACAATTGACGGCGCAGTATACGGCAAGTATCCCCTGTCTGAGGATGTTACCCAGAGGATCGAACTTTCCGACGGCTCCTACAATATCCTTAATATCAGCGGCGGGTTTGCGCAGGTGTCAGAGGCTTCCTGCCCCGACCAGATCTGCGTCAAGCACAACCACATCAAATATGCGGGAGAGACCATCGTGTGTCTTCCCAACAAGCTTGTGGTGGAGATTGAAGGCGGCGAGGACAACGGAATCGACGGGTCTACCCACTGACCCTCAAAGATTTGGAGTAGTTTAATGAGTAACAAGAGAATCGCCTTTTTAGGGCTTTTTGTGGCACTGGCTTTTGTGCTGTCATATATTGAATATCTGCTTCCCCTCAATATCGGGATCCCCGGAGCCAAGATCGGTATCGCCAATCTTGCTGTTATGGTGACCCTTTACACCGTAGGGGAGAAGAGTGCAATAGCGCTCTCCATTGTCAGAGTATTGCTGGTGGGACTCACCTTTGGAAATATCTCCATGATGATGTATTCTCTGGCAGGAGCAACCCTCTCTCTTCTTGTTATGCTGATCGCCAAGAGGATAGGGAAGTTTTCCATGACAGGAGTCAGCGTTCTGGGGGGCGTCTTCCACAACGTCGGACAGATAATCGTGGCAATGCTGGTTTTAGAGACGGAGAGTCTTTTCTACTACCTGCCTTTTCTTATTGTTGTGGGAACCATCACCGGAGTGGTGATAGGAATTGTTTCCAACCTGATCACTGTCAGGGTCAAAAAAGTTCTTAATTTCTGAGGATAGTATGAGTAAAACAAGGAGACTGATATCCGTAGGAATATTGATAGTCATGATGGCGCTTTTTATAGCGCCTTTTTCTAATGGGGGAAAAGAGTCTATGAAGGACAGAACAAGCTTTTATGCGCAGTACGAAGGAATGGAACCTCTGACCATATACCTTGCCACCGACACCCATTACATCGCACCTTCACTTCACGAGGGAAGTGCTTATTTTGACGATATGGTCCTTAAAGGCGACGGGAAGTTCATGCCCTACGGAAAAGAGATAAATGAGGCCTTCATTGAGAAAGTCATAGAGGATAGGCCGGCCGCCCTTATTGTTGCAGGAGACCTTACCTTCAACGGAGCAAGAGAAAGCCACGAGGAGTATGCTGCGATGCTTAAAAGGGTGGAGGATGCCGGAATCCCGGTCCTTGCCATTCCGGGAAACCATGATTTTACGGTAAAAAGAGCTGCCAGATTCCTTAAGGATTCCTATGAACTTGTCAGCAGCATTGATGCCAATGAGTATCTTCAGATGTACAGTGAATTCGGAAGAGAAGATTCTTTTGACTTCGATGAGACTTCACTTTCCTACATCTACGAGGTGGCGCCCAATCTTCGCATTCTCTGCGTTGATGTAAACACCATTGCGGGAATGTCGGGGCTTCTTACTGAAGGGACACTTTCCTTTGTTGAACAGCAGCTTCAGAAGGCCGCAGAGGACAAGGCTTACGTCATAAGCGTGACGCACCAGACTCTTCTTACCCATTCCAAGCTGACAAGCCAGGGAATGAGCTTTATCAACAGCGACAGGCTCCTTGAGCTGTATGAGAAATACGGTGTAGTGATGAACCTTTCGGGACATATGCACATCCAGCACATTGCGGTGAGTGACGGCGGCGTTCCCGACATTGCAACGGGCTCTTTGGTGACTTCTCCAAACTACTACGCAAGGATCGATGCAGCGGGCAAAAAATTCAGCTACAATGCGGTTCCCTTCGAAGTGCCCTCAATACCTGATTTTGTCACAAAGGCCCACGACTTCCTGTGGGACAACGCCTACAGACAGGGAAAAGAGAACCTGAAGGAGGGCGACAGTGAAGATATGGCGGAGTTCTTTGCGGATTTCAATGTGGCCTACATCGCAGGAAGGAGCGACAGGATTCCCTGGAACGAAGAAGTCATAAGGAAGTGGGAAAAGTCCGGCAGCTTTGTGCCCTACTACTTTGAGATAGTAAAGGAAGAGGGGGCCAACAACTTTACCACCTTTGAAGTAGACCTCGGTGATGAATGATATTTCATATCAGGCTTTATGGAAAGCGCGAAAAAACCGGCTCCCGTTTTTATAACGGGAAGCCGGTAATTTATTGTCTTAACAGCTTTTAGATCATTTCTTGTACTCGTAGAAACCTTTACCTGCGTTGATTCCGGTCTCGCCCTTGTCGATCTTCTCCTTGAGAAGAAGGCCAATCTTGTGGATGGTGGAATCGGGATCCTGTGCCTCGGGCTTCATCTGGTTGATGTTGTATGCGGTCTCAAGGCCTACGATATCAAGGATCTCAAAAGGTCCCTTGGGGGCGCCGGTTGCAAGACGCCATGTAAGGTCGATGGTCTCGGGATCAGCTACCTCTTTTGCCCAGAGAGCCTGAGCTGCGGAGAGGAAAGGAACCAGCATGGAGTTAAGAATATAGCCGGGCTGCTCTTTGCGAAGCTCAAGGGAAATCATGTTGATCTCTTTGGCAAACTCAACAACCTTCTTATAGATCTCGGGATCTGTTCCGGGATGGCCCATGATCTCAGCTGTGTTGTTCTTCCAGATGGTGTTTGCGAAGTGGAGTGAGAGATACTTCTCAGGTCTTCCTGTGTACTCTGCAAACATGCTGGGAAGAAGTGTTGAAGAGTTGGTTACGAGGATAGTATCGGGATCAAGAAGATCCTTCATCTGCTCGTATACGTCGATCTTGGCATCAGGGTCCTCTGACATGGACTCGATAACGATATCAGCGCCGGAAACGGCCTTTGCCATATCAAGCTCGATATGTACGTTATCTGTCATGTTCTTTTCGCCCTTGGCGATAAGCTCATCGATGGCTTCCGGTGTTATTCCGTCCCAGCTTGTGATAAGCCCCTTGGGATAAAGAAGCTTGCCTAAAGGATTGCCGATAAAGCCCTTTGCTGCTGCAAGATCATCAAGCATTGCCTTCTTGTAATGCTCTATCTTTGGAGTTGTTCTTCCGATGGAAGACTGGCTTCTGAGCCAGAATGTAACGTCATGGCCCGTGTAAGCGCACATAAGGCCAATCTGTGTACCCAAAACACCGCCGCCTGCAACTACTACTTTGTTCATAGAAACAAATACCTCCTTGAATAAAAATGCATTGGTTAAAACTGCGATTTTATACCCCTAATACAGTTACGTATCCATGGTAACATATGAATAAATATAAATATATAACATTTTTGTTTCCTTCAACCCTTTAATGTGATAAAATTGCAACGTGTAAAAACTTGTATGAAAGAAGGAGAGGGGAACATGACAACATCACAGATCGGTATTATCATCTCTATTCTTGTGTATCTGTGCGGAATGCTGCTGGTAGGTTTCGTAAGTTCCAAAGATACCAACGACGTTAAAGATTTCTACCTGGGAGGCAGAAAACTGGGACCCTTTGTCACAGCCATGAGTGCTGAGGCTTCCGACATGAGTTCTTATCTTCTCATGGGAGTTCCCGGAGTTGCTTATTTTTCCGGTGTAGCTGATGCAGGGTGGACTGCAGCAGGACTTATTGTGGGAACATACCTCAACTGGCTTCTCACAGCGGGACGACTTCGTAATTATACAGAGTCCCTGGATGCCATTACAATTCCCGATTATTTCAAAAAGCGCTTCAATGACAAGAGCAATATCATCCTTTGCATCGGCGCTGCATTTATACTTATATTCTTTGTTCCTTATACAGCATCGGGCTTTTCGGCCTGCGGCAAGCTCTTTTCATCACTGTTTGGAGTAAATTATCAGCTTGCCATGATCGTTGCAGCTGTTATAATCGTGGGCTATACCACCACAGGCGGCTTTCTTGCCGCATCAAAGACTGACTTTATCCAGGCGATCGTAATGACAATTGCTTTGGGCTTTGTAGTTACCTACGGAATCATTTCAGCAGGCGGTCCTTCTGCAGTAGCTGAGAATTTAAGAGAACTTCCGGGCTATCTTGATCTAAGTGCAACCTACAACAATGCCACCGGAAACGCCGATTCCTATGGACTTTTCAGCAAGATCACAACCTTCTGCTGGGGCCTTGGATACTTTGGAATGCCCCATATCCTTCTTAGATTTATGGCCATCAGAAAGACTTCCGAGCTGAACCTTTCAAGAAGGATTGCCTCTGTATGGGTAGTATTCTCATTGGGCGTAGCGGTTATTCTTGGAACAGTTGGAAGAGCCTTGACTCAGAGCGGTGTTCTTGAGAGCCTGATCGAGGCTGATAATCCCGGCAACGCATCGAAGGCTGAGACTCTTATCGTTGTTCTTGCCAATCAGATAAGTCAGCGCAACTTCCTGTTTGCACTTCTTGCAGGCGTTGTCATTGCAGGTATCCTGGCCTCCACTATGTCTACTGCCGATTCACAGCTTATCGCTGCATCTTCGGCTGTATCCGAAAATATTGTTCAGGAGACATTTGGTGTTAAGCTTTCAGAGAGAATGGCCATGCTCACAGCTAGGGCAACTCTCATAGTAGTTGCGGTATTCGGAGTTATAATTGCCTGGAATCCAAACAGTTCGGTATTCGGCATTGTGTCTTTTGCATGGGCAGGATTCGGTGCGGTATTCGGACCTGCAATGATCATGTCGCTGTACTGGAAGAGGGCCAACAAGTACGGAGCCATCGCAGGTATGGTTTCGGGAGGAGCCATGGTATTTATCTGGAAATATCTGGTAAGACCTCTGGGGGGAGTCTGGAATTTATATGAGCTCGCGCCTGCGTTTTTGGTTGCTGTAATAATGATCGTCATAGTCAGTCTCCTCACACCGGAACCTGACGAGGAAATGGTCACAAAATTTGAGCATGTGTCCAGGCAGAGCCGCTGAGTATGGCATGCAAGTGAAAGAGTAAGTGTTGCAAATGTTCCGGAACAGTAAATTGCGGGGAAACTACAGGTAATCCATATGATCAAGGTCTATCACGCAGGATATTTTGAGATACCAAAGCCTGATATTCACAGAGGCAGGGTTAACGCTGATTTCGGTCAGGGTTTTTATGTGACGGCAGATTACGAATTTGCCGGCGGCTGGACCAGGGAGAAGCCCGGAACTGATATTTTCATCACTCTCTATGAGCTTGATGAGCTCGTTCTCAATATCCTTCCGTTTGACAGGGATGCCGACTGGTTCCGCTATGTCTTTTCCAACAGAAGGTCCATGCCGGATATCTACA
>ODAI012574202.1_pt1 | contig 14160 bp, 12 predicted proteins | sample 1539321 | NCBI WGS metagenome assembly ODAI01 (sample SAMN02144231, study PRJEB22623) | gut metagenome | biome: sheep rumen | host: Ovis aries | place: New Zealand
GAAGGTTCCTTCTGAGAGGATTCGGGCGTTGAACGCTGAGCGCGGAGCCTCTCTACCGCGTGATCGTAGAATCAATGGTGCCGCCGCAGACGACGCTATCGCCGTCGTAGACGACTGCGGCCTGGCCGGGTGCGCAGGCGCGCTGGGGCGTTTCGAATTCGATGGTGATGCGGTCCGGGCCCGTCTGCGTCACGAGTGCGGGCCGCGCCGTCTGGCGGTAGTGCGTTTTCACGAGGAACCGCTCGGGGGCGGCCAGTTCGGCGCGTGCGATGAAGTTCACGTCGTGGACAACGATCGAGCTGCACAGCGTGTTCGCGTGCGTATCGACGACGAGCCTGTTCGAGGCCGCGTCTTTGGCGAAAACGTAGAGCGGTTCGGGGGCTGCCACCCCGATTCCCTTGCGTTGGCCGACCGTGTAGTGAATCAGCCCGCTGTGGCGCCCGAGGACCTTTCCCTCGCGGTTCACGATATCGCCCGGCTCGAAACTGACATTTGTGCGCTTCGCGATGAAGCTCGCGTAGTCCCCGTCTGGCACGAAGCAGATGTCTTGGCTCTCCGACTTGTGGGCGTTTCCAAATCCATGTTCCTCGGCGAGCGCTCGGACCTGCGGTTTCGTGTAATCACCGAGCGGGAAGACCATATGGGCGAGCGTATCCTGGTCGAGGTGGAACAGGACGTAGGATTGGTCCTTGTTGTCGTCGAGCGCCCGTTTCAGCTCGAAGCGCCCGGTTTCGGCGTTGTAGCACCGCCGCGCGTAGTGGCCGGTCGCCACGTAATCGTAGCCGAGCTCGCGGCGCCGTTCCTGCAGGGCCGCGAACTTCACGTAGCGATTGCAGTTGATGCAGGGGTTGGGCGTCTCGCCGGAAAGGTACGAGTTGCAGAAGCGGTCGATGACATCGTGGTTGAACGTCTTCGAGAAGTTGTAGATGAAATGGCTCAGCCCGAGGTCGAGGCAGACTTGGCGCGCATCCTCGGCATCTTTGAGCGAACAGCACGTCGATTCCTGCTCGTCGAACACGTCGGCGTTGTCGAAGAGCTTGAGCGTGACCCCTTCCACGTCGAAGCCGGCATCTCGCAGCACGAGTGCGGCCACCGAGCTGTCGACGCCGCCGCTCATGGCGACGAGGACCCGTTCCTGTCTGTTTTCCGTCATGCCCGTCCCTCCTCGTCGAACGCTGCAGATCGCCTAACCGAAGATTCCCGTCGACAGGTAGCGCTCGCCTGTGTCGGGAAGGAGAACGACGATGAGCTTGCCCTCGTTGCCGGGCTGTTCGGCGACCTTTGTAGCGGCCGCGACCGCAGCGCCGGACGAGATGCCCACGAGCAGGCCTTCCTTCGCGGCCATCTCGCGCGTTGCCGCAAACGCCTCGTCTTCCGTAATGGCGACGACGCGGTCGTAGACGCTCGTGTCGAGCGTGTCGGGAACGAAGTTGGCGCCGATGCCCTCGAGCCCGTGCGGTCCCGCGTGCCCCTCCGAGAGCAGCGGCGAGCGCGACGGCTCGACGGCGACAACCTCGACGTCGGGATTCTTCTTCTTTAGGAAGGAGCCGACGCCGCTGAGGGTTCCGCCGGTGCCGACGCCCGCCACGAACACGTCCACTTCGCCGTCCGTGTCATTCCAAATCTCCGGGCCGGTCGTGAGCTCGTGCGTTTGCGGGTTCACAGGGTTCGTGAACTGGCCGGGGATGAACGATTTCTCGTAGGAGGCGGCGAGTTCGTCAGCTTTGTCGATGGCTCCCTTCATGCCGGCGGCGGCATCGGTGAGCACGACTTCCGCACCGAACGCGCTCATGAGGGCGCGCCGCTCCGCCGACATGCTCTCGGGCATGGTGATGACCATGCGAAGCCCATGCGAGGCGGCGATAGCGGCGAGGCCGATTCCGGTGTTTCCCGCCGTCGGCTCGATGATGACCGTGTCTTCGTCGATGACTCCGCGTGCGATGGCGTCCTCGATCATGGCCTTGGCAACGCGGTCCTTGACCGACCCAGCGGGGTTGACGGCCTCGAACTTGCCGACGATGCGCGCCTTCAGGCCGTGCAGGCGGCAGTAGCGCGAAAGCTCGACGAGCGGGGTGTTGCCTATGAGGTCCGAGACGGATTCGTGGATGTTCATCAAGCGCTCCTGACATAGATTACCGAACGAGTGTAACGTACGTACAATATAGCAGGTCTGCGATTGCGGGAGCGAAACGCGCGCAGGCATCGGAAACCGGAAAGACGTGTGCATATGGAAACGACATTCGACATGGGTGGGATCCCCCGGACGCTCGAGTTGAAGCGCGACGAGAGAGGGGTCTTGCTCGAGTACATAGACCAGCGGAAGCTGCCGGACGAGCTCGTCTTCGTGGAGACGCGCGACTGGATGCAGGTCGTGGATGCGATAAAGACGCTCGCGGTGCGCGGCGCCCCTGCAATCGGGGTCGCCGGGGCGGCGGCGCTCGCGGTGTATGCGGGAAACGGCGGAACGCGCGAGGGGTTCGACGGAATGGCCGAGCGCGTGGCCGAGGCGCGCCCGACGGCGGTGAACCTGAGATGGGCCGTCGACCGCGCGCGCAGGCATGTGGAGGGCGCGGAATGGGCTGACGTGCCGGAAATGCTGTATGCCCTCGTCATCGAAATGGAGGAGGAAGACGAGCGTACGAACCGCACGATGGGGGCCTGGGGCGCCGAGCTTCTCGGATCGGGTGCGCGCGTGCTCACGCATTGCAACGCGGGGAGCCTGGCGACGTGCTACTACGGCACGGCGCTCGGCGTCGTGTATCGCGCAGCGGAGCTCGGAAAGGTTGCGCGCGTGTTCGCCGACGAGACGCGGCCGGTCGGGCAAGGCGCGCGCCTCACGGTGTGGGAGCTTTCGCGCGCGGGGATTCCCACGACGTTGATCTGCGACAACATGGCAGCTGCTCTCATGGCGAAGGGGGAGGTCGATGCCGTGATCGTCGGTGCTGACAGGATTGCGCGAAACGGCGACTTCGCCAACAAGATCGGAACGTACGGGCTCGCGGTGAATGCGCGCGAACACGGCATCCCGTTCTACGTCGCAGCCCCCGTATCGACCATCGACGCGTCGACGGCAAGCGGGGACGAGATAGTCATCGAGCAACGAGATGCGTCTGAGGTCCTCCCGCGCCCGATTGAGGGGGTTAACGTGTGGAACCCGGCTTTCGACGTGACTCCAGCGCGCTTTGTGACGAAATTTATTACTGAGAAGGGCGTGCACGATCCGGATGATTTGCCCGTAGGATAGTTCTGGCGGCTCTGGTGGTCCGCTAGCTCCGGCAGCCGCGGCAGCCATTTCGACAATCGGCATGGGCATCGCAAAAGCTTTCGGGGGAACGCGGTGAAACTGACGTATAATCGCGAACTATGTTCACTCGGGAAGACATAAGCGCCGCTTTCAAGGCGGCGGTGCCCATCATGCTCGGATACGTCGCAATCGGCGTTCCATGTGGCATTCTCTCGGCGTCCATCGGACTGAACGCGTTGCAGGTCTTCCTCATGTGCGCCCTGTTCTATTCGGGGGCTGGGCAGTTCATGATCCCGAACATGTGGCTGGCGGCATCGCCGGTCGCCTCGATCATCGCGAGCGTCTCGTTCGTCAACACGCGCCAGATGCTGTACTCGACCGCGTTCGCGCCGTGGTGCGAGGGGGCTTCGAAGCGCCTTTCGTTCTGGTTCGCCGCGACGGTGACCGACGAGAGCTTCGGCGTGAACCTCCAGCAGTTCGAGCGCGGGGGGTGGAGCGTCCCGAAAGCGACGCTCGTGAACCTGTGCTCCCAGTCGTCTTGGACGGCGTCGTGCGTCGTCGGCGTCTTGATCGGAAACGCGATAGGCGTTCCGCTTGCCATCGCCTCGTTCGCCATGACGTCCATATTCATCTGCTTGCTCGTCACCCAGAAGCTCAACGCCGCGAACGTCGTGGCGGCGCTCTGCGCCATCGTCGGCGTGTTCGCGTGCAAGCTCGTCGGCCTTTCGGGTCCCGCGATTTTCTTCGGCGCGCTGTTCGGCGTCGCGTGCGCGTTCGTTTTCTCGCGGATAAGGGAGCGTGCGTAGAGCGTGGAGCCGATGAGCTGGATAGATTTCTGGATCGTGTTCGTCACGTGCGCCCTGACGATCCTCGCATGCCGCGTCTTGCCGTTGTTCCTGCTCAAGGGAAAGCAGCTGCCGCCGCGCGTCGAGGAGGCGCTCGGCTACATCCCGCCGGCCGCCTTCGCCGCGCTCGTGGCGAACGACCTGCTGACGCCCGGCATGTTCGATGCGGGCTTCTGGCCTGCGGGCGCGCCCCTGGTCGCGTCTGTCATCGTCATAATCGTGGCGCGCCTGACGAAGTCACTGCTCTGGAGTGCGGTGGCGGGCGTCGTCGCCTATGCGCTTTTGACGATGATATGAGCGGGTCGAAGATGCGCATCGGTCGGCCGTTGGCGCCAAGGGCGGCATGGGCACCGAGGGCAGCAAGGCCGCAAAGGGCAGCATATTGTGAATTTTACGTCGCGAAACAATAGTTCTTGCGCTCAAGTTGTTCGGGGGATATACTAACAAATCGCGTCTAGAGACAAGTACCGTTATGCGGTTTGGCACGAGCATATAGAAGGAAGAATTATGGATATAATTCGCGCAATCGAACAGCAGCAGTTCAAAGAGGACATCCCTGAGTTCCACGTCGGTGATAACGTCAAGGTTCACTATCGCATCGTCGAGGGTAACCGCGAGCGTATCCAGGTTTTCCAGGGCGACGTGATTCGCCGTCACGGTCATTCGAACCGCGAGACCTTCACCGTCCGCAAGGTGAGCTTCTCCGTCGGCGTCGAGCGTACGTTCCCGGTTCACTCGCCGAAGATCGACAAGATCGAGGTCGTCCGTCGTGGCGACGTCCGCCGCGCGAAGCTGTACTACCTCCGCGACAAGGTCGGCAAGGCTGCCAAGATCAAGGAGAAGGCGTACCGCTAAGTCTTCGACAAGCATCGAAAAGCCCGCTTCGTGCGGGCTTTTTTACGTAATGGAGCTCCTATGTCCCTCACGATTCCCCAGATAAACGCCATGTTGGCGAATGCGGACGAAAGCGAGTTCGCGGCTCTCGAGCGCTCGTTGGCGGCGGATACGAGGAAAGGCGTCGTCCGCGCGCTCGATCGTGCGCGCAAGCGCCTCGCCGCCGAGCGGGCCGAGCGAGAGCGCCTTGCGGGACTCTACGAGTACGAGCGCAGCCTCGCGGGAGAGGGCGCGGTCATCGTCGGCCTCGACGAGGTTGGGCGCGGGTCGGTCGCCGGGCCGCTCGCGGTGGGCGCGGTCGTGCTCGACGAGGGGGCCGTCATCGATGGCCTCAACGACTCGAAGCAGATTCAGCCGGAAAAGCGCGCCCAGATCGCCGGCGAGATCCGAAAGCATGCGCGCTGTTTCGCCGTCGAGTACGTGGAGCCGGCGTACATCGACGCGCATGGCATGACGGCGTCGCTCAAGCGCGCGTTCGCGGGGGCGATCGCGAGCATCGAGGCGCAGGGCGTCGTGCCTGACGTCGTGCTGCTCGACGGAAACCCCCTGGGCGTCGACGAGCGCGAGGTGAACGTCGTGAAGGGCGACGCGAAATGCGCGTCGATCGCGGCGGCGTCGATTCTCGCGAAGACCGAGCGCGACGCGCTCATGCGCGAGAAGGCGGCGGAGTACCCGGCGTACGGTTTCGACGAGAACAAGGGCTATGCGTCCCCGGGCCATATCGAGGCGATTCGGAACCACGGTTTGAGCGACTACCATCGCGAATCCTTCTGCAGGTCGTTCATGCAGGAGACCCTGTTCTGACTGATGCGGGCCAGTTCCCGCGGCGTCCGGGAACGCTAGGCCGACATCGCCGTCGCGCGCGTCCTGCCTGCGCCCGGTTTTCTGCAAGCTTTCCGCAAGATTCGCGTCGTAGGATTCCCCCAATCGAAAGGGGGCATCATGGTCGAGGAAACAAGTCGGGAAAAGCCGCATGTCGAAGGCGCGTGCGGGGATCGGGCGGCCGGCGAGGGGCCGAGCAGGTGGAGCTGCCACAACAAGGAGCTCGGGAGGCGCGGCGAGGCGGCCGCGTGCAGGTACCTCGAGCATTTGGGGTTCGAAATCGTCGAGCGGAACTGGGAGTGCCCGGCCGGCGAGGCGGACATCATAGCGTGGGATAGCGATTGGCTTACGTTCGTCGAGGTCAAAACCCGTACGAACCTCGACAAGGGTTTCCCTGCGGAGGCGGTCACGCCGAACAAGCGCCAACGCTACGAGAAAATCGCGGCTTGGTACCTGAAGGACCACATGATATACGACACGCCTGTGCGTTTCGACATCGTCGAGCTTCTCGTGGTCGCAGAGGACCGCGCGCTCGTCCGGCATATCGGGAACGCGTTCGGGGCTGCATGAGTCATGAACGGGAGATGCGTGGTGCGAAGCGCCGCCCTGCGCGGCGTCGAGGCGGTTCCCGTCGACGTCGAGGTTGCCGTGACGTCGGGGATCCCCGCTTTCAACATAGTCGGCATGGCGGATGCGGCCGTCCAGGAATCGCGCGAGCGCATCCGCGTGGCGCTCAAGACGGCGGGGTTCTCGATGCCGCCGGACCGCGTGCTCGTGAACCTCGCCCCGAGCTCCCTTCGCAAGACGGGGGCCGGATTCGACCTGCCCATCGCCGCTGGCATCCTCGCAGCTACCGGGCAGATAAATCCCGAGGCGGTGCGCGGCGGGCTCTTTGTTGGCGAGCTCTCGCTCGCAGGCGAGGTGAGGCCCGTGTCGGGAATGCTCGCCTACGCGCTTTGCGCGCGCGACGTGGGGTGCGCGCTCTCGTGCTCCGACCACGGCGGTACGCTCATGCCGATCGCGGGCTTGAGCGTGCGGGGGATGCGGACGGTCGCGGACCTGCGCACGGGGGAGGTTCACGACGTCGAGCCCTGCGCGCTGGCCGACCCTGCGGCCGGTCCCGACTATGCTGACGTGTCGGGAAACGAGCTCGGGAAACGTGCCTTCCAAATTGCGGCGGCGGGCAGCCACGGGGTGATCATGATGGGACCGCCCGGTTCGGGCAAGACCATGCTCGCCTCGCGCGTGCCATCCATAATGCCGCCGCTCGACGAGGAGGAGATGCTCGAGGCGGCGCTCGTGCATTCGGTCGCGGGGCTCGACATCGGCGGCATCCTCGCCGGTCGCAGACCGTTTCGCAGCCCGCATCATTCCGCGACTTCCGCAGGTCTGCTCGGGGGCGGCACGCCCGTGCATCCCGGCGAGATTTCGCTTGCCCACAGGGGGGTTCTCTTCCTCGACGAGCTGCCCGAGTTTCGGACTTCGGCGCTCCAGCAGATGCGCCAGCCCATGGAGGAGGGCAGGGTCTGCATATCGAGGGCGGAGGGCGTCGTCGAGTTCCCGGCCCGCTTCATGCTCGTCGCGGCGGCGAATCCCTGCAGGTGCGGACATTTCGGCGACCCCGAGCATCCTTGCAAGTGCTCTGACGCGCAGGTGCGCGATTACCAGAACAGGATCGGCGGGCCCCTGCTCGACCGCATCGACATCCACATCGACGTCAACCGCGTTCCGCCGTCGCACGTGATGTCCGGGCGCGGGGGGACGTCGTCCGCCGTCCTGCGCGACGGCGTCGTGCGGGGGCGCGAGTTCGCGTCATGGCGGAAATCGCGCGAGTCTTTCCCCGAAACGACTCAAGGGCTGATTGGGTCATGCCATATGGAAGAATCGGACCGCGCGTTCGTCGAGCATGCGGCGCTCGTCAACGCGATGAGCGGGAGGTCGATTGCGAAGACGCTCTCGATAGCGCGCACCATAGCGGATATCGACGAGCGTCTCGAGGTGAACCGCGACGACTTGTGCGAGGCGCTGGCGTTGCGGGTGAGGAGGGAAGGGGGCGCGTGATGTCCGATCGTCTTAGGGGCGAGCGGTGGGTGCTCGACCGTTCGGGATGCGGCTACCCCCGTTCACTCGACAACGTGCGCAAGCCGCCTGACAAGCTGTACGGGATCGGGAGCGCCGATGTGCTCGAAGGGGGCCTCGCCGTTATCGGCGCACGGAAGGCGACGCCGTACGGGCGTGGGTGCGCGCGGCGGTTCGCGGGAATCGCCGCCGAGCTCGGGGTGGCGATAATCTCGGGCGGGGCGCGCGGCTGCGACTCGGAGGCGCACAAGGCCGCGCTCGACGTGGGCGCGCCGACGATTGCCGTGCTCGGCGGGGGATGCGACAGGCTCTATCCTGCGGAGAACCGCGGGTTGTTCCAGCGGATAGTGGATGCCGGGGGAGCCGTGGTCAGCGAGCATGAATGGGACTTCGGGCCGAGGCCCTATGCGTTCAGGGAGCGAAACCGCATAATCGCCGGGCTTGCTTCTGCCGTCCTCATCGTCGAGGCGGGTTTGCCGAGCGGGACGTTCTCGACGGCGGACAACGCGCTCGACCTTGGCAAGGACGTGCTCGTGGTGCCCGGGGCCATCACGTCGTTCTCTTCGCGGGGGTCGAACCGGTTGCTGTTGCAGGGGGCTGTCCCCGTCGTTGACGACGAGAGCTTCCAAGACGCGCTGCTGAGATGCGGATGCAGCCTCTGCTCGCCGTTGGAGCCCGAGGCGCCCGTGCATCATGACGACCCGATCGTCGAGGCGGTCCTGTCGTGCCCCATGCGCCAGGACGAGCTCTATGAAGCGGCGGCTTCGCTCTACGGTTCCGCAGAAGCGTCGAAGCGCCTTGCCACGAGCCTCGCGCAAGCGGAGGCGGATGGCCTCGTCGCCCGTTACGCCGACGGAAGGTGGGGCCCCGTGGTTCACGTGCGCAGGTAAGCCGCGCGCCGCGCGGACGCTACATCACGAGCGCGGGTGGGCGAGCTTGTGCGCGGTCTTCAGGGAGGAGGCGGACACGTGGGTGTAGATCTGCGTCGTCGAGAGGCTCGCGTGCCCGAGCATTTCCTGGACCGTGCGGAGGTCGGCGCCGCCTGCGAGCACGTCGGTTGCGAACGTGTGGCGCATGTCGTGCGGGGAAAGTCCCTCGTCGAGGCCGGCCCTTCGCACGGCGGCCTTGAAAACCTTCCGCATGGCATCGGCGCTCATGGGGTTGCCGCGCGTGGAAACGAACACGTACTTGCTCGTCTTTCCGCCCAGAAGCTCGTCGCGGGCGCTGTCGATGTAGGTTCGCAACGCGTCGATGCACAGGTCGTGCAACGGGATGATCCGCTCCTTGCCGCCCTTGCCGAAAACCTTCACGAGCCGCGATCTGAAATCGACCGAGCCCATCTCGAGCCCCGCCGCCTCCGATATGCGCGCGCCGCAGGCGTAGAGAAACTCGAGCAGCGCCTGGTCCCTCATGTCCTCTGCCGTCTGCGGCTGGACGTTTCCCAGGCAATCGCGGCTGTTGTGCACGCTCAGCAGGCGAAACATCTCTTCAGGCTGTATGACGTGCGGAAGGTGGCGCGCCGTCTTCGGGCCCGATAGGGCGCTCGCGGGATTCGCATCGCATCGGCCGGTCACGTTGAGCCAGGCGTAGAAGCCGCGCAGCGAGGAGAGCCTGCGGTTTACGGTCGTGCGGGCGTAGCGCGCGGCGTCCATGTCTCCGAGGTAGGACCTGAGCTGGCGGTGCGTGGCGGAAAGCGGGTCGACGCCGACGCGCTCGCACCAGCGCAGGAACGCCTCGATGTCGGTGCGGTAGGCGCGAACCGTATGTGGGGAAGCGCCGCGCTCGGCAACGAGCGCGGCCTCGTATTCGTCGAGGAGCGCGGCGAGCTTGCCATCGCCCCCAGATTGCGCGAGCCTGCCGTCCGAAGATTCCGCGAACCCGCCGTCCGAAGGCCCGCGCCCGTCTAAAGGCCGATCGGCGCGGGGCGCGCGCGTTTTGGCGACCCTCGTCTTCACGGCGCGGGCCAAATCAGTCCTCCTCCATCAGCCCGGCGTCGACGAGCGCTTCCCGGTAGCCCGCAAGCGCGCGTGCACCGCGCTCGGCGTATGCCGCATAGCGGTCGCGTTTGTTCCTGACGGGCTTCTCGAGCGGCTCCATTATGCCGAAGTTGACGTGCATGGGTTGGTAGTCCTTCGTGGCCGGGTCCGTCGCATGCGCGAGGAGGGCGCCGAAGACGGTCTGCACGGGCAGCGGCACGATGTCGGTCCCGCGCAGCATCGCGGAGACGGAAATCGCCACGTGGAGGCCCGAGCGGATCGCCTCGCAGTATCCCTCGGTTCCGCCGAGCTGGCCTGCGACGAAGACGGGGACGTCTTCGCGGCCGGCTATGCGCTTGCGCAGCATGAGGTTCGCGTCGAGAAGTCGCGGCGCGTCTATGAACGTGTTCCGGTGCATGACGCCGTAGCGCGCGAACTCTGCGTTCTCGAGGCCGGGGATCATGCTGAACACGCGTTTCTGCTCGCCGAACTTGAGGTTCGTCTGGAAGCCGACGAGGTTGTAGCACGATCCGTGCGCGTCCTCGGCCCTCAGCTGGAGCGCCGCCCACGGCCGCCTTCCCGTCCTCGGGTCGGTGAGGCCCACCGGCTTCAACGGCCCGAACCGCGGGGCGTCGTGCCCGGCGCGCGCGATCTCCTCGATAGGCTGGCACGCCTGGAAAAGCTCCTTCGACTCGAAGTCCCGGCTGATGACCCGGTCGGCCGCGAGAAGCTCCTCTATGAAGCGGTCGTATTCGTCTTTCGTGAAAGGGGCGTTCAGGTAGTCGCCCTTCGCCTCGCCCGATCCGTCGTCCGCGTCCTCGTAGCGGCTCTGCCTGAAAAGGATGGAGCCGTCGAGCGAGTCCGCCATGACGATCGGCGCGGCCGCATCGAAAAACGCGAGGTAGTCGCCCGTGAGCTTCGCGAGCGAGGCGCTCATGGCATCGCTCGTGAGCGGGCCGGTCGCGAGCACGAGGGCGCTCGCGCCGTCGGCGGCGTCGGCGATGTCGGTCACCTCGCGGCGTTCGAGCCGGATGAGCGGCTCGGCCTCGATGCGCGCGGTGACGTCTGCCGAGAAGTCGTCCCGGTCGACGGCGAGCGCGCCGCCTGCGGGCACGGCGTGCTCGCGTGCGGCATCGAAGACGACCGACTCGAGGGCCCTGAGTTCGGCTTTCAGCATGCCGGCGGCGCTTTCGGGCTTCATGCTCTTCAGAGAGTTCGAGCACACGAGCTCGGCGCAGTTGCCCGTCTTGTGGACGTCGGTCTGCCGCTCGGGCCTCATCTCGTACAGCGTGCAGGCAATCCTGCGCTTCGCCAGCTGCAGCGCGGCCTCGCTTCCCGCGAGGCCCGCCCCTATGATTGCAACGTTCGTATCCATGCGGGCAGTTTACCACGGCGCGGGCTTGGACGGGTGCGCGCGACGTGTTGGACGGCGCGGGCTTGGACGGGTGCTCGCGACGGGTTGGACGGCGCCGGGGCGCGGACGCGGCGCGCCGGGCGCGCAGGCACAATGGGGCTGGAACGCGTCGGGCACGTTAACATGTGTTATTTCATTGGCAAACATTTGTTCTATCCCGTGCGGGTGCGCGCTTCTAGTAGAATTCAACGCTACGTTTCAGATACGAAAGCAGGCGCTCCATGGGCCAGAACGAAATAGTCATCAAAGGTGCTCGCCAGCACAACCTCAAGGACATCGACCTCGTCATCCCGCGCGACGAGCTCGTCGTCATCACGGGCCTGTCCGGCTCGGGCAAGTCGTCGCTCGCGTTCGACACGATGTACGCGGAAGGGCAGCGGCGCTACGTCGAGAGCCTCTCGAGCTACGCGCGCATGTTCCTCGGCCAGATGAGCAAGCCCGACCTCGACAGCATCGACGGGCTCTCGCCGGCCGTCTCGATCGACCAGAAGACCACGAGCCGCAACCCCCGCTCGACCGTCGGCACGACGACCGAGATCTACGACTACCTCAGGCTCCTGTACGCGCGCGTGGGCACGCCGCATTGCCCCGAGTGCGGCCGTGTCATCATGAAGCAGACGACCGACCAGGTCACGGACGAGATACTGAAGCTCGGCAATGGCACGGACACGCGCGCCATCATCATGGCGCCGGTCGTCACGGGCCGCAAGGGCGAGTTCACGAAGCTGTTCGCCGACCTGAACGCCGAAGGTTTCGCGCGCGTGCGCATCGACGGCGAGATCGTGCGCCTCGACGGATCCGAGATAACGCTCAACAAGAAGATCAAACACTTCATCGACGTGGTCGTCGACCGCGTCGTGCTGAAGGAATCGGCCACGGCGCGCATCGCGGAATCGGTCGAGATGGCGACGAACCTCGCGGAAGGTCGCGTGCTCGTGCAGGTCATCGACAAGGACGGCGCCGCCGAGCCGCAGGAAGCGCCCACGTCGTCGGGCGCGAAGGGCGGCCTCGGACCCGGCGAGCACGTCTTCAGCCTCGCGCTCGCGTGCCCCGAGCACGGGCACTCCATCGACGAGCTGCAGCCGCGCGACTTCTCGTTCAACGCGCCGTACGGCGCATGCCCCGACTGCCTCGGCATCGGCTCGCGCACCGAGGTCGACCCCATGCTCGTGGTGCCCGACACGTCGCTGTCGCTCAACGAGGGCGCGCTCGCGCCGTTCAAGACGGGTAACTACTACCCGCAGGTCCTCAAGGCGGTCCTCAACCACATGGGCGAGTCGGCCGACACGCCCTGGGAGGACCTTCCGAAGAAGGTGCGCGACGCCGTCCTCTACGGCGTGAAGGGCCGCGTGCGCGTCGACTACGTCACGGTCGACGGCCGCGAGACCTACTGGTACATCGAGTGGCACGGTGCCATCAAGGCCATCGAGGAGAAGCTCTCCGATGCCAAGAGCGACCACCAGCGCGAGAAGCTCGAAGCGTACTTCGCCACCATTCCCTGCAAGTCCTGCGGCGGAAAGCGCCTGAAGCCCGAGATCCTCGCCGTCACCGTCGGCGGCAAGTCCATCGACGAGGTGTGCGAGATGAGCGCGCGCGATTCCCTCGCGTTCTTCAACGGCCTCGAGCTCGAGGGGCAGAAGCTCCAGATCGCCGGGCCCATCGTCAAGGAGATAATCGCGCGGTTGAAGTTCCTCGTGGACGTCGGCCTCGACTACCTCACGCTCGAGCGCGCCACCGCGACGCTCTCGGGCGGCGAGGCGCAGCGCATACGCCTGGCCACGCAGATCGGCGCTGGTCTCATGGGCGTCCTCTACATCCTCGACGAGCCGTCCATCGGCCTGCACCAGCGCGACAACGAGCGGCTCATCGCGACGCTCAAGAACCTGCGCGACCTCGGCAACACCGTCGTCGTCGTCGAGCACGACGAGGACACCATCCGCTCGGCCGACTACGTCGTCGACATGGGCCCGGGCGCGGGCGAGCACGGCGGCTACGTCGTCGCCGCGGGAACGCCCGCCGACATCATGGCCTGCGAGGGCTCCGTCACGGGCGACTACCTTGCCGGGCGCCGCTGCATCCCCGTTCCCGAGAAGAGGCGCAACCCCAAGCGGGGAACCGTCAAGCTCACCGGCGCCACCGAGAACAACCTCAAGAACGTCTCCATCGAGATCGAGCTCGGCACGCTCACGGTCGTGACCGGCGTCTCCGGGTCGGGGAAGTCGTCGCTCGTCACCGACACGCTCGCGCCGCTGCTCGCCAACCGCGTGAACCGCGCGCGCAAGCGCACGGGCGCGTTCAAGAAGGTCGAGGGGCTTTCCGCCCTCGACAAGGCCATCAACATCGACCAGAGCCCCATCGGGCGCACGCCGCGCTCGAACCCGGCGACCTACGTCGGGCTTTGGGACGACATCCGCGCGCTGTTCTCGTCCACCATGGAGTCGAAGGCGCGCGGCTACTCGCCCGGGCGCTTCTCGTTCAACGTGAAGGGCGGCCGCTGCGAGGCGTGCAAGGGCGACGGCCAGCTCAAGATTGAGATGCACTTCCTGCCCGACATCTACGTCCCGTGCGAGGTGTGCCACGGCAAACGCTACAACCGCGAGACACTGCAAGTGACCTACCGTGGCAAGTCCATCGCCGACCTGCTCGAGATGACGGTCACCGAGGCCGTCGACTTCTTCGAGAACATCCCGAGCATCCACCGCAAGCTCGCCACGCTCAAGGACGTCGGCCTGGGCTACATGACGCTGGGCCAGCCCGCGACGACGCTCTCCGGCGGCGAGGCGCAGCGCGTCAAACGGGCGAGCGAGCTGCAAAAGCGCCAGACCGGCAAGACCTTCTACATCCTCGACGAGCCCACCACGGGCCTGCACTTCGAGGATGTCCGCC
>ODAI011903778.1_pt1 | contig 14159 bp, 10 predicted proteins | sample 1539321 | NCBI WGS metagenome assembly ODAI01 (sample SAMN02144231, study PRJEB22623) | gut metagenome | biome: sheep rumen | host: Ovis aries | place: New Zealand
CAGTTGAGCTTCCCGTGCCGGATATAAGACTACCTATCGGAATAAGCTTCTATACCTTCCAGACTATCTCCTATGTGATTGACTGTCTATGGGAGACTGTCACCCCACAGAAGAGCTTCCGGAAATTCCTGCTGTATGTCAGTCTGTTCCCACAGCTGGTGGCCGGACCTATCGTGCGGTACAGCACTATCGAAAAAGAGATAGATGAACGCACATCCTCCATCACGGATATATCCTACGGACTTAACCGTGTTGTTCTTGGCCTGGCAAAAAAAGTCATTATCGCTGACCAGCTCGGCACCGTAGCTGACAGCCTTCTCGGCGGAATAGAAAATGCAACAGCCGCTGCTGCATGGACAGGCGCTGCGGTATATGCAATGCAGATATACTTCGATTTCTCCGGCTATTCAGATATTGCAATAGGCCTCGGAAGAGTGTTCGGCTTCCATTTTGATGAGAATTTCCGTCACCCGTTCATGTGCAGAGACATCACCGAATTCTGGCAGCGCTGGCATATCTCCCTCGGAACATTTTTCAGGGACTATCTGCTCTATGTACCGATATTCGGAAAGAGGCGCAAATACGGCGGACTTTTCCTCGTATGGCTGTGTACCGGTATCTGGCACGGCGCAAGCTGGAACTTTGTGATCTGGGGACTGTATTACGGCCTCTTTATTTTCATTGAAACACTGATCGGTAAAAAACGCATGAAGAAGATCCCCCTCGTAATACGTCATATCTACAGCAAAGCCGTGATAATTGCAGGGTTCGGAATATTCTATTTTGAGGATCTGGACAAGCTCGGGACTTTCTTCACAAAGCTTTTCAGCACTGGCAGGCTGATCGGCCTCCAGGACAGAATACTGCTTGTAAATAATGTCTACCTGCTTATCCTTGCAGTGATACTCACATTCCCCATCATAGACGGTATCCGCAGGATATCTCAGCACTCCGCTCCGGTAAGGACAGCTGCTGCCGTATCTCTGCCTGCTGTATCTGCGGCACTGCTCCTGCTCACAAGCATCCTGCTCGTAGATCAGACCTCTCACCCATTCCTGTATTTCAGATTCTGACAGGAGGATAAAATGCAGACTGATAATAAAAAGCCCGGAAAACTCCTGGCTGTTGTAAATATCATCACAATACTTGCTGTTCTGTTTGGAGGAGCTGCTTATCTCATTTTTCTCCCTCATGAGACAGTCGCCGAAGACGAAAACCGCCGGCTCGCTTCCTTCCCTGAGTTTTCTCCCAAATCCTATATTGACGGCTCTTTTACAGGTGGAATCGCTGACTATTTCGACGATACCGTCCATGGAAGAGACAGGATAAAAAAATTTATTGCCGCAGATATAACTCCTCTTAAAGGCCGAAAATACGGCGGAGATGAGGACGGCGCCGAGCTTTACGGCATAGCCTTTGAGCACAGCGAGGAAACTCCGGCTGTTACAACAGCAGCAGCGACGACCGCTGCTGTGACTCATACCACTGTAAGCTCTCCTGCTGTACAAACCACAGCAGTCACGACCGCTCCGATCCCAGTGGAGGAACCTGCTGCTGAAGGCGGTGAGATAAACAGCAATATACTCGTTGTCAACAAGCGTGGACTGCCGCTCTATCCCGGCGGAGATGTACAGGGCTATGCCGACACCATAAATGAATACAAGAAAAAGCTCGGAGATGTAAATGTGTGGTCAATGGTAGTCCCTACTGCCGGCGGACTTTACATTCCCTCCAATTATAAGAGCCTGGCTGTTGATGAGAAAAAAGATATCGATGCCATTGCAGCTGCACTGGAAGGTGCAGTCCCGGTAGATGCTTATACCTCACTGGCTGCACATAAGTCCGAGGATATCTATGCCCGCACTGACCATCACTGGATGGCTCTCGGAGCTTTTTATGCCGCTAAGGCTTTCACTGAAGCTGCCGGACTGCCTTTCAAGGAGCTCTCAGAATATGAAGAGCTTCACCTCCACGACTATCTGGGAACATTTTACGGCTACACACAGAGCCCTACTCTGCTGAATAATCCTGAGGAGTTTGTGTATTACCGTCCCAAAAACGAAGTCACTGTAGATCAGTATGATACCTCATTCCGTGACCCGCTGGATGTAGCTCTGCTTGTTCCTTCCGATAATATGACTCCATCCGGATATTACTATGTTTTCGGAATGGATAACAGAATAGCCCATGTTCATACCAAAACAGGAAACGGGCGAAAACTGGTCATTTTCAAGGACAGCTACGGAAATGCCCTGCTCCCCTTCCTGACCTATTCCTTTGAGGATATTTACCTCTGTGATATGAGATATTTTGACCTGAATGCTGTCAGCTTCATAAAACAGGTAAAGGCTACGGATGTACTTTTCTCAATGTGTACATTCTCAGCAACAGGTCCTAATCTCAGCTGCCTTAAAGCGGATATGTATAAATAAGCTGACCATATGACCTCACTTAAAGACTAATGAAAAATACAAGGATGTTGACTATGAAGGAACTGACTTATCCCTTTGACGGAATGGATATCCTGCGGCGCAGGAAGAAGCTCAGAAGAGCCCTTATCTCTGACGGCACTGTAAGGATAAAGAAACAAATAGCTGTTCTCGGCGGTTCAACTACGGAGCACATCGTTTCTGCCCTTGAACTGTTCCTGCTCAATTCCGGCATTGAACCGGAGTTCTATCAGTCTGAGTACAACAGATTCTACGAGGATGCAGTTTTCGGCTCACCTGAGCTTGACAGCTTTCAGCCGGATATCATCTTTATCCACACTACATCACGGAATCTGAAATACTTGCCTGACAAGCCGGACATAACTGCTGAGGAAGTTCAGCAGCTTTTAGATGAACAGTTCTCCGTGTTCAGGACTGTATGGGAAAAACTGAAAGAAAGATTCTCCTGTCCTATCATACAGAATAATTTTGAGCTGCCGCTTTTCCGTCAGACCGGCAACTACGACTGCTGGGGACTTTCAGGACAGAGCGCTTTCATCAACAGGATGAACCTGCTTTTTGCTGAATATGCTGTCAGTGACCCGGGATTCTTCATCAATGATATTAATTATCTTTCAGCGGCTATAGGCCTGGAAAAATGGCATGACCCGGAAGCCTGGTATATGTATAAATATGCCATGAGCACATCCGTGATACCTGACCTTGCCTACAGTGCAGCTGCTATAATAAAAGCTCTGTACGGCCGAAATAAGAAGGTAATCGACCTTGACCTCGATAATACCCTCTGGGGCGGAGTTATAGGAGATGACGGAGTCGAAGGAATTGAACTCGGACCTGAGACCTCTGTGGGAATGTCATTCTGTGAATTCCAGAGGTTCCTGAAAAAATATAAAGACTACGGAGTGCTCCTCGCAGTCTGCTCAAAAAACGATGAGGAAAACGCTCTACTCGGTCTAAGACATCCGGACAGTGTCCTCAGCCCGGAAGATTTTGTCAGCATAAAGGCCAACTGGGAAAGCAAGGACAAGAATATCTCCGAATCAGCTGATGAACTCGGCCTGCTTACAGATGGATTCGTCTTTATTGATGACAATCCTGCTGAATGCTCCATAGCAGAAGCACAGCTCCCACAGATCTCAGCTGTAAACCTCAGGTCTGTGGATCAGGTAATGTACGAACTCAGCCGCAGCGGCTTCTTTGAGGTCACATCCGTATCGGGAGACGATACTCGCCGCACTGAGATGTACGCAGCAAATGCCAGACGTGCAGCTCAGCAAAAGAGCTTCTCCAGCTACGAGGATTACCTTCTCAGTCTGGAGATGAAAGCTTCTGTCACGGACTTTCAGCCGCTCCAGCTTGCCAGGATAACTCAGCTTACAAATAAAAGCAATCAGTTCAATCTGACTACAAGAAGATATACCGAAAACGAGATAGAAGAAATAAGCCGTGATGATTCCCGGATAAGGCTCTGCGGACGGCTTACAGATAAATTCGGGGATAACGGTATCGTATCTGTCATCATCGGCCGTATTTCGGAAAACAACACACTTGAGATCGAGCTGTGGCTCATGAGCTGCCGTGTACTCAAACGTGATATGGAGTTCGCCATGCTTGACGAACTTGTGCATATCTGCCGTGAAAAAGGTATCAGCAGGATCATAGGCAGATACATAAAATCGCCTAAAAATCATATGGTAGCTGAGCTGTATGGAAGCTTTGGCTTTACCCTCATCTCAGCTTCCGAAAACGGTGACTCAGTATGGGAGCTGAACGTCAGCCAGCATAAAAATAAAAACCATGTTATCAAAGTTAACTGAAAGGAAAAGACATGAACAGATCAGATGTACAAAAAAGACTTAACTCAATTTTCTGTGATATTTTTGACGACGAGAGCATAAAAATATCCGACTCCACATCAGCTGCCGATATCGAGGACTGGGACAGCCTCGAACATATAAATCTTATTGCCGCTGTTGAGGAAGAATTTGGTATGAAATTCAAGATGAAAGAGGTTTCCGGCATGAAAAATGTTGGTGAAATGCTGGATATAATCTGCGAAAGAGGTTCAAAATGAGCAAAAAGAAAAAACGACTGATAATCATCGGTTTTATTCTTTTGATCAGCATCATTTTATCTGCATGGGGATTCCTGATGCAGTCGGTAAGCTACGATATCCACAGCAAAAAGCTGCCGAAGGGCCTGAAAATAGTTTTTCTCTCCGATCTCCACAACTGCTTTTACGGCGGCACTGACCAATCACAGCTTATGGACTGGATAGATGAAGAATCACCGGATATCGTTATTTTCGGCGGTGATGTCCTGGACGGCTGGGGCGGACAGAAATATGCCAAAAAGATCATGACCTGGTCAGCAGAACACTATCCCACATTCTACACTCCCGGAAATCATGAGGAAATGCGTGACGATAAGGAGCGCTTCTACGACTGGGTCAGAGGGACGGATGTGCAGATGCTTATCGGAGATCACTCCGATATCAGCATTAAAGGTCAGAAAATACGGATATACGGCATTATCGATAAGAACTACGGCGGTGATCTCGACAAGATAAAGAGAACTCTCGATGACAGCTTCTATAATATTCTTATCGCTCATCAGCCTGAACAGATCGATGATTACCTTGATACCGGAGATGTAAAATTTGACCTTATACTCTCAGGTCATGCTCACGGCGGTCAGTGGAGGATACCAAAACTGCTGGATCAGGGACTCTATGCCCCGGATCAGGGACTCTTCCCGGACTATACCTGCGGCATCTATCACTATGGGGACACCGTCCACGTTATCAGCAAGGGTCTCGCAAAACCCGCAAGAATGATATTCATTCCCAGAATTTTTAACAGACCAGAATTTTCTGTTATCAAAATCGGAGAATAATTTTAACATTTCCAGAATTTGCACAAATAATCTTTGCATAATTCACGGAAAAACTACTTGTAATTTTACAGTAAAAATGATATAATAAAAAATGTCCAATAAAAATACAGGACTTTCTATCAAGAACAAAAGGAGCTGAGGGTATCTCCCCTCAAAAGAAAAACAAATGGAAAAAGAAATGAATAACAATGTTCCTGCTGAGGATATCATCTGCGGCAGGAATCCGGTCATCGAAGCGCTGAAATCCGGCGCTAATCTCGATACCATATATATCAGCGGCTCCGGCGGAAGCCTTAATCTTATCCGCAAGCTCGCAAAGGATAACGGGATCGTTGTAAAGGACGCTCAGGAAAAAAAGCTCTCACAGCTGTCAGGAGGAGCCTCTCATCAGGGAGTTGTGGCTGTAGGTGCCTGCGGAGAGTATGTCTCTGTTGAGGACATACTGGCTGTATCGCAGAAAAAAGGTACAAAACCATTCATCATTATCTGCGATGAGATCGAGGATCCCCATAACCTTGGTGCTATAATCCGTACTGCTGAGACCTCCGGTGCAGACGGGGTCATCATTCCAAAGAGAAGAAGCGCTTCTCTGAATGCCACTGTATTCAAGACCTCTGCCGGTGCTGCAAGCTATGTTCCGGTGGCAAGAGTCTCAAATCTGGCCTCCTGTATCGATCAGCTCAAGGAGAACGGCGTCTGGATCTATGGCACAGATGCTTCCGGAAATGACTATACCAGGACAGACTTCACAGGAAGCTGTGCTCTTGTTATCGGCTCCGAAGGCTTCGGCATCAGCAAGCTTATCCAGAAAAAATGCGACTTTATGATAAAGCTCCCTATGCTGGGCAAGATAAACTCACTCAACGCTTCTGTTGCAGCAGGCATCTTTATGTATGAGGTGCTCAGGCAGCGCAGTGCAGAATAAGGAGTTTGCTATGCCGGATCAGAAAGTCTCTCTGGAGGATATACTCGATCAGTATTCTCCGGAAAATGAATCACCTAAAACAAGCGTCGGACGTGTCGACGCACAGAAAATAATCAACTCAACAGTCGAAGCTCCGGACATGACTCAAAAAACTGAACCAAGACCTGCCGTATCTCATGAAAGATCGGCTCTGTTTGACGGTGCGCTCCGAAAAGCTGCCGCCGATGAGTACAAGCCCGCCGACCTTTCCCGACACAGGATATCTGTTGTGGATAAGGATAATATAGGCGAGATAAAAACTGTACTCCCCAAAAAACAGGAACCTGAGCTTGCCGGACTTACTCCCCCTACTCAGATGGACCCCGAAGCTGCCCCTAAAATAAGGCGAATGAAGGACTCCACAAGAGCAAGGGAACTGGAAAATCTGAAAAATAATAAGAAAAAGCGGCGTAAAAACCGCAATTCATTTACATACGACAGGGAAAGCCCCGAGGGAGAATACGTCTACGCTCCTCCTTCGTTCAAAAAGAAAAAACAGCGTACCCGGACTCAGATGGAAAGAGAGCTCAATTCAGTGGAAGGCCGCAAGCAAATCACTGATATCGTTCCTTCTCCTGCCGCTGTTGAGGCTGCAAGACCTGTTGAACCCGCTCCCCGTGCCGCTAAGACAAGTATAAATCTCAGCGAAAGGGCTGAGGTGGATGCACGTTCGCTGGATGTGCATATCACTCAGGAACAGGATGAATTCCTCGCTGAAAATGCAAAAAAGAAACGCACCAAACGTATGGTGGATTTCAACTACTACGGCGACGTTGAAGATGTGGGCAGAGATATATATGAGCTGAGAAGCACCATAAACGTCAGAGTATTCATACTCCTTATGACCGCCTTCCTCAGTCTCTTCATCACTATCGCTAATCAGTTCGGACTGCCGATAATCGGCATCCTCGATAAATCAAATACCCGCTCATTTATTACAGTTCAGCTTATTCTCGGAGCTGTTTCAGTTTTTTCATCTGCCGCAGTAATATCCAACGGCATCAAAAAACTTTTCTCCCTGAAAGCTGATACGGACTCAATGACGGCGGTAACGGCACTTTCCTGTATGATAGCTATAATACCTGCATTCATGAAGCCGGAAATGGTGGCTGATGAAAAAGTGCAGATATATATGCCGGTAGGTATAATGGCTCTGCTTATCAATGCTGTGGGAAAACTGCTGATAATACGGCGAGCCGCTCGAAATTTCAAGTTCGTTTCCAAGAATTTCGACAGGCATGGTGTCGTCTATGTCACCGACGAGGAACGTGCCGAAAGACTTACAAGAGGTACTCTCGGAGATTTCCCAATACTCGCAGCTACACGAAAGACAGACTTTCTTACCGATTTTCTGCGGTATACCTACTCTTCGGATATGGCCGACAGCTATTGCCGCAAGGCCGCTCCCATATGCTTCATTGCCTCAGTTCTGGTGTCTATATTCCTGACTTTCGCTTCAAAGGGCTCTCTTGCAAATATGGAGTCCGCAGCATTCGGATTCTCTATTTTCAGTATGCTGATATGTGCGACATCCTGTGTGGCTATGCCCTTTGTCGTTAACATCCCACTTGAAAAGGCTGCTGCAAATGCCTTTACAAATAAGGGTATCATGCTCGGATATCAGAGCGTTGATGACTTCTACGATACAAACTCTGTTCTCGTGGATGCAAACTCACTCTTCCCTGACGGAAAGGTCAAGCTGGCAGGAATAAAGGTCTTCTCGAATACCAAGATCGATGAAGCTCTTCTGGAAGCAGCAAGCCTGACAACTCATGCAGGAAGCATAATGAGCCAGCTATTCAAGGATGTCACAGACGGCCGTGAGGATTACCTCTACCCCATCGATAATTATTCCTATGAGGAATCAATGGGTATGTGCGGCTGGATAAACAACAAGCGAGTTCTCTTCGGAAACCGTGAACTCATGTCCAGCCATAACATCGAGGGTGTCCCTACAAAAGCTAAAGAGAGCGAATTCGCTGCTGAGGGACAAGAGATCATGTATCTCTCCATTTCAGGAAATCTTGCAGCTATGTTCATCGTCGATCTGGTTGTCGACAGACACGTCAAGCGCTGGACTAAAAAGCTCTGCAAAAATAAGATCTGCATTATCCTCAGAAGCGTTGACCCCTGTCTTTCAATAAAAAAGCTGGAGACTCTGTTCGGAATACCGGAAGAAATGGTAAGGATACTGCCTAAAAGACTTCACGAGGACTTCGATGAAGAAACTGAAAAAGCGATCCGTCTCAGCGCATCAATGGCCACTACCGGACGCTTCGCTTCACTTGCACAGCTGCTTATCGGTACTAAATCCGTTCACGCTTCAGCAACTATAGGCCTTATTTTCCAGACTGTATCAATACTCCTCGGCTTCGGCCTGGGTATGCTGATGATACTCTCCAAGGCCTTTGAAGAGAACTACGTCTATATGTCAGATACAGCTCTTGTAGTATATAACCTCATCTGTGCTGCTCTTACATATATAGCAGTAAGTATAAAAAGATCATGACCCCGAACCTGTATCTTCGGTATTTGCCGGGGATACAGGTTTTCATATGACCGGAAAGGAGTATCCTATGCCAGACAGACGCAGAGGATCTAACAAAAACGATAACCTGAGAAATACAGATAATCAGGATACAATGTATATCCCAAATGATTCACCGGAATATCAGCAGAATGCTCAGCAGTACGCAGAACAGTACTACGGCGGACAGCCGGAATATCCTCAGCAGCAGTACTATGACCCGCAGACTCAGTATTATGATCCGCAGCAGGGGTATCCTCAGCAGCCCCAGTATTACGACCAGCAGCAGGGATATCCTCAGCAGCCCCAGTATTATGACCAGCAGCAGTACTACGATCAGCAGCAGCAATTCTATCAGCAGGAGCCTCAGCCCTATTATCCGGATCAGGGCGGCGGCTATGCACCGCCTCCGCCAATGCCTCCCGCAGGCGGCAGAAAGAGCTCCTCAAATAAAAAAAGAAAAAAGAAAAAGCACAAGAGCCTTACAGGCAAGATAATCAGAAGAGTTATTTTCTCCCTGCTGATACTCTTCCTCATCCTCTTCGGCATTTACTCCTGTACATCACTGGCTGTTATACGGAAGATAAACTACGTTGAGGACGGTGACCGTACCAGAAATGAGGACGCTATCAGCAGAAGCTACGTCACAAGCGTTCTGATAATCGGAACCGACGGCAGAAGCGATGACGACAGAGGCAGGTCCGACTCTATGATACTCGTTTCTTTCAACAGCAAGACCAACGAGACCACACTTACTTCATTCCTCCGTGACAGCTATGTTGAAATCCCTGAATATGGCTGGGGAAAGCTTAACTGGGCATACTCCTACGGCGGAGCAGAGCTCCTGATGGATACGATCGAAGGAAACTTCGATGTGCGTATCGATAACTATATATCCGTTAATTTTGTCACCTTTGCCTCTATTATTGATGCTGCCGGCGGAATCGATATGGAAATAACCGATGATGAAGCCAATGAGATCAATGTCATTCTCCGTAACGAAGTCAACGAGATAATGGGCGATGCTCCTAATGCAGATTTCGTACCAAATGGCGGTAATGTACACCTGAGCGGTAAGCAGGCACTCTGCTACTCTCGTATAAGATACGTTGGAAAGAGCGACTTTGAGCGAACCTCCCGTCAGAGAAGAGTCATAACTGCTCTGATCAAAAAAGCCGCCAAAAAAGGTCCGTCCTTCATCAAGGAGGTTTCAGATTCTGCTATGCCTCACCTGACGACAAATATGCCCACAGGAAAGCTCTATCTGCTTTCACTCAAGCTTCCATTTGCTCTGAGGTATGACACAAAACAGATCCAGATACCAGCTGAAGGTACCTACAGCGGCGAAGATGTCTATGACAACGATGGTTTTGCACAGTCAGTCCTAAAGGTGGATTTTGATGCAAACTACGAAATAATCGAAGAAGAAATATTCAGCAAATAAAAAAGCTGCCTGACCGGTCTCCAAATGCAGAAATGCTTGATTTCTGCGGAAACTGCGGTCAGGCAGTTATTTTTATCTTTCTTTTCCTTCAAAAAACAGCGCAAGAGTTCCCGGGCCGGAGTGTGCTCCTATAACGGAACCGATATTCATTATCCTGACTTTCCTAAGTCTGTGACGTCTCTTCAGCAGTCCCGCAAGGAACTCAGCATCAGCCATACAGTCAGCCTGACAAATAAATACAGTCCCCTTTGAAGGGTCAATCGCAGTCTCGGAATACCTGTCTGCAAGAGCAGTTATCGAAGCCCGCCTTCCCCTCGCCTTTGAAACGTTGACAAGGTGTCCCTCATTATCTGTATGAAGGACAGGCTTTATGCCAAGCAGTCCGCCTACAAATGCTGCAGTCGGACTAATTCGTCCGCCTCTTTTCAGATACACAAGGTCATCCACCGTGAACCAGTGGCAGATATTCTGAAGCCTATCACGGGCATATTTGGCTGCTGCATCAATGTCAGCACCATTTTCTCTCTGTTTCGCTGTCAGATATACAAGAAGTCCGAAACCGCCTGAAGCTGCAAGCGTATCAACAGTGATTATTTTCCGCTGCGGATAACTCTCGAGAAGCTCTTCGGCAGCAATTTTTGAACAGTTATATGTTGTGCTCAATCCTGAGGAAAATCCCAGATAAAGCACATCTCTGCCCTCCTTGAGCTCTGGTTCAAAAGCCTCACGGAAACGCTCTGTATTTATAGCAGCTGTCTTTGCAACAGCTCCGCTCCGCATGGAGTTATAGAATTCTTTCAGCGGTATTTCGTTATCCATATACACTCTGTCAGAATCAGAGAATGTAAAGGTCATGCTAATGCACTTTACTCCGATCTCATCCAGCAGATCCTGCGGAAGGTCACAGGCTGAATCTGTAATAATCGTAAAATCGCTCATATGATATCTCCTTTCATTATTCAATTATTGCTATGGGCATTTCGCTTTTCCCATTGATTTATTACTGAAAGTATGTTATAATTATTCTGTATTCAATAACCGCAGTAAGGCGGCTATTGCCCCGAGCTCTGTTCGTGACAGCGCAAACTCTTTTAATTACAGGGATTTACGCATAACGTTCTTTTATTTCAAGCTATTTTTATTTGTTGAGCAGACATTAATTATTTAATAATACCCGAAAGAAGGCGAGGACTATGGACGATATCAGATCCGTCATCGCAGAAAATATAACCCAGCTCCGACGCTCTAATGGAATGACTCAGGCGGGACTGGCCGAAAAACTGAATTATACCGATAAAGCCGTATCAAAATGGGAGCGCTGTGAGTCACTTCCGGACATTACCGTGCTGAAAGCGATCGCCGACTGCTTCGGTGTGACCGTGGACTACCTTATTACATCCGATCATAAGCAGATCCCAGCGGCAGAGGATACCCCGGCAGCCGAAAGTATCAGCAACTCCTCCAAAAACCGTGGATTCATTACCGGTATGAGCGTGATGCTTGTCTGGCTCATCGCCTGCATTGCATTTTTGCTTATCAATGCGCTGGATAAGGACTCCTGTATCCACTGGCTTGCACTTATCTATGCGATCCCTGCCTCAATGATCGTGTGGTTGGTGCTGAACTCAGTATGGTTCGATGTTCACAGGAATTTTCTCATCATTTCCCTGCTGATGTGGAGTCTGCTCCTGTCGCTTTTCCTGACGCTCCTCTTTGCCGGGACAGCTGCCCCGCTTCTGTTCCTTATGGGGATACCCGGACAGGTCATAATAATGCTATGGTCCAGGATAAGAACAGGACGGAACTGATCCTATAATTTAAGTATAACAACAGTCGCCCTCACAGTCAACCGACTGCTCAAAGACAGGCTCTACCGTCAGTAGACAGGCTTTTCTACCGCTCTACCGTCAGTAGAGTTGGCTGTATTTCGTGAAATCAAGGATATTTTTCTACTTTCCAGCGAGAATAAAAAAGCTCCCGTAGAGCGAACTCTACAGGAGCTTTTTCACTTAAATTATCAGAGCATGGAAGCTCTCAGCTCTTCGCCGGAAAGCTTTGAAAGATATGCAGGTGCTATATCAAATGCTGTCTTGCAGCCTGTTGCACCCTCAGCCTTAAGTCTGCTAAGTGCTCTTGCATAGCAGATAAGAACGCTTGCTGTGAACTCAGGATTTGACTCCAGCTTGAGTGAATACTCGATCATCTGATGAGTCTTCTCACCATCACCTGTGAGACCGCTTCTCATAACAAATCCACCGTGAGGCATCTTGTTATGTACAGCATCAAATTCCTCTTCTGTGATGAAGTTTACAGTTGTATCATACTCGTCAAAGTAATTCTTCATTGTCTTGATGTCGTTCTCGATCTTAGCGAGATCAGCACCTTCCTCAGGAACTATCCAGCACTCTCTGAGGTGCTTCTGACGTGTTGTGAGCTCAGGCTGGCTTCCAGAACGAACTGCCTCCATAGCTGACTCGATCGGAACTGTGTACTGAATTCCTCTCTTAACGCCTTCAACACGGCGGATAGCATCGGAATGTCCCTGGCTTACACCCTTGCCCCAGAAAGTATAGCTCTTTCCGTTGGGAAGGATAGATTCAGCATAAAGTCTGTTAAGTGAGAACAGACCCGGATCCCAGCCAAGTGAAATGAATGCAAGGTGACCGTTTTCCTTTGCAGCCTTGTCAACGTTTGCAAAATGCTCAGGAATACGAGCATGAGTATCAAAACTGTCGATAACGTTGAAATACTTTGCCATTTCGGGAGTCTGCTTCGGGAGATCTGTAGCGCTGCCTCCGCAGATTATCATAACGTCAATGTCGTTCTGCATATTCTTCGCATCATCGAGGCTGAAAACCTTAGCGCCTGCGGTGAGCGGCTTTACTGTTGAAGGGTCACGGCGGGTAAATATACCAGCCAGCTCCATATCGTCATTCTGTCTGATAGCAAGCTCAACGCCTCTTCCGAGGTTGCCGTAGCCTGCGATTCCGATTCTGATTTTGCTCATTGGACATTCCTCCTAAAATTTTTCTTAACGGATAATATTATATCACACTATCGCTTTAATGTAAAGAATTTTTTTGCGGATTGAAAAAATTTTCCGGATGTGGTATCATATAACTATCTCTATATAAGGAGCTTTCTATGACTGATAATAAAGTCCGGCTTCGGTTTCCGGAGCTTATTTTCATATTCCTTACCGCATTTTCAACAATGCTTATCTGCACTAAATCCTCACCGCTTTACCCTCTGAACGACTGGCTTGACGCAAACTGCTATATGACTGTCGGACGGTCAATGCTGAAGGGACACCTCCCCTATCGTGACCTCTTCGAGCACAAGGGGCCGCTGATCTACATTCTGCACTCTGCGGCTGCGATCATATCTGAGGATTCCTTTCTCGGTATGTTTGTTTTCGAGACCGCTGCCTGCTTCTGGTTTCTCACTCTCAGCTTCAGGCTGATATGCCGCCTGTCAGGGCACTCAGCATTGTGGACTGTCCCGATAATTGCTGTCACTGTATACAGCTCCGGCGCCTTCTGTCATGGAGACAGCGCCGAGGAGCTCTGTCTGCCGCTGATACTCTCCGCACTTTCAACCGGCCTCACAACAAGTATCGAAAAGCGTTCCATGAGTTCAAAAGAAGCTTTTTCATTTGGAATTACGGCCGGATTAGTTCTATGGACAAAATTCAATCTTCTCGGAGCTTTTGCGGGAGTTTTTATCGTCACTGCCGTTAAACATATCCGCCGCAAGGATATAAAAGAGCTTATAAAAATATCCGTATACTCCATTGCCGGAGCAGCCGCAGTCAGTCTGCCGGTCATTCTTTTCTTCGCAGCTAACGGAGCAGCAGAAAGTCTTTTTGAGGTATATTTC
>ODAI014542290.1_pt1 | contig 14158 bp, 14 predicted proteins | sample 1539321 | NCBI WGS metagenome assembly ODAI01 (sample SAMN02144231, study PRJEB22623) | gut metagenome | biome: sheep rumen | host: Ovis aries | place: New Zealand
CAGCCCCATGGACAGGGTGTTGTCCTGGAAGTAGGCCTCCATCAGCTTGCCCCACCGCTCCTTCTCCGCCCAGGAGACCTTGGCGTAACCGTAGCCGGGCAGGTCCACCAGGTAGAAGGTCTTGTCGATGAGGAAGTAGTTCACCTGGCGGGTTTTTCCCGGGGAATTGCCCACCCGGGCCAGGTTTTTCCGGTTCAGCAGCCGGTTGATGACGGAGCTTTTGCCCACGTTGGAGCGCCCGGCCATGGCGATCTGCACCCGTCCGTCGTGGAGAAAGTCAGACGCTTTGGCGGCGGAGCGGACGTATTCCGCGTTGTTCAGATTCATATAATACCTCTGTTTTTCTGTAAAGCCGGTTTGTTTCGTGGGAAAACGGCGGGTTTTTCCGCTGTCTCAGTTTCGGATGTCCATCTCCGGCGCCTTGATCTGCTCCGGCGGGATCACCTGGACCTCGGCCTTCTGCTCCGGCTTCTTTTCCGCCGGTGGGATGGGCCTTGGCATGGTGACCAGCGCCTCCTCCAGCACCGTGTCCACCTGCTCTGCCGTCACAAAGCGCAGGGCAGAACGGACGGTGGGGTCGATGTCAGCCAGGTCCTTCTCGTTGTCCGCCGGAATGATGACGGTCTTCATCCCCGCCCGGAAGGCGGCCATGGTCTTTTCCCGCAGGCCGCCGATGGCCAGCACCCTGCCCCGCAGCGTCACTTCGCCGGTCATGGCCACCTCGTTGCGCACCGGAATCCCGGTGAGGGCAGAGACAATGGCGGTGGTGATGGTCACGCCGGCGGAGGGGCCGTCCTTGGGGGTGGCCCCTTCGGGGAAATGGATGTGGATGTCCTTGTTCTGGTAGAAATCCGCCGGGATGCCCAGCCGCTCCGCAGCGGAGCGGATATAGGACATGGCAGAGTGGCAGGACTCCTGCATCACGCTGCCCAGGTTGCCGGTGGGCTCCACCTTCCCGGTGCCGGGCAGCACGTTGACCTCCACCTCCAGCATTTCGCCGCCGACGCTGGTCCAGGCCAGGCCGTTGACCACCCCCACTTGGGGGGCTTTGGCGTAACGCTCCCGGTGGAAGCGGCGGACGCCCAGATACTCCTCCAGGCCGTCGCCGTTGACCGTGACCCGCTTGATGCTCTCGTCGCTGACCAGCTTCATCGCCGCCTTGCGGCACAGCCTGGCCAGCTGGCGCTCCAGCTGACGCACGCCGGATTCCAGGGTGTAGCCGGCGATGACCTCCCGCAGCGCGTCGTCGGTGATGCGGAAGCAGCGGCCGTTGACGCCGTGACGCTTCATTTCCTTGGGCAGCAGGTGCAGCCGGGCGATCTGGAGCTTCTCCTCGTCGGTGTAGGAGGACAACGCTATGAGCTCCATGCGGTCCAGCAGCGGCCGGGGGATCATGCCCACGTCGTTGGCGGTGGTGATGAACAGCACATCGGACAGGTCAAAGGGCAGCTCCAGGAAGTTGTCCCGGAAGGTGGCGTTCTGCTCCGCATCCAGCACCTCCAGCAGCGCAGAGGACGGGTCCCCCTTGTAGTCGCTGCCCAGCTTATCCACCTCGTCCAGCAGGATCAGGGGATTGCAGGTGCCGGCCTTTTCCACCGCCTTGATGATCTGTCCGGGCATGGCCCCGATATAGGTCTTGCGATGGCCGCGGATTTCCGCCTCGTCGTGGATGCCGCCCAGGGAGATCCGGGCCATTTTCCGGTTCATGGCTTTGGCCAGAGATGCGGCGATGGAGGTCTTGCCCACACCGGGAGGGCCTGCCAGGCAGATGATCTGTCCCTTCAGGTCCGGCGCCAGCTTCCGCACCGCGATGAACTCCAAAATCCGCTCCTTGACCTTTTCCATGCCGTAGTGGTCCGCGTCCAGCACCTTTCGGGCGGCCTCCACATTCAGCCGCTCCTTGGTGCGTTTGGTCCAGGGCAGGTCCAGGCACACGTCCAGATAGTTTCGGATGACCGAAGCCTCCGCAGAGCCGAAGGGCTGCTTGGACAGGCGCTTCAGCTCCTTCTCCAGCTTCTCCCGAACCTCCTGGGGCAGGTCCGCCTTCTGGATCTTCTCCGCGTACTCTCCCAGGTCGCTGTCGGTCTCCGGGCCTTCGCCCAGCTCCCCCTGCAGCACCTTGAGCTTCTCCCGCAGGAAGTAATCCCGCTGCACCGCGGTCATATGCTCCTGCATCTGCTCGTCCAGGTCCCGCTCCAAGGACAGCACTTCGCACTCGTGCTTCAGCATGGCGTTCAGCTTTTCCAGCCGCCGCAGCGGGCGCACTTCCTCCAGAATCCGCTGCTTCTCCGGGTAGTCCAGCCCGGTGTGCTGGGCGATGAAGTCGGACAAATAGGCCGGGTCGTGGTTGGACAGCACGGTCAGCAGGATCTCCGAGGGCATTTTGGGCACCAGCTCCGTGTACTGCTCAAACAGATCCACCGTCTGGCGCAGCACCGCTTCCGTCCGCAGCCCCTTGGAGACAGCGACGTTGGGAATCTTCTCCACCGCCGCGATCAGGTAGGGCTTGGTGCGCTTCAGCTGGCGGAGCCGTCCACGGGACAAGCCTTCCACCATCACCCGAATGCCGTCTCCGGACAGGCGCAGCAGCTGGCGCACCGCCACAACGGTGCCCACGGTGTACAGGTCCTCCTCCTGAGGCTCCTCCACCCCCAGCTCCTTCTGGGTCACCAGGAAGATGGTGTCTCCCTCCTCCATGGCGGCGTCCAGCGCCTTGATGGAGGCATCCCGCCCCACGTCAAAGTGGATGACCATTTTGGGGAACACCGTCAGCCCCCGCAGCGCCATGGTGGGCATATCCACGGTGTTCAGCGGCTCTTCGCTCTCAATGATATCAATTTTTTCTTCGTTCATACGCACTTCCTCCTGGAGGCGGCACCGGAACGCGCCGCTCCATTGTGAAAAACAGCAGGGTCACAGCAAGAGATTCTCTGTTGCGGCCCTGCGGTGGTTGTGTATGATACAGGAAACGCCCGCCGGGCATCTCCCGTACCGCCGCAGTCTGCGGCAGACATTTTCTATCTTGGGCATCACCGCACAATGAGGCTTCGGCGCTGGTCGGCTATTTCCCGCCAACTTTTCGTTGCGAAAACCTGAAATCCGGCAAGGAGTACCGCATTTTCGCACCTCAATTTGACGAAAAATTTCTCGCCCACCGCTCTCGTCCCATGATGCGGTGAAGCCCTTGCTTTACTTGCTCCGGAGGATGATCGGCTCCCCTGTGTGGTTCACCGCTTCCGGAGTGACGATGATTTTGGTGATGGAGGGGTCAGAGGGCACCTCGTACATCAGCGGATTCATGGTGGCTTCTACCACGGCCCGCAGTCCCCGGGCGCCGATGCCCCGCTCCAGCGCCTGGTCAGCGATGGCCTTCAGCGCTTCGGGCTGGAACTCCAGCTCCACGTTGTCGTACTCCATCAGCTTCTGGAACTGCTTGATGAGGGCGTTTTTCGGCTCGGTCAAAATGCGTCGGAAATCTTCCTTGCTCAAGGCCTCAAGCTCGACACGAAGAGGGAAGCGTCCCTGAAGCTCAGGAATCAGATCGCTCGGGGCAGAGACACTGAACGCGCCGGCACCGATGAAAAGAATGTGGGTTGTGTTCACGACTCCCCATTTTGTGTTCACGTTGCTTCCTTCCACGATAGGAAGAATGTCCCTCTGAACTCCCTCGCGGCTTACCGCCTGTCTGTCTCCCTCACCGCCCTTGGTCGCAATCTTGTCAATCTCGTCAATGAAGATGATTCCGCTCTGCTCAACACGACGCTTTGCCTCATCCGCAACTTTGTCGCTGTCGGTAATGCGGTCCAGAGTCTCTTCCATAAGAATCTGACGGGCTTCCCTTATGCTCACGGTCTTTTTGTGCACGCGCCCTCCCGAGAACATTTCCTGCAATCCGGCGATTCCTTCCTCGAAGTCAGCGGGGTTTCCTCCCGAAAGCATCTCCATTCCGAACCTGGGCTGATGATGGACCACGACCTCAACCTGCCTGTCCTCAAGTTTTCCTTCCCTGAGCATCTGGCGGAATTTTTCCCTTGTCGCGCCCATCTCAACGGCAGGCTCCTCATTTTTTTCCTCCGGGATTTCCTCAGCGGCATTTTCACCGGCATCGCTTTTCGGCACGTCGATTCTGATTACGCTTCCCTGCACCGGAGTGTTCTCGCCGAAAATGTTTCCGAGAATCTTCACGTTGGGTTTCGCACCGCTCGGCTTCTTTGATTTTTTTCCGTTGCTTCCGGGAAGGAGCAAATCAAGGAGCTCGTCCTCAACCATGGGCTCCGCCTTCGCTCGGAGTGTCTCCTGGGTCTCCGCCTTGACCATGTTGTAGCCCACGGCCATGAGATCACGGACCATGCTCTCAACGTCACGTCCCACGTAACCGACCTCGGTATATTTTGTGGCCTCAACCTTCAGAAAGGGAGCACCGCAGAGTTTTGCAAGACGACGCGCAATCTCGGTCTTACCAACGCCGGTCGGTCCAATCATCAGAATGTTTTTCGGAGCCACCTCATCGCGGATTTCCTCGGGCAGCTTGATTCTTCTCTGTCTGTTTCTCAAAGCGACCGCGACAAATCTTTTCGCCTTGTTCTGTCCGATTATGTAATTGTCGAGCCTTCCAACAATCTCACGCGGGGTAAGTCCATCGGGAATGCTCTGAACGTCCTTTTCCTGAACCGATGTCTGCAACGCATTTTCTTCCATAATAAATTATATCTCCTCTACTGTTACGTGGTCGTTGGTGTATATGCAAATCTGACCTGCGATGGCAAGTGACTTTTCGGCTATCTCCTTCGCGCTGTAGTTACTGGACTCCATATATGCAAGGGCCGCGGCATAGGCATAGTTTCCGCCCGAACCGATTGCGATAATGTCATTCTCCGGCTCAATCACGTTTCCGTCACCTGAAATCAGGAGGATTTTATTTGAATCGGCCACAAGAAGCATGGCGTCCAGTTTGCTCATTGATCTTTCGGTGCGCCAGAGTTTTGCAAGCTCCACGGCGGAACGGGTCAAATCACCGTTGTATTCCTTGAGCTTTTCCTCAAATTTATCAAAAAGGGTGAAGGCATCGGCAACGGATCCGGCGAACCCTGTAATGACCTTTCCGTCATAGATTTTGCGGACTTTCCTCGCGTTTCCCTTGACCACGGTATTTCCCGCAGTCACCTGTCCGTCTCCCGCCATGGCAACATGACCGTTTCTCTTTACGGCAACCACGGTGGTGCTCCTGATTTTAACATTCTCAGACATCAACAGCTCCAGTCTATTCTATTTTTGCCCAATTTAAAAGGGTCTCTGTATAAGATAATAAAAAAAGATTTTTTCGGCAAGTTTTTTTACCGGAATTCAAAACGAACGGCTTGGTATGAGCATCATGAAATGGAGCGGTTGATTGCCTCGAGCCTGTCTATGATTTTTAGAAAAACGTCCACAAGCTCAGGATCGAACTGCTTTCCACGCTGATTTTTGATTTCCTCCACGGTATCTTCCAATGTCCATTCCTTTTTGTATGACCTCATGTGACGGAGTGCATCGTAGACATCGGCAAGGGAGACAATCCTCGCGGCAAGGGGAATCTCCTCGCCTTTTAGCGGCACACGGTCCTTTCTGACCATATCACCCGGCATGAATTCCTGATAGTTCTCAACATTGCCAGGATATCCCCTCGGATTTCCGTCGTAATACTCATGATGATGGAAACACACGTCCTTCGCCATCTGATCAAGCTCGCTCTCAATCGGCTCAAAAATCTGCGCCCCTATTACGGTGTGTCCCTGCATGACAGACCTCTCGTCATCAGTCAGCGGTCCGTCCTTTTTTAGGATTCCGTCGGGAATGGCGACCTTTCCAACGTCATGGCATTTAGCGGCAAGTTTCAATGTGCTTCGGAAACGGTTTCTTTCCTTCTCCGGGATTTTTTTAATCGCGGCATAGCTGTCGTAAATCTCCACCGCAAAACAGGACACACGCTCAACATGTGCTCCCGTCTCCTTTGGATCCCTGTAGCCCGCCATCCTGACAAGACGCTCGATAAGCTGCTTGGTGAGATAAGAATATTCGTAAACCTGCCCGATGTTGGTCGCGAAATGTGACACGTAAAACTCAGCGTCGTCATCAAAAGGAACGATTTTTCCCTTGCTGTCCTGCGCGTTGATTATCTGAAGGACTCCCAGAACCTTTCCGTTTGTCATGGTAAGCGGAACCGTCAGCATGGAAGTCGTATGATAGCCCGATGCCTGGTCAGTGGCCACGCTGAATTTGTAGGATCTCCTCACATTGTTTTCCTCATCCTCCCACTCGCTCATGTTGTACACATCGGGAATGTTGATGACTTTCTTGGAAAGGGCACAGTATCCGCAGATTGTCTCGGCGTTCACCGGAAATGAGAATGAGAGATACGGAAGCTTCGCACCGGGAGCAAGACGAGCCTGCTTGGAATAATTCACGCTGTACCGGATTTTCAACATATTCACTTCCTCGTCATAAGAATATATTGATCCGGCATCGGCGTTCACAATGGAACATGCAGAAATCAGGATGTTTTCAAGGAGAATGTCAGTGTCTTTGATTTCACTGAGCTGCTTTTCAATAGCGGCCATCTCCTTCAATTTTTTTCCGCGCTTATCCAACTTTTTAGACATACATCAAATCCTACAGCCAACTTATTTTAGTACAAAAAGCGATTTTTTACAAGTGGAAACCTGAAAAAAGTCGTAGAAAATGCCCGACCGACAAATCCGCACATCAGGTACATTTAATGCTAGGCGATTCCCTTCTGCCTGAGAAAAGAATAAAATGTATCCGTGAATTTACGAATCATCTCATCGTCCAGCCCCGAAGATTTAGAGCTCTTGCTAAGCCCCAGGGATGCCATCTGAAGGTGAAGCTCCCTTTCCTCCAGCATCCTTGAAAGAATCCTCTCGTCAAAAAGAATCCCGCGGTCGTTCATCACTGGTATCCCCGAATCCATGAGCCGCCTTGCGAAAGGAAGATCCCTGGTAATCACAAGCGAATTCCCGTCACATTTTGAGGCTATAAAATCATCCGCAGCACCCTCATCAGCAGGACAAATCACCATAATGACATTTTCGGAATCAGAGTCATCGACTATAGCACGGTTCGCCACGAAAATCGCCTTAAAAGAATATTTCCGAGAGGCGCGTAAAATTATTTTCCTTATTGATTTTGAAAGGGAATCAGCATCAGCCCAGATTTTAAAACCTGCGTCTGATTCAGAAAATTCCTCGGGCCGCATTCTAAATCACCTGGTTGATTCTGTCAATCATCTGTTCGGTAAGCCTTGTCGCAACCTCGTCCTCAGCGTCCGACTCCTCCCGGATTTCATTTTCCTCCATGAGATTCGCCGTCTTCGCCTTGATAAGCTCATCCACCAGCGTGATTCCCGCGAGTATGCTTATCTGAAGCGGATCCGAAAGACTCTTGCTTTCCCCGATTGTTCCGGTAATCTCCCGGTAATATGTATAGAGTTTTTCCAGGTACTCGTCATCCTCTTTTGCCTTAATAGTAAAGGATGTACCCAGCATGTTCACTTGAAGTCTGCCCATAGTCCCTCGAATCAGAAGATGTCAAACTGTTGAGCTCTCGAACCGATTTCTTCGCTCCCGTCCTGATTTTGCTCCGAACCTGCACCTGCGGCACTCCCGTTCTGTGGGGAAGCAAGCGGATCCAGATTTGAACCTGCGTTTGACGGCGGCACGGAAGTTTGATTCGTTACCGGCGCATTTTCGGTTTTTACGGCAGATTGCGCGTCCGTTTTTATTTCATCCACAGGATTCTCAGAAGCGTCTGTTTTTTCCTGCGGACTTGACAGGGCAAACAAGGTTGACTGCATCGCCATCCTGGTCTGCATTGCACTGTCAGGAATTGTCTGAGGCGGAGTATTTTCCTCCGCAATGGAATTCGATTCCGGGAAAGATAATTCCTTGGAATTTGATTCAACAGGTTTTGTTTCCGTCGAACTGGATTCCATGGAATATGTCCCAGCCGGATTCATTGCCTCCACTGAAGAATTCTCTTCCTTAACTTGCGGTGAGTCCACAATCTGATCTGCTTCCACAGAACTCTGCGCCCCCACTGCAAGTACGGAATTCTCCACCTCATCAAGCTGGTCCAGGGCCCTCTTTATGCTTTCCTCGATCTGAATCTGCTCCGCTTCCATTGAAGAAACCAACTCCGTTTTGTCTTCAAGCGAATTTGTGAGCTCTGCGCATTTTCTACGCAAAGCATCGTTCTCGGACTTAAGCTGCGAAACCAAATCATTCATCTGCCTGATTTTTTCCACAGCGGTATTCACCTTTTTCTGCAAAAGCAAAATCTGATCGATTGAACCCATATAGCTCCTTATGCCTTGACTGCGTTCTTGGCTACTTCCACCACAGCCTTGAATGCGGCGGGATCCTCAATGGCCATGTTGCTGAGTGCCTTGCGGTTCAGCTTCACACCAGCCTTTGTAAGTCCGTCGATGAAACGGCTGTAAGAGATTCCCTGCTCACGGACAGCCGCATTGATACGGGCAATCCACAGAGCGCGGTAATCACGCTTCTTTCCCTTGCGTCCTGAGTAGGCATGGTCCAAAGCCTTTACAACAGCATCCTTGGCGGGCTTGTAGTTTGACTTTCTGTCTCCGTAGAAACCTTTCGCCAGCTTCAAAATCTTAGCACGGCGGTTCTTTCTCTTGCTTCCATCTATTGCTCTTGGCATCTTTCTTTTCTCCTATAAAAATTTGAGATTCTCAGACTCAGCCGTAGGGCAACATCTGCTTTTTAATCTTCTTTGTCTCGCTGTCGGCGAGAATACCAGCATGGCGAAGATTCATCTTGCGCTTGGGAGACCTCTTCGTCAGGATATGACGGAGATTCATTTTCTTGTGCTTAACTTTGCCTGTTCCAGTAAGACTGTAGCGTTTTGCTGCAGACTTCTTTGTCTTCATCTTTGGCATTTTAAAACCTCACTTCTTGACCTTGGAGCCCAGCGTCATCGACATGAAGCGACCGTCCATCGCAGCCGGCTTCTCTATGACATACGAGCCTTCCTCGAGTCTTTTTTCTACTTCCTTCAGGACATCAAAGCCGAGCTCGGTGTGAGCAAGTTCCCTACCGCGGAAACGGATGGTCACTTTAACCTTATCGCCTTCGTTTAAGAATTCCTGAACATGTTTTGCCTTCGTGTCAAGGTCGCCTGCGCCGATTTTTGGCTGCATACGAATCTCCTTGAGCTTCAATACCTTCTGGTTTTTCTTGGAGTCACGGAGTTTTTTCTCCTGTTCAAACCGGTATTTTCCGAAGTCGAGTATTTTACAAACCGGCGGATTTGCATTCGGCGATACTTCAACAAGATCGAGATCCCGCTCCTTTGCCATTTCGAGGGCTTCTTTTGTAGGGACTATGCCCTTCTGATTACCTTCATCATCAATGAGTCTGACCTCTCGCACGCGAATCTGTTCATTTACGCGCATTCCCTTATTGTCTGCCAACGATCCTCCTTGGTGTCATAAAACACTCTATAATGAGACTCCTTCTTAAAAGAAAAAGCCAACACTTTAAAACAGAATATCACATAGAAACACTTTTGTCTAGCATAAAAGCGTCCAAAACGAAATTTCTTCTTAAATTTTTGCCGATAAAAAATCAAGCCTCATACTCAGGTCCCTTTTTCAATCCAGTAATTATATAGAAGAAAAGAGAGCATCCCGCGAAAACAAGCGAAAACAAAGTATAAATCCTGTCACCTGTATAGTACCAAAGAGCCTCGGTGAAAGGAGGCACAATCAGCACGGCAAGGGACGGAATCAAAAAGAGCACGGAAAGCACGATGTTTTTCGCCCTAAGAAAGGACATGGAAAAATATGCGAATCGCGACATGACAAGGCACATCCCGGCATAGAGCATGGGACGACCGAAAATCATGAAAAGGTCAATCCTGTCCACCCCCTCTATGGAAGCGAACGGAATGAGGACCATGTAAAAAGAAAGCATGAGGGGACCTGTGGACGCTGCCTTGTAGGTGATTGTGTCCCTCGAAAAAAGAAAATAAACCACGCAGGAAACAAGCAGTGGAACAATCACGTCATGGGTGAGGATGTGGAGCCCCGCAGGAAAAAAATTGTCAGTCCAGACATAATCATTGAAAAAGACGAATTTCCTCACGCAACAAAAAAGAGCTCCGATTACAAAACCGAAAGCCACCGCGGGAATAAATGATTTTCCGCTGAACTTGCCGTTTGAAAGACATGCGGCAATCGTCAGAAGCGGTATGGAAGCCAATAAAAAAATATACATGGCAAGATTATATCACATTCCGATTTTTTTTTCAACACTGGAAAACGAAATGCGCACGGGAATGAAATTTTCAAAGTTACACCGAATAGCTGTAGTTTTTCGATGTTCCAATGAGCGTTATTTTGCCCCCTTGAAAAAATCACACATAAAAGATATTTTATCCTTATAGACAAAGGGGGAAAACATGCAGACTTTTCTTGGAGCCATTTTCTGTGCCGTAATGCTGGCCGTCATCCTGATTCTCCGCGTCTGGAGAAAAAAATCCGTCGCCAAAATCTACGACGACATGAAGGAAAAGGAAAACTCCTACACGCTGATTGTCGGAAGCTACGACTGGGGACCCGCGGTGGACAAAATAATCCTGAATCCGAAGCTCCAGACTTTCGAAACGGACTCCGCCAAAAGTGATTTTACCGAAGATGATTTTGCCCCTAAGAATTTCACGGTAAAAATCAGGACAGAAATTTTTGACTATGCGTCAGGAAAAATCCGGGAGATTGAGGGAAACGCAAAGGTCAAATCAGCATGGGCAAGCGACATTGACGGAAATCCGGACTCTGATTCCGAAGCAAAGCATGACCCAACTCACGATGATCAGCCCGTTGGAATGCCGGAAACTCCGCACATAACGCTCGCTCTTGAGGTGCATCCAGAAAATCAGCTTCTCTCCCCCTTCATCTACGATTCCGAAAGCGGACATAATGTATGGAAGAAAAAATTCATTTTTGAAATCAGCCATCCGAAATTTGAAGGGACAATCACGGAATGCAACGACTGGTACTCCCCCGACGCGGATCTCTTCACGGACATGAAATCCACCGGGGAACTTAAAGCCGCGAGTTTCTCCCCTGAAATCAAGGACGGAAAAAAGAGGCCCCTCATTGTCTGGCTCAACGGTGCATGGGAAGGCGGCAGGGACGTGAACATCGCGCTTCTTGGAAACAAAGTGACTGCCCTTGCGAAAAATCCGATACAATCCTATTTTGATGGAGCCTTCGTCCTTTGCATACAGACACCGACTTTTTGGATGCAGCACGGAGACGTACCCTATGACATTTTGAAGGAAGATTGCACGGACAAATCATCCCGTTACACAAAATCATGCAAGCACGTCATAGACAAATTCCTGCATGACACACCCATGGCGGACAAAAAGAGAATCTACATAGGAGGATGCTCGAACGGAGGATACATGACGGTGAACATGATTCTCTCCTACCCCGATTTTTTTGCGGCGGCATTTCCCGTGTGCGAGGCCTACAACGACGGGTGGCTCTCCGACTCCGACATCAGGACACTGGACAAGGTTCCCACTTGGTTCGTACATGCAAAAAACGACGCTACGGTTCCTCCTGAAAAGCACGTCATCCCCACGACGCAGAGACTTCTTTCGGCAAGGACAGGCTACATCCTGCACTGGAGCTTTTTCCCGGATGTAAGGGACACGAGCGGTAAATTTACTGATGACAAAGGAGCCGCTTATGAGTATAATGGACATATGGTGTGGGTCTACCTTTTCAACGACCAGTGCTCTTCCGAAAGCGGAGAAAATCTTTGGGCATGGATCTCAAGGCAGAGCCGTATATGCGAGGATTCCGGGGAGGATTTATGACGGATTTGAAAATGTGGCACGAGGAAGGAAATATTTTCCACAGTCAGGCAAGCATCTTTTTCAGTCAGGCTAACCGCAACAAGATTCTGAGCCTGAACGAGGTTTTGAGGATAACTTCGGACGCGGCGGTGGAGGATTACAGGCAGCAGGGACTTTCCAGGGAAACTCTTGCACAAAACGGATATGCCATTTTAGTCTCAAGGCTGGCGTTTCATTTTTGGAGGAATCCCAGGGAGAACGAGCGGATTGAGGTAATCACCTGGGAAGAAAAACCGGAGCCACTGCAGCTCAAACGTGCCTACGAAATCAAAAGCATGGAGGGAGAGAGGCTTGTGAGCGGACTGAGCACATGGCTGGTCGTGAATCCTGAGACAAGACGGATTATCCCCACGAAGGATTTCACCATGCACAAGGCTCCCGAAACTGAGACACAAAGGGACTGCATGAAGCCGGGAAAGATTTCCGTCCCGAAAGACATGAGCGTGATTGACGAGCGCATCATCAAGTTTTCGGACATCGACGCGAACGGACACACCACGAACTCACGCTACGGAGCATTCGTTGCCGACGCACTTCCACCGGAGTACAGGGACATGGAGCTTTCCGATTTCCGCCTCAACTACTCGAAGGAGGCTCTGCTCGATGAAAAACTCACGGTTTTCGGAAATTTTGCCGATAATGAGAAAAAGGCCTGCATTGTGGGAAAGACTGAGAACGGAACTTCCTTTGAGAGCGAGCTTTTTTTCAAATAGAAGCCATTTGGGAGTGGCGGAAGATTTTTGTATGGAGACTAAAATGAAAAAACTTTTTCTTACACTGATAATGATAATCTCTGCAATAAGCTTTTCATACGCGCAGTTTGATTTTGGATTCGGCTCTGACATTTCCATCCTTAAGGTTGATGAATCAGGAGTCGAGAATTTCACGGGACAAACTCTTGCAACGGCCAATCTTGGCGGATACATTTTCATCAACGACTCCTGGTACGGAATCTACCGTCCCCTCACATTCTCTTTCGGCATGTCGGGACAGGACAAGATTTACTCAATCACTTTCGGACTTGGATTCGGTGCAAAATGGCAGATAGACGAGGAGAACTCCATCATCGCGGGATTAGCTCCGGTCTTCACCTACTACGACATCTCGTCGGAATCCATTTCGGGCGGCTCTCCATCGGCTTTTTTGATTGGCGGAGGACTTGACGTGCATTACAGGTATGAGCCGTTCAGCGACGAAAACACTTCGCTTTCCTTCATCGTGGGAGCTAGGTCCCAATGGTCCCCGATCGCATTTTTGAATTCGAATCCATCTTACTCAATCAATCAGCTCATCGCAATAAGGCCTTACGCAGGTCTCTCCGTCAAATTCGACACGTCACGGAACAACTATGTGATGTCCGGCCCCGGTTTCTGAAAATCCGGCACACAAAACAAAAAGGGATCCGACATGAAAATCGAATCCCTTTTTTATTTGGGTCAAACCGTCAGAAAAATTATTTCTTCTTTCCCTGATTTGCGACCGCCTCCATCTTTGCCTTGAGAGCTTCCTGATCACCGAGGTAGTAGTACTTCTCAACCTTGGTCAAATCATCGTTGAACTCGAACACAAGCGGAACTCCGGTCGGAATGTTCACTCCAAGAATCTCCTCGTCGGAAAGATTCAGGAAATACTTGTACAACGCGCGGAGACTGTTTCCGTGAGCAGCGATAATAACACGCTTTCCCTCAAGAACCTTCGGCTTGATTTCCTCTTCCCAGTAAGGAACCGCACGTGCGATGGTTGTCTCCAAAGACTCATGCTGGGGAATAAGGGCGGGATCCACGTCGCGGAACATGGGCTTGTTCTTTGCTGAGCGGGGGTCAGAATCCTCAAGTACCGGCGGCTTGATGTTGAATGAGCGTCTCCAGATTTTTACCTGTTCCTCACCGTACTTCTCCGCAGTCTCGCTCTTGTTCAGGCACTCAAGTCCACCGTAATGTCTCTCGTTGAGCTTCCATGTCTTGATTGTGGGGAGCCACACGCGGTCCATCTCGTCAAGCACGTGCTGCAGTGTGTGGATTGCTCTCTTGAGGTATGATGTGTAGGCAATGTCGAAATCATATCCCTCAGCCTTGAGAAGCTTTCCAGCCTCCTTCGCCTCCTCATGTCCCTTTTCGCTAAGGTCAGGATCCTGCCATCCGCAGAACTGATTCAGCTTGTTGAACTCCGACTCACCGTGGCGGATAACAACCAATTTCTTCATATAAATCTC
>ODAI010643396.1_pt1 | contig 14156 bp, 11 predicted proteins | sample 1539321 | NCBI WGS metagenome assembly ODAI01 (sample SAMN02144231, study PRJEB22623) | gut metagenome | biome: sheep rumen | host: Ovis aries | place: New Zealand
AACATCAGCCTGCAGCGCAAGTTCGTATGCTGCTTCGTAGATGAGCTGCCAGCAACGGAAACGTCGGGAATCAGCGACACTACACGTATAAAGAACAGCAGAGAAGACAAACCAATATACAACATCTCCGGCCAACGACTGCATACGCCGCAAAAAGGCATAAACATCATTGACGGAAAGAAGGTCGTCATAAAATAAATGCAGTGAATACAACCTCACCGATACAGGCACTCACACAACAGCGTCTGCTGTTACAACTTGAGTATAACACAGAGAAAGAAGCCTTCCGCAGGCAGACAGAGGAAACAGGCATCGCCCGTCTTGTAAAGAGGGGCGATGCCTGGTGGCCTCTGAAGGTTGGCAGGAGTTACTTCAACTCTCTTAACCAGCTTGTGGTCGAGGTACACCGCACCACCGACACCGATGTTGAGCATAACTTCGAGTTTGGCAAAACCGTGATGTTTTTCGGCGAGAAACAGCTTTTTACCGCCACCGTCAACTATGTCGATGGCGACCGCATGGTTGTCAGCGTTGCCGACCCGCAGAAGGTGGCGACTCTTGAGAACACGGCTAATCCGGGGGTGATGCTCTCATTCGACGAAACTTCATATCGAGCAATGTTCGCCGCGCTCGATCGTGCAATAAAAGGCAAGGGACGGCTGGGCTATCTGCGCGACCTTTTCTACACCAAACAAAAGCCTGAAACCTTTTCATTCGCACCGATGAAGTTTCCATATCTCAATGCCGTGCAGGAAAAAGCCGTCAACGAAGTATTGAAAGCAAAGGATGTGGCTATAGTGCACGGCCCACCTGGAACGGGAAAGACCACGACACTCGTCGAGGCTATCCGCGAGACACTGATGCGCGAGAGCCAGGTGCTCGTATGCGCGCAAAGCAACATGGCAGTGGATTGGATCAGCGAGAAACTGGTAGATCGCGGCATCAACGTCTTACGGCTTGGAAACCCCACACGAGTGAACGACAAGATGCTGTCGTTCACTTACGAACGGCGCTTTGAAAATCATCCCGACTACCCACATCTGTGGGCAATAAGAAAGGCTATTCGCGAGATGCGAGGCAGCCGCAAGCGTGGCGACGAGAAATACCATCAGCGGCTTGAAACACTTAAAGGACGTGCCATAGAACTGGAACTCAAAATCAAGAACGACCTGTTCAGCGAGGCACGCGTAATTGCCTCGACACTGGTCGGTGCCGACAACCGGCTGCTTGATGGAATGAAATTCAGCACACTGTTCATCGACGAAGCAGCACAGGCACTGGAGGCTGCCTGCTGGATTCCCATGCGCAGAGTGTCACGCGTGGTTCTCGCCGGCGACCATTGCCAGTTGCCCCCAACAGTGAAAAGCATTGCGGCGATGAAAGCAGGTCTGGGCAAGACGCTTATGGAACGTATTGTCGAGAACAAGCCAGAATGCGTCACTCTGCTGAGGGTGCAGTATCGTATGAACGACGAGATAATGCGCTTTTCTTCCGACTGGTTCTATCAAGGTAAGGTAGAGAGTGCGCCGGAAGTGAAATACCGCAGCATTCTCGACCTTGACATCCCGATGGAATGGGTGGTTTCGCCCGACGCGACACAAGCAGGGGAAGCCTTTGTAGGAGAAACATTCGGACGAGTGAATAAAGATGAGGCTGAACTGACACTACAGACACTTGAGACATATATCCGGAGAATCGGCAAGGAACGATTTCTCGACGAGAGGCTCGATGTGGGTGTCATTTCCCCATACAGGGCACAAGTGCAGTATCTGAGGTCGAGGCTGAGACAAGAAGCATTCTTCAAGCCTTTCCGCAGATTTATAAGCGTGAACACCGTCGATGGTTTTCAAGGCCAAGAGCGCGACATCATTATAATATCGCTTGTACGCTCAAATGCCGAGGGGCAAATTGGTTTTCTGCGCGACCTGCGACGAATGAATGTTGCCATCACCCGTGCGCGTATGAAGCTGATAATTCTGGGCGACGCCAAGACCCTGACACGGCATCCGTTTTACCTGAGGCTTTGGCAATATGTTGAAAGTTTAAAGAAACTATAGAACCACTTTCCTGCCACCGACGATATACAACCCTTTTTTCGACACTCTGTCAACTCTTCGCCCGTCGGGAGTATATATGCTGTTGTCGCTGTTGACACGACGTGTCTTAACGTCGCGGATGGCATCCGCCTTGATATTGTGGTTTTTGAACGTAAAGCCCATCGTGCCGTCTGAATACGATGTTATGTCGCTGATCTCAATATGGGCAAGGTAGTTGCCGTCGCTGTCAGGATTGTAGAATCTTGCCGGGGTGTCTGACGTGTCACTAAACGACGTGTTGCTACCACCCCACAAGTCGGTGCTACTTGACCCAATGTTCTTTGTTCTGTTTTTCGCCAGATACAAGGTGCAGCGCTCGTGGCTGCCGTCGTTGTTCGGCGCGTTCGCCGCCCATGCGTTGTAGTCATAGTCGATGTGCATAATCATCATTCCGCTGCCTGCAGCATATCTGTCCCAGCCTTTTTTCCGGATGTTTGAGATAATGATATACTCGTCATTACATGCCGGGTTGTGGTAAATGTATGTGTCGCCATAGTCGCTTATCGACGCCATGCCGGTGACGGTCGTGTCGTTGTATAGTTCAACGGGCTTCTGCCAGCCACAGAAATAGCGTTCATGCGACGTATATGAAGGTGGTGTATAGCCGCCGTTGTTATACAGCCCGTAGCTCATCAGCGACCAGCTGTCGATTGTAGTGTAGGTGTTGCTTTTCTGAGTATTGTATAAGTCGGGCAGCCCCAGGCAGTGACTGAACTCATGGCACATCGTTCCTATACCGATGGTTGCTCCCGACGCGTTCAGCTCGCTGCCACAGGCGTAGGTGTCAATAAGGGTGTTGTCTATCTGCAGTTTCTTGCCATAGTCGCTTTCGCTCAGCTCCCATTGGTGGGGCCAGATGGTGTTTGGCATGGTATAGCTGTTGTCGGCTTCGCCATAGCCCGCATAGACCACATAAAGGTTCTCAATCTCGCCGTCGCCGTCCCAGTCGTAGAGAGAAAAGTCAACGCTGTCCTTTATCAGCATGCACGCCTCGGCAATCATCTCGCCTGCCCGCAGGTCGATGCCGTTATTGTCGTTAGCCCCGTAGTACTTCGTCTCATGCGACAAAGTTACCGGGCCCACGACATCGAAATGGAGATCAAGCAATCCATTGCTCTGGTCGTAGAAATAGTCGTGTATAGAACCGTTGAACCTGCCCGACAGGAAACCCTTCTCGTTTGTCATTCTGTTGAAGAACTCCCGGTCATTTGCCTCTTTAAAACTTACGTCGGTATAGTTGACGAGAATAATCAGTGCATTATGGTTCCCGGTGTAGTCGGTCGGTTCTCCGAACACTTCCCTTCGCGATGACGCTTTTCTCAGCCTACCCAGACGTATGGAGTTTCTTTTGGCAATACTCTCTGCCTGTCTCCTTTCAAAGTCGTTCTTGTCTATCTCTCTCCACCTATTCACATCGGTATCAGGCACATACAGCCTGCCATCGGCCGTTTGCCAGCAATGGCCATTTTCGTCGCCGATAAGTTCTGCTTCTGTCTTACTGCCGTCGGCAACAGTAATTGTTATCCATTGTCCTCGCTTTGCAGGCACAGCCAAAACCACTATAGCCGCAAAGAAGATTACCACTGTATAAATAAATCTTTTTACCATATTCTTATTTTAAGTGGCAAAGTTATGCAATTTATGTCAAACATCAAAAAATAATGTATTAAAAACTGAAAAATATCCCCAGTTTCTTTGGCGGTTTCATTTATTTGCCGTAATTTTGCACCAAATAGCACTAAAAATGAGCCAGATAGAAATAAGGGAAGTGACAGGCAAGAAAGAACTGAAGACTTTCATTCAGTTTTATTATGACCTATATCGCGATTGCGACCAAGCTGTTCCTTTTCTGTATTTCGACGAGATGAACACCCTGCGCCACGATAAGAACCCGTCGTTTGAATGTTGTGAAGCCCGATATTTCATTGCCTATCGCGACGGAAAAGTTGTCGGTCGCATTGCAGGCATTATCAACCATCGTGCCAATGAACGATGGAATCGCAAGGCAATGCGTTTCGGATGGTTTGATTTTATTGACGACAAAGAAGTGTCGAAGGCACTGCTCAGCACTGTTGAGAACTGGGGGCGCGAAGTAGGCATGAACGAGTTTGTGGGTCCGATGGGATTTACCGACATGGACCGTGAGGGTATGCTCGTGGAGGGCTACGATGAAATGTCAACTCATTACGTCAACTATAATTATCCATATTATATCGAGCACATCAAGAACTACGGGGGCTTTGTCAAGGACAACGACTATCTGGAATATCATGTGAAGGTGCCAGAGAAGGTGCCAGAGAAGTTCAGTAAAGTAACCGAGATGGTGAAGAAGCGCTACAACCTGGCCGTGCATAAACTCACTCGCGACGAGATAATGAACAAGAACATGGGGCGCAAGGTGTTTGAGATTATCAATGCCACGTATAAGGACTTGTACGGCTATTCTCAGCTCAGCGACCATCAGATAGACGCTCTTGTGAGTGACTATATAGAGAAGGCCGACCTGAATCTTGTCACCACCATCGTAGATAACAACGCCGGAGGCAAGATGGTGGGGTTCGGCATCACCTTCCCCTCGTTTGCACGTGCAATGAAGAAAACCCGCGACGGACGTCTCTTTCCTTTTGGATGGTGGCATATACTCAAGGCCATCAAATGGCACAAGACAGACACCGTCGATCTGCTGCTAATAGGCGTACTGCCTGAATATAGGGCGAAGGGAGCCAACGCGATAATCTTCGACGATCTTATAAAGTATTACATAAAGTATGGTTTCAAATGGGCTGAAGCAATGCCACAGATGGAAACCAACGAGGGCGTACTGAGCCAGTGGCAGTATTTAGAGGCATATCAGCATCGCCGCCACCGCTGCTATAAGAAAGAGCTTCGCTGAAACATCGGCGAAGCTCTGTTCTTTATCTGGCGGCTGTCTATCTGTCGGCAATGACAAAGTCCAATTGGCGTTTCTCAACATTTGCTTTAGCCACCTTGATGCGGATGGGGTCGCCCAACTGGTATTTGTTGTGATGCCGACGACCGCGGAGACAGTAGTTGCGCTCGTCGAAGTCGTAGTAGTCGTCGTCGAGGTCGCGCATGGACACAAGACCCTCACAATGGTTCTCGTCAATCTCACAATATATTCCGTAGCTCTGGATGCCACTGATGTGGGCATCAAACTCCATACCGACCTTGTCGCCCATAAATTCCACCATCTTATACTTGATAGAGTCGCGCTCGGCGTTCTGGGCAATCTGTTCCATATCCGACGAGTGTTCGCAGAACTCCTCATACTTGTCCCTGTTGGCAGAGCGTCCTCCTGCCTGATAACGTGTGAGCAGACGATGCACCATAAGGTCGGGATAACGACGGATGGGCGAAGTGAAATGGGTGTAGTAGTCGAACGCCAGTCCATAGTGGCCGATATTATGGGTGCTGTATTTCGCTTTCATCATTGCCCGCAGTGCCACTGTCTCCACAAGGTTCTGCTCGCGCTTTCCCTGCACGCTGTCCATCAGCGCATTGAGACTTTTGCTGATGGCTCCCTTCGTACCGCTGGTCTTCAGTTTATAACCGAAGTTGACCACGAATGCACGCAGCGATTCGAGCTTTGTAGGGTCAGGCTGGTCGTGAATGCGGTATGGCAGCGTCTTTGCTTTCTTGCCCTCTTTCACCTTTCCTACGCTCTCAGCCACAGTACGGTTAGCCAGCAGCATGAACTCCTCTATCAGTTTGTTGGCATCCTTCGACTTCTTGAAATAACAACTGACGGGCTTGCCTGTCTCGTCGATGTCGAAGTGAAGCTCTTCGCGGTCAAACTTCACTGCACCGTTCTTGAACCGCTTTTCGCGCAGTTTCTTTGCCAGAGCGTCGAGAACAATGAGCTGTTCGGCATATTCGCCCGTATATGGATGGTTCTTTGTGGCAGCAGGAGCCGGCTGTCCGGTTCCGTCAACGACACCGTTGTCTTCAAGAATCTTCTGTACCTCTTCATAGGCAAAACGGCGGTCGCTTTTAATGACGGTGTGAGCCAGGTGCCATTTCTTGATGTTGGCATCGCCGTCGAGAGTGAACACCACGCTGTAGCAGAGCTTCTCCTCGTCGGGACGCAGCGAGCAGATGAAATTACAGAGGTGCTCTGGAAGCATGGGAATGGTGCGGTCAACGAGATAAACGCTCGTGGCACGGTTGTATGCCTCCTTGTCGATAACAGAACCTTCGGTGACATAGTGGGAAACGTCGGCTATATGCACTCCCACCTCATATAATTTACTGCCCGTCGATTTGCCTACTCCTACTTCCCTTATCGACAGCGCGTCGTCGAAATCCTTGGCATCCTTAGGGTCGATGGTGCATGTGAAGACGGAGCGGAAGTCTTCACGGCTCTTTATCTCATCCTCGCTAATGCCTGCTTCTATCTTCTTCGCGGCTTCCTCAACGTTCTTAGGATATTTATAGGGCAGGCCGTATTGCGCGAGAATGGCATGCATCTCGGCATTGTTCTCGCCCTCCTTTCCCAATATGTCGATAACCTCGCCAATGATGTTCTTATGGTCGGCGTCGGGCCATTGCGTGACTTTCACCACAGCCTTGTCGCCAGTCTTGCCACCCTTCAGTTTCTTTTTGGGGATGAAAATGTCCTTCGAGAAGAGATTGTCGTTAATAATAAGATAGGCATAGTCTTTCTCCACTTTGAGTTTTCCAACAAAGGTCTCTTTGTTGCGCTTTAGGATAGCAATAACCATTGCTTCCTTAATATGTCGCTCGCGACGGGCGAGGAACGTCACTTGAACGCGGTCGCCATCGCCGGCATACATCGAGTTGCGCTCGGCAATAAACACCGGCTGACTGCCGTCGTCGGGAATAAAGCTGTTCTTGCCGTTTGCCTTACGGCGAAAAATACCCTCCTGCACCTGTGTCTTCAGGTTCAGACGGTATTCGTTGTCGCTGACCTTGGTCAGCACATCGTCCCACGCCATCTCCTCCATGGTGTCGATGGCAAGCATCCTTAGCGGATGCGATTCAAGCTTCAGCCGTCTGAAGATGTCCCTGAAAGAGAACGTATCGTTGGGGTTCTGCTGGAAAAAACTCAGAAGAAGGTCGCCCATACTCTTCTTCGACAGGCGCATACCTTTACTTTTACCTCTTTTAGCCATAGTTGTAACAAATTACTTTGATAGATGTTTGCATTGTCTATGTTTTTAGATATTGAACACTGCAAAGATACGCATTATTCGCTGGAAAAGAGAAAAAAACGGCTAAAAAAATCTGAATTGTGTGGAATTCGCAGAAAAATGTGTACCTTTGCAGGCTGAAAAGTTTCGCTAACAATGAATATACTTATCACGGGTGCCAGCGGATTTATCGGCAGTTTCATCGTTGAGGAAGCCCTAAGGCGAGGATTCAACGTATGGGCGGCAATAAGAAAATCCAGCAGTCGCCAGTATCTCACCGACATACGAATACACTTTATAGAGCTGAATCTCGGAAACCGACAGCAGCTGGAAGATGCCATGCGCGGTCTTCATTTCGACTATGTGGTACATGCCGCGGGCGTTACGAAGACGTTAAACAAGGACGACTTCTTCCGCATCAATACAGAAGGAACGAAGAACCTTGTCAGTGCCCTCCTCGCTCTGAAGATGCCCTTGAAGCGATTTGTCTATCTCAGTTCGCTCAGCGTCTTCGGCGCGATAAGAGAACAGCAGCCGTATGAAGAGATTACGGAGGACGACACTCCGCGACCTAACACTTGGTACGGACGCTCGAAGCTTGCTGCAGAACAATGGCTTGACGAACAAAAGAACCACCTTCCATACGTCATACTGCGCCCCACGGGTGTGTATGGGCCGCGCGAACGCGACTATTTCATGATGGCAAAAAGCATCAGACGACATATCGACTTCGCCGTGGGCTTCACAAAACAGGACATTACGTTCGTATATGTCACTGATGTGGTGCAGGCTGTCTTTCTTGCACTTGACCATGGAAAGAACGGACGAAAGTATTTCCTCAGCGACGGCGACGTGTATGACTCAAGCACCTTCAGCAACCTTATACATAAGCAACTGGGCTGTCCGTGGTGGATAAGAGTGAAAGCACCTATCTGGCTGCTGCGCATCATCACTCTCTGCGGAGAGTATTCGGGTCGCATCACAGGCAAGGTGACTGCTCTGAACAACGACAAATACAACATAATGCGTCAGCGCAACTGGCGTTGCGACATCACTCCCGCCGTAAACGAACTGGGATTCAAACCGATGGTGAAACTGCCTGAAGGAGTCAGGATAACAATACGGTGGTATAAAGACTACGGCTGGCTATGAAAACCAATGGCTTTTGGAAATATCTTGAGCGCGAGAGCAAGCCGCGCAAGGGGCTGATGCCCGCGGAATGGGTGATGATGGCATATACTGCCGTCACGCTGCTGTTACTGCTGTTCCTGTCAACAAAGACAATTAATCACCACGCGATGCTGTGGGGCAGAGTACAGGCTGTCACTATGGTGATTGCCTTATGGATAGTATATAGGATATATCCATGCCGTGTGACCATACTCTTCAGAGTGCTGTTACAGCTTGCACTGCTCTCATGGTGGTATCCCGACACATACGAGTTCAACCGGCTGTTTCCAAACCTCGACCACATCTTCGCTTCATGGGAACAGCAGATGTTCGGACTCCAGCCGGCACTACTCTTCTCACAAACGATAAGCAACAATGTCTTCTCCGAATTGATGCACCTCGGATATGCCAGCTATTACATTATGATTGTAGGTGTGCCGATGTATTATTTCGTATATCAGTACAAGGACTTCGAAAGGATGGTGTTTGTATTCCTGACAGCCTTTTTTGCATACTACGTTATTTATATATTAGTACCTGTAACCGGACCGCAGTATTACTATCTCGCTGCCGGCATCGACAATATCGAAAAAGGCATTTTCCCAAACGTTCACGACTATTTCCTTACACACCAGGAGGCTCTGCCATCGCCAGGCTACACCGACGGCATGTTCTATCAGTTCGTACTTTCTGCCCACAATGCCGGCGAACGGCCCACTGCGGCATTTCCCAGCTCGCATGTCGGCATTGCAACCATATTTATTATTTACGCATGGCTGACACGCAGCCGAAGGCTCTTCCTCTCTTTGCTGCCACTTTACGTGCTGCTATGCCTCTCGACGGTTTATATCAGGGCACACTACGTAATAGATGTGCTGGGAGGATGGCTGACGGCAGTGCTGTTCTTCGTAGTGCTACACAATCTGTACGGTGTAAAAAAATGATTTCTAATAATTAACAATTTTATGGAATAAAAATTTGGCGGTTCGACGAAAAAGGCATATCTTTGCACTCAGAAAAGAGCAACCGACATATTGCAACAAGGATTCCGGCAACGACGACCTGTTGGGATTCTTTCTTTTTTGATGCGCCGGTGAGCACAAAAGAACATAGAACTAAAAAACAATAAGAAATTATGGCTTACATGTCACAAGAAGGCTACAACAAGATGATAGCCGAACTAAAACGCTTGGAAAGCGTTGAACGCCCGAAAGCATCGGCGGCAATCGCCGAGGCACGCGACAAGGGCGACTTAAGTGAAAATTCAGAGTATGAGGCTGCAAAGGAAGCACAGGCTCACTTAGAGGACAAAATCAACCAGATGAAGAAGGCTATTGCAGAGGCTAAAGTGGTTGATGTGTCACGCCTGAGCACCGATGCAGTACAGATTCTCACGAAGGTGGAAATGACCAATCTTGCCAACAATGCCAAGATGACCTACATTATCGTCAGCGAGAACGAGGCCAACCTGCGCGAAGGCAAGATCTCTATCAAGACCCCTATTGCACAGGGACTGCTCGGCAAGAAAGTAGGCGACGAGGCAGAGATAACCATTCCACGCGGAAAGATACGTCTGCGAATAGATAAAATATCATTAGCACAATAAACGATTATGACTATCTTCAGTAAGATTGCTGCTGGTGAGATTCCCAGCTATAAAGTTGCAGAAAGCGACAAGTTCTACGCTTTTCTCGACATCAGCCCACTGGCAAAAGGCCACACGTTAGTAATTCCACGCCGCGAGGTTGACTATTTCTTCGACCTCGAAGACGATGAGCTTGCCGAATATCAGGTATTCGCCAAGCGAGTGGCTGCGGCCGTGAAGAAAGCATTCCCATGCAAAAAAGTGGCACAGATTGTGCTCGGGCTGGAAGTGCCACACGCCCACATCCATCTCATACCAATGAATTCTGAGGAGGATGTGAACTTCCGCAACGAGCACCTGAAGCTCACCGAGGAAGAGTTCAAAGAGATTGCCAGTAGAATACGGGCAGAATTCTAAACGTATTCTTCACCGTATTTTATCTGAACCTCGTTGACGTATTTCCTTATCAGCGACGAGGAGTCTCCTTTTCTGCATATCAACAGCACGTTATCCTTTTCTGCCACGATGTAACCATCAAGGCCGTTAAGGATGGCGAGCTTGTTGTCTGAAAGCTTTATCACATTGTTGGCGCAGTCTTCAAGTATCACGTTAGAGTCGATAATGACATTGTCTGACGGCTGGTGTGACATGAACTCATAGATGGAATGCCACGTGCCGAGATCGGCCCACCCGAATTTGCAGTTCATTACAAACACTTCACGATAGCGCTCCAGAATAGCATAGTCGATAGACAGGTTTGGGAACGACGAATAGTTATTCCTCATGAACTCTAAGACATGATGAGGCGTCATCGGGGTCTTTGAAGCGACAAACAAGTCGTGAACCTCAGTGAAAATCTTATGGAAAGAGTATTCCAGAAAACTGCAGTTCGAAACAAACAGTCCGGTGTTCCACAAAAACTCTTTACTCTCGACGAAGATATTAGCAAACTCACGCTCTGGTTTCTCTGTGAACGACTTGACGCAGTAGATGCCTTCCTTGTCTGTACGGTCGCCCATCTGTATGTAACCATAACCAGGCTCTGCACGCGTAGGCTGCACTCCCATCGACAGAAGAATGTCGTGAGAGGCCACAAAGTTCAGCCCGTCGCTGACGCTACGGATAAACTCGTCGCTGTCGAGCACAAGCATATCACTGGGAGAAATTACTACATTAGCATCATCACACTTGCTGAGTATCTGAAGATTTGCCCATGCCACACTCGGGGCAGTGTTGCGGTTCACCGACTCTACGAAGATATTCTCACGCGGAATATCAGGCAACTGCTCCACTACAAAATGTTCGTATTCATGATTAGTGCATACAAGGATATTTTCTGCCGGGACAATTCTTGTAAACCTGTCGTATGTCTCCTGGAGCTGTGTACGGCCTCTGCCGAAAAAATCGATAAACTGCTTTGGTTGCTTGTTGCGGCTGCACGGCCAAAGACGGCGTCCCCTACCACCAGCAAGAATGATGCAAAAATTTTTTGTGTTCCCGTTCATAGATCTTAAGTAGATAGTTTTAAGTATTTCGTAATATCATTAATATAACTCGTTTCCATGTAATTTATTATCCAAGAAATATTATTTTTTTATTTTTTATCCGAAAACTTTGCCGTTTCAAAAATTATATGTACCTTTGCAGCGCAAAAGAAGCAGTTTGGAGCCCAGATGGCGGAATCGGTAGACGCGTTGGTCTCAAACACCAATGCCGCAAGGCGTCCCGGTTCGACCCCGGGTCTGGGTACTGCAAAGTGGAGAAAGCGCAAAAATGCTTCTCCACTTTTTTCTTCTAACAACAAGGCCTGGCTCGCAGTTCCCAGAAAGCGACGGCGGCGGCTGCTGCCACATTGAGCGAATCAACGCCATGCGACATAGGAATGCGCACCACATAATCGCTTGAGGCAATAGTTTCCGGCGGCAGCCCGTCGCCCTCGGTTCCCATGATGACCGCCAGCTTGGCCGTGCTGCGCAAGACAGGGTGGTCGATGCCGATGCTGTTGTCGGTGAGAGCCATCGCAGCAGTGCTGAAACCGTAAGCGTGAAGTGTGCTGAGCGGTTCGTCAATCCATGTCCACGGCACCAGGAACACCGACCCCATCGACACACGGATGGCACGACGGTTCAGGGGGTCGCAAGAATTACGGGTAAGCAAGACGGCATCTACGCCAAGGGCTGCCGCCGAGCGGAAGATGGCCCCGATATTCGTGGTATCCACCACACCGTCGATAACCACTATGCGGCTGGCATCGCCTACAACCTCGGAAACAGATTTTTCCCGTTTACGGCGCATGGCGCAAAGCACACCCCGCGTAAGCTTATAGCCAGTGAGCGATGCCAGCAACTCGCGACTGCCGGTATATACCGGAACACCGGCACATCGCTCTACTATGTCGCGCGCATCGCCCGATATATGCTTCTCCTCACAAAGTATCGACAACGGCTCAAAGCCGGCATCAAGAGCCACACGGATCACCTTCGGACTCTCCACGATGAAGATGCCCTGCTCCGCCTCTTTCCTGCTGCGCAACTGAGCCTCGGTAAGGCTGCTGAACACATCGGCGCCCGGCTCGTCTATCGAACTAATCCTGACTATTCTGTCTGCTCTCACGGCTTCTGAATATATTTGTTTCCAACTGCAAAAGTAACACTTTTTTTTCAATATGGTCATAAAAAATGCACTTCTTTCGGAAATTTGACTTAACTTTGCATCTGAAACAAAACATACAATGATACATTCGTGCGCACAACTCATTGAATACATTCAGGAAATAGGCTTTCTGCCTCTGTTGAATAGCGGAATACGTGGTTTCTCGGCCGAAGACATCGTCGACGAAGACTGCCGATATGTAGTGTTTCCCGACGGAGGATGGGACTGGCCACTGTGGAAATGGAAAGGACAGATACTCGCCGACGGAAACTGCATGTATGGAAAGTTCTTTGCCGGAAAAGCCGGTTTCGTCGCTAAGTGCTGGTGGCCCGACTTCTGCAATCTTCGCAGAAGTAAGCACCCTGAACCCGAAGAAGGCAGCATCGAGGATAACATACTCGCCGTGCTGCAATCGGAGGAGAGCATGATAACACGCGAGCTACGCCATGCCTGCGGTTTTACGGGTCCTAAAATGCGCAGTAAGTTCGATGGCTATATCACCCGACTGCAAATGGCCACACGCATCGTGACCGAAGACTTTGTATATCCCACAGACAAACACGGGAGGGAATACGGCTGGGGATGGTCGTTGCTGACCACGCCGGAACAGCTATACGGAACAGACAGCTGCCGATGCGAACACACACCCGAAGAGTCGGAACGGCTCATCGAAGAACATTTCCGCAAAATACTGCCCCAAGCATCCGAACGGCAAATCAACAGACTGACAGGTTTTTCCAAAAAGTAGATGATTCATTTCACTTCAACCAGAATGTAACGGGTATTAGATATTGTACGGGGCACCTGTATAACGGGTATATTTGAGGCTGGCTTCAAGTTTCCTTGCTTCGCGAGCGACTTTTGTTTCATTCATCTGCTTGCGGTCAATTTGCACTTGATTGATGAATACCTCCAACTCGTCATGTGCCTTCTGAATGTCACGCTTCAACTGCAACTTTGCCAATGCCTCAGGAGTAACGGATACTTCTTCTGCACTATGTGATTCCACATTGCTTTCTCCCTTGGGAGTGTCATCAGCAATAGGTGCAGCATTCTTTGTATTGATGATAGTTGCCGTCTTCTCTTGTGCCTTCTTCTGTATATGGCCGAGGTTCTGAGCGATGTGCTCCTCCATCTCCTCGCGGTCTGCTATGCTGTTCCATTCCTTGCGATGAGACTTGAAGTAAGCGTAGAGTCCCGTCTTGATGCCATGACAGACAAGCACAAACAGAGCGTAATAGCCAACGAATATCGGAATTGTGAGCAGGAAGCGTACTAATTCCTCTTCTGCATCATTACCCACAATACACTGAGCCGTCTTAAAAGCAGCGATGATGTAAGAGATGATGAGAATGCCAAGGAAAACCTTGTCAAAGTTTCGAGCCATCCCATCCTTCCGATGTGGTATAGGAAAAATGTCAATCTCCATACTTTTACAGTTCTCTGATTTGTTCTTGGGCAACTTCAATGGCTTGCGAACTG
>ODAI011047700.1_pt1 | contig 14156 bp, 10 predicted proteins | sample 1539321 | NCBI WGS metagenome assembly ODAI01 (sample SAMN02144231, study PRJEB22623) | gut metagenome | biome: sheep rumen | host: Ovis aries | place: New Zealand
GAGGATGAGTCCCACCACAATCTGTGATCCGGAAAACAGGCCGGTCAGTATACCTGATACGGAGGTATTCCCGGCGATGCTGCCTGACAGATGCATGGCGATATTCGTGGTAAATGTAATCAGGAAGAGGAATTCCAGCAGGGCAAAGAGATCCATGATCAGAACCTTCCGGTTCAGGCGGACCTTTTCCGTCTTCGTCTCCTTTGCCACCCCGGTCTCCGGCAGGAACACCAAAAGAAGGAACATGCAGATAAAGCCGATCACATTGATATAATAGGCATTTCTGAAACCGCGGCTGCCCAGAAGCCCCGCAAAGGTGGTGGCGGCAACCATTCCGGCTCCGACGCTGGCCGCCTGGAAGCCCATGGCCTTAACTCTCTCCTGGCCTTCAAAAAACTCCGCGACCACAGCCACATTCATGGTTGTCGCGATTCCGAGGCCGATTCCGTACAGAGTTCTGGAAACAAAGAGCAGGGTGAAGCTGTCTCTTAGAAAAGGAGCAAATCCCGTAAGACCTGCAACCAGGGCTCCGAAGACCAGAAGCCTTTTTTTCGAAATCCGCAGGACAAGCCAGCCCGACGCCAGCGAAACCAGCATGGACAGAAGTCCCGGCGCGGTGATCAGCATCTGCACAAGGCTGACGCTGACATCCGGGTAATGCGCCTGTATATCCCCCAGCACGGGTGAAACGCAGAACTGCAGTCCCTGGATAAACGAGATCGCCGCGATGGATATATAAAGCCTTCCTTTTCCGTACTTTTGCATAAATAATCAATCCTCATTTCCGTTTAGTCAGAAGCTACCTCTCTTACTATATCATCCGGTCCGGCAGGATCAAAATTATCTTTTGCCGTTTTAAAACAGAAAAAAGCTGGAAGCAGTCCGCCGGATAACGGAGACAGGCGCCCGGAAGGCAGAAGCTTCTTCACGAAAACCAGGCTTCCTCCAGAAGTTCCGGAAGGGCATCCACAGCCTCATTCGACAGTCCCTGGAAATTTACCACCATGCAGGGACCGGGCCAGCGCTCCCTCAGTTCCTTTTCCTCCCTGTTCATGTAACGGGACAGGCCGTAGACTCTGACACCCTTCGCGGCAGCGAGCGCAGTCAATTCATCCTCTGTTCTTCCGCTCTTTACTAAGAGCAGAAAATGAAGGCCCGCCTCCGCCCCGCTCACGGAAGTCAGATCCCGCAGACCGCTGCCGCTGATGGCGTGCAGAAGACGGTTCCGCTTCTGACGGTAATAATTGCGCATGCGGTTGATGTGTTTTTCATAATAGCCTCTCCCTATGAATTCAGCCAGGACATACTGCTCAAAGCTGGGAACCGTACAGGAATAAAAGCCGAGTTTCTCCCTGTAGCGCTGCAGCAGTGCGGGCGGGAGGACCATATAGGAGATCCGGATCGTGGATGCCAGGCTTTTGGTGAAGGTATTCATGTAGATCACCCTCCCCCGGTCCTCGATACTCATGATCGGCGGGATCAGCCTTCCGGAGAGGCGGAACTCCGAATCATAATCATCCTCAATCAGAAAATGGCTGCCGGATTCCCTGCACCAGGACAGAAGTTCACTCCGGCGTCCGATCGGCATAGTGATTCCCGTCGGGAACTGGTGCGAAGGGGAGATATGGGCGACATCCGCCCCGCTTTCCCGCAGGGCATCCACACAGATGCCGGAACTGTCCATCGGGATATATCTGACACAAACCTGATTGCTCTCATAGATCCGCCCGGTCTTCGGATATCCGGGAAGCTCCACCGCATAGACCAGCTCCGGCCCCAGAAGACGGATCAGCAGGGAATACAGATATTCCGTGCCGGCCCCTATGACGATCTGATCCGGGGACACACGCAGATTCAGATACTGCAGAAGATAGGCCGCGATCGCGGACCTCAGGGGCATGAGCCCCGCCCCCGGAGCCGGTTCCAGAAGCTCATGCCTCCTGGTCTGGAGAATCTCCCGCAGCAGCTTTGCCCAGGTATTGAAAGGAAATGTATCCGGAGACACCCTGCTCTGCGCAAGATCAATCTCCGCCCGTTCCGCCGCCGGAACCGCGGCCGCCCTATCCTTTTCCCCTGCCGGATTCACTTCTGCGTCTTCCGTCTTCCCTGCCGGATCAGATTCTGCGCCTTCCGTCTTCCCTGCCGGATTCGCTTCTGCAGCTTCCGTCTTCCCTGCCGGACCAGATTCTGCTCTCCCTTTTTCATCCATCCCGGGCAGCGCCTTCCTCCCTGTGCCCGGGACCGGAGCCTGGACCTGCGGAAGCCGCAGGGACTCATCGATCCGGGAGACAAAAAAGCCCCGGCGCGGTTCAGAATAAAGATAGCCTTCCGCGACCAGCTGGGCGTATGCATTTTCAACCGTTATGACAGCCACTCCCTGATTCTTGGCAAAACTGCGCTTGGACGGCATCCGTTCTCCCTTTTTCAGCCGCCCGGACAGAATATCCTCCCGGATCCTGCGATATAAATATTCATAGAGGGGCTCATCTGCAAGGTCCCGCATATCGTATGTAATCATCCTGTTTCCTCAACCGCCGTCCGGCATTCTGACCTTATCACTGTTCACGGCCCTCCGCACATCAGGCGGCCTGACCTTATCACTATTCACGGCCCTCCGCACATCAGGCAGCCTGACCTTATCAAATTTTCTATTTCTGATACTTTCCATAATATCACATTTCTATATACTGAGAAAAGCAATACTAAACTTCACGGCCGGTCTGCTTCCTGCTTCCGCCTCAGCGTACCATGCGGCAGAAGCAGGCGCGTATTTCAGATACAGCCTGTCCGCGGAGGGAATGGAGGTTCATCATGAAACGAATTGCAACAATCCAGGATATCTCCTGCATCGGAAAATGCTCGCTGACCGTGGCGCTGCCCATCATTTCCGCCATGGGCGTGGAAACCGCGATTCTTCCGACAGCGGTTCTGTCCACCCATACCATGTTCAAAAACTTCACCTGCAAGGATCTGACCGATCAGTTCCTGCCGATCGCGGAGCACTGGGAGAAGGAAAAGTTCCATTTTGACGCCATCTATACAGGCTACCTGGGTTCCTTTGAGCAGATCAGTCTCGTATCCGACTTCTTCGAACGCTTCCGCTCGGAGGATACCGTTGTCGTAGTTGACCCGGTCATGGCGGACAACGGAAAATTATATCCGGCTTTTGATGAAGCTTACGCGAAAGAGAATACAAAGCTCTGCGCCAAAGCCGACATCATTCTTCCCAATCTGACGGAAGCAAGCTTCATGACCGGCCTCCCCTACAAAACAGAGTATGACCGCGCCTATATCATGGACATGCTCCATGCACTCTCCGCCCTCGGTCCGGAATACGCCGTCCTGACAGGCGTCTCCTTCACACCGGGAAAAGTCGGCGTCATGGGCCTGAACGGAAAAACAGGCGACATCTTTGAGTATTATACAGACCATGTCCCGACCAGCTACCACGGCACCGGCGATATCTTCGCCTCCACCGTCGTGGGAGCTATCATGCGCGGGCTTTCTGTGGCAGAGGCCTTCCGCCTCGCCTGCGATTATACGAAAGAAACCGTCGATTACACTTACCGGACCTTCGGCCGGGAAGACCGTTACGGCGTGGACTTTGAACACACCCTTCCCCTGCTGGTGGACAGAGTGCGGAATCTGTAAAGCTCCCTCCCGCAAATGTCCGCAGGATTCAGCCGCCCCTGACGGGTGGCATGGCGCGGCTGATCCCCGGGGGCGTGAAGAAACCGGAAACGCACGGATCCTGCTTCTGCCGGGTAACGGCGCGGCTGATCCCAGGGCGTGGAGAAGCCGGAAACTCACGGATCCTGCTTCTGCCTCCTGGCAGAATACGGGCAGCCGTGTTACATTGAAAAAACAGGCCGGTGATTTGCTTCACCGGCCTGTAATATTTCGTTTTTATTCAGTTGTTATTATATTTTAATCAAACAATCGGAGATCTTTTGCCCTGCGTCTGTATCTTAAGATGTTTTCTTTAAAAACATCATTCTTAAAATTACCGGCATCCGCCAGCCTGCTGTTTCTTCTTCTGACGGAACATATCCAGCGCTTTTCCGGTTTCTTCATCCTTCTTCGATCAAGCTTCTTCTTTACCGGTTCTTCTTCTGCGCTGCCGGGTCTTGCCGGGACCCTTCTATGTCAAACTTTATAATAATTTTAAGTGTTTCAGATAACTATTCTTATATGAATTGGAAATCGCTCTTCGTATCCTTTCTCGTCAGATACGGATTCTGAAATCCTCACTCTTTCATGAACAAATGTATTCGTCATCAACGAAATTCTTCAATGAACAACTGTATGTCATCAATGAAAATGTTTTTAACTGTTACAAATGCATTCATATTCTGATTCTGTGGCAATGTACCTGCTCAATATAACCAGGTGTCGGGCGCTTCTGTCGCTTATCTGCCTCTTCTCTCCGATTCTCGAACTAATCTGTCGAACTCTTTCAGAATGAGCGATGATAGAAGTCTCTTCCGCAGGGACCTTCCACCTTGCCACTGTTATATTGAACGTTTTCGAATGGTGCTTCTAACCTGTCCATCGGACCAAGACTCCTTTCTCTAAGCTTCAGACGATATGCGGAGAATTCAGTTCACCGGACGCTGCGGTATTTTCATGATTTAAAGCTGCAGATCTGTCATAAGTCTATCTGCACTTTCCTGGACGCCTTTCTCTCTGAGTACAGTCTCCAGAATCTGATCAAATCTTTCCGGTCTGAAATGATTCTTCAGGATCTGAAGGAATCTTTCTGATCTGAAATAATTCTACAGGATCTGAATGGTACTTCACCAGTCCGCGCAGGACATGAATCAGACGGCCGGCTGCTTTGAAACTGCGTATACCCTGTTGTCTGTCGCCGTTATTTTTTGAAAACACTTTCAAAACGATTCTTTCAACTCCGTTACGGAACTATCTGTGAAAGTCTGTTTTGAAACGTCTGTGTTTTCTGATGCCTGTATAATAGCAGTGCCGGTTCTATTTGTCAACACTATTTTTCGATATTTTTTATTTTTTCTTAAAGCTTCCCGATAAATTAATATATTGTGTGAACATTTTATTCAATATATACATTTAAACAAATTCTGCGCATACCATTTTTCCGGATCCCCACGGCACTTTTGAATGCCGATACAAAACAGGCAGCTGCGGATCCCCGCGGCGCTTATAAACGCCGGTGCAGATCAGGCAGCTGCCCGTCAGAGTTCAGTTCTTTGCCCGGTTGAAATTGATCAGGCAGCCGTCCAGAATAATCCGCCGCTCGTGATCGGTCAGCTCGCCCAGGCTCATCCAGAACTGCTTAAGCTCATTTCCCCTGACCGCGAAGCCCATGATCTTCTCCCGCTTCTCCTGCACGGCGGCGCGGATATCAGGAAGCAGGATCCAGTCGCCATTGGTGAAGGGCAGGTCTCCTTCCTCGATCAGAAGCGGCAGCATGCCCCAGTTGATGAGGTTGGAGCGGTAGCGCTTCGTCGCGTACTGGAAGGCGATGTTGGACCAGCCTCCCAGCACCTTCTGGCAGGAGGCGGCCTGTTCCCTGGCGGACCCGTCTCCCGGTTTTACAGCGAAGATCGTTGAGCCTACGCCGAAGAGGGCGGGATCATTTTTCTTCTCCAGCCAGCCCGGAAGCTTCTCGTCAATAAGGGCAAGAACCGGAGCGAGCTCTTCCAGCGCGCTGACCGGATCTTTCCCGGCCTCGATTGCCTTCTGTGCCTTCTGCACCTCCTTCGCGCGGCCGACATAGGCCGGATCCCTGCGTGAGAGGGTATATTCGGCAAGGCCCAGAGGATTGGAGCGGAAGGAACTCGTCTCGCCGGAGGGAATCAGTTCATCCGTGGTCGTCACGGGATCGTGGATCTCCGACACCAGCTTCAGCAGCAGATTCTCCGGAAGGGCGCTCATGGCCGGCCAGTCTTTGATATTCGGGCCGAATACCAGCTCTGCGGAGGGATCCGCCTGTCCCTTCGAATCAAATACCCTGTTTTCGTAGATCCTGCTGTCAAAGAAGTAGCGCGGCTGCGTAAGGCTGAATTCCAGCTGGTCGGCGGCAGTCAGGAAGCCCTTATTTGCAGCCGTAGCGGCGATCGAGCGGGCGTCCATCAGGGCAACCGACGCGATCTGTCCGTTCTGGACCTTGGATCCCTCACGGTTGGGGAAGTTCCTGGTCGAGTGCCGGATCGAGAAAGCGTTGTTGGCAGGCGTATCGCCCGCGCCGAAGCAGGGACCGCAGAAGGCGGTCTTGATCACTGCGCCCGACTCGATCAGGTCCGCGAATTTCCCGTTTTTCACCAGTTCCATATAGACCGGCATGGAGGCAGGATAGACGCTCAGGGTAAACGCGTCATCCCCGATATAATGTCCCTTCAGGATATCGGCGGCATCACAGATATTTTCAAATCCGCCGCCCGCGCAGCCGGCGATAATGCCCTGGTCCACATAGAGCCTTCCGTCACGGACCTTATTCTGCAGGCTGTATTCGATCCGGCCGCCGAAGGAAACCTCTGCTCTCTTCTCCACCTCGCTGAGCACGTCCGCAAGGTTCTTCTGCACATCTTCGATGGCATAGACATTGCTCGGGTGGAAAGGCATGGCGATCATGGGACGGATGGAGCTCAGATCGATCTCAATCATTCCGTCGTAATAGGCGGTCCTTCCCGGATTCAGCTCTCTGTAAGCCTCTTCTCTTCCGTGGATCTCATAGAATTCCCGGATCTTCTCATCGGTTCTCCAGATGGAAGTCAGGCAGGTCGTCTCCGTCGTCATCACGTCCACGCCGATGCGGAAATCCGCGCTCAGGGCCGAGATGCCGGGGCCTACGAATTCCATGACTTTATTCTTGACAAAGCCTCTGCTGAAAACCTCTCCGATAATCGCCAGGGCGACGTCCTGGGGGCCTACACCCTTCGCGGGCTCACCGGTCAGGAAGATGCCGATCACGCCGGGCATGTCGATGTCATAGGTCTGTCTGAGAAGCTGCTTGACCAGTTCTCCGCCGCCTTCTCCCACAGCCATGGTGCCGAGGGCGCCGTAGCGGGTGTGCGAATCGGATCCCAGGATCATGCCTCCGCACTCCGCCAGCATCTCGCGGGCAAACTGATGGATGACCGCCTGGTGAGGCGGAACATAGATTCCGCCGTACTTCTTCGCGGCGGACAGGCCGAACATGTGGTCATCCTCGTTGATCGTGCCTCCTACCGCGCACAGGGAATTATGGCAGTTGGTCAGCACATAGGGGATGGGGAATTTCTCAAGCCCGGAAGCGCGCGCCGTCTGAATGATGCCTACATATGTGATGTCGTGGCTGGTCAGCTTGTCAAAGCAAATCTGCAGTTTTTCCTCGTCCGCCGAACGATTGTGGGCATGAAGAATCCCCCAGGCCATCGTCTGCTTCCTGGCTTCCTGCCTGGAGAGCGAAAGGCCTGTCTCCCGTTCCGCGATCGCGGATGCGTCCGGTCCGTCCGGAATGATCTGATTCCCGTTTACCAGATATACACCGCCGTCATATAATTTCATAACTCATTCTCCATTCCGTGCCCGCTGCACTGCCATGCGGCAGACCGCGCAGCTGAATCTTCCCTTTATCCCTGCATATCCATTCCGCCCTGGCAAAATTGTGCCCGGGCGTACGGCATCTTTCGCTGCCGGACTTCATCTGTGCGCTCGTGGGTCTGCGCTCCGCTCCGGCTGCGCTCCGGACTTCCTGATAACAAATCTGTCCGGACATACAGACGCAGGCTCCGGACTGCCTGAAAACAGCCATGGGCAAAACTGCCCATGGCCGCTGTGTTCCCAAAAACAATTCTGTCCTGTCAGCGTAATTATCTGACTGTCAGATCTGCTGCCTTTCCATCGGATCCAAGAACGTCTTTGATCTTATGAGCAACGATATCCTTCACATACTGACGGCCGACTTTCAGATAGGAACGAGGATCGAATACATCCTTCTGCTGTTCGAATACCTGACGGACGCCGGCGGTCATGCCAAGACGAAGGTCGGAGTCGATGTTGATCTTGCAGACTGCGCTGCGTGCAGCTTCACGAAGCTGATCTTCCGGAACGCCGATCGCATCCTTCAGAGCGCCGCCGTTCTCGTTGATGATCTTAACATATTCCTGCGGAACAGAAGAAGATCCGTGAAGAACGATCGGGAAGCCCGGCAGTCTTCTGACAACCTCATCGAGGATGTCGAAACGAAGCTGCGGCTTTGTGCCCGGTTTGAACTTGAAAGCGCCATGGCTGGTTCCGATCGCGATCGCAAGGGAATCAACACCGGTTTTGGAGACGAACTCTTCGACGTCATCCGGATTCGTGTAGGAGGAATCCTCAGCGGAAACATTGACAGCATCCTCGATGCCGGCCAGAGTTCCGAGCTCGGCCTCAACTACTACGCCGTGCGCATGCGCATACTCAACAACCTTGCTGGTGATGGCGATGTTCTCTTCAAACGGCTTGCTGGAGCAGTCGATCATGACAGAGGTGAATCCGTTGTCTACGCAGTCCTTGCAGACCTCGAAGTCAGCGCCGTGATCCAGATGAAGAGCGATCGGAAGATCCGGATAAAGGTCAAGAGCAGCCTCAACAAGCTTTACCAGATAGATGGAATTGGCATACTTTCTTGCGCCCTGGGAAGCCTGAAGGACGATGGGGGAATTCAGCTCATGAGCTGCTTCAGTGATTCCCTGAACGATCTCCATATTATTAATGTTGAAAGCGCCGATTGCATAGCCGCCATCGTATGCCTTTTTAAACATCTCGGTAGTGGTAACTAATGACATATCTTTGTTCCTTCCTTTCTTATTATGGATGACCAAAAGTCTGACGGACCTGTAACCGCTGCCCGTCGCTACAGGCATTATACTCGGTTTTGCTGCCTTACGCAATAAAGAAAAAGAGGCTGTCATACCTTTCGGTATAACAGCCTCCGGATCATTCTGATGAATCAGATCAGTCCTGCACGTAGGGCATAAGTGCGACCTGGCGTGCTCTCTTGACTGCTACTGTCAGAGCTCTCTGATGCTTTGCGCAGTTGCCGGTGATTCTTCTGGGAAGGATCTTGCCTCTCTCAGAAACATACTTCTTCAGCTTCGCTGTATCCTTGTAATCGATCTCGTTGTTCTCTTTTCCACAGAACACGCAGACTTTTTTCCTTCTGTGTACAGGTCTGCGTCTGGGAGCATCGCTCTTATTTGCAAACGGCATAATAAAACCTCCTTACGAAAGAAAGGAATCTCAGGCTGCCCGGCCTCAGTATTATTTAAAAGGCAGCTCCTCATCGATTCCGTCCGGAATGTTGATGAATCCGTCATCTGCTGCGGCCGGTGCAGGAGCGCTCTGCGGCATGGGTGCCGGGCTGCTGTAGCCGTTCCCGTAGGAAGCGCCGGAATAGGACGCCTGTCCCGCAGTCCTGTCTGAGACTGCCTTGCTCTCCGCAAACTCCTGGTCCTCAACCACGACGTCTGTCGTGAACACTGTCTGACCGTCCTTGTTGGTATATCTTCCGGTCTGGATCCTGCCGGTCACAGCGATCTTCACTCCCTTGCGAAGGTACTGCTCGGCAAACTGGGCGCTCCTTCCGAAAGCAACGCAGCTGATGAAATCCGCTGTCTGAGCGTTCGGATCGTTGTTGTCGCGGCGCATTCTGCGGTCTACCGCAAGCGTATATCTTGCGTAAGCCTGTGACTGGTCTCCTGCGGAATATCTTACATCGGGATCTTTTGTCAGACGACCCATCAAGATGACTTTATTCATATAATCTTACCTCACTCTTTATTCATGCATCCTGTCTAACGCATAAATATCTGAGCACATGATCCATAATACGTACACGTCCCTCAACCTCTGACGGGCATGTCGGCTCAGCCTCGAAGTGAATGAAATAATAGAAGCCTTCATGCTGCTTCTCGATCTCGTAAGCAAGTTTCTTCTTGCCCCATTCTTCGACATCGGCAATCTGGCCGCCGAAACGCTCGATCTGTTCTTTTACTCTGCCGAGCACAGCAGCCCTGTCGTCGTCTTCGAGTTTTGCGCTGACAACAACGCACAGTTCATACTTATTCATGCTATTCTGCACCTCCTTATGGTCTCTGGCCCACCCGCAGACGGATGAGCAAGGATGAAAATGATACATCACAATGAGCGATTATACCGTAAGGCAAAAGGAAAAGCAAGGGAAAAAACTGCCGAAAACAGCTCTTTTTTCAGCATTTCCGACTGTCACATACAGAATGAGCAACAAAGAAAAAGGCATTCCGTTCTCAGATCAGGATCCGCGGGAAGACCTCTTCTTCAGACCCGGATCTGCGGGAAGACCTCTCCTTCAGACCCGGATCTGCGGGAAGACCTCTCCTTCAAACCCGGATCTGCGAGAAGACCTCACCGATCGGATCCGTGATGACCAGGTCCGCCCTCGTATCCCTTCCGGTCGCCGACTTGTTGATCAGAACCAGATGGGATCCCTGGAAATAATCGATCAGTCCCGCAGCCGGGTAAACCACCAGGCTGGTTCCGCCGATGATCAGCACGTCCGCGCCCGCTATGCAGCGCAGTGACTCGTTCATAATATCCGAATCCAGGCCCTCCTCATAGAGAACGACATCCGGTTTAATGGTTCCGCCGCATCTGCTGCATTTTGGAATCCCGTCCGCCTCCTTCACATAAAAGGCGTCATAGAATTCCCCGCAGCGGGTGCAGTAATTGCGCAGAACCGAGCCGTGCAGCTCCAGAACCTTTTTACTGCCCGCCTTCTGGTGCAGGCCGTCGATATTCTGTGTGACGACAGCCTTCAGCTTGCCCGCCTGTTCCAGCTCGGCAAGCTTTCTGTGGGCGGCGTTCGGCTCCGCGTCCAGGGCCAGCATCTTATCCTTATAAAAACGGTAGAATTCCTCCGGTTTCCGCATGAAAAAGGTATGGCTGATGATCGTCTCCGGCGGATAGTCATATTTCATATGATACAGCCCGTCCTGGCTCCGGAAATCCGGAATGCCGCTCTCCGTCGAGACGCCCGCGCCGCCGAAAAAGACGATATTGTCGCTCCCGTCAATAATCTCCTGCAGTTTCTGAATCTTCGCAGTATCCATAACGATCCCCCTTCCGGAAAACTCTTCCATGTTCATCAGGCTTTGGCCTTACGCCCTGCGGCGGTACCGTGATCCGGCCGCAGGCAGTATGCGTGCGGATTGCCCGTGCCTGATGCTGTAATCAGCCTGATTATAACACAGCCCGCGGGCACATGGCGTGCCTGCGGGCTGTTCTCTGTCTCTTTTTCTGTTACGTCTCTTTTAAGTGATGATTCTGTTGCGTCTCTTTTTCTGTTATGTCTCTTTTCAGGTTTTTTCTGTTACGTCTCTTTTAAGTGATAATTCCGGAAGGCATCTTCCTCATACGGAGATATAGACCTGTTTCAGAACCCCCTGCAGGATCCGTCTCGTCTCGCTGTCGCCTGTGCAGGTCGAAAGCGTCATAATCCGGTCCCTCGTCGTCACCTTCACGTCCCCGCAGTCAATCTCACTGGCGGCCTTGCACTGGTCGATAAAATTCTGGTAATCCGGAATGGAGAAATGAACCACATAGGGGTTCCCCGCCTTGTTGACCAGGGAGCAGGAGAAAATCTCATACTGATAGATGAACTCCGGCGTGAAGACCCAGAAATAATGGTCCTTCTCATAAGTTTCCTGGTTCGCGAATTCCTTCAGTCTTCCGAACATGGACAGGTTCTTCATGTTATGCCCGTATATGATGGAATTCTGGTCGGACAGATCCTTCTTATTATCACAGTTCAGGAAGATACAGCCCGCGAAATTGTCCTCCTTGCGGAAGGTACGGTGCAGGTAGAAATCATTGTCCGCGGCCTGGGCAACCGGGTAGGACGCGTCGATTGCCCCGATCCGGATCCATCCCACCACCTCCGGGTTTACCTCGTGAAGGCTCACGAAATTGATCGGATTCTTCAGCTTCGGGAGGCTGACCGGAACGCCGTTCTCAACTGTCTCCTGCTTCTCCGCCTGTTCCAGCAGCTGCTGCAGCTTTTCAGGCATCTCCAGTTCTTCGATGCTGCTCAGGAAGGGGATCGTGAAGGCCTTCCGGGATCCGGAAGAGGACATCCCCTCCGACTCGCTCTGCCCGTCCGCTTCACTCTCATCTCCGGATCCCGGTGTTCCGGAGATACCGGAACTGCCCGCCGTCCCTGCAGCGGAGCTTTCCCCGCCGCCTGAAACAGAACCGTCCCGGTCCATCTGTACGAACTCGTCATTGAGCCCGCTGTACTCATCCGATCCGGCCTTGTAGGCCATATAATAGCCCAGCAGCTTATAGCCGGAATAAGCAAAAACGCCGATCGCCGCCACCAGAACGACCGTTATGAAAAAGTTTCCGACAGCAGATCCTTTTTTCTTCTGCCGGGCGCCGGATTCCTCCCGGCGGTCTTCATCTCTGTTCCGGGACATGCGATCACCTCTTTTCAGGCATTTTCTGCTTCTATGACCTTACCGTAAACAGTATGTTTTTTACTGCAGATTTCCGACTGTTCTCGGATACGGAAGCACGTCGCGGATGTTGCCGACGCCGGTCAGGTACATGACAAGGCGCTCGAAGCCAAGGCCGAAGCCCGCGTGCCTGGTCGTGCCGTATCTTCGGATATCCAGATAATACTTATATTCATTTTCATCCATGCCGAGCTCGTCGATCCGGGCCTTCAGGATGTCGAAATTCTCCTCACGCTGGGAGCCGCCGATGATCTCGCCGATTCCGGGAACCAGGCAGTCCATGGCCGCCACGGTCTTCCCATCCTCGTTCAGTTTCATATAGAATGCCTTGATCTCGCGCGGATAGTCCGTGACGAAAACAGGGCGCTTAAAGATCTGCTCGGTCAGATAACGCTCATGCTCGGTCTGAAGGTCGCAGCCCCAGTAAACCTTATAGTCAAACTTGTCGTTGTTCTTTTCCAGAAGGCTGATGGCTTCCGTGTAGGTTACACGGCCGAAATCGCTGTTCATGACATGGTTCAGCCTGTCCAGAAGCCCCTTGTCAACAAACTGGTTGAAGAACTGCATCTCTTCCGGCGCATTCTCAAGGACATAGCGGAAAATATACTTGAGCATGTCCTCTGCCAGCCTCATATCATCCTGAAGATCGGCGAAGGAAATCTCCGGCTCGATCATCCAGAATTCCGCCGCGTGCCTGGTTGTATTCGAATTCTCCGCGCGGAAAGTCGGTCCGAAGGTATATACATTGCGGAAAGCCTGCGCGAAAGGTTCAACGTCAATCTGACCGGAAACCGTCAGGTGCGTGGACTGGCCGAAGAAGTCCTGGCTGAAATCCACAGCGCCCTTATCATCCAGCGGCAGGTCATTGAGATCCAGCGTCGTGCAGCGGAACATCTCGCCCGCGCCTTCCGCGTCCGACGCGGTGATGATCGGGGTATGGATATACACAAAATTCCTCTCCTGGAAGAACCTGTGGATCGCGTATGCCGCCAGGGAGCGCACCCGGAAGGTAGCCTGGAAAAGGTTCGTCCTGGGACGCAGATGCGGAATCGTGCGCATGAACTCGACCGTGTGGCGCTTCTTCTGCATCGGGTAATCCGGTGTGGAGGCACCCTCCAGCTGAACCTCGCTGGCCTGGATCTCAAAAGGCTGTTTGGCATTCGGCGTCGCGACCAGCTCACCGGTCACGATGACGGCAGATCCTACATTAAACTTGCAGATATCCGCAAAATTCTCAAGTCCGTCCCCGAACACAACCTGCAGTGTATCGAAAAACGTACCGTCATGCAGCACAAGGAATCCGAAGGTCTTCGAATCGCGGATGCTGCGCACCCAGCCGCCTACGGAAATCTTTTTTCCGATATATTCCTCGCGTTTTCCATACAGTTCCTTTACCGTTACCAGCTCCATACTGTTCACTCCTTATTCATGTGCAAGGTGCGCCTCCACCTTCTGTTCAGGCTCCCAGATATCATAACTGACATTATAATCAGCTGGGAGTGGAAATTCAATAGCGGCATTTCCGCTCTCACCATACACGGGCCTTCTGCCCGGCCGGGCGCTCGATCCCCTTCAGTTTTCCGGAACGCATCCAGGCGAAAACAAAGTACACAATCAGCAGAATCGAAGTCAGAATCCAGCTGATGGGATAGCTCATCATCACCGTCC
>ODAI014061801.1_pt1 | contig 14156 bp, 9 predicted proteins | sample 1539321 | NCBI WGS metagenome assembly ODAI01 (sample SAMN02144231, study PRJEB22623) | gut metagenome | biome: sheep rumen | host: Ovis aries | place: New Zealand
GATTGTTTCAGATGGCGCTGATACAAAGGGATTTGATACCACGCCAGCAGGCGAGTTGAAAGCATTCATCTATTTTTAAAACGCTCCTTATGGCAGCTCTTCAACGACTTTTGGTTCTTATTCCGTTGCTGACAAAAAGACATCTCCATTGACCCTTGAGGGCCTTGACAGTCCTGCGGCCATTGGTGTTGACCCGGTCAACGGCAATCTTTTCGTCGCTTCGTTGAAGAAGAATCCAGACACCGGCTACCCCAACTATCGTGCAAACGGATATGTCAACCAATACACGAAAAGCGGTGAGCTTGTTAAAAGCAACATAGAGTGCGGAACGGGCCCGACAGCTATACGTTTTAACATTGATGTGAAATATGAATAAAAAACAGTCAATATTGTTGACTTTGCTAATGATGGTGCTTGCCACCCTGTTCTCGTGCACGGGTGGCAGCACCTCTTCCAGCCTCTTAACGGGCGACACGCTTGCGTTGAAGTATTCTTCAAACCTTTCAATCGTCAAACACGAGGGGTATACGGAGGTGAAGTTGCGTAATCCTTGGAAAAAAGGGAAGATTTTACATACCTATTTATTAGTTCCTCATGAGAAAGAGCTCCCCTCGCCTCTGCCGGAGGGTACCGTTATCCGGACACCTGTTCGGCGGGCTGTTGTATTTACAACGGTTCATTGCAGCCTTTTCATGACATTGGGGAAAGGGGATTGCATCTCCGGTGTCGCAGACTTAAAATACATCAAGATCCCGTGGATTCAAGAACAATGTAAAAAAGGACTGATTGCCGATTGTGGTGAAGGCCTTAGCCCTGTCGTTGAAAAAGTGATAGACATAAATCCAGATGTGCTTCTCTTGTCGCCTTTCGAGAACAGCGGTGGGTATGGCAAGCTGGAGGAAATCAACATCCCGATAGTGGAATGTGCGGAATATATGGAAACCTCTCCGCTGGGACGTGCAGAATGGATGAAGTTCTATGGCCTTTTATTGGGAGAGGAGCGCCAGACGCAGACTTTGTTCGCAGAAGTCGACAGCTCTTACAATGCGTTGAAAGACCTGGCAAAGACTTCAAAAATTTCACGTTCCGTCATCGTTGACAAAGTGACGGGAAGCGTGTGGTATGTTCCCGGCGGGAAGAGCACCATAGGCCAGATGCTGGTGGATGCCGGCGGTGACTATCCTTTTGCCAAGGACACGCACAGCGGCAGCCTTCCTTTGCCTTTTGAGTCGGTCTTGGAAAAAGGAGGCCATTGCGACGTGTGGTTGTACCGATACAGCAGTGACCGATCGATGACATTGAAGGATTTGCATGCAGAGCAGCCGGGATATTCACAGCTAAAAGCCTACCAAAGCGGCGAGGTCTATGGATGTAACGTAGAGAAAACCTTGTTCTATGAACAGTCGCCATTCCGCCCTGATTATTTGCTGAACGACTTTATACAAATCCTGCATCCGGACATGGAGGGCTTGTCCCCGCTACGTTATTATTTTAAGATGGAGATTAACAAGTGACGAATAAAATGGGCAAAGGCGTGAAATCCTGCATCGGTCTGACCATTCTGATGGTCTTGCTGTTTGGGCTGAATCTCATCGTGGGCTCAATAAAGATTCCCATACATGATGTGTTTGCAATTTTATCTGGCGATGAGACCGTCAAGCCCAGCTGGCGATTTATCGTATTGCAATCCCGACTTCCGCAAGCCTTGACTGCCATCCTTTGCGGTGCCGCGCTGGCCGTCAGCGGACTGATGCTGCAAACAGCATTTAAGAATCCTTTGGCCGGACCTTCCATCTTTGGCATAAACAGCGGCGCCGGGCTTGGCGTTGCCCTTGTGATGCTCCTTTTCGGCGGTTCTTTTGGGGTCGGTGTCTTCAATGTGTCTGGCTTTGTCGCCATCTTGATTGCAGCATTTGCGGGCGCAATGGCAGTGATGGGCATCATCTTTTTTTTCTCGACCATCGTCCGCAACAATGTCATGCTGTTGATTATAGGCATCATGATCGGTTATATCGCCTCTTCGGCCATATCCCTGCTGAACTTCTTTGCGACCGACGAAGGGGTGAAGTCGTACATGGTCTGGGGAATGGGGAGTTTTGGAGGTGTTCCAATGACTCACATGCCTTATTTCGCATCCATAACCATTGTCGGACTGCTGGCGTCGGCCACATTGATCAAACCGCTGAATGCCCTGTTGCTAGGCGAACAATATGCCGAGAATTTGGGCATTAATACGCTTCGCGTGAGAAACTGGCTGATTGTCATAACAGGTTTGCTCACGGCGATAACAACTGCTTTTTGCGGCCCCGTCGCCTTTATAGGCTTGGCGGTTCCTCATATTGCCCGCCTCCTTTTCTCGACGGAGAATCATCGCTCGCTGCTCCCGGCTACGATGCTGACGGGTGCTGCAATGGCGTTGATTTGCAACCTTATTTGTTTCCTTCCTGGTGAAAATGGAGTGATACCGTTGAATGCCGTCACACCCATCATGGGCGCTCCGGTCATCATATACGTCATTATCTCCCACAAGAAAGGTTGAACACATGCATGAGACGGATGGCCTTGGATTGGCATCCGGCATTCGCAGACTTAGCCCTCTTTTTCCAATAAAAGAGGGCTAAATTTATGGACATCAACAAAAAAATACCCAAAAAGTGATGTGAATCATCAAATTTTTTTATCTTTGCACCCGTAATGTGAAAAATATTACCCGTGAAGGTTCGCTTAGCCGCGATTAATTGGGAATCGAAGTGAAAATCTTCAACTGTCCCGCAGCTGTGAACTCCATTAGGGCTCCAAAATCACGAAGCCATTGTCTGTTTGGACGAGAAGGCATTTTGGAGTGGAGGAAAGTCAGAAGACCAGCCTTGTAAACGGAAAATGCCGATGTCCTCGATGTAAGGATGGCGGTATAAGAAGAAATTTCGTGGGTTACCCGCATCAAACGTGCTGCCTCTTTCGAGGCAGGAGGCGTGTAGACTTGAGTTGCGTCGCTTTCGTCTTCGAGCAGGCCGCCGGAGTGATGTCGTGGTGAAGACCATAATGTTGTAATGACAATGTTAAGAGAATTGTATGATAAAGAAAATTCTGATTGCCAACCGTGGTGAGATAGCCATCAGGGTCATGCGTGCCTGCTATGAGATGGGCATCCGCTCCGTCGCAGTGTATAGCACGGCCGACCGCTTGTCCCAGCATGTGGCTTTTGCCAATGAGGCATCGTGCATCGGCGGTGTGTCTGCTGCCGACAGCTATTTGAATATTGACCGTGTCTTGGAGGCGGCGCACCGTCACCATGTGGATGCCATCCATCCAGGGTATGGATTTCTGTCGGAAAATGCAGCCTTTGCCCGTCGCTGCGAGGAAGAAGGCTTTATTTTCATCGGCCCACGTCCTGAGACCATGGAACTCATGGGCGATAAGCTCGCTGCTCGTCAACAGATGATAAAGGCAGGCATTCCGGTGGTTCCCGGCACACAGCAAAGGCTGTCCTGCGACGAAGAGGCATTGAAAATTTGCAGGGAGATCGGCTTTCCCGTCATGCTGAAGGCCTCACAAGGAGGTGGCGGGAAGGGAATGCGCCTGATTGAACGTGAAGAGGATGTCGTTGAGATGTACAATGCCGCGAAAAGTGAGGCAATGGCATCGTTCGGCGACGATACGGTATACATCGAAAAATTTGTGGAAGAGCCACATCATATTGAATTTCAGATACTTGCTGACAAATTTGGAAATGTAATCCATCTCTTCGACCGCGAATGTTCCGTGCAGCGGCGGCATCAAAAGATTGTAGAGGAAAGCCCGTCGCCGTTCATCGACTTCAACTTGCGTCACGAGATGGGGGCAAAGGCCGTGGCAGCCGCGCGCGCGGTGGGATACGTTGGTGCGGGGACGATTGAATTTTTGGTGGACAAAAACCATCAATACTATTTTCTGGAGATGAACACCCGCCTGCAAGTGGAGCATCCCATCACGGAAGAGGTGGTGGGCATCGATTTGGTCAAGCAGCAGATTTTGGTTGCAGATGGAAAGCCTTTGCAGTATCGCCAGGAAGACGTGCGGCAAAATGGCCATGCCATCGAGTGCCGAATTTGCGCCGAAGACACGGAGCACGACTTCATGCCCTCGCCGGGAGTAGTCCGCCAGCTGATGGAGCCCCATGGCATTGGCACGCGCATCGACTCGTACATCTACGAAGGATACGAGATACCGATGTACTATGACCCGATGATCGGGAAACTGATCGTATGGGCAACCAGCCGCGAGTATGCCATCGAGCGGATGCGCCGGGCACTGTATGAATATAAGATCACGGGCCTGACCACCAATATCCGCTATTTGCGCCGCATAATCGATGTGCCGGACTTCAAGAAAGGAAACTACAACACACATTTTGTCGAGCATAATGCTGTGCGCCTGCGGCCGCGCCCTGGTTTTAAGAATGAGAGCGAGGAAATGGCCGTGATAGCCGCATACATTGACTATCTGATGAATCTGGAGGAGAACACCACGCAGCCCGACCAAAAGTCGGCCATTAGCCGATGGCGCTCGTTTGGCTTGCAGAAAGGTGTTTTGAGGGTATAAGCAATTGAGTTTATGGAAATACAAGTAGGAAACAAGACCATGGAGGTGACGTTGCTCTCAAAGGAAGGCAATGTGGTGAAAATTGACATCGACGGGCGTATCTACGAGGCAGACGTGGCGATGTTGCAGAACGGCAGCTGCTCCATCATCCATGAAGGCAATTCGTACAAGGCCGAGTTCGTGAAAAGTGAGAGCGGAAAGCACTATCGTGTTAATGTAAACTATTCCACTTACCAGATTGACATGCTCGACTCACAGGCAAAATACATGCGTATGCGGAAACATTCCGCTACGACGAGCCAAAAGGACACGATTACGGCAGCCATGCCATGCAAAATCGTCAAGGTTTACTGTAAAAAAGGCGACCTGCTCAAGGCCGGTGACACGGCACTGATGATGGAGGCGATGAAAATGCAGTCGTACTATCAAGTGGCAGCCGACTGCCAGGTGGAGGAAGTCCTGGTCAGTGAAGGCGACAACGTACGGGTCGACCAAGTCCTGGTCAGGCTGAAGGTTGATCAGTGAGCACCAACACATGATTTTATATATATCAGAAGCGTAAACAAAGAGTCCCCGTGAGCAAAAGCTGAACCGTGCTCACGGGGCTTGAGAAAAGAAACCAAAAAAAGGAGAAGATATGGAAAAACAAGATAAACTGACAGCTCGCCAGCGCATCGAAACCCTGCTGGACACAGGTACATTCGTGGAGACGGACAAGCACGTCGTACATCGCTGTACCGACTTTGGCATGGAGAAAAAACATATTGAGGGCGATGGTGTAATTGCCGGTTATGGAAAAATTGACGGCAGGCTCGTCTTCGTCTATGCGTTCGACTTTGCGGTATTTGGCGGCTCGCTCTCGGCCGCTAATGCCCAGAAAATAGAGAAGATACAGAAGTTGGCACTCAAAAACGGGGCACCCATCATCTCACTGAACGATTCCGGAGGCGCACGAATACAAGAAGGCGTTGAGTCGTTGACGGGATTTGCCAAAATATTCTATCAAAATGTCATGGCATCGGGTGTTATCCCGCAAATCTCAGCCATCATGGGCGCCTGTGCCGGTGGATCGTGCTATTCACCAGCTCTGACCGACTTCATTTTAATGGTCAAGGGGCAAAGTCAGATGTTCGTGACCGGGCCGGACGTCGTGCGCGCGGTGACCAACGAAGACGTTGACAAGGAAACGCTGGGCGGGGCGGCGGCGCATTGCTCGGTCAGCGGCGTGAGCCATTTCCTGACTGCCAATGACGAGGAGATGCTGATGACCATACGCGAGCTTGTAGGCTTCATACCCTCCAACAATATGGAAGACTCGCCCGTGCATCCGATTACCGACGAGGTGGGCAGAGTTTGTCATGAGTTGGACAATGTCGTACCGCAAGACACAAACATACCCTATGACATCCGGGACATCATCGATCCAGTATGTGACCAGCAATACTTTTTTGAAGTAATGGCTGAATTTGCCAAGAACATCGTCGTGGGGTTCGGGAGGCTGGCGGGAAGAACCGTAGGTTTTGTCGCCAACCAGCCCAATTTCCTGGCCGGCGCACTGGACATTGATGCCTCTGACAAGGCGGCGCGTTTCATCCGCTTTTGCGACTGCTTCAACATCCCGCTCATAGCCATCGAAGATGTGCCGGGATTCCTGCCTGGTGTGAATCAAGAGCACAACGGCATCATCCGTCACGGCGCTAAGGTCGTTTATGCTTTTGCAGAGGCCACGGTCCCCAAAATCACGCTCATCACGCGGAAGGCCTATGGTGGTGCATACATCGTGATGAACTCCAAATGCATCGGTGCCGACGTAAACTTGGCTTATCCGACGGCAGAAATCGCGGTCATGGGAGCCGAAGGAGCCTGCAATATCCTTTATAGGAAGGCTTCTGAGGAGCAAAGGGCGGAGGCAGTTAAAGAATACCGTGAGAAATTTGCCAATCCCATGCCCGCTGCTCGGCTGGGGTACATTGATGACATCATCCAACCGTGTGACACGCGTATCCACTTGATCCGCGCGTTGGAGATGACACGCAACAAAAGTGAAAATAACCCACCTAAAAAACACGGGAACATACCTCTTTAAGGTGAACAAAAATAATATTTTGATGTTTTTTCGCTTCCGGTTAAAGGCTTCCAAGCTTTTTTCCGGAAGCCTTTTTATCACCCGACGATGGTCGTCTTGTGGTGAGACAAGAGGTGTTGCTGGGCACCAAAAAGAGGCAGGCCATTTGAGGTGATGCCACAAATGGTCTGTCTGTTATCAAGGACTTGATGTATTCAAGCCATGGTTAGAGCAGTTTTTTGCTCAGTTTTTCCAACATGTCCACCGTCATGCCGCTGAGGTCAAATTGAGGCCTCCAGTCCCACTCGTTGCGCGCGCAAGAGTCGTCCATGCAGTCTGGCCAACTGTCGGCAATGCCTTGTTTGAGAGGGTCTACATCGTAGATCATCTGGAAGTCCGGCTTGTGTTTCTTGATTTCAGCAAAAACGGTTTCAGGCGCGAAGCTCATCGCCGCCACGTTGAAGCCGTTGCGGTGGATGAGGCGCGATGGGTCGGCCTCCATCAGCGTGATGGCAGCATTGAGTGCGTCAGGCATGTACATCATGTCCATCAGCGTCCCTTCCTTGATGGGACAAGTGAATTGTTCGCCGCGGACAGCGTGGTAGTAGATGTCTACAGCATAGTCGGTGGTGCCGCCGCCCGGAGGTGTGATATAGGAGATGATGCCTGGAAAGCGTACGGAACGGGTGTCTACGCCGTATTTTTTGAAGTAATAGTCGCTGAGCAACTCCGTGGTGACTTTGCTTACGCCGTAGATAGTGCCCGGACGCTGTACGGTGTCTTGTGGCGTCATGGTGTGTGGCGTAGACAGTCCGAATGACCCGATGGAACTCGGGGTGAATACGGCACAATTGTGCTCGCGTGCTACTTCGAGGACGTTCCAGAGCCCGTCGATGCCGATTTTCCATGCCAGGCGCGGCTTTCCTTCTGCTACGACTGACAGCAATGCGGCAAGATTGTAGATGGTGTCAATGTCATATTCTTTGACAACCTTGGCAAGGCCCTGGGGGTCTGTCACATCAGTTACTGTTGACGGACCGCTTTCCAGCAATTCTCCCTTGGGTTCTGCACCGATGATGTAACCTGCAACGACATGCTCGTTGCCGTAGCGTTTCCTTAACTCCATTGTCAGCTCAGAGCCGATTTGTCCGGTTGAGCCAATGATTAATATATTCTTCATGTTAGCATGGTTTAATTTGGGTGCAAAGTAAATCATTTTTCCGCAGATATACAATTTCGAATGTTTAAAGTTTTTTAAAATTAAGGATTTTGTTAAAAAAAAATGTCAGAAATATTGTCGGATACAAAATATTTCGTTTATTTTGCGCTGAAAATCAAGATGATAACATTATAAATCTAAATTTAAGGATATTTATGTACGGAAAATTCAAAGAACATCTGGCTTCTACGTTGCAGGAAATCAAGGATGCCGGACTTTACAAAGAGGAACGCTTGATTGAAAGCCAACAGCAAGCTGCAATACAAGTAAAGGGAAAAGAGGTGCTGAACTTTTGTGCCAACAACTATCTTGGCCTTTCCAACCATCCGCGCTTGATTGACGGTGCCAAAAAGATGATGGACGCACGGGGCTACGGCATGTCCTCGGTTCGTTTCATCTGCGGGACACAAGATGCGCACAAAGAACTTGAAGCAGCCATCAGCGAGTATTTCAAGACAGAGGATACGATCCTCTATGCGGCGTGTTTCGATGCCAACGGCGGCGTGTTCGAGCCTCTGTTCACCGAAGAAGACGCTATCATCTCAGATGCGTTGAACCATGCTTCAATCATCGATGGCGTGCGACTTTGCAAGGCCAAGCGCTATCGTTATGCCAACGCAGACATGGGAGAGTTGGAAAAATGCTTGCAGGAGCCGCAGGCACAACGTATGCGCATCATTGTGACCGATGGTGTGTTCTCAATGGACGGCAATGTGGCGCCGATGGACAAGATTTGCGACCTGGCAGAGAAATACGATGCACTCGTGATGGTGGACGAAAGCCATTCGGCCGGTGTTGTAGGGCCTACCGGGCGCGGGGTGAGCGAGTTCTTCAACACTTATGGGCGTGTGGACATCTATACCGGTACGCTAGGGAAGGCTTTTGGCGGCGCATTGGGAGGATTTACCACCGGACGCAAGGAAATCATCGACCTCTTGCGCCAGCGCTCACGTCCCTATCTGTTCTCCAACTCGCTGGCGCCAGGCATCATCGGGGCAAGCATTGAGGTCTTCAAGATGTTGAAGGAGAGCAATGAGTTGCACGACCGTCTGGTGGACAATGTCAACTATTTCCGTGACAAGATGATGTCGGCGGGATTCGACATCAAGCCGACGCAAAGTGCGATTTGCGCAGTGATGCTCTATGATGCGAAACTATCACAGATCTATGCCGCAAAAATGCAGGAAGAGGGCATTTATGTCACCGGATTCTATTATCCAGTTGTACCAAAGGACCAGGCGCGCATCCGCGTGCAGCTCAGTGCCGGCCACAATCGTGAGCAGCTCGACCGTTGTATCAATGCTTTCATCAAGGTGGGAAAGGAATTGGGCGTGTTGAAATAAAGGCGTTTGCCGTCTAAATAGGCGGCATCGGCGCTAGAATAGCGCATGCTGGATTGCCATTGGGCCTCAAAAGTTGGAAAATGCTTTTGGGGTTCAATTTTTTTTTGGAGAAAACAGATGGTGTCCCTGTCAATTTTGCAAGTTGTGAAAACAATTTTCAACTTTTGATTTTTATCTGTTTTTGCTGCTTTTTTTCGTTTTTTTTTTGCTATCTTTGCCCCAATTAAAAATCATAAAAAGACATTGTATGCAAAAACATTACTTAATTGCACTCTTGTTTCTGGCATTTTCTGGAGTAGTTTCCGCCAACCCAGTTACGCCATCTGGTGCAAAGAAAACGGCGCAGGAGTTTTTCAAGAAAAACGGCCTGACCATGCAAAAAGAAGCGTATCGTGCGCCTAGGAAAGCCAACGGGTGGGCCAAAACCGACGAAGCGGCTTTTTATGTGTTCAACGCCGAGGAAAGAGGATTTGTGATAGTTAGCGGCGATGACAGGACTGCTGATATTTTGGGCTATTCTACGACAGGGAGGTTTGACCAGGCGCGCGTGCCCGCCCATGTCAAGTCTTGGCTGCAGCATTATGCCGATGAGATTGAGGCATTGGGCAATGCCAAGGTGTCGCGGAGGAAGATTATAGACATCCATGACGAAATCACGCCGAAACTCACGACCAAATGGGATCAGGCAGCGCCCTACAACCTGCAATGCCCCAACAACAGCATGACGGGATGTATGGCGACGGCTACCGCGCAAGTGATGAAATACCATCAGTGGCCGCAAGGTCAGATGCCGGAAGGATTGGAGGGATATACCACAAAGACCCTGGGCATCCAGGTTCCGTCCCTGGAGGCCACGACATTTGACTGGGACAACATGCTGGACGTGTATGACAAGGAAGCTACCGATGAGCAAAAGGCTGCTGTTGCCAAACTCATGCGCTACTGCGGCCAGATATGCGAAATGAACTATACGTCGAGCGTCTCGGGTGCAAATAGATATTTCACGGAGCGTTTTGTCAGTAAGTTTGACTATGCGCCGGGTGTCAGACACGAAACGGCCAAGAGCTATTCCATTGCAGCATGGGATGAGTTGATCTACAATGAGATCAGCAACAACCGCCCCGTCTTGTACGAGGGCTATTCCACGGGTGGTGGACATGCCTTTGTCCTGGACGGTTACAAAGACGGGCTCTATCATGTAAACTGGGGATGGAGCGGCGATTTAGACGGCTATTTCCGCCTTACCGTGATGGAGCCAGGCGACGGCGGCATCGGCGCTAGCACCACCGCCGACGGCTATTCCTGTGACCAAGGTGCGGTCATTGGCATGCAGCCTTCTTCAAGAGGGGAGTTCGTCAAACCTAAATATCTCATTGGCAACCTGGTGAAAATGCAAGCAGGTAGCCAGTCGGTCAATATGACGTTTACGCTTTACAACGAGACAGGCTCACAGACAAGGTTTGAACATGGAATTGCTCGCTTGAACGATGATTTCAGCATCAATCCCGCGCAAGTCTACCACATTGGGCGGACTAATATGGGGAATGATGACGGCACCTATGAAAGCTATAATCTTGACAGCAAACACGGCCTGCTGCCAGGCACGACGGCCAATTTCGTCCCCGTGGCTCGTGAAGAAGGCACAGAGACATGGTACAAGGCATTTAGGGACGGTGTGTATTTCTCAGTCAAGACAGTTGAGGAAAATGGTGTGAACAGCTATTTGTTGACAGCCCATCCCATAGAGAACCTTCAAGGAACAATCACAATTGAAGAAGGCGACCATAGCATTGGCATGCCCCAGAATCTTCTTGTGGCTGTCGATAATTTGGCAGAAGAGTTCCAGGGCGAGCTGCACCTTTACATCCATACGCCGCAAAGCAACAAGGACATTCTTGTCTCGTACACTGGCGCGGCAATGGAGCAGGGGAGCAGCGAGACCTTCAAATTCTCTTTTGCGCCAACCGAAGTAGGGACTTACACCATTTACATAACATCTGATTTTGGCGGACAGACCATTAATCAAGAATATATTCTAGGTAAAAATGTCGTGGCACAGACAACGCTTGAGATTGAGCCTTCGCCAATCCAGTGCACAGCACACCGTTATGAGCATTTGGCCGATCAGGCGGGAAATCCGGCGGGCGCGCGTCTCACGCTTCAAATCAGGAATGACGGCAAAAAGGATTACAATGCACCAATTGTAGCATGGATTCACCAGGAACTTTTCTCAAATTACTACAAAAAACTGGGCTGGGCAAACACGCCGACAGCCAGCATCCCTGTAAACTCGACCTTGGATTGTGTGTTCACGTTCAAGAATGGGCTTGAAGCCAACAAGAACTACAAGGCAGAAATTGCTTATGCAAAGGACTATGCTAGCACGATGTTGAGCGACTACATCATTTTTGATACGATTTTCTTCACGGTCGAATCTCCTACGGGCATTGTGTCTGTTGATGCAGAACAGCCCGAAAACATTGATTTTTACACTGTTGACGGCATCCGAATAGGTGAAAAACCGACTAAAAAAGGCATTTACATTTCTAAAGGCAAAAAAGTGGTTGTCGCTCGGTAGACAATAATGCCATTCATCATAAGAAGCGGCTGTGGGAGGTCTTCTCACAGCCGTTTCTTATCTTCTGGCTGGGCGCGAGGCAGAAAATTGAACCTGAAATTGCCGAAAAAGCCGACGTGGCTCAGTATTTTACCATAAATGCTTAAAAACAGAGAGGTTTTTGGGCATTTTTCTTAAAAAAAAATCGTATTTTTGTACAAACGTATTCGTGTAAACAAAATTCATATTAAAAAACTATTGACTTATGATTGGTGCAATAATAGGCGACATCGTGGGCTCGCGCTTTGAATTTTCCAAAGCGCCTGAAAAGAACTTCGACTTTTTTACTTCAGAATGCAATTTCACAGACGACACCATTTGTACCATTGCCATCGCAGATGCGATTTTGCACAACAAGCCCTATCAGAAGACCCTTCACGAATGGTGCCGGCGCTATCCGAAGTCGCTGGGGATGTTTGGGAGGATGTTTAGGCAATGGATTGAGAGCGACGACCCGCAGCCTTACAATAGCTTCGGGAACGGCTCTGCCATGCGAGTGAGCAGCGTCGGATGGCTTTTTAAAAATGTTGCCCGTGTGATGGAGGAGTCCAGAAGAACAGCTCTGGTGAGCCATTCGCACCCCGAGGGCATCAAAGGGGCACAGTGCGTGGCGGCGTTGGTGTTCTGGCTCCGCACTTGTCGCATAACAAAAAGTGAGGTAGCTGGTATTGTCAAAAGCAATTTCGGCTATGAAATCCCACCTTTGAAAGATATCATGAGAATTGGCAGGGAACGGTATTTTGACGGAACTTGTCAGGAAACGGTTCCTTATGCCATCCGCTGTTTCCTGGAATCAGTTGATTTTGAAGATGCCATTCGTATTGCCGTGGCGTGTGGCGGCGATACGGACACCAAGGCCAATATTACGGGGGCTATCGCTGAGGCTTATTATGAGGTGCCCGACACAATGGTTGAGCGCGCTTATGGCTATTTGCCCAATGAGATGCTCGACGTGATGGAGGAGTTTTACGCTGCCATGCTTGACATTGTGAGCAGCGAGTAGCTTTTGCCATCTACAGAAAACCTAGACGGATTGTTCTTCCGTCACAAGTAAGCGACGGCTAAGGTAAAGCGTTGGATACCAAGCGGCAAGAGAACCAACCACCAATACAGTGATGAAGACCAGAAAAACATCGCCGTAATGCACTGAAACAGGGTAGGCGTCAATTATAAAAGAACCGCTGGAGCTGCCCAAGGCAATGATGCCGAAGCTTTGCTGCATCCAACACGCCAGCAGGCCGATGCCAATACCTAAAATAGCGCCTACGGCTGCTATCATGCGTCCCTCAAACAAGAAAACCTGGCTGATTTGGCGGTCGGAAGCACCTATGTTTCGTAAAGTAACCACATCGTTGCGCTTGTCAATCATAAGCATCGACAGCGATCCGATGATGTTGAAACATGCGATGACAAGAATGAAAGTCAGGAAAATGTAAGCGATGAGCTTCTCGATTTTCATAATGCGAAAAGTGTCTGCCTGCTGCTCATAACGGTCAAGCACCTGAAAACGGCCGGCAGCCGCTTGCCGCATCTCTTTTTTCACCTTGTTGAGGTCGCTGCCTTCTTTCAGGCGTATCTCCAGGGAGGTCAGCTGTCCTTGCAAATGGAACAGATTACGCGTAAAAGCTATCGGTACAATCACATATCGATTGTCGTAGGTGGATTGTTGGGCAGAGAAGACCGAGCCTGAAAAGTACAGCGAGTCCAAGACGAAGCCGTCGGTTGGGTTCGTCATGTCCAACTGTCCCTCGCGCTTAGGGGCATAGACTTTTAGAAAATCCTGCGACTGTGCGCCCATGCCTAGTCCAACGGCAAGCTGGAGGCCGGGAATGGCATATTGCAAATTGGCGGCTTGCAATTGAAACTCGTTTTCACCGAGCAAAATCTCGCTGATGTGCGTCAATTGGTCAAAATTCTCGTCGACGCCTTTGAGCATCACCATGGCTTGCCGGTTGCGAAAGGTGGCCAAAGCCTGCTCTTCCACGCATTCTGTCGCCACTTCCACTTGCGGGAATTGCCGGATTTTTTCCAGGACCGGATCGTCTGCGGCTACGCTTTTGCCCTCAACGGGGACGACTTTCAGCTGCGGGTCTATGTTGGTGAAAAATGAGGCGACTAAGTCATGAAAACCGTTGAAAACGCTCAGGACAATGACCAATGCAGCTGTTGCCACCATCACGCCGGTCATTGAGATGACCGAGATGATGTTGATGACATTCGTGCTCTTTTTTGAGAACAGATAGCGGCGGGGGGGGGAGGGGGCGACAGGGACAAGAAGAGAGAATACTCGTATATGACAGAAGCTGTAAGAAGTCATCGCACTCGTACCAA
>ODAI011972223.1_pt1 | contig 14155 bp, 14 predicted proteins | sample 1539321 | NCBI WGS metagenome assembly ODAI01 (sample SAMN02144231, study PRJEB22623) | gut metagenome | biome: sheep rumen | host: Ovis aries | place: New Zealand
GAGATACTGATAATGTAATCTTTACATTCAGTAAAATATTAAACATTAGAAAATTATACAACAAAGCATGGTTTTCAGTGTTCTCAAATCCAAGTAACTTTGCACGTATAGTATGTTTGTTTTTAGGTGAAATGATACTGGAAATTATTTCCCAGATAAAACACACAATCAAGAATATCAGGCCAAGAATTAGTCGTGGAATAACTTATATTCCTGTGAGAGCTGCAACAAATGTATTTATGAGAGAAATCAACACCTCCACATTAATCGGTGATATGATGGTCGGAGATATTGATGTTGCATATTCAACTTACCTTGGATATGATGAAATAGCCCATCATTCAGGTGTTCGTGATGAAGATTCATGGTTTGCTCTTGAAGGAATGGATAAGCAGATTGAACGTTTAATTAAAACAAACAGGTTTACTCCGAGAAAATATCAGTTTGTAATCCAATCAGATCATGGTCAGACAAATGGTGCAACATTTAAGCAAAGATACGGACAATCATTTGAAGATTTTGTTAAATCATTGCTTCCTGCCAACATGAAAATGTTTGCAAAGATGGACTCCAATGAGGACCATTATGCAGAAGCGTTCATTCCTTTTTCAAAAAAGAATGACGACATGATTGAAAAGGGAGAAGAAAAAGAATTGGGAGATTCTGAAGTAATTGTTCTTGCATCAGGAAATCTTGCAATGATTTATTTAACACAATGGAGTCACAGATTAACATATGAGGAAATACAGAAGTTTTTCCCAGATTTGATTCCTGGAATTGTTAACAATGAATATATCGGATTCATAGTTGTCAAATCATCCGAAAAAGGAAACATGGCAATTGGTAAAAACGGTACTTACTATTTGGATTCTGATGAAATTGTTGGAGAAAATCCTCTTGAAGGATTTGGTAAAAACATTGCACATCATATTAAAAGAAACGTTTCATTTAAATATACTCCCGATATTTTAGTCAACAGTTTTTATGATGAGGAAAAAGATGAGGTTTGTGCTTTTGAAGAATTGGTTGGAAGTCATGGAGGGGCCGGAGGAAGTCAATCCAAACCGTTCATACTTTATCCTAAAACCTGGAATGTCAGTGACGAAGAAATTGTTGGTGCTGAAAGCATTTACAGAATATTGAAAGACAATTTAAGAAAATTAAAAGAAGATAACGGGAATTAAATTATTAAATCCCAACAATTATTACTTTTTTTATGATATAACATTAGACTATAAATCTTACCTTTTTTTTATACGCAACTTATTATTACTTAAATCATCATGTCCCCACATAACCTCATACACTTTCTCCTTACATCTTATGTATTGTACAGTCAAATAATCCCCAGGCCATATTTTCCTGACAAATTACATTACTCCCCATTTTTATTAGATTATCTTATTTTTAGACATTGGCAAATTCAGTTACAAAGTATTTCTTATAACTATAAAACAATGTTTATCTAATTTTAAGAACAAATATACTATCAGTGAATTATTTTTAGGGTTGTGAATATATTTATGGATATTAATCAAGTGGCAAAACTATACAACACTGAGGTAATTGTTAAAAAAATAATGACAAAAGAGTATAAGGAAAGTTTTGTTGATTTGGATACTACTATGGCTGCCTGTAAGGAATGTCCTAATTATTCAAAAAATTGGGCTTGTCCCGAGTTTGATGAGGATGTGCTGGAATACTGGGATAAATATGATAATTTGGAGTTAACTCTTACAAAGATAATTTTTACTGAGGAAGCCTTGAATTCCAGTTATGACGAAGAGGATCTTATTAGTATTGTTGACAATTCATTGTTTGCCGAACGTAACAGGTTAATCAGCAATCTTGAAGAGAAGGCAAAGGAACGTGAAGGTAAGGTGTTATCTGCAGGCTATTGTGGTTACTGTGAAAAATGTTACAGGATGGAAAATCTGCCCTGCAGATATCCTGATAAATGTCATAACAGTATTGAATCTATTGGCGGACTTGTTGGAGATACTCTTAGTGGAGTATTTGATGAAGAACTTAAATGGATTGACAACAAGGGCCAGTTGCCAGAAAACTTATCCTTACTTATGGGTGTGTTGTATTAGATGATTATTGAAAATATTGGAGGGATTTGTTGGATTCCGGAAGATTTGAAACATTTATTGATGCAATTTTAGCTATTATGATGACTGTTATGGTTCTTAAAATTCCGCAGCCGGAAACCATGACTTTTGCAGGCATATGGGATTTGAAGGTTATGTATTTTGCATATGCCGTGAGTTTCATAGTGATTTTCAGCATATGGGATCATCACAGGAAGCTTTTCAATCTGGTGGAGGAAATAAATAATAGTGTTATTTGGATATATTCCATTTTAATCTTTATTATCACGCTCATCCCATACTTTACTGCATGGGTTGCTCATGAACCATATTCTTTGGTGCCTGAATTGATGTTCGGGCTGATGTTTTTCCTGGTGAACATTATTTACGTTCTTTCTACAGAGGCCGCTATTAAACATGATGTGCATAATGAGGACATTAATGGTATAACTTTTGAAAAATTGTTAGTTCTTAATGTTTCATTGTTTGTTATAGGTTGTGTGATTGCATTTATGGGATACCCGTTAGCCGTTTTAATCGTGTGTCTTTTAACTGTTATTACGTGGAATACACTTCCACATATTCAGAATACTTATGTGATAGGTGAGGACTAATGCAGACTGAAAGATTTGAAGCTTTAATAGATGCTATTCTTGCAATTATTATTACCATCATTGTTATGGAAATTCCTTTACCAGAAACAACCAGTTTAAGCTCTTTAATTGCATTATATCCAGAGTTTATATCATATGCATTGAGTTTTATCATCTGTTTTAATTTCTGGAATTATCATCATAACCTATTTGGTATTGTTAACAAGTTAAACAGTACCATCACATGGACCAGTGCCGTTGGAATAATGATTGTAGGACTGCTTCCCCATGTGACAACAATGATTTCAACGAATTTCTATTCATTCACTGCACAGTTCATGTTTGCATTAATATTTTTCCTGACAAACATTAACTTTTATGTTGCAGACATGTTGCTAATTAAGGTTGATAAGGGCAATATTGCACTTAGACTGGCTTTGAAAAATAGAAAGGAAACTACAATCATCACAAGCATAATACAGATAATAGGTGTGGTAATTGGTTACTTCGTATACCCACCAGCCATACTGATTTGTTGTATGCTATCGATTGTGGTGATGTTGGGTCAGGAACATATTAAGAGTTATTTTAAATATTGAAAATTATATTTTTTTTGATACAACTTATGTATCAATTATTTTTACTGTTTTTTTATAAAAAAAGAAAATGGTATTGAAATATCCTTTTATTCAATACCGAAGAATTCATTACGTGCATTGACCATTGCCTGAATGTTTACAAGTGGACTTGAAGCAGCAATACCACAACTTGGAGCAACTACGTCAACACCTTTTTCGAGTGCTTGAAGTACTTCTGTTCTTACTTCTTCTGGTGTTCCCCTGAATAGTGTTCTACTTGTTGATATGTTACCACATACCTGACATTTGTCTCCAAGACTTGCTTTTACTTCCTGTGCATATCTCATGTCAACTGCTTCTTCTATACTTATACCGTTATATCCACATGATAGCATGTCTTTTAGCATATTTCCCGTGTGACCACATATGTGAAGTACGTTCTGTGATTTCATTGCCTTTTCAATATCTTCAAGTGGTGGTCTTGATATTTGTTGGAAGTCAAGTGGACTTAAGAGGTCTCCACTGCTTGTAGGATCTGCAACACATATTACATCCGGTTTTACTTCATTCAATTCCTTGATGTATGCCATTACAGCTTCTGTTGCCACTTCCACTGCTTCATCCACACCCCAGTAGTCGAGGTTGATCATTTTAAGTATTTCCTCTACTCCTATCATGTGTCCTGCAACGGTAAATGGTCCTGTTATACCTACACATACCGGCAGGTTGTCATATCTTTCATGAAGTATTTCTACGGCTTCACATATGACTGGTATTCTTCCTGAGGTTTCGAAGTTGTCAGGTATTTCTATTTCTCTTGGATCATCGAATGGTGATTTGACTACTTCTGGTGTTCTTCCACCGGAACCAAGGTCTACCTCACATCCCATTGATTCTGCTTCCACTGCAAGACAGAATGGTATTTTTGCATCCTCTAGTCCGGCCAGTTCATGAAGTGATGCTCCAAGTGTGGCCATTTGTTCCGGATCTTCGTGTGCTGTTGGCCATGACGTACCCGTCAATTTCATTGCATCCAATATTCCTGATTGTGTGACTGTGATGACCGGTGTTATGTCAACTTCTTTTCCGTTCAATACGTTTTCTAAATTTTTTTTATAATCTATATCCATATTATTCACCCCTTAATAGTAATTATTTTCACAGTATTTACTACAAATAACAGTTTATTTTACTTATATATAAATATAAAGTTATTATTTTTAGAAATAATTAATTTAAATAAGTTATACGATGTTTAATTAAATTTTATTAATTTACATAATGTTTTATAGGTTAATTATTAGTTTAATCAATTGATATTAAAAACATTCATAAAATGAATATTTTTTAATTTAAAGAGCGTTTAAAGACTAATTTTTATTAAATAGCAATTAAATTTAAATTAAGAATAATTTAATAAAAAATATAACCATGTTATAAAAATAAGAAAAATAGAAAGATATTTAAGGAAACAATTAGATAAATATCTATATAACAAGTCCTACAAACCCCAAAAAAATAGAAAACTAATTCTCAGATTGAAAAAATTACAAAAAAATATTGCAACATATACATTCAAATATTATAATATTTTATTTTATTAAATCATAAGCAAATAATAAAAAGTATGTTAAATAATTTTATATGATAAAACAGTATTTACAAATATAATGATAACAATTTTAATTTTATAAGCACTATTTTTGGAAAAAAAAATAATCCAGGGGTATGTTAAATTATTTCCCTTGACAACATCTTATACTTGTATGCCTCAAAGAAATAACCCAACATCCTTTTAGTCTTAAATTCTTCCGGCCAGAAAAATGTCGTGTCATCAAAAGTATTATCCTTAAAGAAAAAAGATATTGAAGATCCCCTGTCAGTTAACGTCAGAAATATTTCATGGACATCATCCTCTGTTACAAAGATTCTGACACTGCCCTCATGCCTGTATCTTTTAATATCATCTGCAAACTCGGATTGCCTTATGAGATTATAGATATTTCTGGATGTGACCAATTGAAGATGGGCTTTGTTATCCTTAACTGCCCCCATTATATATTCAAGATAATGCTTTGAATATATTGGCAGAATAATCTTAAGACTGGACACGTTGGAAATCTGTTGACCATACAATCTTCTGGTTTTATAGATATCAGAACTCGGAGATTCTATTCTTTCACTCCCATCAAGCAGGAACATGTATCTGGAAAACTCCAGAGGAAACTTTTTAAATGAATGATAATTAATGCATTTATCATATTTTGAAATTGTCTGCCAATTGTTTATTATATTCATTACATTGCGTGCGGTTAGATAACCGGTTGATGTTAATGAATATTCCTTATTTCTTAGAACTATCAGATTAATCTCCTGCAATTCCTTAAGAGTTCTAAGCAGATTGGTCTGCTTTATATCAATATATCTGTTAATTTCATCCAGGGTTTTATCCGATTCCAACAGTACCCTTAATGTTTTTATACGCAGACTTGATGTAAGCAAGTACCTTACCTTATCATAAGAATCTACTCTTATTTCATTGATGTTTTTTAACATATGAATCATTTAATAAATTGTTGTTTTTTTATTATAATCTCCCTTAGAGACAAATACTTGGTTGCAATAAAATCATATTCTGTATAAAGAGTATATGCCCAGTCTATCACTACAGGTTCATGTGATATGAGAACACAGTTTTTGTTGAATTTTCCCGTAAACCACGTCAATCCCAGAAGCATCTTGTCCTTTGAAACTACAAGTACAATCTGCAAATCTTCATCAATAACCGGCTTAATGTTAAAATACTTGTTCTTTGGAGGATGTTCAGTTTTATAATCCATTGCTTGTGTTAACATGTTTTTTGCTACGGATAATGGAACTATTGCCTCAAAATCGGATGATGTTCCCATAAGATAATGTAACATCTCCTCAAAATTAGGGTGCAGGTACGTGCATATTGCCTTTACAGCACCCTTGTTCAACATGTTCTCATATATAAGGTCTATGACAATGTCAGGATTGATATTGCTTGCCTGAACCAGATCCATATTCGCCACATATGGCAATATACTTAACGATTCAAGCCTATCTTCCTTTACCCTATGATTGTTCAGATAGTTTTCATATTCCGTCAACATTTCCAGATTATTTTCCAGTAACATTATTGTCAATAACTTGAATTTTGCCTGATTTTGAAGATAATAAAAATCTTTCTTTTTCTTAAGAATCTTTTTAGATTCTAATTTTAAAACATTGGATGATATGGAAGTGTAATTTAATCCCGTGTTTATATGTAATAGTTTCAGTGTTAATGGTGTTGTAAATAGGTTTGTTAATATTTCCAGCCTTAAATCCGAATTTACATAGAACTTTATTTCCTCTTCGAATTGGTCTATTATCTTGAAATCTTCTTCGATTGTATTAATGTTTACACCCCACGGATAATCAATTAACCATTAGTTGAAATAAGATATTTTTAAACAAATCCCATGCTTAGTATAGTAATATATAATATAATACTTACTTATAAAGTAATCCATTAATATAATATTATTTAAGCTTTTTTTAAAGATTTAAAAAGAATAAATTGGTAATTTTTAAATTAACTTTAATTTTTTTATTTAAGAATAAATTAAAATTAAAAACTAAGGTAATTTATCAATTACGGACAATATTTAAAAGATATTTCAAAAAAATTCTATCCTGAAAAAATAATTATCATAACACAACAATCTTTACTTCACTAAAAAATTATTTTCAAACCCTCAAAGAATCTTTTAAAAATAAAAAATTATGAAATCAAACTAATCCTTCAAAAGCAAAATAAAATTATAAAATAAAAGAATAAATCTGGTTTTAAAAAATAAATTTCATATATCCTTTAGATTATCATTTAAATTCCATATTTTCCTTTAAAAATAGTGTTTATTTAAATACTCCCCCAAATATAGAATTAAATGGAATTTAACTGATTTATTTTTCATTACATTTAGTTATATTAAATATTGAAAATATCTCCATATGAAATATATTTTTCCAGTTAAATTCCTTAAAAAAACAAGGTAATAACAATGGATCTTATAGAAAACTTAACAAATGCATTTGCAGGAAAAGAGGTTGAAAAAGTTCCTGCAGCAAGTATAGTATCAGTAGCATTAGTAGAAGGTATGGAAAGAAGTGGAGCAGGTTTTCCTGAAAGCCACACAAATGCCGAGAAAATGTTAACATTAGGTGAAAGTGCACATAAGTATGCCGGTGTGGAAAGCATTAATTTGCCATTTGATTTGGCAATTGAAGCAGAGGCCATGGGATGTAAAGTAGATTTAAGGGATGCAAACGAACACATTCCAGAAATCATAGAATCACCCTTTTTCGATGACATTGAAAGTGTTGAACTCTGTGATGATTTCCTGAACAACGGCAGAATTCCTGTGGTAGCCGAAGCAGTTGAACTGGGAAGAGAAAAATATCCTGATGTTCCACTTATAGCAGGACAAATCGGCCCGTTCACACTACTCGGCCAGATTGTAGGTATAGAATACCTGATGAGATGCTTAGCAACAAATCCTGAAAAAGTAAAGGAAGGTGTGGAAGTATGTGCAGATGCAGTGATAGAAATAGTTAAGGCATACAATACCCTGGACATTCAGGGAGACTGTATGTACGAACCATCAATTGCAGCTGATTTATTACCTCCTGAAATGTTTGATGACTTTGTAACTGCACCCTTAGAAAGAATTTCCAAAAAAGCAGACTTTAACATGGTATTGCACGTTTGTGGAGACACTACCCCTATTCTTGATCATACTCTGAATTTAGGATATAACGGTTTTTCCTTTGAAGACTGTGTAAATGTAAAAGAAGCAAACAAAATAAAATACAACTTAGATAGTGATACTCAATTAGTGGGTAATGTTGCAACAGACTCATTATTCCACGGTAAGATGGCAAATATCAGAGAAGAAACTTTCAGGGCTCTTGACAGAGGTATTGACATTTTAGGTTCCTCATGTTGTGTTCCTCCAGGAACGCCTCTTAAGGCAATGGAATGTATGGTTAAGGCAAGAGATGAATATTATGAAAAAGGTATGGATTTCAAACGCCAACAAAATGAAGAAGATCTTTCATGGAAAGCCGATTATGCTGACATGACTCCCTCTGTAGCAAATATCCATGATCTTGTGAAAGTTAAATCCTACAAGTCATAAGTATTATTAACTCTAATAAATGAATTTGATTCATAAAATCCCCACAATTTAATGTCATAATTTGTTAACTCCGATTCAATACTTTGAATATTTTTTTATGAAGGTAGAAATTTTCATGATATTCTACTTTACACACCTTCTTTTTTTTAATAGATTAAACTTATTTTCAACAATGACCAAATATTATAATAGAAAAACATTTTTTATGTGATATTATGGTAAACAAGAATCCTGGTTTTAGCGGATTGATAGGGGATGTTCCCTATGAAACAATTAAATTTGATGGCGGAGTAAATATGGTTGTCGAATATCTGGAAAGTAGAAAGTCCAAGGAAAATAATGGCATAAACGGAAGATTTACTTCAAGATATCGTAGAATAACATTATTTGCTGGTGATGAAATATTATCAGACAATGTAGAGATTAACCCTTATTATGTTGAAGACATTCTTGACGATTCCCTGAATGTTATTCATGAAGGTTTAAGTTTAAATGAAATCAAAAAGAGAGTAAGTGATGATGAGGGTTATATGGTTGTTTTATGGACTCAAGGCCAGTCTCCTCTTCCAATAGAACTCGGAAATTTTAAGGATGTTGTTTTGGAAAATATTGATAATTGTGATGATGTTGCCGATTTGGCAATCAAAGTGTTAAACAATAAAATCGATTGATTATCCACTCCATTCTTTTTTTTATCTGTGAACCTTTTGTCGGTTGATTTTTTAGAATTTTATTTTTTGTTGTTTTTGTCCGGTATTTGTTATGTGGTCGATAGATTATCCCACATAAAATTTAATTTGTATAAACATTGTACATACATTTATATACTAGGAAAATATAATCAATATTGTGTACAGCAAATGTACACATATTTAAGAAATTAATCAAATTAATTATATTACCTACAATAAACGTATAGTGGAAAAAAAGTTATGAAGTATCTGTTGAAGCTAACCGACCAAGAAAAATCATTTACAGGATTAAATGGAAAAAAACTTGAATTCAAAATGCCATACAATATAACACACATTTAATCCATGTAAAAATCAAGAAGAATATTATTCAGGTATCTCAAATAAATTATGTCCAAAATCAGATATTAAAAATAGATAATCAGATGATTAGTATTAAAATAAGTTGATATTAGAAAAAACCAATCATATCCCCAAGATATATGTACTATCTCCAATAAAAGAATTAATCCATAACAATATTATTCAAAGTTTTTTTCTTTTCCCCACGAAAAAACTTGCCAATGAATAAATCATAATAAGGACTGCTCGGTTAGCTTCAACAATTTTTAATTTTACCCCTCCTATTTTTTCAAAAGATTTAATAATCATTTTAAATAAATTACTACTAACAATAAGTTAAGGTAATTTTTTATGAATAATAAAAAAACAATATTCATATTATTCTGTTTATTTATGATATTTTCATTATCTTATGTTTATTCAGCAAATGTCACTGATAATTTAAATACATCATGCCAAGAACATCAATATAATGAAAGACTTAACCTATTATACGATAACTTATCACGAAAATACGAAAACAACAAAAACAATTTCACACTATTTACAATAAGAGAAAAAAATAATCAGACAGAAGATTATGATATAAACAAACTAAACAAATCCAGACCAATATATTTTGCGATGGATCATGTGAATGCTGATGACGAAAAAATATGTGATACCATAACAAAAAGACTAAAAGAGGAAGGATTTAATGTTGTAAAAGCAGAAATTGGCCCGAATAAAATGTCACAAAACACTCATTATCTCTATGAACATAACATTTCAAACGCCATAATATTCCACCTGTTTAATGGTGTGGATCCAAGCACAATCAGAGAACTGGCAACCGAAGGAAATGATAACCGTGGCAAAACTGTAAGAAACAATGGAAACGATGTTGTATTGGCCTGGTTTTATGATTCAGTAGACTGTGTTAATGAAAACGGTAGTGGGACAGCATATGTCTACGGCAGTGAAACAGGCCCCAGCATGGAAAATCCAAAACAGTACATGGAAGATAATGAAATAATAGCCATATGTACCAGCAGTGATATGGGAAAACACAAGGAAAATGCCGATTATACCGGTGAAAAAACAGTAAATGAATTCATTGAACTTTTCAACAAATAACCTTCCTATCTCCCCCTTTATTCATAATGTATATTCAACACTATGGCTCATACACCTGACTTTCACATTATTCTTATCAACTATTTCCTCGTTTTTTGTTAAATTAAAATAAATTTCCATTTCCTCATCCAATTGATCAAGAGTTTTGTAAGAAAGAAGACATGATTTAACATTATTTTCTATTACTATGTCATAAATCTTTAGTGGATCACAATAGCATATGCTTATGGTAATTTCATCTTTTTTTAGTATGGTATGTTCAAATAAAACTACGCCAAAGGAATACAACATATCTATTTCGTCTCTGGTTTCATCATCCTTTTCTATTCGAGTATTTTCAGTTTCTTTCATTCCTTCATAATACATCTTAAATCACTAAGTTTATTATTTAAAAGGCGATTCATATATAAATTATGATTTTTTCATCAATAACTGTAAAATAGAATTAAGAACATGAAAAAGTTAAATTGTTAAAAAGAAGTTTTACGCCGTCGGCAGGACTTGAACCTGCGACCAATCGGTTAACAGCCGAACGCTCTACCTACTGAGCCACGACGGCATCATCGTACAATTTATGATATATAGTTCATATTATATAAAATTATCTATAAAAATTTTTACAAAAATAATGATTAAAAAGAGGAATATGTAGTTTAATTTTTTCTAACAAATTTTACAACGTTTTTATGGAATTTGGTCAATAACATTCTTTTAATAAATCTTTTTTTCAAAACATGTTTTTTAGCCATAGTTCACACCATTAAACATTTCAATAAATTTATTTATGTATTAACTACTATTTATATCTTCAAACCAAGAATAATTAGACATTGTTTATTTATTTATGTTATTTTATCATATAAATAGAAATTGAATAGATAAAACCAGGATTTTATGAAAATTTTAAAAAAAATATGGAAAAAAGTTTATTCAACAAACATCAGACTATTATCAAAACCTTGAATGTAATGTTCCAGATCATTAATGTTTCCTTCACCATTGATGAAATAATCAAAAATAAAATAAAGCATTTCCTGCATAAATTCAACCTTTTCTACTTCATCAAATCGTTCATCACGATAATCAAATGTTAATTTTTGATAAAGTTTATCAATATCATCAACAACAAACTGTTTGGCAATGCATTGCTTTAACTTATCTGTTATGATTGGCTTTAAAATATCATCAATATCATGACTGATTTCATGGGCAAAAATGAAAAAACTCTTGGATTCTTCTACATTAATATTCAGTTCAATTAACAGTTGAAGAAATGATAGATAATTTTGACATTCAGGGGGTGTGAAACGTCCTTCAACAATGTAAGAGAGATATTCATCTGCAATCCTGTTTTCAATCGAATTATTTAACATGAACATCACGACAGATTCAACCAAAAACTTCTCCCGTACGTTAAATAATTTGTATAACCATTTTTCAAAAATTTCTGCATATATGTGATGGGTTAATTCATGAATTATCGTAACAATCTGTTGTGCTTCGGAGAGATTGTTATTCAAATAAATCTTATTGTATATGTAATATCCGGAAGAAATCTCCTTTTCTGAAAAGTATATGTTAACGTGCTGATAGGCAATTCTTTTGATGTTTTCTAAAGCCGATATGTTTTTATCCAGGGTTAGGTTTTCCACACTTTCATCATATATTTCCTTTAAAATCATTTGATAGTCGTCAACAGTAAAGTCAGCATTTGCAATATGATTTAAATTATCCCGAGTCAACAGTTGGTCTAATGAAGTAATCGCTTTGTCTGTAGAAATCATTGAATCACCTTTATGTCATTGAATAAATTTTTATTCAAACTTTAATATAAAGGATATTTTTTTTAGTTACTCCTCAGATTAAAAAAAAAATATTTTTAAATATGTAAAGGAAGATAAAAAAGTATAAAGACAAAAGATACTGATTATATGAAGAAAATAGAAAAAAACAAGAACAATTATGCCTTCATCAATGAATTATATGAAAACAATAAGGTTTTATTTGAACATACCATTCTGGAGTCTGATAAACTGTCATACAGCATTTCATATTTTGCAAAAAAGGATATATATGATGTGCTGATTAAGGACAAAATAAACTCAAGAACAATTAATTACGAAGCCAGAAAAAAGTTATCAGGTTCAACCCTGAAATATTTTGCTCCCATTAAAGGTGATGTGATTTCAGACAACTTTGGAAATACATTTAAATGTATTACACATTACATAGAATACGAGTCTTAAGAAGATGAATTAAATTGTTGATTGTAATCAAATTCAACTTTTCAACATGAAAAAAATAATCATCACACATCTATTTGAAGATATATTAACTGATTGAAAAACTGATTAATTTAAAATGTTTAAATCATTGAAAGATTTATTAAAAGGCTTTAACATATAATTAATTAACTATTAAAAATAGTGTTGAGGGATTTTATGTATAATCGAATTTTATTGACTACTGACGGTTCAAAAAATTCTGAGTTTGCAATTGAACATGCTCTTCAGATTGCTTCAGATGAAGGTGCTGAAGTTATTGTATTGCATGTTGTAGATGGCAAACATCAAAATGTGAGTGAAGAGGACATCGGTGGAGAATTACCATTTGGTAAATATAGTCAAAAAGTATTAGATCAATTTGAAAAGGTCATTCAAGATTTTAAAAATAAAAATGAAGAACAAAACAAGGTGAACATTACCAAGTTGTCAATTGAAGGTAAACCCAGCAAGGTTATTCTTGAGGTATGTCAAAGGGAAAACATTGACATGATCGTTATGAGTAACAGTGGTAAAAATAAGGTTGACAGATTCCTTTTGGGTAGTGTGACCGAAAAAATTATTAGGGAATCACCTGTTCCTGTTCTTGTTATACCAGCAAACTACTCTCCAAATTAGATTTAACTCATTTTTTCTTTTTTTAGCAAATTTAAAGAAATAGTATTTTTTACTAATAGAACTATAACAGTGTTATAAAAAATTTAAAAAAAAATATATAACTAGGCTAGTGGGAACCTAGTTATTTTCCGATATATATGCAAAATAATGTTGAGAACACGCTAAAAAAACTCAACAATATTTGGTATAAGATATTGATATTTATATAATAATTGACTTTGTAGAAAGTAATAGCACAAAAAAATATGATCTTTTTGCAAATCTACAAAGAGATTATTTGCTTATTGAACTTTCTCATACGAATGAGATTCCAGGGTTGTTGAATCAAAAATTCAAAATATACCAAGCTATCCCCCATAGTTCATAGGGTTCATAACAAAATTGTTATAATTTATAAAAACATAATTAAAAAAAAATGTAAGAAGGAATCTTACATTTTGGGTTAGTGAACTTAGGAGTATGCTGCTACGTATTCTCCAACGATGTCAGCATATTCTTTTCTGATGTCATCCCAGGATTTACCATCGTCAACTATTGCATCTGCAAGTTTTGGAGTGTGGTATGCTTCTACACCGTAGAAACAGTGTGGGAATTCTTCTACGAAGTCACGACGTACTGCTCCACCACCACATCC
>ODAI011545181.1_pt1 | contig 14153 bp, 8 predicted proteins | sample 1539321 | NCBI WGS metagenome assembly ODAI01 (sample SAMN02144231, study PRJEB22623) | gut metagenome | biome: sheep rumen | host: Ovis aries | place: New Zealand
AGGACATGTTTTTTCACATTCCTCTCGTGGAAGACTGGCGTCAGTTCATTGATGCAGTACTCATACAGCTCCTCAGGGGTCGTGATCAGCCTGAGGCCATCACACCCATGCAGGTCTTTCAGCTTTCCATCCGGATCAATCAGGACCGTCTTGGCGTAATCGGATTCCTCCGGGGATATGGATCCCTTTTGCGCGTCGGCCGAAGCAATTCCTGCCGAGGCTGAACCTGCAGACAGCCTGCCCTTCCTGAGCACTTCCAGGACCATCAGACGCATCAGGCTGCTCTTTCCGGACCGCTTCTGACCTGCGATCAGGCAGCAGTAGACCTCATGCAGGTCGAGGCTGTAGACCTTCGCATCGTCCTTCCTGTAGCCGACCGGCAGATACCTGTCATCTCCCAGCGCCTCCTGGACACCCGGCAGGGCCAGGAACAGATCGATCGTCGGATTCTCCGGAATCTCAGGAATGCGCCTCGCCTCGTATCCATTTCCAAACGCATTCAGCTGCGCGCATCTTCGGCGAATGCTTTCCATCCGCTGAAAATCATCCGCGGCAGGAAGAGCCAGGGCTGTCTGATATTCCAGGACACCCTCCCCGACCCTGCACAATCCCCTTCCCCGAAGCTGTGTCTCCGGCATCAGGTTCACTCTCGTGAGCCGGAGCACATCCGCATAGGAAAACTTATCAGGAAGCGCCAGGGTCAGAACCGTTCCCATATTCTCCGCAAGCCGGTTCGGCAGCTCGCTCATGCCAAAGCCCCCGGCTGAGATCAGCAGGAAGATCCCGCAGCTCACACCCTCCTTGGAAAGCCTGATCAGGCGCTGCAGGTATTTCTCCTGGGTCTTCTCATTGAAGGCGGCAAAATTATCGATGACCAGCAGAACCGCCGGATCCTCCACGCCATTCGCCTTCACATACTGCGCATAGTTGCCGCCCCGGAACTTCTTCTTCCGCTCCTCGAGCATTTCATCCAGCATATTGAAGAATCTGGCTGTCCGCTCTTCCTCCCCGTCGAACATCACGCCGCCCACATGCGGCAGCTCTTCAAACGCCGCAAGGAACCTGCTGGAGTAATCGATGGCATAGACATTCAGTTCATTGGGCGGGTACGTTGTGACCAGGGAATAAACAATCGTCTGCAAAAGCGTGGATTTCCCGCTGACGATTGAACCGATCACCGCATGATGGCCGCCCTCCGCGAAGCCGACCCAAAGGGGATCCTGCGCCTGATTCTGGGGATCATCCATCTGCCCGATCACGCAGGACAGCTCAAACTGCCCATCCGAAAGCACCGACCGGCTGTATCCGCCCTGATCCGCCGCACGCTCCTGATACGGGGCAAACGCATCCAGATAGATCGGATTCCCCAGAACAGGCATCCAGAGCTGGTGCCCGCCGGCATACCCTTCCGCGGCGGCGATCCCGGCCAGGTACTCCCTGACCGCATCCAGCTGAGAACGCTCCTGCGCCTGCCCCGCGGCCTTTACAGCTCCTTTATACGTATACTCCGTCCGTCCTGTCAGGTCAAGCAAAGAGGTCGCCTCACCGTCAGAGGACTCTTCCGGCGCATAGGCCGCCCCGCTGTACCCGGACTGGAACATCTCATACAGCTCCTGATTTCCCACCTGCAGATAGCCTCTCCCGGCCTGCGTGATATAAGCCGCATCCGGATTCCCCAGCATATCGACACTGTCTTCCTTTGTCTGAACCCTCAGGCACAGCCGGAAATTAGAGTTGCTCCAGATGTTGTCGTCCACCGTCCCGGAGGGCTTCTGGGTCGAAAGGATCAGATGCACGCCAAGGCTTCTTCCGACCTGGGCGACCGAGATCAGCTCCCGCATGAAATCAGGTTCTTCCTTCTTCAGCTCCGCGAACTCATCGATCACGATCAGAAGGTGCGGGATCGGCACTCTGACAGCACCCTCCTTATACAGGCGGGGATAGCGGGTGATATTATTCACGTGGGCCTCATTAAAGAGCATCTGCCTCCTGCGGTTCTCAGACTTGATGGACACAAGCGCCCGGTTGATCTGAGGTCCGGAGAGGTTGGAAATGAACCCGGAAAGATGCGGAAGTCCTTCAAAGAGGTTCGCCATTCCGCCGCCCTTGTAGTCGATCACAAAGAAGCTGATGTCATCCGGGCTGTACTCCACCGCCAGCGAAAGCAGGTAGGTCTGCAAGGTCTCACTCTTTCCGGAGCCGGTGGTGCCCGCCACCAGTCCGTGGGGGCCATGGTACTTCTCATGCAGATCCAGGTAAACCGGCTCGCCGCCCCCCTTCACCCCTAGAAGCGCACGCACATTGTCATAGGTCCGGTTTTTCAGCCAGCGTTCCCTGACACGCAGCTGATCCACCGTACTCACCTTGTACATTTCCAGGAAGGTGACTGCGGAAGGAATCTCGCCGCCGCTGCTTGTCTCCTTGACCCGCACGCCCGCAATCCCGCGGGCAAACGCCTCCAGCTCATCCCTTCCCACCTTGTCAAATGTCATCACCGTCCGCCCGCCGGCGGAAATGATTCCCTCGAACAATTCATTCCGGTACAGGAAATATTCACATTCGTTCGGAAGATTTTCCCTGAAGTCAGACAGGATGATCGTCGTCAGGCCTGCCTTCTCCGCATTCTTATACACATAAGAGGAAAGCCGCTCCCCCTCGATCAGCCGCGGGTCAGACAAAAACAGCACAAAATACGGCAGCGGCACTTCCTTGTTCCGCCCGTCTTCCATTTTCCCTTTCCGGCTGTCCAGCCGTTCATGGAAGATCCGCGTCAGCTCATAACAGACATCGCTGATCTCGGAGGGCGTACCTGCCGTGTAGCGGATCTTACGGTTCTCGGCCCAGGTATGAGGAAGCCATTTCGCAAACTCCCATTCTTCCGCCTCCACGTCACTGTCATACAGGAAAACGAGCTTCACGTCCGTGTAGCAGTGTGTCGCGGCAAGGTGCAGCACGAGCGCACGCATCAGCGCGAATGCGCCGAATTTCTCCTCCCCTCCCACAAGGGCGCACAGAGGATGTGCTTTGAGGTCCAGAAGGACCGGCACATCATACAGGGTCTCATAATTTTTCCTGATCCATTCCGGCTTCATGCGCAGGGAATCATCCGTCATGGAGAAATGCGGCTCCGGTGTATGGATCTCCATCTGGAACGGAATGTTCCCGATCCCGGCCATAATCTTCAGGAAATCATACTGCCGCCAGTTCCGGTTCCACAGCTTCGTCCCCTCGCTGTTATAATCCAGGCAGACCGAGGCATCCGGATAAAGTGACAGAAGCCGCTCTTTGTTTGCCGAATAATGGCCGCGGATCTCATCCGCCTTTGCAATCAGGTACGCGCTGTACGCTTCAAACCGATGATTCTCCTGTGCCTTCTGATCCGCCACCGAACTCCTGGCACTGACCACGGCCCAGATGATCCCTACGACCGCGGAAGACAACGCCATCACCAGGCCGGAATACATGAACAGTCCTGTCATTCCAGTCTGCTGTCTGCTCGCAATGATCATCAGCATGCTGCCCATCAGCATGGGAATGACCATCAGCACGGAATTGCCCACCATCTGGCGAAAGGAAAGCTTTCTCTGTACAAAGGGATCCGGCGGCGCTTCGATATCGATCACGCCGGTATCCAGGTTCTCCAGCTTTCTGGGAGAGCGCCGGTACAGCTTCTCCGCCTCCTCCGGCACATCCGCGCCATCCTTCTGCGCCACGCTCTGCGCCGCGTCTTCCTCTCCGGAGCACTGCGCAAGCTCCGTCTTCACCCCTTCCTCATGCTCCAGTGCCAGAGCAGATCCAAGATAAACGAGACGGTTTCCCGGAAAGTCAATCTCGTCCCCCACCTGAATCTGCACACGCCCGCGCACAACAATCGCATTGTGGTAAAGCGTACCGTCTGACAGGTTCTCCAGGTAAGCCTGCTCCCTCTCATGATCGATCCGGAAGCAAAACGCCTGCTGCCCCGGAATCCGGATATCGCAGGTGTCGTCCGTCCCGACCACCACCCTTCCGGCCCCCGGAAATGCGTACTTTCTGTAAGGATGCAGGAACTCATCTTCCCGGACCAAAACCCCGATCACGCATCCATCCTGCGTCCGGATCTCCAGCTGCATGCCATCCTTCAGCGCATAAGACGAGGGGATGGCACTGCCGGATTCCTCCTGCCCCTCCTGCGCGGCAACAGAGCCTTTCCCCCCGGCCGGGAATGCCGGGGTTCTCCTGCCCGCCGTTGGCGGGCACACTCCTTCGGAGTCAGGCGATGTCCGGTCCTCTTTAGCCTGATGCGGAGACGGACCTATCATATAACCCCTCCCGGGGATCACACGCCACGTCCGGTTAATGACCTCCAGGTGAAGCTTCAGATTACGCTCCAGGCACAGCTTCTTCCCGACCAGCGTCACAAAATGATCCGCGTTATTATCAGCCGGCAGCAGGTACCGGTAATAGATCTGTTCGTTGTAAAAAGTCAAGACTGTGCTCATACGGAAGCTTCCTTATCTGCCATGCATTGTAACGAGTCACATCCCCGTCAGCGGGCCGGCCTGTGGATGTGACTTGTTACAATGCATTACAAATCACGTCCCCTGCCAGCCCCTTACTGTCCGAAGGAAATGGAAATCCTGCTTTCCCCCGCATGGATCACGTCTCCCTCCTCCAGCACGACTGCTCTGTCTGACACCCGGTGGTAAGCATCTCCCCGCTCGATCACCATCCGTCTGTGGGGATCCAGATTCCGGACTTCGATCCTGCCGTCCTTCTGTTCCATCACAAACTGCCGCGGGGCAAGCTTATCGTCTGACACCGTGATCGCGCAGGCAGAATCCCTGCCCACCTCGATGGGCGTGGAGATATCCGTAAAGAAACGCTCCCGCCTCATCTCCGTTTCCACCAGGATTCCGATAAAGCTGCTCTCAAACCGCCTCTGCGCAACCGCTGCGCTGAGGTAAGAGGTTTCATAGGGATACCGCTTGATCATGCCCGGTCCTGTCCTCATGATATACTCCGGATTGGCAACCCGGGCATCCAGCTCCGCCAGCCTCTGGTCCCTGGCGCTTACTTCATAAATGAACTCACGCCTTTTTCTGGCTCTGTGCAGCACGATCACAACCACCAGCATGATCACCAGGATCGCGGCCATCACCCAGGTACTGGGATCCTGCAGCACCTCATTCACATATTCACGCATACTGTTCATACACTTTTCATCCCATTGCCCGCCAAAGGCGGAGACGAACCGGGTTCATTCATACTGAACCGTCAGCTTCGTCATGCCCAGGGTCAGTCTCGCGCCGTTCGCAAGCTCCCGGGTTCCCTGCACCGGAACGTCATCCAGCTTCAGGGTATCGCCGGAATCGAGGTTTTCCACGAATACCTTCCCGTCACGGAAGAAAATCCGCGCCTGCCTTCCTGCCATGAAGTGGTCCAGGGGAAATGCGATGTCGCAGCGTGTCCGCAGGCGTCCGATGACCTGATCCTGCCCGATCCCGATGGAATACCGGATCTGGGGCTGAACCGGATCATACAGGATCACACCCTTTGTAAGGGGCTTCGTCAGATCCGGCGGAAGCTCCTGCCTTTGCTCTGAATCAGACAGCTCTTCAAACTCTCTCCGGTTTTTCCGTGTGCGGTCGCCATAGATCACATATCCGATCAGCATGAGCAGGATGATGCCCATCACGACCCAGATCACGCTCCGGATGCTGCGCACAAAGAAATAGTCCCTGTTCTCGACCAGCATCTCTTCCATCAGGTCACTCCTGACCCCATAGACTTCTGTTTCCGTCTCATTCGGATCCGCTGCATCTGCGCCGCCCAAAGCAGCCTCCTCCTTCTGCCGCTCTTCCTCGCTCTCCCTTACCACATTCTGGTTCTCAAGCGCCTTGATCCGCTCCTCCAGGTCAGACAGCGTTTGTGCTGCGCCGCCATTTTTCTCAAGTTCATCGACCCTGGAAGTCAGCTGCGCCATCTCCTCCTGCCTTGCCCTCTCGGCTTCCGTCTCCGACTGCGAATATGCCCTGGCGGCCTCCTTTTCCTCCTGTGCCAGCCGCGCCTTTTCCGACTGGACCTGCGCAATCTCATTTTCCCGGGACGGAGGCATCATCAGTGTATGATTGAGCGTATACGTCCCGTCCGGATCTGTCACAGACAGCGTGAACCCCCGGAATTCCCCCGTACGGTATTCCACCGGGATCGGAATCCGGAAATAGGCGATCCTGTGCCCATCCGCCACGATCCCGTCCGCCACGTCCGTGGGAACATCATATGACGGCAGGAAATAGTAAGGCGTATCCGTCCTTCTTGAGAGGGCAAACAGCTTATCCAGCTCACTCTCCGCCGGAAGGTAATCCGGCGCGACCGTATAGATCGGGAGGAAGAAATCCTCCCTGTTGATCAGGTCCGTCAGCTCCTCATAGGTCACCCCGAGCCTGCTGTCGTCCGTCCCGTCCGAAACCAGGACAATCCGCTTGTACGCATCCTCCCCGTCATTCATCAGCGCATGGATCTGTTCAAAGAGTACGTTGCGCAGATAGGTATCCTGATCCTGATAGATGATGTTCTCCAGCTTCAGCCTCAGCTCATCATAATTGTCGGTATAATCCAGAACCGTCTGTGTCTGTTCATTGAAGGTCTTGATGGCAAAGCGCTCCCCGATCTGATGGTTCCAGATCAGGCGTGTCAGGATCGCATTGATCCTGTCGGGTCCATCGGGAAATGCATGCGCCACGGAATTGGAATTGTCGATCAGGATCAGCGTCTTCGGCGCAGGTCCGCCTTCCTCGCCAAGCAGCCCTGCTTCGGATACCGGAATCTGCTCCATCCCGGAATACAGCCGGATGTTCTCCAGCTTTCCGCTGATCCCCCGCACATACCAGATCATCTCCTCCTGGGACATGGCGACCTCGCTCACATCCGCGGAAGGCCCCGCCGTCTTCTCATTGACCGCGCGTGATGCCTCCAGGTCTTTGAACGCGTCATCATCCCCCTCTGCCTGGGCTGTGTCCGACTCGATCAGACCGTCCGCGGAAATCAGCTCCTCCCCATGGAGCACGCCTGCAGGCAGAAAAGCCAAGGCAAGCACCAGCACGATCACCGCAGCCACTTCGATGAAGCATGACGCTTTTCCCCTGTCTGATCTGTAAATCTCCCGTATGTTGCTCATGCCATTATCCCCAAAACAAATCCGCCTGAAACGTTGTCACCGTCCCGAACCATCGCATTTTCTTACCAGATCCCCGGATGAAAGCCGAAAAACAATACCGTCAGATTCGGAAAAAGGAGGAAGAAGATCATCCACCACCGCTCAGCCCGGAATCTGCGGATCAGCTTCCGGTACAAAAAGAAACCGGCAATCGTCCTCACCAGAAAGGCTCCGGCGAACAGCAGCAACGTAATGCCGCAGTGATACGAGATGCTCTTCTCATCTATCAGTGGAATGGTAAAGACCCTCACAGTCGCCTCGGATGCCACGAGAAATACCAGCTTGCACAACGCAATCACGATGCCGGCTGCCCTGCATCCGCACAGATCGCCAAGATAGGCCGCGTTAACTCCCGGAAGAAATGCCCACCACTTTTTCGCGTTCAGCTTCGAGAAAATACCGCGCAGGCCAATCGCAAAACAAACCTGCAAAACAGTATAGATAAACAAAGCCTCGACCAGGACCTCATCTATCCCTTCTCCAAGCCACAGATGGTAAGCGGCATATTCACCTGTCAGAAAAAAGAACTGCTTCATCTTCCCCCCGGACAATGTTTCCCAAAGCCGATCTTTCAGCAGCTATGATATAGCCGCACTGCACGCCGCACAGATCGTGCCTCCGCCAACCACATTTCCCCCCCGATATACCACAACCGCCTGGCCAACCGTCAGGGCCCTCTGCGGTTCATGGAACAGGATCTCCACCTTTCCCCCCTCTAAAACCCTGGCCGTTGCGGCCGCTTCCTTCGCACGGTAACGCGGCTTCGCGGTCACCTCAACCTCATATCCGGCAGGCGGAGATGCCCCTTCCAGCGCGCCGCGATCCGGCAACCAGATCCAGTTAAAGTCTTCCGCGACCAGCCGCTTCGAGAAAAGGCGGTCCTCGGGCGTGAGCACAACCTGATTCTTTGCTGTATCGATCCTGCTGACATAAAGCGGTGCCGGAAGCGCCAGCCCAAGGCCCCTGCGCTGGCCGATCGTATAGCGGATCAGCCCTTTATGCTCGCCCAGCACACGTCCCTCTTCATCCACAAAGTCACCGTGAGGCGCCTTTCTCCCGGTCCTTCTTTCAATAAAATCCGCATACTTCCCGCTTTGCACAAAGCAGATGTCCTGCGAATCCGGCTTGCGGGAATTCACGAAGCCATACCCGTCCGCCATCGCGCGCACCGCTTCCTTGTCCGGGAATTCGCCCAGCGGAAAAACTGTATGCGCAAGCTGATCCTGCGTCATCGAATACAGGACATAGGTCTGGTCCTTTGCGGGATTCTTCGAGCGGAGAAGCTGCCACCGGCCGCTCTTTTCATCAAACCGGATCCTGGCGTAATGCCCCGTCACCACTACGTCGCACCCCAGGACTTTCGCACGGCGGTAAAGCAGGTCGAACTTCATATATCGATTGCAATCAATGCATGGAGTCGGGGTGCCCCCCGACTGATAGATCCTCACGAAACGGTCGATCACCTTTTCCCCGAAATCAGACGTAAAGTTAAAGACATAGTACGGCATATGGAGCCTGCGTGCGACCTGTCTCGCATCCTCCACATCATCCAGGCTGCAGCATGAATGCGGGTTCGATGCCGCTCCCGTTTCAAGGCTTCCACCTGCAGTTTCCGTCCCGGCTCCTGCGTCAAGGCCAGCTGCTGCATCAAAACCAGCTGCTGCGTCAAGACCGCCCTCCGGCTGGTTCAAAAGCTTCATTGTACAGCCGATGCACGTATATCCGTCCCGGATCATCAAAGCAGCCGCGACTGAACTGTCCACACCGCCGCTCATCGCAATCAGCGCTTTTTTTTCATTTCCACTCATACCGTTGGCCTGTCCTGCAGAGCAATCGTACTGCCTGCCAGCGTCTCATCCAGAAATCTCGTCATCTCAAACACAAGGCCATCGCAATGCGGCTTTCTCGGAATCCCGCGTTTGGCTGATGCCGCCAGAAGATCCCTGCACTGTATGCTTTCATGACGTTTCCTGAAATCACGGATCATGGCGGTAGAAACATCCTTCCCAAACCCTGCCATCCCCAGGATCATCGCGGCAGAAGAGAGTGTGCCGCACAGCCCGCCATGATGCATGCCGCTTCCAAACAGACTCCCCAGCCGGTACGACTCATCCTCACTCAGCCCCGTCACATCCCGAAAAGGCACCAGCAAGGACTGTGCACAGTTAAAATGGATATCCGTGCGCGCCCTCAGTTTCTCTACTTCCTGCATATGATCCATCTCTCCATCCCCCCTCCGGTTCACGCCGGTTCGTGTCATTCCTGCAGATTATTATACCATAAGAAACGAGCCTAATGGGCATTTATTTCAATTTGTCGGCTGTCCGCGGTCTCAGGCCGATACAAGCACTCCTTTGCCAGGGTGTGACTTGTAACGTCTGTGATACGATAAGCAGCAAGCCCGAGAGGGGCAGATGGACAAACTGTCCCAAAAATCATATAATTGCCTGGATTTCTCCTATTGAAAATGCATACAGGACACAGACCATCATGGATACAGATACAACAACAAGAAAACTCAACGAAGAGCTGCTGCATTTTATCGACGCAAGTCCGAATGCGTTCTTTGCGGTTCATAACATGGCGCAGATGCTCACAAAGGCCGGCTTCCGGGAGCTTTCCGAGAGCCTTTCCTGGGATCTTCATCCGGGGGATTCGTGCTTTGTCACGCGGAACGGATCCGCCCTGATCGCTTTCCGGATTCCGGAACGGACAGATTACGCCGGCTTCCAGATCATGGCCAGCCACTGTGATTCCCCCGCATTCCGGATCAAGCCCAACGCAGAGATCGTCGTAGGGAATACCTATGTGAAGCTGAATACTGAGAAGTATGGCGGGATGCTGTGCGCCCCCTGGCTTGACCGGCCGCTTTCTGTCGCGGGCCGGGTGATCATAGCGTGCGATAATGGAATCCAGTCCCGCCTGGTCAACGTGAACCGTGACCTTCTTGTCATTCCCAACCTGGCGATCCATATGAACCGCCAGGCCAACGACGGCTGCAGCTTCAACGCACAGGTTGACATGCTCCCCCTCTTTGGCGAAGCCGGAAAAGACACCCAGGACGGCAAAAACAGGCTGATGGATCTGATCGCCGGATGCGCAGGCACCACCGCAGACCGGATCCTCGACTGCGACCTGTTCCTCTATAACCGGATGAAGGGAACTTTCTTCGGGGAAAAGGAGGAATTCATTGCCAGCGGACGGCTGGACGACCTGCAATGCGCATTTGCCTCCCTGAAGGGACTGCTCCTTTCCAGACCCTCAGGCAGCATTGCCGTCCACTGCGTCCTGGACAATGAAGAGGTGGGAAGCGGCACCAAACAAGGCGCAGCGGGTACATTTCTGAAAGATACCCTCCGGCGCATCAACATGGCGCTTGGAGGGAGTGAGGAAGACCTGATGCGCAGGATACCCGCAAGCTTCATGGTATCCGCGGACAATGCACACGCGGTTCATCCCAACCACGACGGCAAGGCGGACCCCACCAACCGTCCGCTCCTCAACCACGGGATTGTCATCAAATACAGTGCCAACCAGAAATACACGACAGACGCGGTCTCCGGCGCGGTTTTCCGTGCGGTCTGCAAAAAGGCAGATGTCCCGTACCAGACGTTCACGAACCGCTCTGACATGGTCGGCGGATCCACGCTGGGCAACATCTCCCAGTCTCAGGTTTCCCTGAATACCGTTGATATCGGCCTTCCGCAGCTGGCAATGCATTCCCCCTATGAGACCGCCGGCACAAAGGATACGGCATACCTGGCCAAGGCAGCGCAGGTGCTGTTTTCCGGCAGCATGCATTTCCAGGCTGACGGAAGCTGTACACTGAACCTCTGACCTCCCGAGGACAGCTGCGCGCAAAGCCTCTATCCTACCGTTGGCAGCTGTACATGAAGTCACTAATCTCTTCATGGCAGCTGCGCATGAAGCCTCTGATCTCTCCATGGCAGCTGCACGCCGGATCATGAATCCCCCTGCAGCTGCCTTTCTTCCCAGAGTTTCCTGACAGCTTTCCTGTCAAGCTTTTGCATACGGTTCCGCGGAATTTCATTTACCCTGATGATATAGGAAGGTCTCTTATACCGCTCCAGACGGCTGGCGAGAAATTCACGCACTTCCTCTATCCGGCACATATCACTCGCCTGATCTGCGCCGCACATATCACCCATCTGATCTGCGCCGCACATATTGCCCGTATTATCTTTGCCGCGCACATCTTCCATCGCCACAAACAATGCGGGAACCTGCCCCATTACGGGATCCTCCACACCGATGCAGGCGGCATCAAATACCTTCGGATGCTCAGTCGCCGCATTCTCGATCTCCAGAGGAGAAACCTTCTCCCCGCCCACATTGATGATATCATCGGCACGGCCAAGCATGTACACAAATCCTTCTTCATCCGTGAAAGCCAGGTCATTTGTATACAGCCACCCATCCACCAGGGCAGCGCTGCTTGCGTCCGGCATTTTGTAATATCCGGCCATGGTCATATCCCCCTGAATCGCCAGCCGCCCCGCATGCTCCGCATCCCTTGCCGCGATTTCCTTCCCGGATGGCATATCCACGATTTTCACCCGCGCAGTGGATACCGGTTTCCCGATTGCCTTGATCTTATCCATCCGATGGCTGACATCCAGGAAAATGACGCCGCCCGTCTCAGAGGATCCCCAGGTATTATAGATCTGCGTATCCGGAAGCATCTGAGGCAGCCTTCGCTTCATGTCACTGGATAAAGATCCCGCTCCGATCTCCAGCAGCCGGAGCCGGCCGAATACCTCCGGGAAATCATTCATTTTCCTTGTGAGATGCTCGATCATTGCAGGGACGCATACACAGGCACTGCACTGATATTTCTCCATATTCTCCCGCAGATCATCAAGAAGAGAAAAACCACTCTGCAGAACGACGGTGGCACCAAGATAAAGTGCCATACGTACCTGCCTTAATCCAAGGGAATGACATAGCGGAAGCGGATCAAGAAGGACATCCGTTCCCCGGAACCCGGTACCTTCCACATTATTCCGGGTGATGGCTAAAATATTCCCGTAGGTAAGCATCGCACCTTTCGGTGTTCCGGTGGTTCCGGTCGTAAAGATCATCTCCGCAATATGACTCCTGTCAGGGGTAAGATAAGAAATACCTTCCGGAGTGTCATCGGGAATGCCATCTGAAGTGTCATCCGGAATACTACCCGGAATACTACCCGGAATATCATCTGAAATACCCTCTTGAATGCTTTCTGAAATGCCCTCTTCCGCACGAAGCGCCATTGATTCCTCATATAGCTTCTCCAGGCTGGCCGCACGTACCCCTTCCCTGTGGAAAGGCATATCGGTAAGGATCAGGTCCGGCCGGGCAAAGTCATACAGCTTCAATACCGTATCCTCCATCCAGACCTTGTCCAATGGAATCGTTATGGCCTGCAGGTACTGCACGGCCAGGAACGCAACAATATATTCCGGCCTGGAAAGGCCAGTAATCATGACTCTTCCGCCCACCGGAATCCGGTACTGATATTTTAAGATCGATGCCATATTTTTCACCCTTTTCGCAAGGTCCCGGTATGACACCACATCATTCTTCACAATCAAAGCGCTCTTGCCACCTGACTCCTCAGCATGATTCAAAACCGCCTCCACCAACGTACGATACATCTTTGTACTTCCTCACTTTATCAATTGCTTCGCCACATTCCAGCCGCTTTGCCGGCAGGTTTGAGCTGTTTTCGGATTGAGTGCTCCTTTAGTGAATTCTTCATGCAAACAATAGTGAAAACCTTTATTAGCTCCGCAAAGGGATGTCGGAAACATCTACAGGTTCAGTTACAGCCGCCATCATTCGCATGATGGTTTTCAATGAATCGACCACATTTGCATAAGATGCCTGCTGTGCTTTCAAATCCAGAAAAACCTTGCGATCATCAATATCAATCTTGTCGCTTTCCAGGAGCCGCTCATATGTCTTACATAATCCCGCCAGTTTCACTTGAAGCTTTTCATAGGCATCCTCAAAGGATAAAGCCTCAACTCCTTTAAACGTCAGAAACAGAACCGGATACTGATTCATCCATTCTGCGCAGAATGCCTCGTGCTTCATAATATTCAGGCCTTCGAAGATATCGTGGCTGTCGCCTTTCTGAATGCTGAAGAAATTCTCTATCATGCTCATCATGAGCGTCTTGCCGAAGCGACGCGGGCGGGTGAAAAGTGTAACCTTATTGTCCGTACTGTTGAGCAGATCATAGATCAGTTCCGTCTTATCAACATAATAGTTCTCATCTCTGCGTATTTCTTCAAAGGACTCCTTGCCCACAGGAATTTTCACGGTGTTTTCGCCTCCTCCTTCTCCTATTATATTCCAGAATCGTCCGATGACCAAGAAGAGAAGCGCTGAGAACAGGGCTGTTTCATGAACTATGATTAAGTTCGCGCGCCTTGTTTCGCCCACCCCGCCAAGGTCTTCACTCTCTCAGTTCTCCGTCCCACCCCAGCTCAACAAGCCGCACTCACTCATTTTCCGTAAAATTTGCGTACTTTAATCTCAGGGCATTTTACATTACTCCTGTAATCGCTCATCTTTATGTTGTTATAACAAGGCAGGCTTGATGTCATCCTTCGAAGATGTATTTCTTCATCCGAGCGGGTTCGTCGGACAGGATCTCTTTCAAGTTCCTCGGATCCGGCATTGTACACAGGCAGTCAATCAGACTGACCGGTCTCCAAGTGTTCTTAGGACACCTCCAAACGTATTCCCAGACAATCCAGACGCCGCGCCTGCTCTTCGCTCACTACAGACACAAATGGGCTGTTTTCGATGTATACAAGCGTATATTTCTGCTAAACCGGTAACAAACTTACTCCAGCTGAGCATTAACAATTTGCATATGCATTACCCCCAAGTATTAACAATTTGCATATTTGCAAATTGTGCTTTTCAACACCCGTTTTTGGTG
>ODAI014658996.1_pt1 | contig 14151 bp, 11 predicted proteins | sample 1539321 | NCBI WGS metagenome assembly ODAI01 (sample SAMN02144231, study PRJEB22623) | gut metagenome | biome: sheep rumen | host: Ovis aries | place: New Zealand
AGCGCCTTTCCTCTGAGGAACTATTGCTCGCCTGCAGGCAGCCCTCAAGAAAACTCTCCCACTTGAAGGATTCGTTCGAATAGCAGACGGGGGAAGCGTCGCAGGGGCATTGTTGAGCCGCCGGCCCTTAGCGATTGGCGAGCTCCGAAGGAGCGAAGGCAGAGCTTAGTGCCGCTGCGAGCGAACACATAGCGAAAGCGTGCCCCGAGATGCTTTCTCCGGCCGCTGCGAGCGAATCAATAAAAACAAAAATGAAGAAAGAAGGTAAAAACAATGTCAAACATCTACAAAGGAACATTAGGATTGATCGGAAACACTCCCCTGGTGGAAGTCACCAACATCGAAAAGGCCCTGGGCCTGGAAGCGACCCTGCTGGTCAAACTGGAATACTTCAACCCTGCCGGCAGCGTCAAAGACCGGATCGCGAAAGCCATGATCGAAGATGCGGAAGAAAAGGGCCTGTTAAAAGAAGGGTCCGTCATCATCGAACCCACCTCCGGCAACACCGGCATCGGCCTGGCCGCCATCGCTGCTGCCAAGGGCTATAAGATCATCCTCACCATGCCGGAGACCATGAGCGTGGAAAGAAGGAACATCCTGAAGGCTTACGGCGCGGAGATCGTCCTGACGGAAGGGGCCAAGGGAATGAAGGGAGCCATCGCGAAAGCTGAAGAACTGGCGGCCCAGACCCCGGGCAGCTTCATCCCCGGACAGTTCATCAACCCCGCAAACCCGGCCATCCATAAAGCCACCACCGGTCCGGAGATCTGGAAGGACACGGATGGGGCCGTAGACATTTTCATTGCCGGCGTCGGCACCGGCGGGACCCTCACCGGCGTGGGAGAATACCTGAAAGAACAGAAACCGGAAGTGAAGATCGTGGCCCTGGAACCGGAAGATTCCCCAGTGCTGTCAGAAGGCAGAGCCGGCGGCCATAAGATCCAGGGGATCGGGGCCGGATTCGTGCCGGATGTGCTGAATACCGGTGTTTACGACGAAGTCTTCAAGGCGGCCAATGACGACGCCTTCGCAGCGGCAAAGCTGCTGGCGAAGACCGAAGGCATTTCCGTGGGGATCTCCTCCGGAGCAGCTCTTCACGGCGCCATCGAACTGGCGAAAAAGCCGGAAAATAAAGGGAAGACCATCGTGGCCCTCCTGCCGGACAGCGGCGACCGGTACTATTCCACCGCATTATTTACGGAATAATCCCTTTAGACGCCCGGTTCGGAAAAGATTCTCTTGATGAACCTGTCGGTTTAGTAGTATAATGGAAAGGCTAAAGAGAGCAACATTGTTTTTGAGAAAGGAGACGATTATCATGAAAAAAGTTATTTCCCTTTTACTGATCACCGTGATGATCTTCGCGACTTGCTTCGCACTGGGCGGCTGCGGCGGCAGCGACGACAGCGCATCATCCGGCGGCGCGATCACCATCGCCGTACCGAACGATACCACCAATGAAGCACGGGCACTGCTGCTGCTGCAGGACATGGGTTACATCACCCTGGATCCAGATGCCGGCATCACCGCTACCGTAGCTGATATCACTGACAACCCCTACGGCATCGAATTCAGCGAAGTCGAAGCGGCTCAGGTCCCCAACGTTCTGCAGGACGTGGACTTTGGTATCATCAATGCGAACTATGCGCTGGAAGCGGGAATCGATCCCTCTGCTGATGCACTTCAGTTAGAAGGTTCCTCCTCCCCCTATGGCAACATCCTGGTCGTCAAAGAAGGGAATGAAGATACAGATTGGGCGAAGGCTCTGGCAGCTGCACTGACCAGCCAGCAGGTCGCTGACTTCATCGCTGACAAGTACAACGGTGCAGTCATCTCCATCGTGGAAAACCCGACAGACGGTTTTGACCCGGATCTGGACTATGATGCACTGGCAGGCACCACCATCACCGTGGCAGCTTCCCCGACACCGCATGCTGAGATCTTAGCCGTTGCCAAGGATATCCTGGCTGAGAAAGACATCACTCTGGACATCCAGGAATACACCGACTACGTGGTTCCGAACAATGTAGTAGATGACGGCACACTGAATGCGAACTATTTCCAGCACATTCCGTACCTGGAAGACTTCAATGCTGAAAACGGCACACACCTGGTATCTGTAGTTCCGATCCATGTAGAACCCATGGGCATCTACGGCGGCAAGCAGACCAGCCTGGACGTTATCGGCAAGTAAGAGTCTGAAGACTAAAGTCTTAAGTCTATAGTAGTCTATATGAAGAAAGACGATAGGCGAACTGAAGAGTAAAGGTAGAAGACTGGGGACTACGAAGAAAGGCAGAGGTGCCCGGAGGGCATCGAAAGTCTTAAGTCTCCAGTCTTATGTCTCTTAAAGGAAATGCTATGATCGAGATCAAGAATTTAACCAAAGAGTTTCAGACCGCTGAAGGCACAGTCACAGCGCTGAAAGATATATCGCTGACGGTTCCCGACGGGGACATCTACGGGATCATCGGGATGTCCGGCGCCGGGAAAAGTACGTTAGTAAGATGCATCAACATGCTGGAGAGACCCACCAAAGGAACGGTGGAGATCGACGGCGTGGATCTGGGCACCTTGTCCGAGAAGGAACTCCGGGAAGTCCGTCACGACATCACGATGATCTTTCAGGGCTTTAACCTGCTGATGCAGCGGACCTGTCTGAAGAATGTGACCTTCCCTCTGGAACTGGAGGGAGTGAAAAAGGCGGATGCGAAAAAACGGGCTATGGAGCTTTTGGAGATCGTTGGACTTCAGGACAAGGCCAATGTGTATCCGGCACAGCTGTCCGGCGGACAGCAGCAGCGTGTAGCCATCGCCCGGGCTTTGGCTACCAACCCCAAGGTCCTGCTGTGCGACGAAGCCACCAGCGCCCTGGACCCCACCACCACGAACTCGATCCTGGATCTGATCCGGGATATCAACGATAAGATGGGGATCACCGTGATCGTTATCACCCACCAGATGAACGTGGTGGAGAATATCTGCAAACACGTGGCGATCATCGAAAAAGGCGAGATCGTGGAGCGGGGAGAAGTGGGAGCCGTCTTCTCACACCCCAAATCCACTGCGGCCAAGCACCTGGTATTCCCGGAAGGGGATCCGGGAGCTATCATTGTCACCGAACCGGATGAATATCTGATCCGGGTGGTCTACAATGGGGCTATGGCGGCCGGGAAGCCGATGATCTCCCGGTTGGCGAAGGAAAAGGGGATCGAGGCCAATATCGCGTATGCTTCCACCCGGGGTATCGAAGGCAAGGCCTATGGGTCCATGCTTTTAGGGATCCGGGGCGGCCGGGAAAAGCTGCAGGAAGCCATCGATTACTTGACCCAGACGGAAGATATCATCGTAGAGGAGGTGAACCCGGATGTTCAGTAACCTCTTCACGCCGGAAGTCGTTTCCGAAGCCTGGCAGATCGTAAAGACCCAGTTCCCTCTGGCGTTCTGGGAGACCTTCTACGTAACCGTTGTAGCGACGGGCATCTCCATCATCATCGGGCTGCCTTTGGGCGTCCTGTTGGTGGCCGGAGAAAAGAACGGCGTATTCCCTCTGCCGAAGGCCTTCATGGCGGTACTCAACGTGGTGATCAATCTGCTGCGTTCTGTACCTTTCCTGATCTTGATGATCATGGTATTCCCGCTGACCCGTGTGATCGTGGGCACCAGCGTCGGCACGGTGGCCTCCATCGTTCCGTTGGTGATCGCGGCCTTCCCCTTCGTGGCCAGACTGGTGGAATCCAGCCTGCGGGAAGTGAGCCCCAACATCATCGAGATGGCCCAGAGCAGCGGCGCATCTCCTTTCCAGATCATTTCCAAAGTCATGATCCCGGAAAGCGTGCCCTCGCTGATCTCCAACTTCACCATCGCCATCACCACGATCTTAGGCTATACGGCCATGAGTGGTATCATCGGCGGCGGCGGGCTTGGTAAGATCGCCATCAACTACGGATACTACCGTTACAAATATCTGGTCATGCTGCTGGCAGTCATCCTGCTGATCGCCATGGTCCAGGGCTTCCAGAGCCTGGGGACCTACCTGGCTGTCAAGATGGACAAGCGGCTGAAAAACAAATGATCTGAATGAAAAATGCAGTTTAGGGCGGTGAATCACTCACCGCTCTTTTTTTCGCGAAAAAACGGGAAGAAGTTGTGAAATTTCTCTAAAAAAGTGTTCCGAGGCCATCAAGAAATCGATGGAGGCATCAAAGATCTTGATGGATATATGTGGAAACTTAAAGGCGGAGAAGCTGAAACCGAAGATTATACGGCACAGACAATCAAAAAAGGTCATATTAACGTTTTATTAAGAAGTAATCCAGAATAATTTTCTTCACGAGTTTGTCACTCCGAATCCTCTTCGGATGTATGAGAAAAATTCATCTTTTGGATGAAAAACTCCTTGTTTACTTTTTAACAAAGAAGGTTTATTATGAAGATGTTCCAAGGGGAACGGGAAATACTCCGAAGAAATTCGGGTGATGGTGATCAAATATCGAAGGAGGAACGGAAAATGATGAGAACATACGGAAGAATCGCTTACAACAAAATCTTTGCTGCTGAATTTGCTGGTGTTGCTGCTATCGCTGCTGCTACAATCGCACAGATTTTCTAAGAGGGCGACAAAAATCGACAGAAAAAAAGGAGAAGAGAAATGAATTCTCACCATAGTATGATGTAAGGCGGATGTATTAACGAGAGGTTGGTACATCCGTTTTCGTATTTTTTGAGCTTTCGGTTTGGAGGATCCTTTGAAGAGAATGATTGCGAAAAAGCGGTAGTTTTCGTATAATTGAGCTACGGATCGGGCGTTCCGGACCGATAGAGATTTTGTAGATAAACAGGAGGCTTTGATGGAAGCTCTGCCTTTATTGATACCGGATCTGACGATCCTGTTGACCTTGGCGGCGGTAACGACGCTGCTGTGCAAAAAACTGAATCTGCCCTCCGTTCTGGGATATATCCTGGCGGGATTCCTGGCGGGGCCGGTGGTGGCCTTCTTTCCCACCATCCACGGGATGACCAATATACAGACCCTGTCGGAGATCGGGGTCATTTTCCTGATGTTCGGATTGGGATTGGAATTTTCGGTCCATAAAATGGTGGAAGTCGGGGTGCCGGGCATTCTGTCTGCTACGATCCAGGCCCTGGGCGTAGGCGCTTTGGGATTATTCCTGGGGGAGGTGCTTCGCTGGGGAACCATGAACAGCATTTTCCTGGGGGTCATGCTGGCCATGTCCTCCACTATGATCACCATGAAGAGCATCGAAGATATGGGGCTGAAAGATGACCGGTTTGCGGGATTGGCCATGGGGACTTTGGTCATCGAAGACATCATCGCCATCTTCGCCATGGTCATCTTATCCACCATCGCGGTTTCCAAATCCATCAGCGGCGTCGCTTTGGGAGGACGGATCGGGCTGCTGGTGTTTTATCTGGCCCTGTGGCTGATCCTGGGGATCTATCTGATCCCGACGATGATGAAAAAACTGGTGAAGCTCATGAACGACGAGGTGTTGTTGATCTTTTCGCTGGGGTTGTGTTTTCTGATGGCGATGCTGGCCCGGGAGATCGGTCTGTCCACGGAGCTGGGAGCCTTCCTGGCGGGATCGCTTTTGGCCGGGACGGTCCACGCGGAACGGGTGGAGCACCTGGTGACGCCGGTGAAGAACCTCTTTGGGGCGATCTTTTTCATCTCTGTGGGATTCATGGTGCAGCCGGCCATGATCTGGAAATACCTGCCGGTGATCCTGCTGATCTCCGCCATCGCCATCGTGGGGAAGCTGGTATTCCTGACACTGGGGGCGTTGGCAGCAGGGCAGCCCTTAGGCGTTTCCCTCCAGTCGGCGGCTTCTCAGACTCAGGTGGGGGAATTCTCCTTCATCCTGGCGGGACTGGGACTGTCCCTGGGTGTTACCGGAGATTTTCTGTACCCGGTCATCGTGGCGGTATCGGTCCTGACCACTTTCACGACACCGCTGATGCTGAAGGCATCCAGGCCCCTGGAAGGGTTCCTGAAAAACCACCTGCCGGAGAAATGGCTGGATGCCATCGACCGCTATGCAGCGGCCCGGGAGCGGGAAACCGGGGAAGAGACCCGGGATTGGCCGTTGTTTCTGCGAAAGTATTTCAAGAATTTTGCTTTGTACGGGATCCTGTCGGCAGGTATGATCCTGGCGGGAGTCCGTTTGATATTCCCCCATCTTCGGGAGATCTGGGGGGAGGAACACCTCCTCCTGGTAAAACTGCTTACCTGCGGGATCATTTACGCCGCATTGATCCTTCTGCTGCCGGCTATGCTTCGGGTGCAGAAGCGGTTCTTCACGACCCTGTGGCTCAGAGGTCTGCAGAATCGGGTGATCCTGGTCCTGTTGATCCTGATCCGATATGCGGCTGCCGTGGTCTTGGCAGTGATGCCGGCCTTCCTGGTGTTCCGGGTGAATCCCCTGTTCCTGGCTCTGGCATCGGTCCCCATCATCTTTCTGGCTACCCGGTCCTCCCGGCTAGCGGCCCGGTATCTGCAGTTTGAGGCCCAGCTCCTGGCGAATCTGAATGAGCGGAAGCTGACGGAATGGATGAAACAGGAGCAGCTGGAAGGACGGACGTATCAATGGCTCACCGAACGGATGATGGCGGTGGTCCTGGTCTGTGAAGAGGACGCTCCCCTTCACGGGAAGAGCCTGCGGGAACTGGACTGGGGCGAGAAATTCCACGTCAAGGTCATCAAGATCCTTCGGGGGAAGACCTGCCACATCATTCCGGAGGGCGTAGTGACGATCCACCGGGGAGACCGACTGATGATCACCGGCAGCCAGCGGCAGCTGGAAAACTTCTGTGAGATCATGGAGCAGGAAGGGCTGAGGCTCGAAGAAGGCAGCAAAATGCAGACCCTGAAGGCCTTTATCGAACACCAGGAGGACGTGCCGGAAGAGCGGCAGATCCTGCTGTATGGGGTGACGATGGAGAAAGACATGCCCCAGGAAGGAAAGCCCATCCGGTCCAGTGGGATCAAAACGGACTGGAGCGCGTTTCTGGTGGGGATCGAGCGGGATATGCTCCCAATCATGGATCCGCACCCGGATATGATGTTAAAAAGCGGAGACCTGCTGTGGCTGTTGGGTGCCCAGGAGATGGCGGTGAAACTGTCGAAGCAGGGCTTGCTTGATTGATAGATAGTAAGGAGGAAATATGAAGTACGATTTTGACGAGATCATCGATCGCAGGAATACGAATGCGCTGAATACGGACGGTTTTCGGGGGTACATATTCCATGCCGGTCCGGAAAAGGTGTTCCCTTTTAAAGATGAAGAATTTGTCCGGATGTGGGTGGCGGACATGGAATTCGCCACGCCGCAGGTGATCTGCGATGCCATCAAAGAACGGGTGGACCGGCGGATCTTCGGCTATACCATGATGTACGGAGACGATTACTATAAGGCCTTCAGCCGGTGGTGCCGGGAGCGGTACGACTGGTCCTTCCCGAAGGAAGAGCTGTGTTTCTCTCCGGGGATCATCCCGGCTTTGTATCAGTTGGTGGAAGATCTGATCGGGGAGGGGGAGACCTTTGTGATCACCACGCCTTCCTACGGGTATTTCCTCCATGCTGCTGAATACAATGGTGTACCTCTGGTCTGCTCGGAACTGATCGATACGGATGGGTATTTTACTATCGACTTTGAGGATCTGGAACAGAAGTGTGCGGATCCGAAGGTGAAGATGCTGCTGTGGTGCAATCCCCACAACCCCACCGGACGGATCTGGACGGAGGAGGAACTTCGCCGGGTGGCTGAGATCGTGGAAAAGAATGATCTGTGGGTCATTTCCGACGAGATCCACTGCGACTTGATGAGATGCGGTCTGCGGCACACCCCTCTGGGGAAGGTGATGCCGGATTATCCGAAGCTGATCACCTGCATGTCTGCCAGCAAGACCTTCAATATGGCGGGGCTGATGTTCTCGGATATCATCATCCGGGACCGGACCGAGCGGAACCGTTTCATCCATCGGGACAAGATCGCGGGGATGCTGAACCCCCTGTCCATCGCGGCTCACCAAGCGGCTTACGAGAAGGGCGGCGAGTGGCTGGAAGAAATGAAAGCATATCTGGATGAGAATTTCCGGTATGTGGAAGGATTTCTGAAGGAGCGGCTGCCGGAGGCCGTGTTCCGGATCCCGGAAGCCACGTATCTGGCCTGGGTGGATCTGTCGAAATGTCTGCCGGATCTGGAGGACCTTCCCGGATTCTTTGCCAATGAAGCCGGCGTGCTGCTGGAGGGAGGCAACAGCCTCTTTGTCGGGAATGCAGAGGGCTTTGTCCGGCTGAACCTGGCTATGCCCCGGAGCATCATCGAGACGGGAATGGAGAGAATGGCGGATGCCATCGAGAAACACCGGTCCGGATCAGGCCGGTAGAAGGAGGAATAGGCACATGAGGGAGGACCGGATCTTTACCCTGCGGTTCTGGCTGTGCTTCGGCGCGATCTTTTGCTCCGCCATGGTCATGTACAGCCTCATCGCCACCATCACCCAATATGTTTCCGCCATGGGCAGTACGGCCCTGCTGGCGGGGATGGTCTCCGGGATCTACGTCTTTGGAGGGATGATTTCCCGGCTGTATTCCGGCGGCGCCCTGGAGCGGGTGGGGTGGAAGAAGATCGCCGTGATCTTCGTGACCCTTCACGCTGTGGCCTGTTTCTTCTACTTTTTTGTGGACAATGTGGCGCTCCTGCTCTTAGTGCGGTTCATTCATGGGGTGGGCTTCGGCGCCTCTTCCAATGCCCTGATGACTATGGGGATGTCCGTCCTGCCCCGGAAGCGTTTCGCGGAAGGGTGTGGGTATTTGATGTTGTCCACCACCATCGCGGTGGGGATCGGGCCCCTGTTCGGGGGCCTCATTTACGACCGGTTCGGCGGTACCGGATGCTTTGCGGCGGCCTCCATTTTATGTGTGATGATGTTGGTGCTGACGCTGCCGCTGGACGTCCGGGAACTGGATCCGGCGGTCCGCAGAAAGCTGGATCCGGAAGGGGAAGCAGCCCGGAAGAAACCGCTGCCGGAGACGGTGTCCCCCTTGAGACGGGCCGGTACCGGCAGCTGGATCGAGCGGTTCATCGAAGTCCGGGCGGTGCCGATCTCTCTGGTGACGGGGCTAACGGCCCTGGGGTATGTGGCCATCATGTCCTTCTACCGGATCTATTCCGTCCAGACTCATCTGGAAAAACCCTTTGCGCTGTTTTTTATCATCTATTCCTGCGTGCTGTTCGTGACCCGGCCCATGGCCGGCCGTCTTCAGGACCGTTTCGGGGATCGGATCGTCTGCATCCCCGGGATCATCGCCCAGACGGCGGGGATCTTCCTGGTGGCCTTCCTTCCCAGGCCTCTGACGGTGGTGCTTTGCGCCGTGGGCTGTGGACTGGGCTACGGGACCCTGAATTCTGCCTGCAATGCCATCGCCTGCCGGCACACTTCCATCGAGCGGCGCTCCTATGCCGTCTCCACCTTCTATATCTGCTGCGATGTGGGGATGGGCATCGGACCCATGCTGCTCGGCGGTGTCATCAGCCTCTCCGGCAGCTACACCGTCATGTACTATTTCGCCGCCCTCGTCACTGCAGCCTCCCTGCCATTGTGCCTTTGGGCCTTACGAAAGCGGCACTGAGTGGAGTAGAAAAAGCATCGAGGGCTGTTGTTTTCCAAGTGTTTGGCCTAAATCTGGTCATTAGGGTTGGAAACCTCGACTGTCATGATCCCCAGAGAATCCGTTATTCCAAGTGTTTCATTATACTGGCGTGAAAAAGACTTGGAATTACTGATCGATTTGATTCTCCAACAGCCGCAAATTCCAAGTGATTATCCTCAAAAATGAATAAAACACTTGAACTCATCCAGTGCACTCGATTCTGTTTTTCAAGCGTTTTGACTAGATTCATAGTCATACGCTTGAAAGGAGAAGGGTGCGATCTTTTGGATTCCAAGTGTTTGTTGGTGATACTGGAGCGAAAAGTTGGATATCGTCATTGCAGAGTTTTTCCCTCGGCATCGAAATATCCGTGGATCAGTTTCAGGATCGATTGCATATCGGTACTGCCGTCGGGCCCGTCGCAGGTAACGATCAGATTCTTGGGGGGAAAGATGCCGTTCTCGAAATAAAGCCTCATTTTTCTCTGATCTGCCCGGAGGTAATCTTCATTGAGCATCATACCCTTGTGCTCCCAGAACAGATATCCCTCTAACCCCAGGAGAATCGTGAAATCCGGGTAAACGGGGATGGGCCTGCCGTCCGGGCCTGTCAGCGTCAGCTTTTTCTCATAATAGAATTCCAGGTCAGTATAAAAATACAGCAGCTCTGCGATCAATGCTTCGCCTTTCGAACGAACTCGAAGGCCGAAGGAGGTCAGGTGTTTCAATTCCGCAGGGTCATTCGTTTTTTCGGAACTGTGAAAACGAGGCCGGCCGGGTTTTTCCTTTTGAAAACCGGCTCGGAGAAGACCTTTCTGCTCACAGAATTCCCAGGCATCCTGATAAGATCGAGGCAGATTATCGATGATTTTGGAAGGCTTATACTCTTCATATTCAGCCAATAAATGATCCAGTACCTGAAGATCGTTTTCCAGCACTTTTCCGGATTCAACGGCAAATCGATGATGGAGCTGCTTTAAGATCCAGTCGTAGCCGCTTTTATTGATATAAACCAACCCAGGCTGTCCTTCGATTTCTTTATAGAATTGAAAATAACCATTCGGCCGGCGCTTGCTGTACAGGGTACCGGCCTCCTCGTCATTTCTGAGTTTTGTTGTTTTGGACAGTGTTTTCTCCAGGCGGGACTTTTCCCATTGGGCCATTTGCTTTAATCTCACGAATTACATCTCCTTTCCAATAATACCATATATTAGAATTATAATATAGAATGATACATTTGAAAAGAGAGGTTTTTCGAAGAGATAAGTATGTTTTGTTTAGATATATCGTTCCAGGAAATAGTTCAGGAATTCTTCCCACTGCTGTGGGGTCTTAAAGCGGTGGACGATCCCGGAGATCTGTTCCGACAGATCCGCCGGCAGACGGTCCATGTCTGAGAGCCGCCGGACGAAGCCCATCCGCCGGGCAGCCTGGAAACGCTTTTTCTCAAAGGGTTCCATTTCCTCAAATTCCCGGATCTTTTGGATCATTTCGGATTTTTGGGTCCGGAGATTTCCCCGGACTTCTTCCAGCAGGTTGACGATGTGGTCGCTGACGACGGTGCCGCTGCAGCCTTCTACCTGTTCCAGCATCCGCCGGATCTCTGTCACCTTCTCCTCGTCGGTGCAGGGGAGGAAGCTGCCGTCCTCCACCCGGTCCCCCATGGGAGTGCCGGGTTTCGCCACGAAGGTCCTGAGCCGGACGAAATCGGGATCCACTTCACTTATCACGCCGGCAGTCTCCCGGCTGTTTTCCTCGCTGAGCTCCCGGCCGCCGACACCAGGCATAAAGTACATGGAAAGCTCCATGCCGGCTTCCTTCACTTTCAGCCCGCCCCGGACCTGCTGGTCCCGGGTGGTGCCCTTTTTGATCATTTTCAGGATCACATCGGAGCCGGTCTCATAGCCGGAGTGGACCCGGTCCAATCCCGCTTCCTTCAGCATCTTCATGTTCTCCGGCGTGATCCGGGACAAGGTGTCCGCCCGGGCGTAGGTGGTGACTCTCCGGACTTCCGGGAAGGTCTCCCGGAAATAGCTCAGGATCTCCGCCAGCTGGTCCGGTTTCATGATGATGGAATTGGCGTCCTGGAGAAAGGCGCTGGAAGAGGTGATCCCGGCGGCTTTCATGGCGTCGATGTCCCCCTTGACTTCGTCGACGCTTCGCAGGCTGAATTTCTCTCCTTTGTACACACCGCAGAACTCGCACTTGTTCCAGGGGCAGTTGCGGGTCACCCTGAGAAGGATGCTGTTTGCTTCGCTGGGAGGCCGGATCGGCCCCATTTCAAATCCGTACATTCGTTATTACTCCTTGCTTCGGATGGCTCGAAGGACCGCGATCAATACGCCGTAGCCGACGCCGGCGATGGGCCACACGATCCAGGTCTGGTGCCAGTTCATGGTTATGAAACTCCAGGCCAGGTAGATCACCAGCGCCGATGCCCAGTAAATGGCGTCGATGTGCTGGTTTTTCTTGTTTTCCAGTTTGCGTTCCCGGGAATAGTCACCGGTTTCCAACAGCCTCTGGAATCCGCCCCAGACCGTGCAGGCCCGGACGATCAAAAACACTCCGATCGATACGACCACCAGCAGGATCCCTGTGGCGATGGCGTAACGAAAATCGGTAATGGACGAATCTACATCCCCGAAGATCATCATGGAACCAAACAGGGGAAGCACTGCCAATACGCAAAGAACGATGCCGATGGCCAGCTGGCGGGTATAGGTGCCCCGAAATTTTTCCCGACGGTCCCGGACCACCCCGTCCACGCCGTAGAGGGTCTCGATGTAGTCTTTGTCCAGATACTCATAGCGCTTGTTCCGCAGACCGGTGGTGACAAAGAGGGCGACGGCTGCTCCCACCAGAAGGATCAGAACGCCCAGTCCCAACCCGGCAGCCCGGTCTTCGCTAAGTCCGATCACGCCGGCTTCCGAGGCAGCGGACAGCAGGATCAAAAGCACCGGGGATAAGATGCACAGCATCACACCGATGGCGACACGACCGGCGGTGACCAGCCGGTTATCCATAAAGGCCGAGGCTTCTTCCATGGTGACGGTCCGTGCCGGAGGCAGCGTATCGGTTCCAGGGGCATCCGTCGGCAGTTCCTTCGGCACCTTCAGTTCCTCAAAGGTCAATTCATCTTTTAAAAGGAAGTCCGTGCTGACTCCGAAGATCTCTGAGAGTCTCAGGATCCGGCTCATGTCCGGGACGGACTGGGCGCCTTCCCATTTGGAAATGGACTGACGGCTCACATCCATCTTTTCTGCCAGGTCCTCTTGAGACCAACCGTTTCTTTTTCTTAATTCGATGATTTTATCCGCTAATATCATTTCTGTCTCCCTTCGGTCCGGCGATCTCCGGGCCCCGCCAATTTGCGCGCTCTTCCTGCGGAACCTCCCGGCCGGAGCTCTTTTGATGGACTCATCTTACCCGAAAAGGGGATGGCAGACCATAAAGCCGCCTTGGAAATCCCGCAACCGCCGGTTGCAACTGCCCTATTATAGCATGTTTTTGAGTCAAAAGGGAGTCGATGAGGACGGTTCTTTTTGACTCTTGACAGGATCATGACGCCATGATATAACTATGATATCAAAATGATATCTGTGCGGAATGCTTCCGCTCATGCAAATGGAACATTTTACAGGAGGTCAATGAAAATGAACGAACACAAACCCATCGAACAAAAAATCCTGAATCCGCCGAATGGGATCGCTATGCTGATCCTGTTCATCCTTCTCAGCATCTTTTCCGTGCTGGGATTTATCGCCGGCTTGGTTTTCGGCAGCTTTATCCTGGTGGCAGTTTGCGTGCTGCTGTGGATCGTGCTGCCCTTCTGCTTCGGGGGACTGCGGAGCGTCCGCCCCAATGAAGCTCTGGTGCTGACCCTTTTCGGCAAGTACTATGGCACCATCAACAAGCCCGGCTACTTCTTTGTCAATCCATTCTCCCGCTACAACAATCCGGCATATGATGCACAGATGGCCAGCGGAACGCAGGAGTCTTCGGAAGACCTGAAGACGGCGCTCTTTGGCGGAAAGTCCGGCCCGCGGACCACCCGGAACCGGGCCAAGAAGACCATTTCCCTGAAGCGGTCGACGCTGGACAACGGCACTCAAAAGGTCAACGACGCCCTGGGAAACCCTGTGATCATCGGAGCCATCGTGCTGTGGCACGTGGAGGACCCGACGAAGGCGGTATTCAACGTCGAGAACTATACCGAATTCCTGTCGATCCAGACTGACACCACCATCCGGAACACCGCAAGGCTCTACCCCTACGATGTATTCGATGACGGGATGGAGGAAGATGGAGACGGCAAGGCCGAGCAGACGTTGAGAGGCAGCGCTCAGGAGATCGCTGTGAAGATGAGGGACGAACTGGCGGAGAAGGTCGCTTTTGCAGGCCTCGTCATCGAAGAAGTCCGCATCACCCACCTGTCCTATTCGGAGGAGATCGCAGCGGCGATGCTGCAGAGACAGC
>ODAI013145823.1_pt1 | contig 14150 bp, 10 predicted proteins | sample 1539321 | NCBI WGS metagenome assembly ODAI01 (sample SAMN02144231, study PRJEB22623) | gut metagenome | biome: sheep rumen | host: Ovis aries | place: New Zealand
CCGCGGAAGTGTCGGAATTGGCAGACGAGCAAGACTAAGGATCTTGTGCTGGTTACAGCGTGTGGGTTCAAGTCCCATCTTCCGCATCATGAGGAACGGTAGCTCAGCTGGGATGAGCGTTCGCCTCACACGCGAGAGGTCACGGGTTCGATCCCCGTCCGTTCCACTGGATGAAAAAGTCAGACAATAGAAATCAAAAAAACTGTTGCCTCGAAACTCTTTATCCGCTATAATAGCATTTGTCGGTAAGACCGGCATGCAATATGGAACCTTAGCTCAGCTGGGATGAGCGTCCGCTTGACGTGCGGGAGGTCATGGGTTCGATCCCCGTAGGTTCCATAACTGAGAGCAGTCCACACGGACTGCTCTTTTTTTGCCTGTTTCTTTTATACTTAATGCTGTTTTATCTTCTCTTCCTCTCCGTCTTCTTCTCCTCTTTCTGTCACTCTTTTTCCTCTGCCTGCGGTCCTCTTTTCCTCCCTTTTTTCCCAAAAGGAAAAGCCGGTCGTCATGACCGGCTTTCAAGAATCCTCTGGAACCTGTCCAGATCTGGTTCATATGTGATTTTGAAGTTGTTCTGCTCCCCGGGGATCAGATGCATCTTTACCCCCTTCATGTAGGCCAGCTCGCTGGCGCCCCTGATCTTTTTCAGCAGCTGCCTGTCGGTCTCCCGGTTGATCTGGGTAAACTTCCACAGGTTGAAGGCCTCGGGACTCTGACCGCAGTAGAGAATGCTTCTGTCCGCCAGTCCCGTCAGGTTCTCCCCGTCGGTGCTCTGATAGATGGTGTCGTTCATGGGAATGACCGGCATGCAGCCCTCGTAGCTGTCGATCTCCTTCAGGCAGGCCGAGATCAGCTTTCCTGTGACCAGGGGACGGACCGCCTCATGGATGATGACCCTGTCCGAAGGATCTTTGGATGTGGCCATGCAGGCCTCCAGACCGCTCAGGAAGGATTCCTGCCTGGATTCTCCCGGATCCGCGTATCCGATGAACTTGCTGATGCCGTACTGACTAAGCCAGCTGTCTATATCCCCTCTCCACTGGGAAGCCGCCACGATAATGATCCCTTCCACGTCAGGGTTGGCCTGGAAGATCTCCAGGGTATAGACCAGGACAGGTTTTCCCAGGACTTCCAGATACTGCTTGGGACATTCGGGCCGGTTCATTCTGGTGCCGATGCCTCCCGATAAGATGACTGCGTAATTCATATGATAAAAGCTTCCTTTCATTCCCGACCTGCTTTATGGAACAAATATCCCTGCTGTGTTATAATGGGGGCCGTAATCTCCGAGCCCTATGTTCATTACTCATTATACAGGATAATTCATGTTCAAAATCATCAGAAAAGCAGATATCGTATTATTTATTGTACTGCTGGCCTTCGGATTTGCAATGCTTATTTTTACCATCCGGGCAGCGTCCTCTCCGGGAGATCAGGTGGTCATCAACGTCGGCGGGGAGGAATACGGCAGATATCCCCTGAACAAAGACCAGGTCATAGAAATCAGAAACGGAGACTGCCTCAATGTGGTGACCGTTAAAGACGGCGGCGTATCCATGTCCTACTCCACCTGCAAGAACCAGATCTGCGTCCATGAAGGCGTGGTGACCACGCCCGGGCAGCTGATCGTCTGTCTCCCCAACTACGTGATCGTGGAAATAGAAGGAGGTGAGGGATCCGATGAAGCTCTCGACGCAGTCTCCCAGTAAAGGGACCGGATGGTCCCCCAGAAGGATCGCCTTCAGCGCCATGCTGGCGGCCCTGGCTCTGATCTTTTCCTATATTGAAGCCATCTTCCCCTTTTATACCGGCATTCCCGGCGTCAAGCTGGGCCTTGCCAACCTGGTGGTGGTGGTGGCCCTCTATAAGATGAGCCCTTCCTTCGCCATCACCATCAACGTGGTCAGGGTCCTGATGGCAGGCCTGCTCTTTACGGGACTCTTCGGAATGCTCTATTCCCTGGCAGGGAGCCTGTGCTCCTTCCTGATCATGTACATCTGCTGGAGATCGGGCCTCTTTTCGGTCCTGGGCGTCAGTCTGGCAGGGGGTGTCTTCCACAACCTGGGCCAGCTGGCCGTAGCGGCCTTTGCCGTATCCAACGCACGGATCTTCCTCTATTTCCCGGTCCTGATCTTCTCGGGCATGGCAGCAGGCCTGATCGTAGGCATAGGATCCTATGTCCTGATCAGCCGGCTTCCCGACCAGATCTTCCAAAGATACTGAAGGAATTTTCCAAAACATTTCTTTTCAAACAAGAACCTGCGGCCAGGCCGCAGGTTCTTGTTTTTTATCGTCTTCTTTCTTTTTCCTTCCGACCTTTGGGGCCTGATCAGGCTCCAAGGATCACCGTGCCGATCAGAGTCTTGTCGGAGTCGCCCAGGATCTCCAGGACCCTGACGATGTCGGCATATCTGGACACATGAACCTCTTCCAGCAGGACGCAGGCGTCGTAATCCGCGATCTTGCGGATGGAATCGGGCCTTGCGTTGACAGAGGATGCCAGATCGAAGATCAGCATGGGGCTCTCGCACTTTCTCATTTCCTTGACAGCCCCGGCCGCCCTCTTGTTCTCCAGGGTGGAGATAAAGAGGATCCTTCCGGCCCCTTCGGGATCTCTGTTCTTCATGTAGTTCTCGATCTGGGCGCAGATCAGCTTGTACTGGTCCCTGGTGACATTGGGGCATCCCAGGCACTTGAGACCGAACTTCCTGCTCAGCTCACCGGCAGACAGCAGGGTTCCCGCCATCATGATCCGGACCGCCCAGAAGAGGGACATCAGGACCGCGCCGCCCAGGAATCCGAATACAGCCATGGTCACGGCCTGCTTGATCAGAGTCGTGGTGGAGTAGGGCGCCGAATAGGAGGGCTTGTCCAGGGCCGCGATGGTGGTCTGAAGGTTGGTCAGGGACTTTGTCAGGTTGGTCTGGGCGGAGGTGGTGGAGGTCTGGGAATCCTTGAGGGCCAGGTCTACGCCCTGTTTTGTGGATTTGCTCAGGACAGTCACGTTATGGGTGCCGTACTGCTTCTCCAGGTTCTTTTCCACGCCGTCCAGATGTTCCAGGATATAGTCGCGGATCTTCTCCGCCATGGCGGTATCCTTGCCGTAAATGATCAGATTCATGACCTGGGACTGGGTGTTGGGGGAATAGGAAACCTTGATCAGTTCCCGAAGGTAAGCCTCATCGATGCCCAGCTCCTGGGCCAGGGTATCCATGGGGATGGTCTCCGTCATGTAGGAGGAATAGGCCAGCATCAGCGTGTAGGCCTGCTGGGCCTTGTAGGCGCCCAGATTCCCTCCCTTGGTATCCGCCTTGTTCTGCTCCTCGTCATAGGTGATGGTCAGGATGGCCTCGGACATGGAAACGTTGTAGGGATCCAGATTCATCAGCACGGACTTTTCCGCGTAGATATTGGAGTTGTCCACCTGGGCCTGGTTGATCCGCAGCTGCTTCTGCAGGGTCTCCAGCTGGGTATTGTAGGTGACCATGGCCTCTTCATACTTTGCGTAGGCCTGGTCCATGGAGGACTGCCTTCTCTTGTTCTTGATGACGCTGTAACCGGCTGCAAGAACTGCCAGGACCAGGGCAGCGATCAGGATCATCATCCACTTTCTGGCGATCTCACGGCACAGATCCAGGAGACTGACTTCTCTGATGTAATTTTTTTCATCATAGGCATATCGGTCTGCTGTTCTCATCTCTTATTTTCCTTTCTTTTTATAGACGCCTTTGGAGCTGAAGGTATACCAGGTATCACCGATCTTGGCCGCGCCCGTGGCAGCTCTGCCTTTGCGCTCGCCTTTCTTATAGAAGTAATACTTCTTTCCGCTGATCTCCTGCCAGCCGGTCTGCATCTTTCCCTGAGAATTGAAATAGTATCTGTAGCCGTCGATGGTCTTCAGGCCTGTCTGGACCCTGCCGTACTTGTTGGTATAGTAGGTATCCTTGCCCACTTCCGTAAAGCCGATGGAACGAAGGCCTGTGACAGGATCGAAATAGTAGGTGTAGCTGTCCACCTTTTTAAGTCCGGTGTACATGCGGCCGTTTGCGTCGAAGTAGGCCTTGCCGCTTCCGATCTTCTGCCAGCCCTTGGCCCTTGCGCCGGTGGAAGGAAGGAAATAATAGATATCGCTGCCGATCTTCTGGTAACCGGTCTCCATGGAGCCGGTCTTGGGATCAAAGTAGTAATAGACGCCCTTGACCGAGCGCATGCCTCTGCGCGCCACGCCGTCGGAGGCCCGCATGTAGTACTTCTTTCCGCCTATGGTCTTCCAGCCGGTGACCATCTTTCTGGTGGAGGGATCGAAGTAATACAGCTCTCCTTCTATTTCCTGGAAGCCCGTCAGGTATTTTCCGCTGTCTGTCATGCAGTAGGTGGCCTTGTCCTTTTTGACCAGCTTCCCCTTTTCTTCGGCCGCGGGCGTTCCTTCTCCGGGCGCCGCCTCGGGGCTTATGGTGACGGAGGGCTCTGCGGTAAGGCCGTTGTCATAGACCACGACAGCTTCCAGAGTATATGTCTTACTTCCGCCTTCATTTCTGACCTTAAAGCTTCCGGATCCGGCGGACCAGTCCTTTGACAGGGTCAGTCCCTCCGGAAGGGAAGGAACAAGTTTCCAGACATAAGGTCCGATCTTCTCTCCTTCCAGGTCCACGGCCCGGATGGTCCATTCCTGATCCTCATACTTTCCGTCCAGGGCAAGGCTCAGATCGTTCCTCAAATTGGTGTTGTCCATGTAGGTGTAGGTGGAGCGCTTCTCCTCCAGGCTCAGGCCCTCTTTCATATATTCATAGGTGTAATGGGTCCCCTGGGCCACAGGCAGCTCGGAAGTAAAGCCTTCAAATTCCCTCTCGTGCTTCACTTCGCCGTCCACGTCGCCGCTGAAGGCATCGGTAGTCAGGTTGTAGTAAAGATGCTGCTCCGCGTATTTTTTCTGGTCGTCCCAGGTGGGATCGGTCTCATACCAGTCCCCTCCGAGAGAAACGGTGGTCCAGGCATGCTTTCCGGTCTTTACCACGCCCGGGATCACCGTGCAGTTGATCCCTGCCTTGCGGAGCAGATATTTATAGGCCAGGGAATAGCCGTCGCAGACCGCGGCCCGGGATAAAAGAGCGCCGGCCGCGTTGTGGCTCCTGGAGTACTTGTCCGCCGTATTGTCGTAGACCACCTGATCGATCAGCCTGTCGTGCAGCTCCAGAGCGATGACCGCCTCGGGAGCCTCGCTGTCCACAGCGCTCAAATAGGCATCCGCGGCAGCTTCCACGGCGTCCGTATCCTGCTTCCAGTCCTCTTTGGAAGAGTAGGCCTGGTAGAGTCTTACGCCGGTCACGAAATTGTTGTCATACTCTCCGTCTTCGTTTCTGGTCCTGGAGAAGAGATAGCGGAGACCCATCCACCAGCATTCGGGATGGTCGAAAAGAAAGCCCTGGTAGGTATCGGTCACTTCCTCACTGGTCATGGTATAGCCCTTGCCGGACTTGTCAGCGAAATGAAAGACCGTAAGATCCATGGGATCCTGGGCGGCATTCAGAAAGGCCGCGTAAACGCCCTGCTGACGGTCGGACATATGGTTATAGTAATAGCAGTAAGTCTTGTCCATCCCGTCGACATACGAATAGTCGGCGTAGACATAGGAATCCGCCCGGTAAGAAGAAGCCTCTCCGTCGATGACTTCCCCGTCCGCCGACTTCAGCTTCAGTTTTCCGGATTTGGTCTGGCTCTCATCCAGGGCAAAGCCTTCGGCCTGGGCGGCTTCCACGGACTGCTCTCCCGTCTCGGCAGCCGCAGCGGGAAATGCGGGCAGCCAGAGGGAGGCCGTCAGGATCAGAGACAGAATCAGGCACAGATTTTTGTTTTTCATAAGAATCCTCCTTATCTGTGTTTCAGTTTACCGATAATACTCTTCAGCATTCTTCCTATAATAAAATCCATCAGGAAACGGTCTCTGAGCAGCCATGTCACGGCAAAGTAGATCAGAACGCCCAGGGGCACTTCGATCAGGACCGCAGCCTTATCCGATGCGATCAAAGGATCCAGGGCAAGGATGCAGCCCAGCATGACAAGGCCGGCGGCCAGCTTTTTCCAGCCGTCCTGCCAGAGCTGGCGGACCGTAAGGTATCCGTCGCAGTGCCGCAGATAGAGCACCGTGATCAGAAGCTCTGCCGCGAGAGAAGCCACGATGGCACCGTTTCCCATCAGTCGGGGTATCAGGATCAGGTTCATCACCAGGTTGGCGCAGGCGCCGGCGATGATGAATTTGGCGGAAAGCTTCCGCTTTCCGGAGGGGGTGTAGTACTGGGATCCCAGGCAGTTGCTGACACCGATGACCACAACGATGGGGCTCATGAGCCTGAGCATGGTGGCAACCTCGTCATAGCCCGGGCCGTAGAACCAGGGTACGAAGCGGGGGGACACGGCGATCAGTCCGAAGCACATGCCCAGCCCCAGATACAGGATATAGTTAACGGAAAGGCGGATCCTTTCCTTTATCTCTTCATACTGCTTATTCTCGAACAGATAGGCGATCCTGGCTCCCAGAACGTTGTTGAGGGAGGTAAAGGTCAGGGCCTTCATCATGTTGACCATCTCCGTGGTCTGCTCGTAAAAGCCGTTCTGGGCTTCATTGCCGGTCAGAAGTCCGATCAGGATCTTGTCCAGCACCGTATAGACGCTGGTGGCAATGGAGGGCACGAAGTAGATCAGAGTCTCCTTAAAATGGGGCAGGATCTTCAGGGTCCTGAAATCCACCCGGCCGGTGAAGCGCCTGATATAGAGCCACATGGACAGATTGCCCAGCATGGTGGATCCGATCAGAATGGCCGCGTAAATGGGAAGATCCTCCCTGGTCCTTACAAAGATGAAAAGAAGGATCACGCCCGCGATCTTGAAAAAGGCGTTCTTGGACACCGTGTACTTGAACTGTTCCAGGCCGTTGAAGAACCAGGAGATGTCGAACATGGTGGAAAAAATGCCCATGGTCAGGACGATGTAGTAGATCCTGTATTTCTCATTGAAGAGAATAAAAAGGATCCAGGCCCCCAGACAGATGGTGGAGGTGATCACCGTCATCAGCTCGATCTCCCAGAAGAGCCTGGACCGTTTTTCCAGGTCGTCTCTGGCTCTGGCGATCTCTCTGGTGCCGTAGGACATGGTGCCCAGGGCCGCAAACATGGAGAAATAAGTCTGATAGGACTGGGTGTAACTGTAGATGCCCAGGCCTTCCGGTCTCAGGACACGGGAAAAATACGGCTTGGTGATCAGGGGCAGAATAAAGATCATGACCTGATAGGCCGTACTCAGAATAAAGTTCAGCTTGATGCTGGGACTGTTCTTTTTAATCATAATGTTCTATGAGGTCTTCCCCCAGGGGAGGACGTCTCCTTTTTGATGATAGAAAGGGCAGCGGTCTCTCCTTATCCCGGAGGATCCTGACGGCTGTCCAGATATAAAGGACTGCACAGTTGGAGACCAGTGAAGTCATGTTGTTGTTGAATACGGAATAGGATGCGGTACAGAAGAGCCAGATGCACATGACCCTGTCTCCGGCCCGCACAGCGGCCCGGAACATGATGCTGAACACGATCATGAGCAGTACGGTATAGATGATGCCGTACTTGAGCAGATTCTTCATATAGGCGCTGTCGATATAGAAATACCGGCTCATATCCGCCGCGTTGGAATTTTCTTCCAGGACCTGGCCCAGGAGATGAACGCCCAGCCTGGTCACGCCCTTGTTCATCTGCTGGACTCTGGTGTGGGTCCAGTCGTCGATCTTTACCCACATGGAGTTCTTGGGATTGTAGAGCACGGCCACAGCGTAGGTAAAGATGCACAGGAGGGGATAGCCGATGCTGGCCAGGAACCGGATCAGCATATTGTCCGCGAAAAGATTGAGATTGAACTTGACGCAGATCACGTAGAGAAGGAACATGACGCAGATCAGGTAAAAAATCAGATTTGTGTCAGTCATCCTGAAATACCAGTAGTTGGCGGCGAAAAGGAAAGCCAGGAAGAGCCACAGGACCCCGTGGACCTTTCCCCGGGTGCCGGAGCCCACGGATTCGGGATCCGTATAGGCATAAAGACCGCAGGCCGCTATGTTGAAGAACTTGATGGGGCCCAGGGACACATATTTGAAGCCCAGGAAATAGCGGATCCTCTCCGTCTCCAGCATGGGCTCCACATAGATCAGGCCCGCGGCGTCGCCCACTATGACCACCAGCATCATGAAGAGGCAGAACCAGAACATGGCTTTGGCCGTCTTCCGGAAGGAGACATTGCGGACGGACAGGACCGTCAGCATGAGCTGCAGGAGGTTGATCCCGTCGCTGCTCATCTTTGAAATGCCCATGATAAAAGCGCCGCCCAGGCATATGGCGCCGGCCAGCTTCACGGAATAGGATTTCTCTGTCAGCAGGATGGCTCCCATAAAAAGAAGCATGCAGAAATACCGGATCAGCTTCAGGGGAAGCTCTCCGGTCAGATCATAGTATCCCGAATCGTCGAAGTAAATCTGGACCGTCCACAGAAACAGGCCCGTGAAGACCAGAATCTCCGCCAGATTGACATGAAATTTTTCAAAATTGAATCGAAAAGTGCGATTTAACATATATGAATGCCTTTTCTGCATATTGAATACATTATTTTAACATATGCAAGGGCAGATTGCACCTCCTGGGATGTTAACAGACACTGCTTATGTCCCTGTCCCGGCTGTACGGATCTGTCTGAATTCTTTCGGGCATCCGCCGCATCCTGCTGATTATAACATCATAAATTCTTCTTTGCATCAGAATATCGCGAAAGAGGCCCTTCCGGGACATTTTTATATTTTTTTAATCATTTTTCGGCCGGAATACGGGAAAAAAGGTACCCGTTGCCGGATACCTTTCAGAAATTTAAGTTCAGGTCCGGGACACCGGTCCCTGTATCTGCCTTTTATGGAAAAGGTCTTAATGGATGAACATGGCGTCGCCGAAGGAGAAGAACCTGTATCTTTCCCTGACCGCTTCCCCGTAGGCGGAAAGGACATTTTCCCTGCCCGCGAAGGCCGAGACCAGCATGACCAGGGTGGATTCCGGCAGATGGAAGTTGGTGATCAGGGCGTCCATGACCCTGAAGCGGTAGCCGGGGTAGATAAAGATGGAGGTGTTGTCCGCTCCGGCCCTGACAAGGCCGTCCTCTCCTGCCGCGCTCTCCACGGTCCTGCAGGAGGTGGTCCCCACACAGATGACCCGTCTGCCTTCCTTCTTTGCCCTGTTGATGATCTCCGCCGTTTCCTCGGTGACCTGGTACCATTCGGTATGCATGTGGTGGTTCTTTACGTCGTCCACCTTGACCGGCCGGAAGGTCCCCAGGCCCACGTGCAGGGTCACGAAAGCCAGGCTGACGCCCATCTTTTCGATCTCCGCAAGCAGCTCCCTGGTAAAATGGAGCCCTGCCGTGGGAGCCGCCGCCGAACCGTCATACTTTGCGTAGACGGTCTGGTACATTTCGGGATTTTCCAGTTTCTTTTTGATATAGGGAGGCAGGGGCATCTCTCCCAGCCTGTCCAGGACCTCCTCGAAGATCCCTTCGTATTCGAATCGGACCAGGCGGTTTCCGTCGTCCACCACTTCCAGAATCCGGGCCTTCAGGGACCCGTCTCCGAAGGTGACTCTGGCACCGGGCCTCAGTTTTTTGCCGGGCTTTACCAGGGTCTCCCACACGTCCGCTTCCTTCCGCTTCAGAAGAAAGACCTCCACGTGGGCCCCGGTCCCCTCCTTGGTGCCGAGGAGCCTGGCGGGGATGACTCTGGTATTATTGAGCACCAGCACGTCTCCGGGCATCAGATAGTCCTTTATATCCCTGAAGATCCTGTGCTCCAGCGCCCCTGTCTTTCTGTCCATGACCAGGAGCCTGGCCATGTCCCTGACCTGGCTGGGGTCCTGGGCGATCAGCTCTTCCGGCAGGTCGAACCAGTAGTCCGCCGTCCGAAGTCCCGTGACCTCTTCCGTTTCCCTATGGATATTCGTAAATTCGCTTTCTGTACTCATGTTGTCTTAAAGCCCTGCAGGTTTACATGTTCCTGAGGGACGCGCTCCTTAAAAATGCCATATAGCCTTTGTAGGCTTCGTAAAGATCCGCCTTGCTGATGGCCTCCCAGGGGGAATGCATGGACAGGACCGGAACGCCGGAGTCAATGACATTCATGCCGTAGAGGGCCATGATATAGGCGATGGTTCCGCCGCCGCCCACGTCCACCTTGCCCAGTTCCGCGGTCTGGGTCATGACGCCCGCCTCGTCGAAGATGCCCCGCAGGTGGGCGATGTACTCCGCGTTGGCGTCGTTGGAGCCGGATTTGCCCCTGGCTCCGGTGAACTTGTTGAAGGCCAGGCCCCTGCCCAGGTAGGAACAGTTCCTGGCTTCGAAGACCGACTTGTAGGTGGGATCCAGGGCCGCGCTGACGTCCGAAGAGAGCATGCAGCTGTTGGCCAGGGTCCTGCGGAGGGAAAGCTCGCTGTAAGAGCCGCAGAGGTTCATGACCTCCGCCAGGGCGTTCTCGAAGTATCTTGCCCGCATTCCGGTGGCGCCTACGCTGCCGATCTCCTCCTTGTCCACCAGAAGGAGCACGGCGGTCCTCTTTATGTCCGCCTGCTCCATATGGGCCCGGAAGGAAGGATATGCGCAGGACCTGTCGTCCTGTCCGTAAGCCAGGATCATGCTCCTGTCAAAGCCTGCCTCTCTGGCCCTGCCGGCAGGGACCACTTCCAGCTCCGCGGATTCGAAATCTTCTTCCTTAATGCCGTAGTTCATCTCCAGGATGGTGAGGATGGCCTTCTTTACGGCATCCTTTTCGGAGGGTTCCTTGCCTTCCCTGCCCGCCTTTGTTTCGGCGTCGATGACAATGGGCTTGCTGCCCACGATCAGATCCAGGGCTTCTCCCTCGATCACCGTGGCGGCCGGCTTTTTCATCTGTTCCTGGGACAGGTGGATCAGAAGGTCGGAAATGAAAAATACGGGATCGTCCTCGTCCTCGCCGATATTCAGAACCACGGTCTCGCCGGTCTTTTTGACCACCACGCCGTGAATGGCCAGAGGCAGGGTCACGTACTGGTATTTCTTGATGCCCCCGTAATAGTGGGTCTCCATCAGGGCCAGTCCGCTGTCCTCAAAAAGAGGATTCTGCTTGATGTCCAGTCTGGGCGAGTCAATGTGGGCTCCCAGGATATTCAGGCCGTTCTCGAAGGGCTCCGTACCGATCCGGAACATGACCAGGGACTTGTCCATCCAGGCCGTGTAGACCTTATCGCCGGCCTTCAGAGTCTTCCCTTCCGCGATCAGCTCTCCCAGCTCCCTGTAGCCTTCCTTTTCCGCGTCGTTGATAAAGAAATCGACGCACTCCCTCTCTGTCTTGCTCTGATCCATGAATGCCATGTAGTCGCGGGCAAAGTCATTGCAGTCCTTCTGCATTTCCAGATCATAAGTGTTCCATGCGTTGATTCGTTCCATTAAGGTTCCTCCGTATAATTGTATGATGTTAAAAAATTCTGTCTTCTTAATGAATTGCACAGACAGTAAGGACCTGACCAAAGGTCAGGTCCTTACAGTATAACCTTATCTCATCTCAATTCCAAGACGGAATTTGAGATTGCCAAGGATCTTCTTGACAAAACGGTTGAGATCGTCGGGCGTCAGAGCCTTGTCTTCGGGAGCAAAGGTGATCTTGAAGGCCATGCTCTTCTTGCCCAGGCCGATGGCAGCGCTTCTGTATACATCGAAGAGGACCGCCTTCTCCACGTTTTTGCATGCCTTTTTGATTTCCTTCTCGATGGTGCCGCACTCGATATCCTCGTCGGCGATCAGGGCCAGGTCTCTTTCCACCACAGGGAATTCGGAGACCGGCACATACTGGAAGGTCTTCACATGAGCGGACATCCTGGCGTAGTCGATCTCGCCCAGGAAGATCTTGTGATTGGCTCTGGAATCCTTGGGGAGCTTGAGCTCGGAGGAGACCAGGTTGGAAAGCTTGCCCACATAGCCGATCCTTTCGCCGTCGCACAGGATGTAGGCGGAAATGCCGGGGTGCAGGTAGGGAATGTCCTGGGCCCTCTCATAGTCGAAGGTCAGGCCGAATTCGTCTGCCAGGCCTTCCACGGCCCCCTTGGCCGTGAAGAAGTCTTCATCGTTTCCGAAGACGGCGAAACCCAGATGAGGGATCTCGTCGGGCAGCTCCGTAACGGGAAGCTGTTTCGGGATATAGACGTTCTCCAGCTCGAAGATACGGCCTTCCAGGTTGCCCATCTTGATGTTGCTGACCACCGTATCCAGCATGGAAGGAGCCAGGGTGGTCCGCATGATGGACAGGCGGTCGGTGATGGGATTCAGGATCCGGATCACTTTTCTTTCGGGAGCGTCCTCAGCGATGTGAAGGGCGTCCAGGTCGGCGTCGGAGTAGAAGGAAAGGGTCTGGACTTCATAGAAGCCTTCCGCGCACATGCATCTCTTGAGCTTGGCCTTTCTTTCCTGTTCGGGCGTCAGACCGCCGGAAGTAACGGAAGCGTCCTGTACGAAGGTAGGCACGATGTGATCGTAGCCGTATTCACGGATGACTTCCTCTGCCAGGTCGGGATCGCCGATCTCAATGTCCTCACGGTAGGCAGGAGCCTTCACGGAGAGGACGTCGCCGTCTCTTTCCACCTTAAAGGACAGGCGGCGCAGGATGTCCAGTACGGTATCCGCGGGAACTTCGATGCCCAGGATCCGGTTGATGCCGCTCAGGGTGCCTTTGAATTCATATCCCTGGTCCATGACGGAACCGGTGAAATCTTCTCCGTTCTTAATATCGAAGTGGGAGGAAGATACCTCGCCGCAGCCCAGCTCCTGGATCAGGTGCAGGGCTCTGGCCATGCCCAGCTCTACGGTATATTCGGAAACGCCTCTCTCATAGTGGGAGGAGGAGTCTGTGCTCTGTCCCAGGGCTCTGGAGGTCTTGCGGATGTTGTCGCGCTCGAACTTGGCGCATTCCAGAAGAAGTTCTCTGGACTCCTCGGTGATGCCGGAGGACTTGCCGCCCATGATGCCGGCCAGGCATTCGGGCTTTGTGCCGTCGCAGATGACCAGGTTCTCGGGGTTTAAGGTAAATTCCTTGCCGTCCAGGGTCACGATCTTTTCGCCTTCCGCCGCTCTTCTTACCAGGATCTGGCTGGATTCCAGCTGATCCAGGTCAAAGGCGTGCATGGGCTGGCCCATTTCCAGCATAACGAAGTTGGTGATATCTACGATCACGCTGATGGAGCGCAGGCCGCAGAGAGCCAGATATCTCTTCATCCACTGGGGGGACTGGCCGTAGCGGATGTTGTGGACGCCGTGGGCTGTGTAGCGGGGGCAGAACTCGGGAGCCGTGACGGCTACCTTGAAGCCCTCGAATACATAGTCGGAGCAGGTATAGTCTGTGGCGGGAGCCTTCAGGGGCTTGTCCAGGATGGCTGCCACTTCCCTGGCGATGCCCAGAACGGAGTTGCAGTCGGGGCGGTTGGCGGTCAGGGCGATATCGAAGATATAGTCTCTGAGTCCCACCACGTCCTGGATGGGGGTTCCGTTTGCCACGTCCTTGGGCAGGTCCAGAAGTCCGTAGACTTCGGAACCGGGGAACAGGTCGTCGTTGAGTCCCAGCTCTTCGCCGGAGCAGAGCATGCCGTAGGACATATGGCCCTGCATCTTGCGGGCCTTGATGTGGATGCCGCCGGGCAGATGGGAATCGTCCAGAGCCGCGGCTACCTTCATGCCCTGATATACGTTGGGAGCGCCGGTGCTGATCTCGATGTCTTTTCCCAGAGGGCCTGCGTCGACCCTGCACAGGAAGAGGTGGGTGCCTTCCTGGGGCACGCACTCCGTGACTTCCGCAGCGACCACCCGGTCAATGCCTTCGGAGAGGTCGATCAGCTCTTCTACTTCGAAACCGCAGGAGAAGAGTCTGTCCTGCAGCTCCTGGGCACTGATATCAATATCTACATATTCTTTCAACCAGCTGAAAGGTACTTTCATGGTCAGTTACCTCCTTAGACTTCTCTGAACTGCTTGAGGAAACGAAGATCGTTCTGTGTCAGCAGGCCAATGTTGTTGATGCCGTACTTGAGCATGGCAACACGCTCGATGCCGATGCCGAAGGC
>ODAI013840843.1_pt1 | contig 14149 bp, 9 predicted proteins | sample 1539321 | NCBI WGS metagenome assembly ODAI01 (sample SAMN02144231, study PRJEB22623) | gut metagenome | biome: sheep rumen | host: Ovis aries | place: New Zealand
TCAGGGCCAAATATCCCGACCTGGTCATCCAGGACTGCGCCAGCGGCGGCGGCCGGGCCAACTACGGTCTGTTTCCCTACTACGACGAGTTCTGGGTCAGCGACAACACCGATGCCCTGCAGCGCGTCTACATTCAGTATGGCACCAGCCTCTTCTTCCCGGCCAACGCCATGGCACAGCACATCAACCACGTGCCCTACTGGAACACCGGCAAGCGCGTCATACCCATCAAGTTCCGCTGCGACGTGGCCATGAGTGGCCGCCTCGGCATCGAGCTGCAGCCGAAGGACATGACCGACGAGGAGCGCAGGCAGACCTCTACATGCATTGCCGACTACAAGCAGCTGCGCCCCATCGTGCAGACAGGCAACCTCTACCGCCTGCTCTCGCCCTACGACCGTCGTGGCGTCGCTGCCATCATGTACACCCCAAGTGGAAATTCCTCGAAGTCGGGCGGCGTACTCTTCGTCTACAAGACCGACAACTACGTTGACCAGCCGCTGCCGCGCCTGCGCCTGGCCGGACTCGATGCCAGCCGCACCTACACGCTCAGCGAGAAGAACGTCCGCGTGGGCGAGAAGCCCTGCCGCCTCGACGGCAAGGAGTTCACCGGCCGCTTCCTCATGGACGTGGGCATCGAGGTGCCCCTCTGGGAGGACTACGCCAGCCGCGTCTTCGAGCTGCAATAGGCCCCTTTTTCCTTTTTGACGCGACAGTGTCGCGTCATAGAGAAACAGGCACACACGCGCTTTCCCCTTCGTTCTATGGACCCATGGAACGGAGGGGAAAACTTTTGTTAAAAAAGGCCTCAGGAGGGGCAGTAAGAGGGGGAAAAAATCGTTCAAAATGTCAAAATCTTTCACAAATAATTTAGTTCACGGCGACGTCGCATTCTGGAGTGAAAAATGGCCGTTTTGACCCCTCTTCCACCCTTCGCCCGATGAAAAATCAAGGCTCAGAAGGCCAAAATTTGCACACACGCCCTACTTTTGTGCACGTTTTTTGCTCCAATTTTTCTACTTTTTGCGTTTTTGTAAGCACGCCAAATTTTCAAAAGGCGTTGACTTTTTTTTCTCAACGAACGCCTTTTTTTGCCAAAATAAAACCAACCTACTGGCAATCAACCATTTAGCAAAACCTCAAAAAAACGGGCTTTTTTTCGTCCAAAAGTTTTTTCGTGGAGAATTTTCAAAATATGGAGGCCAAAAATGGCGATTTTGTCAATACTTTTCAAAAAAAATGAGGGCACAAAAGCCGGAGCCTAAAGTTTGATTTCTATTGCCCTGAATGGCAACTCTGCATAGGGTTCAACACCTGGGGGTTAACATTTTTTATTGACTTTCGGCTGGAAAAAACTGCCCGCTGCCAACGCTTAACTCCCAACAATTTCGTACCTTTGCCGCTGTATGACGAAAAAAGAGTGTTTTGACGACAGCGTGCAGCTGCTCAAGGAGCTGATTGCCACGCCGCGCGTGAGCCGCGAGGAGACGGCAGCCGCCGACCTGATGGAACGGCGTATGGGGGCATGGGGCCTGGCCCCGCAGCGCGAGGGAAACAACGTGTGGACCGTCTGTCCCGACTATGACGACAATCGCCCCACGCTGCTGCTCAACGCCCACATCGACACGGTGAAGGCCGTGGCCACCTGGGCGCGACAGCCCCACCAGCCCATGCTGGAGGGCGACCGCCTCTACGGCCTGGGCAGCAACGACTGCGGCGGCGGACTGGTGACGCTGCTGGCCGTCTATCGCCTGCTGAGGGAAATGCCTCGCTCCTACAATATTATATATCTGGCCTCATGCGAAGAAGAAGTATCGGGCCGCGACGGCATCAGCCGTGCCCTGCTGCTGCTGCCGCCGGTGAGCGTGGCCCTGGTGGGCGAACCCACGGGCATGCAGCCCGCCATCGCCGAGAAGGGGCTGATGGTCATCGACGGCTATGCCCACGGCGTGAGCGGCCACGCTGCCCGCAACGAGGGCGTGAACGCCATCTACGAGGCCCTCGACGACCTGCTGTGGCTACGTGACTACCGCTTCGAGCGGGTGAGCCCCCTGCTGGGGCCGACGAAGATGACGGTAACGGTGGTGGAGAGCGGCACGCAGCACAACGTGGTGCCCGACCGCCTGCACTTCGTGCTCGACGTTCGCACAAATGAATATTACCAAAACGAAGAGGTGTTCAGCTTCCTGCAGCAGCAGATGAAGAAATGCGAGTTGCAGGCACGCTCCTTCCGCCTGCATTCGTCGTGCATCGCCGAGGACCATCCGCTGGTGCAGCGCTGTCTGGCCCTGGGGCTGCAGCCCTTCGGCTCGCCCACGCTGAGCGACCAGGCACTGATGCCCTTCCCCTCGCTGAAGCTGGGGCCCGGCGAGTCGTCGCGCTCCCACTCGGCCGATGAATTCATCTGCCTGAGCGAGATGGAGCGGGCCCTCGACATCTACTTACAGGTGTTAGGGAACTGAAGAAAAAAAGCGGAACTGCTCAGCGACCCCTCTACAGCCGTCTGAGCCAGTGTTTGGGATTGAGGGCTTCCCTGAGGTCCTGAAGGCGGAAGACGAGCACATGGCTGGCGGCAACGGTGCCAAGCGTCTGGTTGGTCTTCACCTTCTGCCCCACGCTGACGCTGGCCGAGGCAAGATTACCATAGACAGAGATATAGCGGCCATGGCGCACCATGACGACGATGCCATTGCCGGGGTTGACCACGGTGCTCACCACGCCATCGAAGACGCAGCGTGCCTGGGCACCGCCTTCGCCCTCTAACTGGATGCCGTTGCTCTGCAGCGTCACGCCGGCCATGGTGTAAGGGCCAAACTTGCGGATGACACGATAATTTCCGGTGATGGGCACGGGCAACCGCCCCTTGTTGCTGGCAAAGCTGCCCGACAGCTGACGGTCGGGGTCGGCAGCCGAGAAGGCCGATGTCTTGGGTGAAGTGGATGCCGTAGCAGACGATGACGACGCGCTGTTACGGCTGTTACTATTATTATTGCGACGCGAGGAGCTGCTGCTGTTGTTTCTACGCGAAGAACTGCTGCTCCTCCGACTGCTACTGGCCTGCTGCTGGGCAGCCAGCTCCTGCTCTCGGCGGCGCTGCTCGGCCAACTGGCGCTGGCGCTCCTCCTCGGCCTTGCGGGCACGCTCTATCTCCTGTGCAATGAGTTTCTCTATCTGCTGGTTCAGCGCGGCCTCCTCCTGCTGTTGCTGGGTGATGAGCTTCTTCACCGTCTGCTGCTGCTTCTGCAGGTCGGCCACCATGCGCTGCTGCTCGGCCTGGCGCATCTCCATCTGGCGCTGCTCGGCCTGTCCCTTGGCCAGCATGCGGTTCAGGCCGATGCGGGCGCTGTCGAGCTCCTGCCGCTTCATCGACACCTGCTCGCCCTTCTGCTTCACGGCCTCGCCCTGAGCGCGTTGGTAGGTGGTGTACTCGTTCATGAAGCGCATGCGACGGTACATCTGGTTGAAGTTCTTCGCGCTGAGCACAAACATGAGCTGCTTCTGCGCGTTACGGCTGCGATACATGTAGCGCACCGACTTGATGTAGTGCTGGCGACGCTCCTCCAGCTCGTTCTGCAGCACGGTGAGCTGCGAGTCAATCACGGCGATGTTGCGGTTCAGCGTGTCGATGCTCAGCGCGAGGCGTTCCATGGCCAGCCGGTTGTCGTCGATGCTGCTGCCCAGGGCCTCCACGTCCTGCATGCGCTTTTTCACCTGCTGCTCCAGTTCGCGCTGCCGCTGCTGGTTGGCCTTGCGCTGCTCGGCCACCTTCTTCTGCTTCTGCTGCAGCTGCTCCTTCTGCGACGGCTGGCGCGTGCGCTGCTTCGTCGTCTGGCGCTGGGCGGGCAACGTCAGGGCGAATGTCAGCAGAAGCAGGATGGTCAGCAATCGGTGCATAGGGAGCAAGAATTAGGAGTTAGGAGTTAAAGCGAGGTGAGGCGCTTGAGGATGTCGTCGACATCCACCTTGCTGTATTTGCTGCTCACGTTGGTGCGGGTCTCCCAGTCGCTGTCGGTGCTGAGCGAGGAGAGCTTGATGTCGAGCTTCATGTCCTTCGTGGGCATGGTGATGATGGCCTGCACATCGCTGGGGAACTGCTTCGACGCCAGGGCCTTGTATTCGCGGTAGCTCCAGTCGAGGCTGGTGTTGCCGTGCTTCGCGTCGTTGTGCGTCACGTTCACCGTCTTGATGCGACCCGTCAGGTTGTTCACCAGCCAGGAATAGCGCATCCGGGCCTTCTCGCCGTCCTGGAAACTGACGACCGACTCGCCCTCACCCTGCTGGGCAGTGGCGAAGCGCTGCAGCGCCTCGGCATCGAGCGACTGCTTGCCGGGCTGGAACAGCTCGCCCCAGAAGAGGGCCTGCAGGCTGTTGAAGTTCAGCCCGCTGTCGCGCAGGAAGTCCACGTCGGCGTAGGCAGCCTTGATATACTGCTTATTGATGCGGTCCATGATGAGCACGTAGTCCTGGGTGAACTCCATGCGTGCTGCCTCCACCAGTCCGAGGGCCATGAGCTGCAGGCGGATGACGTCGTTGCGCTTCATGCGCAGGGTGCCGGAGAGCGACACGTCCTTGCCGCCGACGGTGGCGGAGAACTTCATCTTCGAGCTGACGTAGTTGACGTTGTCCAATGCCTGATCGCACACCCGCTTCAGCAGTTCAACACTGTTGCTGGCCGCCGTCGACGGGCCGTTCTCCACCACTTTCGACGAGCGGCAGGCAGCCATCAGCAGCACGAGGGCTGCCACGAGGGCAAACTTCAAGTAGCTGTATCGTTTCATTTCTTGATATATCTTTTCTTTTTGATTTTCCTTCTCAGCAGTTTGTTGTCGGGGGCTTTTTCCAGCGCCTTCTGCCACTGGGCCATGGCCGCGTCGGTGTCGCCACAGAGGGCGTAGATGTCGCCGGCATGCTCCAGCACCACGGGGTCGGGCAGCGAGTCGTTCTGCAGGGTCTTCTCCATGTAGATGCGTGCCTCGGCATAGCGCTTCTGCACGAAGAGAATCCAGGCGTAGGTGTCGAGATAGGTGGCGTTGTTCGGCTCAGCCTTCACCGCCTTGTAGCTCATGGCCTCGGCCTCGTCGAGGCGCGTGCCCTTCAGGCTGAGGTAGTAGGCATAGTTGTTCAGGCAGCCGATGTTGTCCTGCTTCCACACCAGACAGGAGTCGTAGGCGTTGAAGGCCTCGGCCTCGCGCCCTTTCTGGTGGAGCAGGTCGCCCATGACGGCGTAGAAGTCGCTCACAATCTCGGGGATGCTCTCCTCGTTGATGACGTTGATGCCGTTCTGGAAGGCCTCCAGCGCCAGGTCGGTGTTCTCCTGGCGGTAGTAGGCCATGCCCTGATAGTAGTAGAACGCCATCTCCTCGGGGTTATACTGGCGGGCGGTCTGACAGAGGCTGATGATGCGCTCGTCGTCCTCGTCCTCCCAGGCCTGCTGCACCAGCCTCAGCCGCGCCGACGCCTGGTCGGGAGCGAGTTGCAAAACATATTCATAGGCGCTGGCCACGCTGTCACGGGGCATGCCGAGCAGCTGCATGTAGGCGGCCTTCATCTCGGCCAGGTCGGGGCTGGGGTCGGGCTGCTGCAATATCTCGTCGAAGAGGTCGAGCACCACGGTGCTGTCGCCCCCCTCCTGCGCCGTCTCGATGATGAGCTGTCGCAGCTGGTTGGCCTTGTCCTCCACCGAGGCGCTGGGGTTGAGCAAGATGGCGTGGTTCACCGAGTCGGCACGTTCGCCGTCGCCGGTGCGGATGTAGTAGTTGCGCATCACCTGCTGTGCACTCAGGTTGCGCGGCTCCTCAGCCAGTATCTGCTGCAACACGCCGTAGGCCTGCTCCTCGTGGTCGGTGACGAGCAGCGTGTTGGCATAGAGCGTGCGATAGCGCAGGTCGCTGGGATGCAGGTCGGTGAGCTTCTTCGTCTCGCGGATGGCGTTGGCAGCGTCGTTCTGCTCGATGTAAAGACGCGTCTTCGTCAGGGCGGTGCGCTCCGTGGGGCCGTCGATGAGTTCCATGCGGTCGATGGTGTGGATGGCCTTCTCGTAGTCTTTCTGCTGGGTGTAGAGGCTGAAGAGAGCTTGCAGCAGTTCTTCGCGGCTCTTGTCGATGTCGTAGAGCTGCTCCATCACCACGATGGCGTCGGCATACTGGTCGTTGTCGATGTAGGTCGAGGCGAGGCGCTCCATGTAGGTGACGTTGGTGGGTTCCAGCTGATGGGCCCGCTCGCAGTATTCACGCTCGCGCTTCTTGTCGCCCAGGTCGGAGTAGGCCTGCGCAAGGAAGAACCAGGTCTCCGAGGCGTCGGGGCGCAGCTCGCTGCAGCGCACCAGCAGGTCGAAGGCCGCGTCGAGGTTGCCTTTCTGCCGCTGAAGCATGGCCTCATGGAACAGGATGTCGTATTCTCTGAGATTTGAGGTTTGAGATAGAACTGGCGTGTGCATGCCGATCAAGGCCACGGCCATCAGCACCAAGCGCACACCCCACACAGAAAGATTCCCAGTCAGTCTCATCATTCTAAAAACAAATCTCAAACCTCAATTCTCAATTCTCAAATCACTTGACGCCCGTATGGCCGTAGCCACCGGCGCCGCGTTCCGTCTCGTCGAGCTGCTCCACGGTCAAGAACTCAGCCTGCTCGCAGCGGGCGATGACCATCTGAGCGATGCGCTCGCCGTCGTTCACGGTGAAGTCCTTGTCGGAAAGGTTAACGAGCAGCACGCCCACCTCGCCGCGATAGTCGGCGTCGATGGTGCCGGGTGCGTTGAGCACGGTGATGCCGTGTTTCAGGGCCAGTCCGCTGCGTGGCCGCACCTGGGCCTCGTAGCCCTCGGGCAGGGCGATATAGAGTCCCGTGGGCACCAGCCGGCGCTCCATCGGGTGGAGCACCATCGGCTCGTCGATGTTGGCCCTCAGGTCCATGCCGGCGCTCTGCACCGTGGCGTAAGCGGGCAGCGGCTGATGCCCGCGATTCACAATCTTTATCGTCATTCGTCTAAAGTCTGAAGTCTTTCGTCTAAAGTCTAAAAACCTCTTAAAGTCTAAAACATGGCGAGGACCTCCTTAGCCGGAATATATTGGAACCCGCCTTCGGCCGACGACACGACGATGGTCTCGTCGCGTAGCGCCTTCTCCTCAAGCATTCGCTTCTCGGCGAGACGCAACCCCGTCTCGAGCTTCCGAGTAAAATTCTTCACTTCTTTATTTGACATAAGCCAACATTTTTTCGTATGATACGTTTTCTGCGATTTCTGTTTTGGCATTCAGCCCTCCCGATGCCACCGTGCGGCGCGGCGTGTCGCTATTGTCGAACACGGCCCAGTAGTCCACCAGCGGCACGAACAGGCGAAACAGGTTCTTGATGCCTGCACGTAGCGCCGCGTGATGGTGCTCTTCGGGATGTCGTGGCCGCCCTTGCTCACCCGCTCGGCCACGCGACGCATGGCCAGCTCAGGGCTGTCGAGCCAGAAGTAGAGCAGGCTGACACGATAGCCGCGTCCTCGGGCACGCTTCACCAGGTTGACATAAGAACGCGTGGCCAGAGTGGTCTCTATGGAGAAACTCTCGTCACGCGCCAGCAGGTCTTCTATCCTTTGCAGCATCAGGCGTCCCGCCTCAATGGCCACGCTCGTGGGGTTGAACGGCGACAGCCCTCGGGCTATCTCGTCGGCATTCACGAACTCCTTGCACCCGAGGATTTCGGGCAGCACCGTATAAGAGGCCGTGGTCTTGCCCGCCCCGTTACAGCCGCTGATGATATACAAGTTCTTAGCCATAAATCGGTGCAAAGATACGAAAAAGTTAGGAGTTAGGAGTTAGGAGTTAGGAGTTATCATTCCAGTGTTAACATTTTTTATTCATTCGCCCCAGAAAAAACACCAAGCGGGCCGCGCCTCGCTTACAAGTTTTTTTGTACTTTTGCACCATGAATTGGACAGAACTGATTTCCAACTGCCGCTTAGGGCAGGAGCACCGCCACCTGGAGCGCCACGACGACCGCACGGAGTTCAAGCGCGATTACGACCGTCTCATCTTCTCGGCACCCTTCCGCCGCCTGCAGAACAAGACGCAGGTGTTCCCCCTGCCGGGCAGCATCTTCGTGCACAACCGCCTCACCCACTCGCTCGAAGTGGCCTCCGTGGGCATGTCGCTCGGCAACGACGTGGCGAGCCATCTTTGTGCAAAAAACCGCGATTTCATCGATAGTCTCATCCCCGAAATCGGGCAGATAGTGGCCACCGCCTGTCTGGCCCACGACCTGGGCAACCCGCCCTTCGGCCACTCTGGCGAGAAGGCCATCCAGACCTTCTTCACCGAGGGGAAAGGCAGCTACTTGCAGGAGCGGGTGTCGCAGGAGTTCTGGAGCGACATCACCCGCTTCGACGGCAATGCCAACGCCTTCCGCCTGCTCACCCACAGCTTCAAGGGGCGTCGGCGCGGTGGCTTCGCCATGACCTACAGCACGCTGGCCAGCATCGTGAAGTACCCCTGGCCCTCCACCGAGTGCGGCAAGAAGAACAAGTTCGGCTTCTTCACCACCGAGCGGGCCGACTACGAGGCCGTGGCCACCCGCCTCGGCATCCCGCTGACGGCCCAGCAGCGCTGGGCACGCTATCCGCTGGTCTACCTCGTGGAGGCTGCCGACGACATCTGCTACGAGATTATGGACCTGGAGGATGCCTACAAGCTGAAGATTCTCACCTACGATGAAACCGCCCATCTGATGCTCGATTTCTTCGATGAAACCGTAAGAAATCGCATCCTGCAGCGCATCAGCGACGAGGAACTGACCGACCCGAACGAGAAGATTCAGTACCTGCGGGCCTGCACCATCGGGCGCTTGGAAAACGAGTGCGTCAAAACCTTCATCGACAACGAGGAGGCCATCCTCAACGGCACGTTCCAGGGCTCGCTCATCGACCACATCAGCTCCCTTCCCGCCGAGGCCTACCGCCAGTGCGCCACGCTCTCGCGCCAGCGCATCTACAAGAGCCAGCCCGTGCTCGACGTCGAGCTGTCGGGTTACCGCATCATGGCCACGCTCATGGAACTCATGGTCGAGGCCATCGAGCACCCCGAGCGCTACTACTCGCAGCAACTCATCGGCCGCGTCAGTAGCCAGTACGACATCGGCAACCCCGACCTCGAGACGCGCCTCATGGCCGTCATCGACTACATCAGCGGCATGACCGATGTCTACGCCCTCGACGTCTACCAGAAAATCTGCGGCATCAGCCTCCCCATCGTCTGATAATGATTGCTAAGTAGATGAACACAAATAATTTATATCAACTAAATTTGTTCATCTACTTATGAAAATATCTTTCATTTGTTCAGGGCTCGGTTTCGGCCATGTTTTGAATAGTTAATTTCTGTTTAAGACGGGAGGAAATTTGTAAAAGGATGTGAAATGAAAATTCTTGATTTTTTACAAAAAAAAATTTCATTCTAGAAAAAAATTATGCACACTTTTGGCTGTTTGTGCAGGGTTGAGCGGCGAAGGGAAAAGGACTGTTGACGCGATTTTTGCACAGACAAGGTGGTTTTGTGCAGGATTTTAGCCTTTTTTTGCGAAAATTTTGCTGATTTTGGGGCTGTTTTTCGTTTCTGTAAGCACGCCTCAGATGAAAAAGTCAACGCCAAATTTTTCTGCGGCGTTGACTTTTTTCAGCCATCAAAGGGGTTTTTGAGCTATTTTGAGGCTAAACAGCTGATACTCAACATTTTGCCAAACCATCTCAAAACTCGCGTATTTTCGGCCAAAAGTTTTTTCGTGCAGAATTTTGAAAATATGAGGGCCTTTAATGGTTTTTGGGAGGCTCTCGTTTTAACATCCTTTTAGTTTTTTTTGGGGGGGCACGCAAAGAGGCGCAGAGGACGCAGAGATGAGGGGGATGAGGGATGAGAAATGAGGGATGAGAAATGAGAAATGAATAGACTTGCTGCGATTTACTTCGCGGTTTTTTCGCCTTGAGTCTATTCATTTCTCATTTCTCATCCCTCATTCCTCATTTCTTCTATAGCGTGATGACTCGCATGGAGTAGGGAGGCAGCGTGGTGGGGCTGCTGGTGCTGATGACCTCGGTGCGAGCGTGCTGGTCCTCGACGTTGGCGCCGGTGAACTGCTGGCACTCCACGGTGGCAGGCAGCTGCAGTCCGCTGAGGCTGAGGTGGAGCGTGGCGGGCAGCGCGTTGATGAGCTTCAGGTAGCGACGGCCTGTCTTCGAGTCGATGACGAGGCTGGCCCCCACGCGATGGCGCAGGGCCTTGTCGATGGTGAGCTGCGAAGTGACGTAGCGGTCGCCGCTGTTCACCGAGAAGAGGCGCTGTACCTCGTAGGCCGGTGTGGTGCGCACGGTGGTGTTGGAGAAGTAGATCATGTCGGGGTTCCAGTTCGAGTGGCCGTCCTTGCAGAGCATCGGTGCATAGCTGGTCATCTCAACGATGTCGCCGTTGCGCTCGATGTCAGTAAGGTAGAGGGCCTCGGCCAGCGCCGTCTCCAGGTTGGGGCGCTTCACGTTCGTGCTGGCGGCCCATTCGCCGAGGTAAACCTTGGCTGGTTGAGGGTTGAGAGTTGAGGGTTGAGGGTAATTGTCGTAGTAGTCGCGGTGGTGCATGAACCAGCCCGTGGACTCGTAGTAGTGTTCGTCGACCATGTACTGCAGGTCGGGATGACGGCGGGTGAAGTCCCAGCCCTCTATGTAGTCGGCGCTGGGCGTGTGGAAGGGTCCCACAGTGCCGCAGACCTTGATGTCGGGGTACTTCTCGCGGATGGCACGGGCAATCATCTCGTAGCGCTCCTCAAAGACGGTGCCGATGATGTCCTCGTTGCCGATGCCGATGTACTTCAGGTTGAAGGGCGCGGGATGGCCGGCGTCGGCACGCATCCTGGCCCAGGGCGACGTGGCGGGGTCGCCGTTGGCCCAGTCAATCATGTCGAGCAGCTCCTGGATGTATGCCGGCATCTCATCCATGGGGATGCCCCCCTGCTGTCCGCCGATGCCCTCGGCGTTGTTGGCCGAGTTCTGGCAGGGCACGCCAGCAGCCAGCACGGGCAGCGGCTCGGCACCGATGTCCTCACAGAAGAGGAAGTACTCGTAGAAGCCCAGTCCGCGCGTCTGGTGATAGTGCCAGATGTTGAAGTCGGGCTTGCGCTCCCAGAGCGGTCCCACGGTGTGCTGCCAGTGGTAGATGTTCTCCAGCCCCTGTCCGTGGCTCATGCAGCCGCCGGGGAAGCGCACGAACTTAGGCTGCAGGGCAGCGATGGTCTCGGCCAGGTCGCGGCGCAGTCCGTTCTTGCGGTTCTTGAAGGTCTTCTGCGGGAAGAGGCTCACCATGTCGATGGCGGCCTGCTGCTGCCCCTCAGGCACGATGACCAGACGGCTGTTCTTCATGGCCTTGTCGTTCTGCCCGTCGGCCTTGGGGAGGCGGCCCACCTTGAGCACCGCGTCGTACTTCTTCCAGTCGGCAGACTGCGCCTTCACCTTCGTCTGGGCCAGCAGCAGGCCGTTGGCGGCCACCAGCTGCACCGTGAACTGCTTCGTGCCCCTGACGAAGATGCTGAAATCGTAGGCCTCGCCCATCGTGACGGCGATGCCGTCCCATCCCTCGTTCCATAGCGTGTCGCTGGCGATGAGGGCGTAGTGCGGGTTGTTGGGGTGCAGGGGCTGGTCGGTGGCAATCTCGATGGGGCGGGGCGAGTGCCAGGCGGTGGTGGCGCTCCACTCGCGGCGGTCCTTCGGGCCGTATTCGAAGTCGCGGTTCTGTATGAGCTCGGCATAGAGCCCACCGTCGGCGGCATAGCTGATGTCCTCGAAGAAGATGCCGATGAGCTGGTCGCTGATGGGCTTCTGGCGGCTCATGTCGATGCTGAGCGATGCCTCGACGGTCGATGGAATGGCCGAAAAACGCGTTTTGTCGTCGTGCATGCGCTCGCTGCTCAGCCGGTTGTCCTCGGCCCGGTCGGCAAAGAACTGGCGGACGCGGGCCATCTCCTGGTCGGAGAGCTCGAACACCTGTCCCTCAACGGACTTTCCTCCAATCCTGACGTGGTGCATGACGGGCTGCGAGCTCCAGGAGCTGACGGGCTCGGCGGCCGAGAAATGACGGAAGTCGGCGCTGCCCTTCACCCGGTAGTAGGCACCGTTGGAACGATAGACAATGTCAAAGCCGTCGCCCGACAGATAGACGAAGGGCGAGAGGCAGTTGCGGGTCTGCACACGGGGATAGTCCTGCGGTCGCCAGGTGACGAGGTCGCGGCTGTAGGCAGCGGCAAAGAGCGGCGAACGGTCGTTCACCTGGAACACCAGCCGCCAGGAGCCGTCGTCGGCCCGGCAGAGCGAGGGGTGGTGCATGCGCTTCTCGGCCCCCCATGTGCCGTAGTCGCTGGAGCAGAGCTGCCCCAGATGCTGCCACGTGCCGCCGACGTCCTGCACGGCAACGTGCAGGCCCTGGCCTGCATCGGGCGAATAGATAAAGACGGTGTTGGTGCTCTGTTGGGCCAGAGCGGCCGCACTCACGATGAATGCAGCGCAGAATCCCCAAAAACGTGAAGAAATGTGCATAATAAAGTAGTTGTTTTGGTTATCTGTTCGCAAAGGTACAAAAATATTTGAAAATAGTTGGTTTTTTCCAAAAAAAATGCTTAACTTTGCCGCCAGCAACTAATGCTAACTGCTAAACCATGAATAATAAGAAGCTCTTTTGGGCGTTTTTTTTGTTATGCTCTGTTTTGACCGTCCGTGCCCAGGCGGTCTATAATGTACTTGACTTTGGAGCTAAAGGCGACGGCCAGACCGACGATGCCGCTGCGCTGCAGAAGGCCATCGACCGCTGTTCGCAGGAGGGCGGTGGCCGCGTGCTGCTGCCCCGCATGCACACTTTCCTGGCCGGTCCGGTGGAGCTGAAGAGCAATGTGGAGCTGCACTTGGAGAGCACCGCCACGCTGCTCTGCAACCCCGACGAGAGCATCTACACGCTGAGTGCCTTCGGCGAGAACCGTGGCGAGGGCATGATGTGGCTGTGGGCCAAGGGTGCCCGAAACCTGAGCATCACCGGCCGCGGCACCATCCACGGCAACGGCATCAAGTTCATGGGGCAGGAGCTTTCTGATTCCTACGAGCTGAAAGAGTTGAGGGTTAAGAGTTCAGTGTTGAGTGACGTTAGTTCTGCTGATGAAGCAAAGCCTCTCAACGCTCAGCAGGTAGAAGACCCGCGTCCCCACGTGCTGACGCTCATCGGCTGCGACAACCTGCTCATCCGCGACGTCACCATCATGGAGGGCGCCTACTGGACGGTGCACCTCGTGGGCTGCAACGTGGCCAACATCGACGGCATCAACCTGCTGAACAACCTGAAGATCCGTAATGGCGACGGCATCGACCTGGACCACTCGAAGAACGTGCGCATCTCGAACTGCCACATCACCTCGGGCGACGACTGCATCTGCCTGAAGAACCGCCGCGAATATGCCGAGTATGGGGCCTGCCACGACATCGTGGTCACCAACTGCACGCTCTCCTCACGCTCATGCGCCATCAAGCTGGGCAGCGAGAACATGGACAATATATATAATGTGTTGTTCGACAACTGCATCATCACCGGCTCGAACCGTGGACTGGGCATTCAGAACCGCGACGAGGGAACCATCACCGACGTCACCTTCTCGAACATCATGATGGACCTGCAGCTGTGGAGCGACGTGTGGTGGGGCAAGGCCGAGCCTATCTACGTGACCAGCTATCCCCGTGCCGACGGTAACCACAAGGATGCCAACTGGCGCTTCCCCAAGGGCGAGACGCAGGGCCGCTGCGGCGCCGTGAGCCGCATCGTGTTCAGCAACATCCAGGCCACCAGCGAGAACGGCTGCTTCATAGGCGGCGAGACGGAGGAGAAGGTGACCGACGTGACGCTGCAGAACGTGACGCTGAACCTGCGCCGTCAGACCACCTACCCCAACGGCATCTACGACCGCCGGCCCTGCAAGGGCGAGGGCTTCGTCAGCGACCGCCTCTACGGCATCTACATCGAGCAGGCTACGGGCGTGAAGATTGAGGGCCTGACGGTGAACGACTACCTGATGAACTTCGCCGGCAAGGTGAAGTATCCCGACAAGACGCTCAACCCCGTGAAGCGACTGAAGAACTTTATTAATCAAA
>ODAI013773675.1_pt1 | contig 14147 bp, 12 predicted proteins | sample 1539321 | NCBI WGS metagenome assembly ODAI01 (sample SAMN02144231, study PRJEB22623) | gut metagenome | biome: sheep rumen | host: Ovis aries | place: New Zealand
ATTTTTCGGGCGAAGCGAGTGCAAAGGTACAACAAAATACAATTGCCACCAAATATTTTCACGAAAAAATTCATCCCAAATGAAAAATTTTCCATTTTCTTGACACAAATCAAGAGAAAACGTAGGAAAACGGCATTCTGATGCCTTCAGAGGCAAAAAACGGAGCATTCTGAGAGGGAAAATCGGCAGGTAAATATTATTGACAAACGGACGAAGATTTCTCCATCCATCACCCGTATGTTCCCCCTATGTTCTCCATCTGCCAGCCCTATGACGGCGAAAAAAGCGGCATTTCGGCCAGAAAAACCTCCGCTTTTACGTTAAATATTCCTTAAAGGTTTTCTATATCTCATATTTTTAGTAATTTTGCCCATCAATAATCACATTATTATATTATATATGAGAAATCTTTTCATTGCAATATTTGCAACACTTCCATTGTTTGGAATGGCACAAAACGTATGGGAGAAGCCTCAAACGACGGCTCCACAAGAGGAAACGACAAAGAAGAAATCGCTTTTCGAGAGCAACAAGAAAGCGGTAGATCCCAAATATCTTGCCGGCGCGGTACCCGTTGTTGACGGCAAAGTCACGTTCACTCTTGACAAAGACATCCCTGGCAAGAGCGCACAAGAGATTTACGACATCGTGTTCGCCACGCTCGAGAAGATGACCAAAGAAGAGAATCAGTTCAAGACCAGCCAAGTGACCATCGTCAACAAGCAAGACCACATCATCGGCGCCCGATTCAAGGAGTGGCTTGTCTTCCAAAACACATTCTTGTCGTTAGACCGCACCATTTTCAACTACACCGTCATCGCCACATGCACCAACGAGCACCTGAATGTCACCATCTCGCGCATCAGCTATGCTTACGAGATGGACCGTGGCGTGAACGACGGAATGGAAATGAGAGCCGAGGAATGGATTACCGACGAAAACGCCTTGAACAAGAAAAAAGACAATCTGAGCAAATACTCAGGCAAATTCCGTCGTAAAACCATCGACCGCAAGGATAACATCTTTGAAACGCTATTAGAAGCTCTGAAATAAAAACGTATGGCAGACGAAACACAACCCATCCGACATCACAACCACCCCGACGACCACGAAGGCGACCGCTTCTTCCGAGTGCGGAACGTGCTTAACGCGTTGTTCATGGTGGGAGCTATCATTGGAATCATTGTATATCTAACGTCGAGCCACGACGTTGGAGTCATCATCATTCTCGTCTCAATGGCCTTCAAAGCCGTTGAGTGTGTTCTACGTTTCCTGCATTGATGAACAAATTATTATCCATATTGTTTTTCCTGATGCTGACCATCGGCATCAGCGCACAATCAGACACCTACAACCAAATGACCGCCGACGGAAACATCAGTCAGCGGGGAGGAGGACTGAGTGGGAGAAACAACACCGACTCCACCAAAAACAAGACCATACCAAAAGGCATTAGAGTGTGGACCGTCGACGAGCGGTTTGGCGACACCACACCCGCCTCCCTCGATACCGTTTCCCACATGTTCATGAACTCCATCTTCACGACCGGGCTTCGAGGCGAATACAACACAACGGGCAACATGGGCGCGCCACGCATCCATCGCATATTCATCGACCGCCCATTGAGCGACCAATTCATTTTCACACAACCCTACGACTTTGTCATCACCCCCGTCGACAAGTTCCATTTCACCAACACCCTCTCCCCTATCACCAACCTGACGTTCAACACATGTGGCGACCGCACCAACGGTGAAGACCATCTCACCGCCCGCTTCGGCGTCAATGCGGGAAAGAAGTTGGGAATAGGCTTCAAGTTCGACTACCTCTACGCCCGCGGATACTACCAAGAGCAGAGCACCGCCCATTTCAACTACACCGCCTACGGCAGCTATCTGGGCGACAGATACCAAGCCCACCTCCTGATGTCGACCAACCATCAGAAGATTACCGAGAACGGAGGCATCACCGACGACAACTATGTCACCCACCCCGAAAGCTATAGCGACAGCTACACCACATCCGAGATTCCCACCGTTCTGGAACGCAACTGGAACCGCCACGACAACCAGCACGTCTTCCTCACCCATCGGTTCAACGTGGGATTCAACCGTAAGCTTCCCATGACCGAAGAGGAAATCAAAGCCAAGAAGTTCGCCATCCAGTCGCAAAAGGAAAAAGAAGAGCGCCAGGCCAGAGAGAAAGCCCTGAAAGAAGGGCGCGATGCCGATGCCGCAAACGACGAGCAGCCCTTAGCCGGGCGCCCCGACGGAGCCCGCATTGCCGGCACAGAACCCGTTGCCGACTCCCTGCGCACAGACTCCACCCAAGTGTCCGACCGCATCCTCGTGCAAGGCAAGGCAGCCGCCGACAGCCTTCTGGCCGCACAAAAGAAAGCCGAACAAGACACCTCGTGGCTCAAAAACGAATACGTGCCCGTCACCAGCTTCATCCACACCATGAAGTTCGACAACTACAAGCGCATCTACCAAGCCTATCAGTCGCCAACCGACTACTACGCGCATACCTATTATAATATAGGGCGCCTCGCGGGCGATTCCATCTACGACAAAACCCGCCACTACAATCTCAAGAACACCTTCGCCATCTCATTGCTCGAAGGATTCAACAAATGGGCAAAAGCCGGGCTGAAAGGATTTGTGTCGAGCGACCTGCGCCACTTCACACTCCCCGACTCCCTCGGCGGAACCAACTCGTTCAACGAGCACAACCTCAGCGTGGGCGGCCAGCTCATCAAAGCACAAGGCAACACCCTGCACTATAACGCCACCTTCGAAACGTTCCTCATAGGCGAAGATGCCGGACAACTGAAGTTCGACGCACAAGCCGACCTCAACTTCCGCCTCTTCGGCGACACCGTGACATTGGCGGCCAGCGGATTCTTCTATCAACTGAACCCCACATTCTACTACCGCCACTACCACTCACGCCATTTCTGGTGGGACTACGACGGCAACAACGACCTGTCGAAAGTCATCCACACGCGCATTCAAGGGCTCTTCAGCTACAAGAAGACACGCACCACCCTGCGCGTGGCCGTAGACGAAATCAAGAACCACACCTATTTCGCCCAAAGCTACAACATCGACGACGACACCTTCTATCGCACCGCCACCACCCTACACGTGCGCCAGAGCGACAAAGCCATCAACCTCATCACGGCCTCGCTCACCCAAGACTTCACGCTTGGGCCGCTCAACTGGGAGAGTGTCGTCACCTGGCAGAAGTCATCCAACAAAGACGCCCTGCCCGTGCCCGACCTCAACATCTACACCAACCTCTTCCTGAGGTTCAAGATTGCCCGAGTGCTGAAATGCGACCTGGGAGCCGACGCCCGCTATTTCACCAAATACCAAGCGCCCGACTACAACCCCGCCATCGGCCAGTTTGTCGTGCAAGAAAACGAGGTACCCGTCGAAGTGGGCAACTATCCCGTTGTCAACGTCTATGCCAACTTCCACCTCCAGCACACCCGCTTCTTCGTCATGATGAGCCATGTGAATGCGGGAAGCGGCAAGCGCAACTATTTCTTCACCCCCCACTATCCGCTCAACGAACGCATCCTTCGTTTCGGTCTCAGCTGGAACTTCTTCAACTAAGAATCAACAACTCCCTATACAAACGTAATCTAATGGTCCTTCCTTTTAGGTAGTTAAAGGGGCAATAGTAAATCAAATGAAAAAGGCGGAGCCCACATGGTTCCGCTCTTTTGTTTGTATTGTTCTTGTAGAAAAAACAATTCTCCATTAATGCCCACGAATGTTCATGAACAATTACTCTCCTCTGACTAGAAATTTGTAAAGGAAATTCCGAATTTTGCCCCCAAAAAACGGGCCATTGTTTGAACTGGGAAAGATTTTGGTGCGAAAAACGCTCAAAATCGACATTTTCAGAAGTTGTTGATTATCAACGATTTCCGTTTTTCTTACATTTTATAGACCCTCCAAAACGATGCTTTTGGGTTGTCAAAGCTATGCTTTAAGCCTCTCACTTGTGGCAAATGAGCGGCTCAGATGCCACAAATGACAAGGTCAAAGGCCACAAATGACAACCTCAAAAGCCACAAATGACAAAACTGCTGAAGAAAAGTGAGGGTGGAAAAGGGTGAAAGTAAAGATTCTTTACACATTCCTTTTCTGGATTGCACGGAAAAGTTGACTAGAATTTGTTGTGTTTTTTCATCACTAATTCTGAGCAAAAAAAGCTGGGAATGGTATAGATGTTGCCAATTACTGGGGTGAAATCATTAGATGATAGGATGCTTTGGCAGAAAACCAACACCACTATTGAACTGAGCACAGGGATGAAGTGACATCAGTACATGCGGCATGAACTAGCAGTACACGGGGTATATACTTTATGAAAACAGGAAACCAAGGGTGACGGAGAGGCCGTAGACGAACATGTTGCGGGCCGTCATGCCCAGCACACGGTTGAGAGCAGCCCCTTTGTTGATGCGTTTCATCGCGAGGTATGCCGAAAGATGAAGGGGCAGATAGGCCGCCAGGGGAATGAGGAACGCCCACAGATGGCCGAAGAAGCAGAAGGCGCACCCCAAGAGACACGCCACGATGCCCAGCGCGAGATACAACGCCCGACCGCCCTTGGCTCCTATCGCCACGATGAGCGTGCGCTTTCCCGTGCGACGGTCGTTGTCGATGTCGCGATAGTTGTTCACCACCAGCAACGTGTCGATAATCAGCCCACACGCCAAAGCAGCCACAAGGCACTCCCACGTAACGGTCTGCCGCCCGATGGGCAGGGCAAGAAAATAGGTCAAGCAGACGGGCACGAGGCCGAAGAAGAGCAGCACCAGAAGGTCGCCCATGCCGACATAGGAGAGGTGTGTGGTATAGAGGAAGCAGAAGACCACGCACAACGCTCCGACGGCCACCATAGGCCAACCGCCGAAGAGGACGAGCGGGAGCCCTACGGCGCAAGCCAGCAACGTGGTGAGGCCAATGGCGAGGCGCATGGCGCGGGGCGTCACCCACCCTTGTGCACAAGCCCGCTTGGGGCCCAATCGCTGCTCGTCGTCGGTGCCTTTCTGGAAATCGAAATAGTCGTTCACGAAGTTGGCGTCAATCTGCATGATGAAGGCAAAGAGCAGGCAGAGGATGGCTGCCGTCCACGAGATGTGGCACGCGGTGTCGGCAATGGCGAGCGAGGCTCCAATCATCACGGGAACGGCCGCCCCCGTGAGCGTCTTGGGGCGTGCGGCAAGAAACCAAGCGCGCGGAGAGTTCTTCTGTTCAATGTTCATAGTTCATTTTTTCTGAAACCCTTGCAAAATTAATCATAAATCATTATATTTGCAAAAAAATCAAGGATTATGACCGAAACAACCCCCAGTTTGGACCTCGTTCACTTCGTTGAGACCAACATTCTGCCCCGTTATGCCGAGTTTGGACGCTCGCATGGCATCAGCCACGTGCAACGCGTGATCAGCCGTAGCCTCGTGCTGGCCAGGCGTGTGGGAGCCGACCTGAATATGGCTTACGCCATTGCCGCCTACCACGACATCGGGATGAACGGCCCGCGTGCCATCCACCACATCACGGGAGGCAAGATTATGGCTGCCGACCAGCGTCTGCGCAAATGGTTCTCCACAGAGCAAATCAAAGTGATGCGCGAGGCGGTGGAAGACCATCGCGCCTCTGCCAGCCATGCGCCGCGAAGCATCTATGGGAAGATTGTGGCCGAGGCCGACCGCGACCTGGAGCCCGAGACCGTCTTCCGCCGCACGGTGCAGTTCGGGTTGGAGAACTATCCCGAGAAGTCGCGCGAAGAGCATTGGGAGCGCTTCTGCCAACACATGAAGGAGAAGTATTCGCCTCAGGGCTACATCTCGCTATGGATTCCCGGGTCGCCCAACGAGGAATACCTGAAGCAGATTCGCTCTACGCTGGGCAATCCGGCGGAATTGAAAAAAGTCTTCGACCGGTTGTTTGAGGAGGAGAGCAAAGCGCAAAGTTCATAATGGATTTAGTTATAAACTATGAACTATGAACTATGCCCTATGCACTATTTAATCGTCACTTGCGTGGCTCCGTATCCATACTCTTGGAATGAGGCATCCTGATAGGTGTAGGACTTGTAGCGATAGCACAGGTCGTTGACCAAAGCCCGGCGCAATACGCCCTCGCCCTTGCCGTGGATGAAGATGATGCGCTGGCCTTTCTTTGAGGCGTATTCGGCCAACGTGCGACGGAAGACGGAGACTTGATGGTTGAGGATGTCGCCCGCCGACATTCCCGCGGTGGTGTCGAGCAAGGCATCAACATGGAGGTCGACCACCACAACATCCTCGTCGCCCTTGCGCTTGGTGATGGTTCGTGGCTTGGAAACGGGTTGGCCGATGTTGGCAAGCGGCTTGGAAACGCGCGTCTTGTCGGGTTGTTCCACATGATACATCTCCTCTTTCAGGCGTTTGGCGTCGATGACCAGCGGACGTGTCACCTTGTCGTTCTCCACGATGGTATAGAGCAAGGCGGGCTGCTCGAAGAAGTCGTTTTCTTGGAACGTGTGCAACTTGTAGAACTTCACGGCATCGATGCGGAATTGCACGTCGATGACGGGCTTCAACACGAAGGGTTTCTCGCGCTTGTAGGCCATCATCTGAATGGCCACATGCCCCAAGTTGTTGAGTTCTTCGCGGCCGAACTCCTCGATGAAGACCTTGGTATTGGGCTCCACCTCGCCTTGTGAGCGAAGTGTCCAGTTGGCACCCTCGGCGGCGAGATAGGTGTATTGGATGTAATAGTTGCTATCGTTCACGAAATAGCTCTCAAAGCGTGTGTGGGTGACCTCCTTGATGTCGATGGGCACAAAGGCCAGATAGGCCGAGAGCTGGTTGCCGCCCTTGCGCTCTTCGACGGGTTTCTTGAAGGTTACCTTCGAATAGTCGACCTCGTCATCGGCAGAGTCAATGGGGTCGGCTTCGTCTTGCCCCTGCTTCATCATGGCCTTGATGGAACGGCCGTCTGGCTTCTGTGGGGAAGCGCCCTTGCTGGTGACAACGTGGGTGGTGCTATAGTCTTCGGCGCCAATCACTACGACATCGGTGATGGCCATGGGAATCTCGAAGCCGTCTTCGTCTTCAACGAGCACGATGTTAGAACCTTTGAACCCAGTGACCGTGCCTCCTCCAATCTCGCTCAGGAATCGGACTTTATCTCCTTTTTTCATTTTTCAAACGTTTTGTGAGTAGGTGTTTATGGAATGAGCAACGAACTGTCGCCATAGCTCAGGAATCGGAAGTCGTGAGCCAGAGCGTAGTCGTAGATGCGCCGCCAGTCGCCTTTCACGAAAGCGCTGACCAAGAGCAACAATGTGCTTTGGGGCTGATGGAAATTGGTGACCAGCATGCGCACAATCTTGTATTCGTAGCCTGGGGCGATGATGATTTGCGTTGACGAGTGCAAGGACTCGAGCTGGTTGCGGTCGAGCCAGGCAAGGATGGCCTGAATAGCCTCAACGGCGGGCACATCGGAGACGGGTTGCTCGTAGGGCTCCCACTGGTTGACGTGCAATTCTTCTTCGTTGAGGTCGGGATTCTTCATCAACTTAAGACCCATGTAGTAGAGGCTCTCGAGCGTTCGGACGCTGGTGGTTCCGACGGCAATGGCTTGGGCTTGGTGGCGGATGAGCTTCTCCAAGGTGCGCCGATGCACACAAATGTATTCCGTATGCATCTCGTGGCCCTCGATTTCCTCGCTCTTGACGGGCTTGAACGTGCCTGCTCCCACGTGGAGGGTAACTTCCTCGCGGTCGATGCCACGCGCGTCGAGAGCGGAGAGCACGCGGTCGGTGAAATGGAGTCCGGCCGTAGGTGCGGCCACACTACCCTTGATTTTCGAATAGACCGTCTGATAGGTGGTCTTGTCGCTCTCTTGCGTGTCCCGATTCAGATAGGGAGGAATGGGGAGTTCGCCCACGACATCAAGGATTTCGGCAAAAGAAACCGACGGATTGTCCCACTCGAAGGAAACCCAATGGCTGGTGCCTTGCATGGCACCACGCTCAACGGAAAGGGTCAGCGGCTTGCCATTCACCTCGAAAGAACGATGGAGCGTTCCCTCTTTCCACTTCTTCAGATTGCCCACGAGGCAAAGCCACGCGCATCGGCCGGTGGTTTGGAACATCTGCTCGTAGTCGGCTGGTTGGGCGGGCTCCAAGAGGAACACTTCGATGAGCGCACCCGTCTCCTTGCGGAAATGCAGACGTGCCTGGATGACCTTCGTGTTGTTGAAGACCATCAGGGCGCCATCGGGCAAATAGTCGGGCAAGTTGTAGAAGACGTCGTCGGACACTTGTCCGCCACGATAGACCAACAGGCGCGAGTGGTCGCGCTCGGTCATTGGGAATTTGGCGATACGCTCGTCGGGCAAGGGATAGTTATAGTCGTTGATTTTTATGTGCTTTGTATCCATCATCACAAATTCATTACAAGCATGCCACGAATGATGATATAGCAATAGATGAACATCGAGAGCGTGATGACCACATCGATGTCGACAAGGCTATATCCCGTGGCGGTATATTGGGTGGAAACATAGTTCAACTTGGGGCTGATTTTGAAATAGACATGCTTGTAGAGCAAATAGACAAACATGCCAACGGTGGCTCCCCACGCAAGTCCACAAAGGATGTCGGACGGATAATGCACGCCCAGATACATGCGTGTCCAGCAATTGAGCAACGACCACGCGAGCATGACAATCATGAACTTGCGGTTGCGCACCAACAACGAGAAGAACACCGCTATGGACATCGTGTTGGCGGCATGTGCCGAGAAGAAGCCGAACTTCGACTCGCGATAGTTGTTGACCACGTCAATGGTATACTTGATGATGGGGTCGTTGGTGGGTCGCCATCGGCCTACAAGAGGTTTCACGATGTAGTCGGTCAATCCGTAAGCCAAGAACAGGCACAACGCCGCACATCCCACGATGAGCGCCACCTGGGCCATTGTCTCGTTGTTCTTGATGACCAGATAGAAAAGCCCCAGATAGAGGGGAATCCACGTGAGGCCCGACGTGAGCGTCATAGCAAAGCCGTCGATGAACAACGAGTCGCTCCCGTTGAAGAAAGCCAATATCTGGCGGTCGATTTCCAATAACGAATTCCAGTCCATCATCGCGTTCAAATTTCCTCAATCACATCAGCCGAAATCCAGCCTTCGCGCCCATCGTCGAGACGCACTCCACGCCACTCTTTGATGGACTTGTCGGTGACATTCACCTTCGTGCCCTCATGAATGACGAAGTCGTCGGTTCCATTCTTTGCCGGAGTCTTCTTCACGGTTGTCGACGGAGCGATGACGATGGCTCCACGATGGTTCACCAGTTGTTGTTTTTGTTGCCAAGCAAACAAGTTGCCCAACAAGAACAACACGAAGAAGCAGATGGAACCATAGAACCCCACCTGGCGCATGAGCAGACGAGAGCTAAAGAGATAGAACAACACCAGCACCAATGCCAACACGATGGAAGCCACCGCCAATGTGGCCCAACAGTCGACGCTCATCATGTTGACAACCGACCGATACCACGTAAAGAAGAACATCTCGCTCTCGGGAGTGATCTTGTCGATGGTCTTGCTACGGGCGAATTGCAGATTGAAACGGATGTCTTTGTCGCCGGGTTGCAAGAGCAATGCACGTTCGTAAGCCAACACGGCCTGAGTGATGTTGTCGGTGCGGAAATAGGCATTGCCCAGATTATAGTACAAATCGGCAGACACTCCCTTTTTAAGCAATTCCTGATAGTCTTTGATGGCTTGCTGATAATTGCCTTTCTTGTATTCGTTATCGGCATTCAGCTTGGTTATCGCCATAGCCGACAACGGCATGAAAAGCATCAAGGAAACAAGCACAAGCATCCTTACACTCTTCTTCTTGCCTGCTTTCTTCATCGTCTCTTCAATATTCATAATGGCTTTCATAGCCGACTCGAACGTCTTGTTCATGTTTCCGGCAGCATCGCCCGGAGCATAGCGCTCGTACTCGCATTCATCGAGTGCGGCGATAAACATGCCGACATTCTCTTCGCTCACACCGTGCGAGGAGAGATTCTCGGAAATGTTGTCGCGCGAGAGTTGTTCGACGGGCATGTTCAACTTGTCGCCCACATAGCCCCACAATGTGCGCAAAACTTCGTCGTAGAATTCGTTCTGCTGGCCTTTTTGCATCAGGCGGTTGGCCTTGCGCAATCGCTTGGTAGCCACTTTGTTAGCCTTCTTTCCACGCATTTTGCCCAAATCGGCATTGTCGATGGCACGTTTGCGGAACACGATGAGCAAAGCCACAAAGGCAATGAGCGGCAAAAGGAGGCTCACCCAATAAGCGGAACTTCCATAGAAGAACTTGCTGACATCGTGTGCCTGGGTGTTGCCCGTCTTCAGACCACGGATGTCTTTTCCTTGTTCGGCCGAATAGTCGGCAACCGAATTCGACTTGCCACTACCCTGCTCCACCTCCAATTGGAAGGGTTGGGTCTTCACGGTCTTGTAGGCGTTGGCACCGGTGTCGTAATAGGTCAGTTCCACAGGTGGAATCTTGTATGAACCTTGGTTGCGAGGCACGGCCAGGAAGTCGTAAATGATGTTTCCTTCAACGCCATTGGAGGTCAGCTTGGTCTTGTCCGTGACCTTTGCATCGTATTTGTCGAAATCTTTCGGGAAATCAACAACCGGTTGCTTAATCAGCTTCAAGTTGCCGACTCCACTCACGACTATACGAAGCGTAACCGGCTCGCCGGCTTTCACTTGGTCGTGATTGAGTTGGCCAGAGATGTTGAAGCGCCCCACTCCACCCGAGAAGCCAGTTGGGCGTGTAGGAAGTGGGTCTACCTGAATGGTGATGCCTGGCGCCGTAATATCGCGTTTCACCTCCACATATCCAGAACCGCCATTGAAGAAGGCCTCAAAGGGGTCTACCGAGCGATTCTGTTGGACAACAATGCCCTTGAAGGTGATGCTTGGGATTTCAAGCTGACCCGTCATTTGCGGATACATCACATATTGACTCCACGTCACACAACGATAGTTGCGCCCGTTCACATTCTCCACATGGAAGCTCTTTTGTTGTGGCAAGGGCACCTCTTGGGTGTGGAATCCGGTGAGGTCGGGCATCTTACCTTCCAATTGTGTGAGGTCGACCAACGTATAGACCTTGTATGTCAACAATACGGGCTCTTGCTCATGCACACGACGTTTGTTGGCACTGACCTTGATGAAGAGGTCGTTGCCCGAGATTCTAGAGCCTGCCGCCCTCATCTGGTGTTCAGGCTCGTCATCATCGCCATGCATGTTGGGCACACCATTGTTATTGCTACGGGCAGAACCCGTAATCGTAATCTTTATGGGCTTCGAAGACAACGTCTTTCCACCCACAACGGCTTGAGCCGCGGGAATGGAAAAGGTTCCGTTCTTCATGGCATAAAGGGTATAGGTGTAGGTGATGGACGACGACGATGTGGTGTGTCCATTGACCATCTGGAAGCTGGATTGCGAAGAGGTATAAGGACCTGCAATCACCTCGACCACATCCGAAGAATGAATGCCGGAACGGAACTCTTCGACATCTTGCGTATTGATGGTATAAGCAACCCTAAAGTTCTCACCAGCAGAGACTTGCGATGGAGCCGACACCGATATTTGCTGGGCATAAATGGTGGCCAAAGAGCAGTGGTAGACGATGAATACTAATAACATCATCGTCCATCTTTCCGGCATCATGGCCAATCCATATTTTCCTCTATTGTTCTTCATTTCAATTATCACTTAAAAGGTTACCAATTCTTTTGCAACTGGCGTTTTTGAGGATGTTGCATCGCCTTCTTCAGACGTTGCTGGGTAGCCTTCTCCTCTTGCATAGCGGCATTGAGCAGTTGTTCGGCATTCTCCTTACTCATCTGCTCCTTCGGTTGTTGCTTTTGTTGGTCCTTATTCTTGTCTTTATCGTTATTTTGCTTTTTGTCTTCTTTCTTGTTCTGCTGGTTCTTGTCATCATTCTGACCACCGTCGTTCTTGTTCTGGTTTTGTTTCTTTTGCTGACGCTTGCAAAGTTCCAAATTGTAACGGGTCTCGTTGTCTGAGGGATTGTTGCGGAGGCTCTCCTTGTAGGCGTCAATAGCCTCGCCATACATCTGATGCTTCTGGCAAATCACGCCAATGTTGTGATAAACCATTGCCTTTCGAAGTTTGCTGGTCTCGGCTTTTCCCGCATTCTCCAATTGTTGTACGGCGGCTGAGTCTTTTTGTTGTTGCATCAAAGCGCACCCCAGATTATACATAGCTTGGGTGTTGCGCGGATTCTTTGCCAACGCCTTCTGATACTCCACCTCAGCTTTTGCAAAGTTCTGCTGGTGGTAGAGCTTGTTGCCTTGCCTGATGAGTTGCCTGTCTGATTGCGCGACCAACTCCAACGAGCCACACAACATCATGCATATACCTATTATTATATATCTCAGCATTCTCATTTCTTTCTGAATAATTTGATGTTCTTCAGCAATGGGTTCTTCGACTCGAAGATGCATATCTCAATGATTAGCAATAGCAAAGCCAATATGCCAAATGCCTGGAACTGCTCATCGTATTCGCTATAGATAACACTACTGGTCTCACCCTTCTGGAGTTTAGCCAACTCGTCGTTCAGCTTTTCCTGGGCATCACTTGTGTTGTCCACATGGATATAAGTTCCCTTTCCGGCCTTTGCCACTTGTTGGCACATCTGCTCATTGAGCGCCGTCATCACGGTTTCGCCCCTGTTATCGGTCATATATCCACCGCTACCATCTGGGATTGGTGCACCTTTCGCCTCTCCCACTCCAAGAATAAAGACATTGATGCCTTTCTTGCGGGCGGCCTCTGCGGCTTCCAAAGCACCACCCTCATGGTCCTCACCATCGGTGATGACAATGATGGCACGTCCGATTGCCTCTTGTTTGGTGAAACTATTCATGGCTATCGTGAGCGCACGAGCGATGTCGGTGCCTTGCGAGGTGATAAGTGAAGGATCAATGTTCTGCAAGAACATCTTAGCCGACACATAATCGCTCGTGATAGGCAATTGCACGAAAGCATCACCGGCGAACACCACCAAGCCAATCTTGTCATTCGTGAAGTTATCCACCAAGTTCTCTACCATCAACTTACTTTTTTCAAGTCTTGACGGTACCACGTCCTCGGCCTTCATCGAGTTACTGATATCCAAGCAGATAATGGTCTCAATGCCATTGCGCTTATCGCGCGATATCTTCGTTCCCATCTGCGGGCGAGCCATCACTAAGATTAGCAATGCCAAAGCGGCTTGTAATAACCAGAACTTCACGCCTGGACGGAAGCGTGACACATCGGGCATCAACTCTTTCAGCAAGTTGGGATCGCCAAACTTCCTGATTTTCTTTCTTCTTTGCCTCCAGCCCACAAATCTCAACACAAACATCAGTGGAATGATGAGCAGCAACCAGAGGAATATAGGGTTCTCAAATCTGAACATTTTCCAGAACTATTTCATTTTCAATCTTACATCTATAGCAAACACTTATGGGATGCGTCTCAACACTGTCGTCCGAAGAAGAATCTCCAGCAATAATGCCAAGAAAGCTGCAATGGCAAAGGGCAGATAAGCTTCGTATCGCTTCGAGAACTTCGTCACATTCATCTTGCTCTTCTCCAATTTGTCGATGTCCCTATAGATTTGCTTCAATTCCTGATTATTCGTGGCACGATAGAAGTTTCCATCGGTCACAGCAGCAATGTCACTTAACGTCTTTGTATCAATCTCAACAGGAATGTTCACATACTGAACACCCCCGGCCACAGGCATCGGATAGCGGGCAACCTTGTTGGTTCCCACTCCAATGGTATAGACCCTGATTCCAAGGCTCTTGGCTATCTGGGCACTCGTCATAGGCGAAAGGTCACCCATGTTGTTAGAGCCATCGGTCAGCAATATCACGACTTTGCTCTTTGTCTTTGAGTTCTTCAGTCGTGAAACGGCATTGGCCAATCCCAAGCCTACTGCCGTACCGTCAGACATCAGTCAGCTGGCAGCAATGACGGTGCGAACATATTGTAGAAGGTTCAACAGACTGGCAAGATAACAGGTCATGGGACAGTGG
>ODAI012303369.1_pt1 | contig 14145 bp, 14 predicted proteins | sample 1539321 | NCBI WGS metagenome assembly ODAI01 (sample SAMN02144231, study PRJEB22623) | gut metagenome | biome: sheep rumen | host: Ovis aries | place: New Zealand
CGAATCCCCTTAGCTCCACCATCCACCCTCGGAGGCTGAAAAGCTTTCGAGGGTTTTCTCATGAAGAACAAAAATCAATTTCAGATTTGAAAAATGTTAAAGAATCAAATCGACCATGCTTAACAATTTTACAGAATGCCTTGTTCAAAAAAATGTACAAAATAATTGCCAGAAAAAAATACAGAATTGCTATGCTCAGGCGTCTAATAGTTGTAACGTTACAGAAGGAGGCGAAAGCTTTTGGACCGTGAGTGTTTTGCAAAGGAAGTAGAAGCCTGCACAGGGCTGATGTATCGGGTCGCTTATACGATTCTGCAAAATGACGATGATTGTCAGGACGCTGTTCAAGATGCACTGCTGAAAGCATGGTCAAAGCTGAACAGCCTGAGGGAAGATAAATACTTCCGCACATGGATCACAAGAATACTGATCAACACATGTCATGATCTGGTCCGAAAGCGCAGCCGACTGGTTTCGTTGGATACGCTTCCTGAGCTGGCTGAAGCATTTCCGGATCCGGCATTGGCTATGGCGCTTGAAAGGCTGCCGGAAAAGCTGCGAATGCCATTGATGCTTTTCTATTCCGAAAACATGACCTATGCCGAAATCAGCAAAGCGCTCCGAATCCCTACTGCAACAGTTCAAAGCAGGATCCACCGCGGCAAGACTCAATTGAGAAAGGAGCTGGGTGAAGATGACGCGTGATTGGAATAAGCTCAACATCAGAGATGCTTACAAACCTGTTCCGCAGGAATTTGATCAGGCGGTTTCAAAAACTATTCGTGGGATTAGGCTTGGGGAAGCAAAACAGGAAACAGCTTCAGGAGCTGTTTTCAGGTGCAGGCGTATGCTATTCATTGCCGCTATCTGCGCTCTTTTGATGGGAATGGTGGTTGCTTATGCTGCTGTTACAAAACCTGCCATCCTGAACTGGCTCCTTGGAAATCAAGATGCCCGTGGCTATCAAGATGCGAATGAAGCTTTGGAGCAATCCGCTCAAACAGTTGTTGCGGAAAACAGCGCCGATCATATCACTGTCAGAATTAACAGCGTTGTCTATGACAGCTATCAGTTTGCATTTTCCTACGAGTTGGAAAACGACCAGCCCGATCAACCTGCAATGGTCGCAGTTGATAGCTGCGCGCTTGTCAACGGGAAAGAACTGGGGCTGGATGTCAGTGATTATGCTCTCAGGCTTGTGCCAGATTCCCACCAGGATGTTCTTCCTGTTCCGAGAAATCCTGCGGATGGCGGTGCCTGGAGCTTGCCAATCCGTCAGGCGCTGACGGGAGAAGTGACCTGTGAGGTCACATTCATCGTGCATCGGCCAACCAAAGGATTTGTCGTTGTATCTTCTCCGGAAGATCCAGTCTACCACTTGGATGAGTATGATACGGAAACACAGGCTGAAATACAGGACAAATGGAACACGCTGCGCGGCTTTAAGAATACGCTGATTACAGATTCAAACGACAACGATCCTGAACGATGGGCTCAGCATGGTTATACAGTGATTGATCCCGATGGAAACGCATATATGAGTGAAAGCGATCTTGACCTTGGAAAAACATGGGAAGAAGCACCATTACACAATCTGCGGGAAACCGCACGAATTCCCGTAATGTTCACATTTAACACGGATACAACAATCGTTTATGATTTTTCCGATCACGACAGTGTAGAGCTTGATGACTGCACCATACGTATCCATCACCTCCGCTTTTCACCATTGATGACCATAGTTGATATCAGCCTGATCCCCAAAGAGAGTACGCAGGAGGCCGCTCAGGAACTGGTAGAGCGTTATGGTGCCATGGATTTGGTAGATGAAAGCGGACAGCCCTTGAAATATTCATCTATGGACTATGAGTTCAGCCCGAACCCTTGGGTCACAGAGCACTGGAGTGAGAATGAATGCTGGGCATGCACTTACAGGATTGAAATGCCGGGGCTTCAAGTCTGGCCAGAAAGGATCAGGGTGGTGACAGAACACGGAGAAATCCTTAACTTGAGAATAGCCAAATAAATCAAGAGCATAACAAAACGCTACTGCTTAGATGTTCGCGCTGTCCGGTTGGGCAGCGCTTATACTTTCACTTGGGAATCAGCCCCCGAGTATATTTCACTTCATTTCTCCATTTCATGCATAGCTTTCAGGATTTCCTTCAGATCCTCTTCAGTAAGATTCCCGCTGTCCACCAACTGATTGACCAGCAAAGAAGCTTTTCCCTTGAACACATGGTTCAGAAGCTTATGAGTTTCCTCGGCGGAAGCCTCCTCTCTGGTAATCAGAGGAGTGTATTTCTTTGCCCGCCCGGTATCATCCATGCTGACAGCGCCTTTTTCGGTCATCCTTTTCAGCAGGGTAATAACCGTCTGGCGTGTCCAGCCTGTAGACGGTTCCAGCGTTGCCGTTATCTCTCCCATGGTTTGTGGGGCATGATCCCATAAGCATTCCATGATCTTCCATTCTGCTTCCGTTACCTGTACAGCCACCTGTCATCACCTCTGATACGGAGTCGACGCATGTCTACGTAAGACAGTATCACGCCTTCCCAATATGTGTCAAGAGGAAAACAGCGGTCAAAATTGATTCCATTAAAAGCCCTCGCCGGTTTGGGTTCCGGCGAGGGCTGTGTTCGTTTCAGGCATATACAAGCTCGTTCAACACGATTTCTTCGGCAGAAGCGTGCAGCGAGTTCATTTTACGTATCCAGGTCATCTGTTCTTTGGCCTTCAGCTCTTCAGTGACACGTTCAGTCAAGGCCATTTCTCGAATCATCTGATCCATTCGTCTGCGGCAGGTTGCGTCAATCTCCTGCAAATGTTCCATCAGCTTTCCGCTCAGAATCATCCTCATGTATAGTCCCTGACGGCTTTCTTCCAGATACTTGCGGCGCATCATTCCGTATTTTCCCAAGGGCTTCTTCTCCAGTTCAGTCAAGCCCATATCCGGAAGTAGGTAATCTCCACATCGAGTGTAAGAGCATAAACTCTTATCTTCGGAAAGCAAAGCGACAACAGTGATCATGCAGATCATGTTCAAGTGAATGTCCAAATGACCACTTATACAGATCCCAACGACTATACTTATGGGATTTCCGAAACTGAAACTGCTCAGGTTGTGCAGGTTGAAGATATGGATAATGCGCTCCTTATCACATCCGAAGCACGGAAACTGTTAGTCATGCGAAAAACAATGTCTGCCCCGCAGTATGATCTCCTTTTGCTACCAGGTAACGAACTGATGACAGAAACCTACTGTGAATACCGGATCGAGGTGGGCGGTAATCAGCTGACCAGCGACGAATTGATCGGGGTATTTACAAAATAATCTACAAATTCTTTTCATGGCGTCGTTCGAATACGAACGGCGCTTTTACATTTTGTCCTCAAAGAGGTGAATCCGGAAAACTCGTTTCCAGTTGCCAATAGGCGACTACAAAGTCAGCGCCGTCCATTAGGGCGGCGCTTTTACGCGAATGTAGCCAGTGTGAAGGAAAAAAGGATGAGATGAACGGGAAGCGTTAATCCTGCGGCGGCCGATCATGGATGCTCCGGCTGTCAGCGGCGCAGAAAAAAACATCCGGTTCAGGTGCCGCCGCATCTTTTCGCGCGTATCAACAAGTGTCCGACAGATCATCATTCATGATGGCAACAAAACAGAAAGGAAAACAAAAATGAAAAAAATCTTCTCAATCCTCGCGGTTCTCGCAATGATCCTCACTTTGGCGACCGGAGCCTTGGCGGCTGAAACCGCGGCGCCCAGCTTCACCGGCGGCGTACAATTCAATATGGATATGACCCAGGTGATGGAAATCGTCAACCGGAAGAATTATGAAATCGATCGAGAGAAGACCCGCGGCTCCGTGGAATTCTATGAGCTCGAGTACGAACATGTCACCGATGAGGAAGGCTTTACCGCTGATGTGACGTATCTGTTCGTAGGAAACAGCCTGGTGGCCATTCATTTCGACATGGCGGACAACGTGACCTATGATCAGGTGAAAGCGGCGCTCACGGCCACTTACGGCGAGGCGGTTCCCTTTGACGCTGCCAAGATCGGCAACGGCCGGTACGCGATCGACGATGATGGCGATGTGAAGGAATGCAAGGAAATGATTCTGGCCGACGGTGTCATGATCGTCCTGGAAGAAGATCATGACGGCGAGGTGAATGTCACAATCCTGGATCCCACCGCCGCTTACATCAACAATTGATCCATGGAATCAGGATAAATCGTAACTGTTCAGTTATGGATAGAAAGCAGGAAAGCAGGATCAAGTTCATAGTTCTAAGTTCCAAATTCTAAGCAGAATAGATTTGAAATATCTGCGCGCCCTGTTGCGCTTGACAACATCCAGCTTAGAGCTTGGAATGGACAGCTTGGAACTTGGGTTCGATCCAAGCCGCAAAGGAACCATGACTGAACAGATACGATATATACGTATCGGCTTCCGGCACCCTTGAACAAAAACATGATGCCTTGAATTTTTATAAAAATGATGCTATAATTTTGTTGGCAAGGGTGCTCCTACTATCCTATTGTGGATCGAGCGTATGACTGTCTGACCCATAGAGCAATGAACCGGCGCATTACCACCGTTGGGAAACAAGTATGCCAGAACCTTATTTTGGGATTCTGGGAGTTCTGAAAGTACCAGGTGGCAGCGCGCTGCATTCGCATTGCAGAGGTCAGCGGTTTGAATCCGCTATGCTCCACCGCAATTGCACTTCATCGTGTGCGCAGAGAAACCCCTGTTTTACAGGGGTTTCTGCTGTATATAGGCTTTAAATCCGGATTCAGGAGCAGGAGAAAAAATATATATTTCAGCCTGTTCCTTTTTTATCCGGGCCGTCTGATTCTTTTGTTTTTTTCAGATCTGTTCAGTCGCGGTTCCTTTGCGGCCTGAAATGAATCTGAGTTCTAAGCCGTCAGTTCCAAATGATAAGCGGATGTAAGCTGAGCCCCATTCCGCGCCCTGATGATCGAAACTGTTTCTCCTTAGAACTTGGAACTTGGAGCTTGGAATTTGATCCCGATTCAAGGAGCGCTTCATCCTGATGGCTGAGCAGATATATTTTTTCTTTCGGACGGCAGAGAAAGGGGAACGGTATGAAACGAATCAAAAACTTTGTCATCGGCGGTATCCAGAACAAGGTGTTCAACCTGATCCTCATTACTGTGATCCTGCTGACAGGCGTATCTCTGGCCGTGTCCTCCTATCACAGCCGGATGCTGTCCACGCTGGCTGCGGAATCCAGCGAAAAGCAGGAAGCGGCCATTGAGGAAATTACGGGCACGGTAATGGACGCCGTTGCGGAGCAGTCCATGGCCCGCTCCACGGGGCTGCAGGCCTATATCGCCAACGAATTGTTTGCCGGGCTGAAAACCCGGGTGCAAATGCTGGGCGAGTACGCGGGCAAGCTGTTTGAATCTCCTGGTGCTTATGCCCGGATGCCTTATGAAGGGCCGGATCCCAAGAAGAATGGCCAGGTGATTTCCCAATTGATCCTGGCCGACGGCGTGGACAGCGCGGACCCGGCGCTGTCGGACCGGCTGGGCCTGATTGCCAACCTGTCGGATATGATGGTTTCCCTGTTCGGTGCGTCCAAGGAAACCAATTCCTGCTTTATCGCCCTGCCGGAAGGCGCGTTTCTGGTGACGGATGATCGAAGCGCCAGGAAGTTTGACCCGTCAGGGGCGCTGGTTTCCTATGACTGCCGCACGCGGCCCTGGTATCAGCAGGCCGTGGAGCAGGGAAAGCTGATCTTTACGGATGTTGAAGTCGACGCCTTCACTGGCGATATCGGCATCGTGTGCGCCATGCCCATTTATCAGGACGGAGAATTGACCGCGGTGGTGGGGTCGGATTTGTTTTTGACCTCCATGGATGCCTATGTGCAGTCCTCCATTGGCAACGGCAGCTATATCTTTGTGGTGAACAACAATGGCCACGTGGTATTTTCCCCTCAGATTGAAGGGGTGCTCCAGGCGGAGCCTGTGGGCAAAGCCCAGGACCTGCGCAAGAGCGAAAATTCCGATTTGGCCGCCTTTGTGACCGAGGCCCTGCAGGGGAAAACGCCCATGCGCAGGATGACGCTGGAAAATGAAAACTATTGCATGATGGGCGCGCCCATGGAAACGGTGGGCTGGGCGGTGATTTCAGTTTGCAGCCAGGAAGCGCTGAAACAGCCCGCCGCGATGCTGCGGCAGAATTATTCCCAGATCCAGGAGGAAACCTCCGCCCTTTACCTGGAGAACACCAGCCGATCCCGCGATACCGGGATAGCGATGCTGATTGGCGTGACGGTTCTGATGCTGGCTGCGGCGCTGATCATGAGCAAGCGGATCGTGAAGCCCCTGAACACCATCACCAAACGGATTTCGGAGCTGAGCGAAACCAACCTGGAATTCAAAATGGAGGACGCTTACAAAACCGGCGACGAGGTGGAGGAACTGGCTGAGTCCTTCGCCGGCATTTCCCATAAAACGGTGGAATACCTGGAGACCATCAAGCGCGTGACAGCTGAAAAGGAGCGCCTGGGGGCCGAGCTGTCTTTGGCTACCCAGATTCAGGAAAGCATGCTGCCCCATATCGTGCCCGCCTTCCCGGACCGGAAGGACTTTGACATCATTGGCAGCATGGACCCGGCCAAGGAAGTGGGCGGCGATTTCTACGATTATTTCCTGATTGACGACGATCATCTGGGCATGATCATTGCCGATGTGTCCGGCAAGGGCGTGCCCGCGGCGCTGTTCATGATGGCCAGCAAGATCATTCTGCAGAGCGTGGCCATGCTGGGCGGTTCGCCCGCTGAGATCCTGACCAAAACCAATGAAGCCATTTGCTCCAATAATGAAACGCAGATGTTCGTGACGGTCTGGGTGGGCATCCTGGAATTGTCCACCGGGAAATTGAAATGCGCCAACGCGGGCCATGAATATCCGGCGTTCAAGCGGCACGACGGAAGCTTTGCGCTCTATAAGGATAAGCATGGCTTTGTGATCGGCGGCCTGGAGGGCGCGAAATACAAAGAATATGAAATGCAGCTGGAGCCCGGGGACAAGCTGTTCGTGTACACTGACGGCGTGCCGGAGGCCACCGACGCCGATGAGGAACTGTTTGGCACTGGCCGCATGGTGGAGGCGCTGAACCAGGAAAAGGACGCGCCGCCCATGGAGCTGCTGAAAACGGTGCGCCGGGCGGTGGACAATTTCGTGCAGAACGCCGAGCAATTTGACGATATGACTATGCTGTGCCTGGAATACAAAGGGCCGAAGGCCGCCAAAAAGGAGGGGTGAACATGCGGGAAAAGACCTTTCCAGCCGTGCTGGAAAATATCCCCCAGGTGACCGCCTGGGTGGATGAAACGCTGGAACAGCTGAATTGCTCCATGAAAGCGCAGATGCAGATCGACGTAGCCATCGACGAAATATTCAGCAATATCGCCCGTTACGCGTATCCGCAGGGAACCGGCAGCGCCACGGTACGGATCGATTTTGATGAAACAGCCCGGGTTTTTTCCATTACCTTTCTGGACAAAGGAACGCCTTTTGATCCTTTGAAAAAGGACGATCCGGATACCGGGCTGACCGTGGAGGAACGCAGCGTTGGCGGTCTGGGTATTTTCCTGGTCAAGAAAACCATGGACGATATGAGCTACCATTACAGGGACGGGCAAAATGTCCTGTGCCTGAAAAAAACCATATAACGAGGAGGAAAGGATCATGAAAAAGACACTGTGTATTTTTGCGCTGATTTGCGTTCTGCTGGTTTCCCTGACCGTGAGCGCTTCCGCCCAAACGGTGGAGCCCCTGATGCCGGAATTGCTGCGCCAGGTGCTGGCGGGAAAAACCTTCACCGCCCGGATGGATAGCTACTTCTTCGATGAATCCATGAAACACATTGTCCTGGGTTTCCAGATTTGCGAAAAGGAAACCTATCCGGCCGAAGCCATTGAAGCCCTGAAGCCCGGGGACACCATCCTGGTAGGCGGCGCAGAATTTCTCATCAAGGAATTCAAGCAGGAGGATTTCGGCTATGAAGCGGTGGGGGAAACCTATTCCATCATTCTGACCAAGAATGACGCTGGCCTGTATACCGCCATTTCCGATACGGAAAACAGCTTCTTTAAGAACCTGTTTCTCATCGAAGCCGACGTCGGCGGCAGCGATTTTCGCTTTGTGGACGCCAGCGCTGGCGACGACGTGCCCCCCACGGTGCTGAACGTCCAGGAAATGGTGAAGAAACTCTCCAATGGCGAAATCCATTCCAATGAGGACAACACGAAGATCACCTTTGATGAAAACGGAAAACTGGTGGAATTCCTCTATACCTATTCTCCCTGGAACTGATCGGCAGCCAGATTGAAACAGAACGCCCATGCAGGATTTGTCCGGCATGGGCGTTCTGTTTCAATCTGTGAGGAGTTAGGAATGAGGAGTTAGGAGTTAAAAGACTGCGCTTCGCGGTTTTAGATGAATGGAATCATTTGAGCACCACGCTGGTCTGGCCTTCCAGCCAGAGAACGCCATTCTCCAGCTCCGCTTCGCCCAGGCCGATCACTTCGGCGATGGTTCCAAAGGTCTGGGCGGCTGTCTGGCGCAGATCCAGGGTCAGGTCGTGGGTGGTGGTGTTGTGGATCACCGCCACGGCGCTGCCGTTCAGGGTGCTGACAAAGCCGCCCGCCTTGGTGTCCGGGAGAAGGAGGGCCTGATATTCGCCGCTGGCGATTTCTGGATACAGCTTCCGGATGCGCAGCAGCCGCTGGTAATAGCTGAACAGGCTGCCCCGGGAAGCGCGCTGCTTTTCCACGGTGTCCTTGGTCTGCTTGGCGGGATCATAGGTGCTTCCGGCCGGGTCCCGCACGGTGTCGCCGTCGCCCCAGAGCATGGCCAGGCGGCGGTTGGCGTCGGTATTGGCGCCGCCCCTGGAGCCCTTCATGCCGATTTCTTCGCCGTAATAGATGAAGGGGGAGCCGGGGGAGAGCAGATACAGGTTGGCCGCCATCTTTCCCTGGCCGTTGAAGCCGGGCAGATAGCCCGCGGCTCGGTCCATATCATGGTTGGAAATGAACATGGCCTGGGCGGCGCTGGGCCGCTGGCGCAGCTTTTCCTGATATTTCTGCACATAGGCGGTGAACCGGTTCACGTCCCCGGCCTGGGCGGTGTCGGCGATGAGGCCGCTGGGCTGGCTGACGGTGAAATCAAAGCAGTTCATCACCGGCAGGTATTGGTCGATGATGCCGTCCCCGTCCCAGACCTCCGCCACGGTGTACAGGTCCGGCTTGATCCCTTCCAATTCGCCCACGTACCAGCGCCAGAAGGCGGCGCTTTTTTCGTTGTCGCCCAGGGCAATGTATTTGGCCGCGTCAAAGCGGAAGCCGTCCACCCCCAGGTCCAGATAGAACCTGGCCACGTTCAGCATTTCCTGGCGCACGGCGGGAGAATCAAAATTCAATTCCGGCATGGAATCGGAAAAATTGGCTTCGTATTGGATTTTTCCGTTCAGGGCTTTTACGAAGGTGCGCCCTGCGGGCACGGGGGCGTTGCCGTCCAGCCAGGTATAAAAATCATAGTATTCACTGAGGGTGTTTTCCATGGCGTGCGCGTTGAGAAAGCGCTTGAACCAAAGATTGTTTCTGCCTGTATGATTGATGGGCAGATCCAGAATCACCTTCACGTCCCGTTCATGGCACAGGGTAAGCAATTCCTTGAGATCATCCAGGGTGCCGAAGGCGGGGTCTACGGCGTAATAGTCCGTCACGTCATATTTGTGGTAGGAAGGGGAGGCAAAAATGGGCGTCAGCCACAGGCCCTCCACCCCCAGGCTGCCGCCGGACAGCGGGTCGCCGTCGTTCAGGTAATCCATCCGGTTGATGATGCCTCTCAGATCGCCCACGCCGTCCCCGTTGCTGTCCGAAAAGGAGCCCACAAAGATTTCGTAAAACACCCGGTTGTTGTCGGAGAAGGGCCGGGGCGGCTCGTTTTCCTCCAGGGCGGAGGAGAAAAGCAGGCAAAACGCAAGCACTGCCGTTAAGAATTGCTTCATGTTCATCCCTCGCTTTCTTCCGTAAATATCGCATGAAACGCGCTGCTTGTCAAGTATGGAATTTCATGCTATACTTTTTTACATCATCATGATATTTGGAAGGACGCAGGAAAGACAAACGATGACCGCATTTTATTCAGTGGAAGAAACGGAACGGCTGAACGCCCGCGCCCGGCGGACGGGCAGGGCGGCGTGGGCGATATTGGGGGCGGCCTGGCTGAGCAGCGCTGTGCTGTGTTTTTTTGTGCGCACGGAAAACGCCGGGGCTTTATTTTGGACGGCGCTGATCCTGTCCGGCCTGGGGGGACTCCTATTTCTGTATCTAAGGCAGGTGGAAGCCCTTCCCGCCCGGGCGGAGGCCCAGCACATGGCAGGGATATTAAAGGGAGAAAGCCAGACCTATACCGGGCGGCTGTATCGGACGGAGCAATCCTTCCGCATTCCCGGCAGCATCGCGGTGCAAAGGGTGCGGCTGGAAACCGAGGAGGAAACGGTGCCTTTGCAAATCAACCTTCGCTTTGCCCGCCGCCTGCCCCCGGACGGCACGGAGGTTCAGGCCCGGTGCACCCGGAAATATATCACAGCCTGGGAGGCGGCCCATGAATAGGATCAGAAAAGCCCTGGGCCTGCTGCCCGCCGCGTTTATTTATCTCATGTTCTGCGTGATTTTCTGGGGCTTCGTGTTTACCCGCATCACCGATACCGACGCCGCCCATAAGCTGACCCTGTATGCCGACGCCCAGGTGACGGACGGGGTGGGGCTGGCAGTAAAGATCGAAGAGACGGCGGGGGAGGGCATTCGCCTGGCCCAGGCCCGGGCCTTTGATTACGCCATGTTTGACGGGGATCAGCTGCGAAATGCAGATTTATTTATCATCCGTGCCGATCATTTGTCCGATTACCGGGACTGGGTGGCCCCCCTGCCCGAAGCGTTGCGGAGCCGGGGTGCATTGTGGGAGGAGGATGGACAGGCATTGGACCTGAAAATTTATTCCGTCCAGACCCATTCCGGCCCCGCGATGCGCTATGTCAATTACCTTTCGCCCCATGAACCGGAAACGGACTGTTACCTGTGCTTTGGCGCGTCCTCGCTCCACCTGGCCGACGGGGAAGCCCTCAAAGCCGCGGAAACGGTGCTTTCGCTTCCATGAAGTTTCTCCTGTTTGCAGCGATCATAATAAGGAGGTCAACCCATGATGAAGAAACTGTTGTCCCTGTTCCTGGCAGCTGTGCTGCTGTGCTCCCTGGGGGCCGCCGGTGCGGAGGTAAGCGCCCTGTACGTAAAGCAGGTGGAAAATTTGCCGGAGGATTTCTTCTTTGGCATGGACGTGTCCAGCCTGCTTTCGGAGGAAGCCAGCGGGGTTAAGTATTATGGCTTTGACGGCCAGGAAAGCGACCTGATGAAAATTCTCTCCGATGCCGGCATCAATCTGATCCGGGTGCGGGTGTGGAACCATCCCTTTGACACTCAAGGCCGGGGCTATGGCGGCGGCAACTGCGATGCTTCCGCGGCGGCTCAGATCGGGCGGCGGGCCGCCCAGTACGGCATGGGGCTGCTGGTGGATTTCCATTATTCCGATTTCTGGGCCGACCCCGGCAAGCAAATGGTTCCCCTGGCCTGGCGCGATTTGAGCCTGGAGGAAAAGGCGGCGGCCCTGTATCAGTTCACCCTGGACAGCCTGAAGGAGATTCAGGCCGCGGGCGCGAACATCTCTCTGGTGCAGATCGGCAATGAAACCAACGGCTGGCTCTGCGGCGAAAGGGAATGGAGCGCCATTGCCCGCCTGATGAACGAAGGGGCCCGGGCCGTGCGGGAAACATGCCCCGGGGCGCTGGTGGCCGTGCATTTCGCCAATCCGGAAAACGCGGGCAATTATGCTTCCTACGCCGCCAACCTGTCCAAATTCAAGGTGGACTACGACGTGTTCGCCACCTCCTATTATCCCTACTGGCACGGTACGCTGGACAACCTGTCCCGGGTGCTGAACCGGGTGGCGGACAATTATGGAAAAAAGACCCTGGTGGCGGAAACCTCCTGGGCCTTTACCACGGAGGATACCGACTTTTCCGGCAACACCATCGGCCCCGATACCCCCGTGGACAAGCCCTACCCCTATACCGTCCAGGGCCAGGCCAACTGCGTCCGTGAAATCACCGATACCATGGTGAACCGGGCCCGGAACTGCATCGGCGTGGTCTATTGGGAAGGAGCGTGGATCACCGTGGGCGGAGCCAGCCGGGAGGAAAACAGCCGCCTTTGGGAACAGTACGGCTCCGGCTGGGCCAGCAGCTTTGCTTCCGCTTACGACCCCGACGACGCGGGAAAGTACTACGGCGGCAGCGCGGTGGACAACCAGGCGTTCTTTGATGCAACCGGGCATCCTTTGGCTTCCCTCAACGTGTTCCGGCTGATGGGCACGGGCTGCGATGCGCCGGTGGTTCCCGACGCCCTGGAGGACGCGGCAATTACCTGCGGCATGACGGAGGCCCTTTCCCTGCCGGAAACGGTCAACGCCATCATGACGGACAACAGCCGACAGGCCCTGCCGGTGGAATGGCGGCTTTCGGAAAGCCAGGAAAAGGCCATGCGCGCCGCCCCGGGCACCTATACCGTGACGGGCCAGGCGGACGGGGAAGAAGCCAGGTGCCTGGTCACCATGGTGGAAATGAATTACCTGACCGACCCCGATTTTGAGGAAGGGGGACAGGACTGGGAAATCACTGATCTGAATCAAGCAGACCAGCTCTATATCGAGGATAAAAAGAACGATTCCCTGTCCGGCACCAAGCATATGCATTTCTGGAGCGCCCGGCAGGATTCCGTGGAATTTACCCTGGAGCAGCAGGCGAAGGATTTGCCGGAGGGCCGCTATCGCTTTTCCATTTCCATCATGGGCGGCGACGGGGGAAACACAGACATTTACGCCTATGTAAAGAAAAACGGCGAAATCATTGAGAAAGCGCCTATGAAAATCACCTCCTACGGCAATTGGGACACAGGCGTCATACCGGAATTTTCCTATGCCGCCGGGGACGAAATTTCTGTGGGCGTGTATGTGAAATGCCAGGGCGCGGGCAACGGGGCCTGGGGCAAAATCGACGGCGCGCAGCTGACGTATCTGGAGAAAAAATAAAAAAAGTTCGTAACTGTTCAGGCGTATCAAGAACACTTTCAATCACCAGGCAATAGGCAAAAGGCAATAGGCAATAGAACGAGAGTTCATCGTGAAGAAATCAGAAATCAGATTTTTTAGTTTTTCCATGTCTGCATTCGTTCCTTTTGTGCGCTGTATTCTCTGCGTTCTAAACTGGGTACACTGCATTCTATCCTCTATTGCCTATTGCCTATTCGCTTAAAGTGCCCTTCAAATGATTGCGACTGAACAGATACAAAAGTTCTAAGGGATAAGTTCCAAGTTCTAAGCTGATTTTGTCCAATAAAATAATCTGCCGAAAGGGAATAACTATATTCGCTTAGAACTTTGAACTTTGAACTTGGAACTTATAATGAAAACTTTGAACTTGGACCTTTGAACTTTAAATTTTAACAAATGATTTGGCGCAAAAAACTTGACAAAAGCGCCAAAGAAAGCTACAATAATTGGTGAAGAAATGACCAAATACTGCGGTTCCTCCTGTTTCCAGGGCCTTGTTCAGGGCCTTAGAATAACAATTTCTGAAAGGAATGAGTATCTATGAAAAAGCTCCTCGCGGTCGTACTTGCTCTGGTAATGGCGCTGACCATGGCGCTGTCCGCCACCGCTGAAAGCCTGGCCGGAACCTATGACATCACCGTGTGGGTCGCCGAAAAGGCGGTGGACCTGACCAAGCAGCAGATCGAAAATTTCAACAACACCAATGACGCGGGCATCGTGTTCAACGCCACGGTAGAGCCCGTTTCCGAAGCGGACGCCGGCACCAACATGATCACCGACGTGGAAGCCGGCGGCGATTTGTTCTGCTTCGCTCAGGACCAGTTCGCCCGTCTGGTGCAGGCCGGCGCTCTGGCCAAGCTGGGCAAGAAGGCCGCTGAAACCGTGATCGCCCAGAACGACGCGGGCACCGTGGCGGCCGCCACCTCCGGCGACAC
>ODAI014135797.1_pt1 | contig 14144 bp, 14 predicted proteins | sample 1539321 | NCBI WGS metagenome assembly ODAI01 (sample SAMN02144231, study PRJEB22623) | gut metagenome | biome: sheep rumen | host: Ovis aries | place: New Zealand
GTCCTTTATATGGAAGTCGCCTTCCTGTGCAGCGGTCTTATCAAGCATGAAGAACGTTCCGCAGGTCGAATCGCCTATGATATCACGGACAGCATTTGCTGTCATCTGCTGGTGTATGATAAGAGTTCTGCCGCCTGTTCTCAGGTCTTTCAGCTTATCGGTATACTCCTTTGGCAGGGGACAGCCGTGTACTTCAACATCAAGGGAGAAATTTTCTTTAAGGTAATTTCCTGCCCTGATGCCAGCAGGCGATATGACGAATATCTTCTCAAAGCGGGAGATGTTTTTTACTTCGTCAAGTCCGCTGTCGAAGCCTATGCATTTGACTTCGTCAAAGCCCTCAGCCTTTATCTGCAATACTATGGTATCGGCGGTGATGAAGCCCGTATCGAGAGGTGTAGCGCCTATGACGGCGGCAGTTCCTTTCCGGGTGGGGAGTTTTTCCTTTGCAAATGTTTTGAACAAACGCAGGTAGGCTTCCTCTTCGCCTTTATCGTAAAGCTTTGTGCCGTCGGTCTGAACAGTGATACAGGGTACGCCTGTTTTCTTTTCAGCCATGCGTTCAAGGGCTTTATAGTCGGTGGCAATGACTGCGGGGACAGGTGTGCCGACGATGGCGGTGAAGTCCCTTTCAAGCTGCTGCTGTGCAAGGGCAAGCTTTGCAACAAGGCGGTCATCTCTGCCGAGGATAGCGTCCATATCACGGAGTCCCGCACTGAACAGCGCTGACTTTTTAGTGAACCAGCGGGGTTCATCAAAGCCGCAGACATTGCCCGCGCATCCGCCCGCATCGCATATAACGGTGATACCACCAAGTTCGTAAAGCACCGAACAGGCACCTGAATCATCGGGGGCAAGGGGAGAGATATATCTCAAAAACTTCTTCATTTCTTCTCCTCCTTTGCAAGTGCTTCGTCAAGTTCTGCAAGCAGGCGTTCAACGCCCTCATATCCGAAAGGCTGTTCCTCGGTATTGAACTGTGCGCAGGGCAGGTCGGGGTGATAATATCCCGCGTCAACACCTATCGCAACATCTATATCGGTCTTTCTCTCATAATTCAGCATCGTAGGCGAAAGGTTCGAGAATATGCGGGTATCTGGGGATACCTGAGCAAGTTTCTTAATGAATACGAAGTTTCTCTCCCCTACCGTGCCGTATATCTCGCTGACCTTTATGCCGTACTCTGTCAGTGCAAGGGCAAGTTCAAAGCTGTCAGCATTTACGCACTCACCCACCGCCGCAGATATCTTTCCGTGTTTTGATATGAAGTTATCTACTGCGGTTTTGGCTTTATCATAATATTTATCATCATCAAATTCTGCCCCCAGCGCCTGACCAAGCAGACGGTACTGATTGCGTATCTTATCAAGCCTGTACATTCTCGTCAGCTCGATAAAGGGTATACCCAGACGCTTTTCCATATCCTGTGCGGCATAGCGTGCTTCGGCATTTATCACAAGGTTGAAATTCGCCCTTGAAAGCTCGTGGTATTCATCTATTGTATTGCACCTTGAAAGCTCACGAACTTTCTTTATGCCCACACTGTGAAGAAGGTCATACAGCTCGCTGTCATCGTGAACATGGCTGAAATATCCAAGTATGTTACATTCGCTGGATATCCTCTTCTGCGGCTTCAACAGCGAGTATACCGACTTTCTCACTCCTGCCATGGGGGGCAGACGCTTCTCTCTTGTAAGCGCATACATATATGCGGGGACAGTCGGTACGCCCGTTTCGTCCTCGCACTTGCGGCATACACGCTCCATATCCGTACCGAGAAGTGCGTCCACACAGGTAATGCATATCATCACTGCTGTGGGTGTATAGTCAAGGCTTTCGCAGACTTCTCTGCACGCCTTTGGTATCTTTGTGAGGTGTCTGCCTGTGACGATATCGGTATCATCGAGAAGCAGATAGAAAAATCTTTTGTTATATCCCAGTTCGTTGAGAAGTGCGGTATTTCTTCCGCAGCAGCCGGGGGCTACCAGAAGCATCACAGAACCGGGTATGGCAAGACCCGCTCTTTTTACGCCGAATCCCTTTGCACCGGGAGAATTGAAATCCAGTGTTGCGGGGGACGAATATATCATATGCTTGTGGCTCATGAGTTCGTCGGGGGTATTTTCAAAACCCTTTGCTGCGAGGTCGGCGGCGGTGATGTAGTATGCGTCAGTCATCCTGTTCTTCCTCCGCTATGAGTTTTTTGGCGAGGTCGAAGAAGCGCTTTGAAGTTTCACATTCGGGGTCGCCCTCGATGACGGTCTTGCCCATATCCTCGTACTTTATTATATCAGCCGAACGCGGGATATCAGCCGCAACGTCAAGACCTGCTGACTCGGCAAAAGCGCGGACTTTTTCTTCCTCGTTTTCAACGGCGCGGCGGTTCATGATTATACCGCGTACTTTGGCATAGCTTCTATCCTCAAAATTCTTCACCGCTTTGTTGATATTATTAGCGGCATACAGCGCCATCTTTTCGCCTGAGGTCACTATCAGCACCTTGTCGGCGTAGCCCTCTCTTATAGGCGCGGCAAAACCTCCGCATACCACGTCACCGAGGACATCGTAGAGAACCACATCGGGCTTGAACTTCTCAAAAAGTTCAAGTTCTTCCAGCAGGGAGAATGTGGTGATGATACCTCTGCCCGCACAGCCGAGACCCGGGGTGGGTCCGCCTGTTTCGATACAGAGTATACCGCCGAAACCTATCTGAGATATCTCCTCGATGGAAGTCGGTTCTTCGTCGCGGTCGCGCATATAGTCCATAACAGGGGTTACAGGTGTTCCGCCCAGCAGATTTATGGTAGAATCAGCCTTGGGATCACAGCCTATCTGTATCACCCTTTTTCCGAGAGATGCGAAGGCCGCCGCGAGGTTCGCAGTACAGGTGGATTTTCCTATACCGCCCTTGCCGTATATCGCCAGTTTTATCATTCAAAAAACTCCTCATTCATTTTTCTTATTTATTGCGAGTACAAGATCATCCAGAAAGTCATTACACGTAGGATCTTTCATATCCTTTGCAAAGCATCTGCCCGAGAAAGCGAAGTGGGGCAGTTCGATAAGCCTGCATCCCTCGGGTATGATGTATTTGTACAGGGGGTCTGCCACGACTTCCTTAATGCCGCGGTCTTTGATATATGCCTTGATGTCTTCCTCGGCATATAGGGGCATATCCTTTTTATCGGGAGAAAGTTCTGCATCTATATCCGGGGGACATATAACATCTACCGCATAGCGGGTCATTATAGACCATTCAAAGGCTATCGACCCTGCAAGCACAGCCTCGCCTATGACAAGGCGCTCGGCTTTTTCGTCGGTACATCTGCCGCGGCACATTGCCGCCATCATTCTGCTTATGCCGTCATGGGCAGTTTCATACATAAAACTGCTGAGGGCACCTGCCTGTATCATATCAACATCGCCCAGGGGAACGCCGCAGATATAGGGTATACCGAATTCCTTTTCCATATACCGCGCCGCAGGAAGCCCGCAGTAGGATACCACGAGATTCACATTTGCAGAGGCTGCTTTGCGTATCTCATCAAGAGTGCCGCCCATGCCTATGGAGGATATGACTTTCATCTTAGGTCTGCTGTAAAGCTTCTTCATGCTTTCAACTGCCCCCGTAAGACCGAAATCAAGGGGGGTCGCACCTATGATATTTATGGCGATGCCGTCGAAATCTTCCTTGGGCATATCATGTACGAACTCACGGACAATAGCTTCAAGCGCCATACCTGCACCGCTGATATACGAACGTGTACCATTGGTTGCCAGACCGAAAGTCGGTATACCGGTCCGTCCCTGAATATCCCGCGCCACAGCTTCGTAGTCAAAGCCTGTCATCATGGGCATGGGTGAACCGCACAGCGCTATAAATGCGGGCTGACGGTCTTTAGCGGCTGAGACTATATCCTCGATAAGCTTTTCATCGTTGCCGAGGATAGCATCGGTCTCGGTAAGCGCGGAGATATAGATATCCGAGCGCATATCGTACCAGCGGGGTTCATCGTGGGTTGAATAAGTGGAATTGCAGCCCGATGCATCATGCACGACTATCATGCCGCCAAACTCATACAGCGCCGAACATACGCCCGAAGTATCCGCCGCATAGCATGGTATTATCTTACTGACATTTTTCATAGTAAACCTCTTTTTCATGATTATTGACACTGTATCGCCAATGCCAATAATTATGAATTATGAATTATAAACAGCTCGCACAGCCGATACCCTTGTGTGATATAAGAGTCCGCCTGTCCTTTGGTGCGTTTGCCGCTTCTTCTATCAGGCGTGCTATCTCAGCTATGCCTGTAAAGCCGTAATATCCGCCGTTCTGGACTATATTAACGAAATAGTCGGTGTTGAAGTAATGTGCGGCTTTCTGACCCACGGCTATGACTTTTTCATGGTCTTCCTCGGGAAAATGCAGCATATTCACATTCACCGCCGAGTATATCTCAATATCTGGAGCGAGAGTTTTCAGCGCATCGAATGCGGCGCCGTCCTCGCCCAGAACATCATTTATGATATACTTCACATTGAAGCCTTTCTCGCAAAGCAGTTTCGCCAGAGAGAAGGGCTGTGTTACCGCTGTGAAGTCGATAGCTACGGGAGTATCGCCCAAAGCTTTTTTTGCGGAGAAAAGTGCGTCCTCTGCCTGCTTTTCTTCACGCGAAAGGTCGGGGCATGGTACGCCGAGAGTTTCACATAGTTTTGCGATATTCGCACGTATCTCGGAATAATCAAAGCTGTTAGGCAGATACAAAGCCTTTGTGCCTAACCGCTCGGATAATTCGTTACAGCCCATCGCCGCCGTAGGCAGATAAGCGATATTCACCGCCGCCTTTGCCATATCAAGATATTCATCGTAGGTCTTGCATGAGGTTATATCCCTAAGAGTAAAGCCATTATCCCTTATTATGCGGACAAGCTCGCTGTTTTCATCGGTAGGACGGTCGTTGCCGATGATATTCACCGAGCGTTCATCAACGGTTAGAGGCTTCAGCCCATTGTAAAGCCTTATCCTCATTTTAGCATCGGGAGAGATGGTCTTGCGCATGGTAGGGGTCATATAGCAGTCCGAAAAATCTATATCGGGAAATTTTTCTGAAAGGTCCCGTATTATGATATCGAAATCTACCCCTGCAAAAAGGTGTATACAGCTGAGATACAAAAGCACAGCGCGGGGTCTGTAAGGCAGACCTTCGATTATTTCACACACGCCGTCAACCACATCGCTTTCCAGCGTACCGTCGAACATATCCTGCTCGGAAACGGATATCCAACTCATGCGGTCAATGGCATTCATTTCAGCCGCCGTGAGGATAACACCGCGGAGACAGCCCTGGGCACAGGCGAATATCTCATGTGCTTCGGGTATCAGCATACCTGTATGGACTATGTTCCATACACCCCTTGCAGGTGGATTGTATTCAAGTCCGCCTGTGAAGAAATCACCGCGGGGCGCATCACCCAGCCTTATCACGGGTGGACGGTCAAGCTCTGTTTTTCTGAGCATATCACTCACCTCCGCAAATAGCGTATACCGCATCGGCTATTGCTTTCAGCTGTTTTGAAGTTTCACATTCGGGGGCGGAAGCCACTATCGCTTTGCCCATTTCTTCTGCAAGTGGTATATCCTCACTGCGGTCGAGAGTACCTATGACAGATGTATTGAAATCAGCCGCAAGCTCCTCTGCCGCTTCGTCTTCATCGGGGACTCCCCTGCGGTTTAGTATTATGCCGCCAAGAGAAGCGTATCCTCTGCCCTTGAAATTCTCAACAGCCATGCAGATATTTGCCGCCGCATATCTGGACATTTTCTCGCCCGAACAAACAACGAATATCTTATCAGCATAGCCCTTGCGCATTGGCATGGAGAATCCTCCGCATACCACATCTCCGAGGACATCGTAGACTACAACATCGGGCTTGTATACCTCATAAGCACCCAGCTTTTCAAGGCTTTCCAGGGCATTGATTATACCTCTGCCCGCACAGCCCAGTCCCGGGACAGGTCCGCCGGCTTCAACGCAGTATACTCCGCTTGGGGTCTTGAATACCACATCATCAAGGGTGAACTTGCCGCCTGTTTTGCGGGTCATATCCAATACGGTAGGTATCCTGTCGCCGCCGTGGAGAAGCGATGTTGAATCCGCCTTGGGGTCACAGCCTATCTGCATGACGGTAAGACCTTTTGCAGCCAGTGCCGCCGAGATATTGCAGGCGATAGTGGATTTACCTATGCCGCCTTTTCCGTATACAGCAAATTTTATCATATATGGTCACCTCTTGATACAGCTACCTCATAGCCGATAGACTTCATTCTCATTTCAAGACATCCGCGGCACTGTGCGCTTTCGTCACCTGTGCATATCTTGTTATCGTAAAGCATATATTTCTTTCTCACCGCTGTTGGAGAAAGGTTGGGCATTATAACGTTAGCGCCTGCCTTTACGCCCTCTTCCCTGCCGTTGGGACGTATAGTACCCAGCGCCGTGGTTGCAGGCAGAAGTACATCAGGCAGAAGTATCCTGCACAGACTAAGCAGGAAAAGCGTCAGTTCATAACTGCCTTTGGGTTCGTCCCTGAAAGGCGTATCCTTATGGGGCAGGAATGGTCCTATGCCTATCATCTCGGGCTTGAAACTTTCAAAGAAAAGCATATCCTCAGCGATACACTCAGCTGTCTGATATGGCGAGCCTACCATTATCCCCGCACCTGTCTGGTATCCCAGTTCTTTCAGATATTTAAGACATTCCATGCGGTTATCCCATGACATTCCTGCGGGATGAAGTTTTTCGTAATGGGCTTTGTCGGCTGTTTCGTGGCGCAGAAGATATCTGTCAGCACCTGCTTCGCGTAAAGCCTTGTATTCGTCATAGGTCAGTTCACCGAGAGAAAGGGTAACAGCGCAGTCGGGGTGAGCCGCCTTTATCCTGCGGACGATATCACAGAGGGTATCGTTAGTATAGCTCTTATCCTCACCGCTCTGCAAAACAAAGGTACGGAAACCAAGTTCATAACCCTCGTCACAGCAGTCAAGTATCTCATCGGGGGTAAGCCGATACCGCTGAACGTTGGTATTGGAACGTCTTATTCCGCAGTAGTAGCAGTCGTTCTTACAGACGTTTGAAAATTCCACGATACCGCGAATGAATATCTTATTTCCGAAACGCGAGGTACTTATCTCCCGCGCGATACCCGCGGCGTAAGCCCTGTCATCGTCGGTATACCCCGATAAAAGGGTCACCCATTCTTCTTTTTCGAGATGCTTCTCTTTATTCAGCTTATCTATAAGAGCCTTGCTCATGATCTCACCCTGTCTTTAATTATTTTATCTCCCTGTCGTATGTCTACTCCTGTTCTTCTATGCCTATCAGCTTTCTTATCTCATCAAACTGCAGCTGCCTCTGTACTTTCAGGGCGCTGAGTTTTCTTAATTCAAGAGTTTCATCTCCTGCTTCATCGCTGATATCCGCATAACAATGGTAAAGGATATCATCACCGCTTTCTTCCTTAAGGATATAACATTTTTTTATATCTTTAATGCGGCACATGAAATTGTTCTGTCGGAACAGATAGCTTTTACCAATGAATATATCGCATCGCTCAACGCGGGTGCAGTGCATGAGATCATCATATACGCCTTCGATGCCATCGGCATTGATTATCTTCACTGCTCGCTGCAAAGAAGAATAGGGTCTGGAACTGTTTTTAAGACCAAGCTTTGAACCGACTTTGCTTGCGATCGCACCTAAGCCTTTTTTACAGTAGCGTTCTGTCAACTGAAGGAACTTATCCACCTCGGTATACTTATCAGCATCGGGTGAAGACTTATCGTATACAAATTTTTCACTCATATCACATCACCTCACATAATATCGGGGATCAACTCCAGACTTCTTTCAAGAATACCGTTCATATAAGCTATGGCGATACCGTAATTGGTAACAGGTACACCTGCTTCCTCAACAGTCATTATGCGGCTGCTCATCTCCCTTGCATTGAGCATACAGCCTCCGCAGTGTATAACAAGTGCGTAGTCGGTAAGGTCATCAGGAAATTCCCTGCCCGAGGAAAACTCCAGCCTGAAATCCTTGCCTGTGTATTTTTTCAGCAGCTTCGGCAGCTTCACCGTTCCGATATCCTCGCACTGGCGGTGGTGAGTACAGCCCTCGGAAATGAGTATCCTGTCGCCGTCTTTAAGGCTGTCTATCGCTTTTGCGCCGCGCACAGCAGGTGCAAGGAATCCCTTGTATCTCGCCATGAGTATGGAAAAAGATGTAAGCTTTATATCAGGCGGAGTATCGGCATTCGCGCGTGCAAACACCTGGCTGTCGGTTATGACCGCATCGGGCTTTGGGTTCAGCTTTTCCAGGAAACTCTTGAGCTCGGTCTCACGGCAGGTAAGTGCTGCCGCACCATGCTCCAGCAGGTCACGGATCACCTGCTGCTGAGGAAGTATCAATCTGCCCTTGGGTGCTGCCTTGTCTATGGGTATGCAAAGCACTGCAAGTCCGCCCTCACCGATAAGGTCGCCCACAAGCGGAACGTTCTGCTCTTTGTATGCCGAAAGCTGAGCTACTTTCTCGCGCAGCTCATGTATCATTGTATTATTAAGTGCGCTGACATAGATCTCTTTTTCATCTGCCGCAGGGATATCATCCAGAAGATCGGATTTATTCTTTGCTATGACATATGGTATGCGCCTGCTGTCAAACAGCTTTATCAGCTGCTTTTCGCTCTCATCAAGATCTCTTGTACAATCGGTCACCAGTACAGCGCAGTCTGTTCTGCCCAGCACCTCTGAGGTCTTTCTGACCCTGAGTTCACCAAGCTTACCCTCATCATCATAACCGGGGGTATCAATTATCATTACGGGTCCCATCGGCAGAAGCTCCATCGCCTTATATACAGGGTCGGTAGTCGTGCCCGGAGTATCCGATACTATCGCCAGCTCCTGATTTGTAAAAGCGTTTACCACGCTTGATTTGCCTGCATTCCTGCGTCCGAAAAAGCCTATGTGCACCCTCTCACCCGAAGGTGTATCGTTTAGTCCCATGTTCCAGTTCTCCTTTTCGCTCATAGTGTGAAAAGCATAAATAAAGCCCGTACCCCCCGAAACAGAGGACACGGGCTTACACGCCGATAAAGACCTGCGGATACACTTATCCCGTGAGCTCACGCAAAACATAAAGTATATATACCCCATATCCTGCCGCGCCCCGATATTTATCCGCGGTCGCTTGTGTCTTTCTGCTTCTGCCTCAAAATAATTTTCGGCATCAGGAGGAAACCTATGCTTATATTTTTTGTAAGGGGTCTTTCCCGTTTATCCCGGGTCAGACCGTTGAATATACCGTCTTGGCAGTAACACCGTTTAATCTGCCTATCTTGCCCGCAAGGGTATTTATCTTATCCTGCGGTGCATCAATGGCGATACTTATTATGTTAACGCCCTTGGCACGGTATGGCACTCCCATCCTGCCGAATATGAATTCACCGAACTCATGCAGTATGGAATTTATGCTTTCCACAGAGCTGACGTCTTCAATAATGATAGAAATAACCGCTACTCTTGTCTGCATAGCTATCTTCCTTTCTATCGGTGTCAGTCACCGTGAAAAATATTATGTTTTATAAAGGCACGCTACTGCGCCTTATACTATTAATATCAACAGTATCATTATAACACGGAGACGTACATTAGTCAAGGCTAACGCACACTATATAGGTATAGTTTGCGGCGGTATATGTCAATTAACGTTCTGATACACCTTTTCATTCATATTTTTGTAAGCGTATAAGAAAAAAGATTTGACAAATTACGCAGAAAGGAGTATAATAGTTAATGTTTTGAAAAAAATGTAAAAGAGGTAAGGAAAGTTGAATGAAGTAAGAGAAAAGAACCCTTTGGGGTACCAAAAAATACCGATGCTGCTGTGTAAATTCGCACTGCCCAGCGTTATAGCCATGCTGGTAAGCTCACTGTACAATGTGGTTGACCAGATATTCATAGGCAAGGGCGTGGGACCGCTTGGAAATGCCGCAACAGGCGTGGCTTTCCCGCTGACTACCATATGTATGGCTATAACCCTCGCTATCGGCATAGGTACAGCTTCAAGATATTCGCTGTATCTCGGCAAGCATGAAGAAGAGAAAGCCGCAAGTACAGTCGGATGTTCGTTATGCATGATGATAGGCTTCGGTATACTGCTGACAGTAGTAACGGAGCTGTTTCTCCACCCTATGCTTATGGCTTTCGGTGCAACCAAATATGTATACCCATACGCCTACGATTACACTAAGATAACCGCTCTGGGTATGCCTTTCATCGTTGTGATGAACTGTATGAGCAACCTCGCGCGTGCCGACGGCAGTCCACGCTATTCCATGATAACTATGATAATCGGTGCAGTGATAAATACCGTACTCGACCCTATATTCATATTCAAATTTGACTGGGGAGTATCGGGCGCTGCTTGGGCAACAGTCATAGGACAGGTGGTATCGGGCTTATTCGCCCTTACATACCTTAAAAAGCTGAAGCGCATAACTCTCCGCCGCGAACACATAAGGCTGAGTTTACGCGAGATGCTGACCACCCTGACAATGGGCATGAGCAACGGTCTTACACAGATAGCTCTCACACTTGTACAGATAGTTATGAACCGCTCACTGACAAAATACGGCGAACTTTCGCCCTATGGCTCGGATATTCCCCTTGCCGCCAGCACCATCGTAATGAAGGTCAATTCCATCGTACTGGCGATTATAATCGGTATATTGCAGGGTATGCAGCCTATCGTTGGCTTCAATTACAGCGCAAGGCAGTACGAACGCGTAAAGCGCGTGTACAAGCTTGCCATAAAGTGCGAACTTGTAATTACGATAATTGCTTTTGCAATATTCCAGGTTTTCCCGAAGCAGGTGCTTTCGCTCTTCGATTCGTCAGATAACCAGGAAACTGCTCTTTACTTCGATTTCGCAGTAAAGTTCATGAGGACTTTCCTGCTGCTGCTGCCGCTTACAGGTGTTCAGATGATATCCTCCAATTTCTTCGCAGCTATCGGCAAGCCAATAAAAGGTGCAGTTCTTTCACTCACAAGACAGGTGCTGTTCCTTATCCCCCTGGTGCTGATACTCTCCCACTTCTTCGGATTAAACGGCATAATGGCAGCCGCTCCCCTTTCCGATCTTATAGCTTTCATCGTTGTTATGGTATTCATAAAACGTGAAATAGATCAGATGGACACGGTTTCTAAAATTTTAGCTGAGTATAATATAAAATGTCCCATATAAAACCACAGCCCCGAAGCGACCTGACATCGCTTCGGGGCTGTGTATTTACATATACAACCCGCTACATATTTGTTTGATATCGAAAACTTTGATCCCAACCGCAATTCTTTCTTATTCAGATCCATACTCTCCTCTGTCAGCTCACAGCGTCCAATATTTTATATACCATACTTCACCCAAGTTCCTTTCTCAGTTTCTCCAGAGCTCTCTTTTCTATCCGCGATACATACGACCTGGATATCCCCAGCTTTTTAGCCGTCTCCCGCTGAGTAAGGGCAGGCTTGCCGAAAAGCCCATACCTCATAACGATTATCTCCCTCTCACGATCATCAAGGCACTTATCCAGATCAATATACATCTGTTCCGCACGAACAAGAAGTTCTATACGCTCCGCAACGTCCTCACTATCGGCAATCATATCCATAAGACTAAGGCTGCTGCCGTCTTTGTCGGAATGTGAAGGTTCTTCCATAGATACATCATTAGCCGTCTTTTTCAGCGAACGAAAATGCATAAGTATCTCGTTTGCTACACTCGCACTTCGGCTCTGAATGCAGCACATCAGTACCCCCGCTTTCTGCACCCATAAGATACAGGTGGATATTCTCGCCGTCCCACTCAACACGACGCACGAAGCAGCGTATAACATCACGCTTTTTCATAACATCTAATGTATCAATAGTTTTAGCGAATGACGACAGCATATCCGCAAGGCTGTGATACTGCTCGTCGGTGATGTCGCTGTTTTCCATAAGCCTGCGGTGCTCGGATATCTGCCTTTCAAGCTCGGAAGTCTTAGTGTGCAGATCGTTTATTTGCGAGATGATGTCCTCAGCAGCCATAGTTTCGCCTGCCAAAGTCAAAGCCTTAACAAGATTTGTGCGCTCGGCTTCATACTGCTTTTTCTTTTCAGTCAGCCTGTCGATTTCTGCCTGCGAATCAGCAAATGTCTCATTCAAACTCTTCTGTGAATTTCTTAGCAGCTTCATCAGCCCCGAATCGTCCTCGCCCAGGTGCTTTATCTCATCGCATATCTGACGGTCAAGCTCGTTGCCGTTAATTCGCTTATTATCACACTTGAGACCGTGACTTCTTTCTTTGAGCTCGCAAAGGTAATCATATACCTTCTCGTCCTGCTTGTTGAACCTTGATGAAAGCTTTGGGCGCATAAAGCTTCCACAGCACGCACAAAACAGCAGTCCCGACAGAAGTGCAGTATTGCTCTTGGGCTTTCGGTATGCCTTGTCCCTGTTCTTTTCAAGCAGATGCTGTACCTCTACCCAGCGCTTGCCCTCGATAATGCCCTCGTGCTTGCCAACAGCCACTATCCACTCGCTTGGAGCTTTCTGCTTCATTGACCTTCCCTTTTTCTGTATGGTCTTGTTGTACGCCATAATACCGTGAATGCCGTCAAAGTCATCGTGTGAGCCGTACAACTGCATATCTTTTTCGTTCAAATATACCCATGTATCCTCGTCAGCAATGGCATACACAGGGTTTTGCAGAATGGTCTTAATGGCAAACCTCGAAAGCGTGTTGCCCTTTTTCGACTTGAAATCATTATTGAGCAGATAGGTCTCCACCTTAGTAATAGAACGCAGTTCAACAAACTTAGTGAACACCAGCCTGACAAGCTCTGCCTCTTCGGGATTTTTCTCCAGCATTCTCGCCTTATGTATCTTGCCATCAACCGTAATACTGCCCACGGTTTCGGCACTCCTGTAACCCGTTGGCGGATTGCCGCCCAACCACCGTCCCGACTTGGCAAGCTCATGCATATTGTCGGTTATTCTCTCTGCAATAATATCACGCTCCAGCTGTGCAAAAACCGAGCTTATCATCATCATAGCCCTGCCCATAGGCGAGGTATCATCAATGTTATCGCTGACCGAACGAAAACAAACGCTGTGTTCTTTCAGCTCCTCATAGGTGTTCACAAAGTCCGATGTGTTGCGGCTTATCCTGTCAAGACGGTAGCAAATAACCAACTGAAACTCACCATTGCGGCAGCGCTCCATCATCTCCTGAAATTTCGGGCGCTTGGTGTTGCCACCCGAAAAGCCCTCATCCTCGAACTCCACAATGTCCTCATCAACTACATCATATTTGCTTTTCAACGCCCGCCTGCATATCTCAATCTGGTTTTCAATGCTCTCACCTTTGCCGGTGAATTTGGATTTGCGGCTGTAAATTGCGTATTTTCTGTTATCAGGCATATTACTGTTCCTTTCGTTATATTTGTAATAGTTATATACCATTATGGATATTATATCATCATTATTAGCAGGTGTCAAGTGCCAAATATAAAGACCTCTCTGAATGTCCAGAGAGGTCTTTGCGGTCAATCGTTTTTCTGCGATGCGATATTTTCTATCACCATATCAAGCAGTTCTTTCTTCTTTTCTTTTGAAACAGGCAGTGCATCAATGTGAGCCGTGATAATCTTAGCGTGGCACTGGGCAACGGTCGTTTGAAGCTGCCTGATACCCTCAGCCGAAGTGGGATAATGTACTACGATTTTCATGCTATCACCTTTTCTTATCGTTTTCAAGCTAAAGCCGATCATTGATATACAATCATTGGCTTTGCTCTAACATAATTATATAAGAAAATTGTACGTGATATTATCATGATTCCGCATAAATTCACAAATTCGCGAAAAGTACGGCAGGCTCGAAGGAACTGTCCTCCACAGTGACCGTGGCTACCAGTACACAAGCTACGCTTTTTGCCGGAAAATTGTAACAAATGGGCTCATTCAGAGCCTCAGCGGCACTGCTCATTGCTATGATAATGCCCGTATGGAGAGTTTCTTTGCCACGCTGAAAAAAGAA
>ODAI013017629.1_pt1 | contig 14140 bp, 11 predicted proteins | sample 1539321 | NCBI WGS metagenome assembly ODAI01 (sample SAMN02144231, study PRJEB22623) | gut metagenome | biome: sheep rumen | host: Ovis aries | place: New Zealand
TCGGCCATGGGCTGTATACCACGAATCTGGCCTCCCGCAAGGGACAGGCGCTGCTTCAGCAGCTCCGGGAGTGCGGCGCCGTGCTGGAGTTTCAGATCACCTCCAACGTGCGCCTCAATAACCTCAGCTCCCTCCGCCAGCATCCCCTCCGGCAGTATCTGGCCGCGGGCGTGGCCTGCGTTCAGGGCACGGATGGCGGCGCCCTCTACGGCACGGACTCCATTGACGAGCAGCTGGCCCTGGAAAAAATGCTGAACCTGACCCACGCAGAGCTGCTGGCCATGCGTTCCGCCGAGGAGCGGGTGCGCCAGGCAGGGCTGCGGGCCTTCGCGGAGAAGGAGGCGGCCCTCAGCGCCCGCCTGGCCGGGCAGTCCGTCGAGGCCTACTTCCGTTCCCGCATTCACGCAGAGACCAAGTCGGACGCCGTGCTGGTGGAGCTGCCCGACCGGCAGGACAGCCGTCTGGCCTTCCCGGGCCAGATCCGGGAGCTGCCCGTGGATCGGGTGCCCGTGATCCTCATCGGCGGCTCCTTCAACAATGACCGCCATCTGACCCGCCGCCGCGCGGAGATCTGCGCCCTGCTGGATAAAATCATGGCCCGGGGAGATCCGAACAAAATGTTCTTCGTCCTCGGGCACTCTCTGGCGGGATATGAGCGATATCTTTTCGAAGCCAATCAGGGCAGATATGAGATGTACGCCTTCGTCCCGTCCCGGGTCGATGCCCGGGAGGCGGAAAAGCTGCGCCAGGCCGGCCTGGGCATCCGGGTTTCGATCGAGCCCAGCCCCATGGGCGTCTACAAGAGCTTCTCCTATGAGATCTTCAAGCGGCGCCCCTCCGTGCTGATCGCCCTGGACGGCAACTCCTCCGCCGCCAACATGATTCAGGAGGCCCGGAACGGCAAGCAGAAATGCCATATCTTCGTGTACAGCCGGGCGCAGACGCTGCGGGAAAAGGCCCAGGGGCTGCAGGGCTACGCGGAGCTCTTCGACGGGCAGACCGATCTGGCGGACAGAATCTGCCGCTCCGTGGATCTCGCCTATCCGACCCGCTGGCTCATTCCCTGATCCCCCTTCCCCGGAAAGCCTACTCCGCCATGTGATGAATCACCGGCAGCTCCGGCAGCGCGCCGAAGCGGTAGAACGCCTTCGCGTTTTCGTGGAAGAAAAGCTGTTTCTCCTCCCCGCTCAGCAGCGGGGATTTTTCGATGAAGTCCCAGCTCATGCGGTAGGTGATGGCGGTCATCGTCCGGGGATAGTCCGATCCCCACATCAGCTTCTCCATGCCGCACAGATCCCTCGCCGTCAGGATCGCGCGAACCGCGGAGGGATAGGGGTAGTACTCTTCATTGAACAGCCAGGTAATACCGCCCGATTCAATGCGGACATTCGGCAGCCGGGCCAGGCGAATCTGCTCCTCCCAGCCGTCGCGCGTCACCATGCCGAAGTGGCCGATGGCGATGCGCAGGTTCGGATAGCTTTCCGCCAGCTCCCGCAGGGCCCCGGTCTGCCGGGCTCCGTCCGCCATGTCGATCCCGAGAAACAGCCCCCGCCGGTCGGCCTCCTCGAAAACCTCCGCGTGCCTGAGCAGGTCCTGCTCCTGCAGCCGGCTGCCGCAGATCTTGATGCCGTCCATGCCCTCCGTGTCCGGAACGCCGTTTTCCTCATACAGCGCGCAGACCCGGAAGCGCTCCGGCCAAGTCTGCCGCACGGTTCGCAGATACGCGTCCTGATTGCCGTCGATGTACTCCTGGGTGATCACGGCGCCGCCCACCCGTGAAAAATCCATGTGCGCCAGAAAGCGCTCCGCGCTGTTCACCCCGTCGGTCATGGCCGGCGGCAGCATCTGCCGCACCTCCCGTCCGAACTGGCTGCGTCCGCCCCCGAGGGCATAGACGGGCAGCCCGTCCCCCCGGCCCCTCTGCTCCAGCCACAGATGCGCATGCGCGTCAATCATCGCTGCCGCCTCCTTTTCTGTTTCACGCGGGATCCGAAAACCGCAGCAGCACCTTTTCCAGGCTTCCGTCGTTGTGTACCAGCGCATCAAAGGCGGCGGAGGCCTCCCGGAAGTCATACTCCGCGCTGATCATGTCCGTCACCGGCACGGTGCCGGAGGCGATCAGGCGGATCAGCGCCTCAAAGTCCGCCGTGTAGGCGTTGCGGCTGCCGTATACGTTCAGCTCCTTCTTCAGGAGGATGGAATGGAGGAAGGTGGTTTCCTTCTTGCCGTTGCCGATGAGAATCACCGTGCCGCCGTGGCAGGCCTGCTGAATGCACTCCAGGAACGTGACGGACTGTCCGCAGGCCTCGACGCACACGTCAAATCCGTTGCCCTCCGTGATGCGCTTCAGCTCCGCCTCCTCCTGCTCGTCCGCCAGCACGACATGATCCGCGCCGAAGTGCCTGGCCTTCTCCAGCCGGCCCTGCAGCAGGTCGCAGACCGTGACCTCCGCGCCCCTGGCTTTGGCCGCCAGCAGCGCAAACAGACCGATGGGCCCCGCGCCGACCACCAGCACCCGGTCGCCCGGCCGGATGTCGCCGCGGCTGATGGCGTGCCGGCTGATGGCAAAGGGCTCCACCAGCGCCAGCTGCCGCGCGTTCAGCCCGCCGCCGGGAATGATCCGCTCCACCGGCATCCGGATATACTCGCAGAAGGCGCCGTCCCGCTGCACGCCCATGGTCTGATTGTCCATGCAGGCGTTGACCCGTCCCTTCCGGCAGGCGTAGCAGGAGCCGCAGTTGAAATAGGGGTTGCAGGTCACCAGATCCCCCGGCTTCAGGTTCCTCCCGTTCTCCGGCACGGACACGATCTGCGCCGAAAACTCGTGGCCCGGAATGCGCGGATAGGTGGTAAAGGGCTGGTTCCCGGTGAAGCTGGCCACGTCCGCCCCGCAGATGCCGCAGTACAGCACCCGCAGCAGCGCCTCGCCCGCCGCGGGCTCGGGCATGGGCAGATCCCGGATTTCGATTTCGAAGGGTTGGGTAATGGAAATTGCTTTCATGGTCGGAACGCCTCCTCAGCCTTGCCTGTTGATTCTGTCCGGATCCCAGATTACCGCCGTCTTCATCGGCGCGCCCGCGCAGTAGATTTTGTTCTCATAGGCGCCCATGGGATCGGCGATGAATTCCTCCTTGTCAATCAGCTCCACGATCTGGTCGTAGGGGCTGCCGGCCAGCATGCGGATCGCCTGCTCCATATGATCCTGCCGGAAGTTGATGGAGCCGAAGATCAGGTGGTTTTCGAACCCGAAGGGCATCGAATCAAAGGTGATTTTCGGTCCCAGGGAGAAGCTGTTGTACAGCCCGTTGCAGCCAAGCACCCGGTGGGTGAAGGCAATCTGGTGCTCCACGGCGGAGCCGCTGACGCCGATGAAGGTCGTCGCCCGGCCGCCCAGCGCGCTGCAGATGTCCGCGGCCAGATCCTCCATCCGTTCATGCCGGCTGCGCACATACACCCCGCCCGCCTGCCGGAGCGCGAACTGCACCTTCGGGCTGTCCTCCGGGCTGCGGGCGACAAAGACGATGCGGGCGGAGGGATGCGCCTGGCGGATGACGTCTCCAATGAACATCCCCGTCGTGCCCAGGCCGAAGATCACCGTCCGGGCAAAAATCTCGTCCCGGGCCGCGGCCCGCGCCTCCTCCTCCCCGCAGCCCAGGCGCCGCGCCGTCTGGCGGAACCAGTGGGCGGAGCCCAGATCCTCCATGCGCTCCAGCTGGAAGAGCATGCAGGCGAAGGGATCCGGAAACACCATTTTTTTCGCGAAGCTCAGATCGATCCGGCCCTCCCGCACATGGCCCTCCGGAATGGACAGCAGCATGTCCGGATTCACATACATCCGGTCGCAGAAAAGCCCGTCCGCCTGATCGCAGCCGTACTCAAAGTAGCTCTCGTCCTCGGTGTACCGCGTGGGGTCGACGCTGTCCCCGCCCCGGATGAGCACGATGGCGAAGCGGTTCTGGGATGGCACCCAGACGACTCCCTCGTGGCCGTTGATCAGCCGGGTCTGCCCCGCGGGAAACTTGGGGCCCAGCTCGCCCCGCCGGCCCATCATCATCAGCTCATGATCCGTGCCGCAGAACCCGACGATCACCGGCTGCACCGGAATGCCTTCCTTCTTCGGCTCCCCGCGCAGGCGCTGCCTGGGCGGGTTGATCAGCTCCACCTCGCCGTAGGCCAGCGGCCGTTCCGGATCGTTTCGGAAATAGGTCCCGCAGATTTTTTCTCCCATGGTTTTCCTCCCTTTCCTCCCGGGTCAGCCTTCCTCCCCGGTCACCGGCAGCTCGAATCCGTTCCGGGTAAACAGCGGAATCCGCTCCAGCGGCGCCTCCGTCTCCACCCACTGCCCGCCGTCATACTCGGCTCCAGACCAGGCCTCGCGCCAGCGGCAGCCCGCGGGCAGATAAACCCGCTCCCTGCGCCGTCCAGCGTCGGTCACCGGCCGGACCAGCACCTCCGGCCCGAACATATACTGATCCTCCACCGCCCAGGCCTGCGCATCCTCCGGGAAGTCGTAGAACAGGGGCCGCATCACCGGCGTTCCCTTCTCATGGGCCTCCCGCATGATCTGCGTGATGTAGGGCCGCATCCTCTCCCGCAGGCGAATGTACCGGGTCAGGATGTCCAGCACCTCCTCCGTATAGCTCCAGGGCTCGTTGGGCGAGCCGGAGATGCAGGTGGCGCCGCCCGTAGTACCGACCTGGGGCATCAGCGGCCAGCGATAGCCGTGCATGCGCATCACCGGGCAGAAGCATCCGTATTCAAACCAGCGGATCAGCAGCTCATGGAACGCGGGGTCCTTCACATTCGCCCCGAAGAAGCCGCCGATGTCCGTCGTCCACCAGGGAATGCCCGCGATGCCCATGTTCAGCCCCGCGGCCACCTGGTTCTTCATGCTCTCAAAGGAGGACTTGATATCTCCGGACCAGACCAGCGCGCCGTACCGCTGGCTTCCGGCCCAGGCGCAGCGCAGCAGGTTGATAATGTCCTTCTGGCCCGCCTCCGCCATGCCCTCATAGAAGGTGCGCGCGTACATTGCCGGGAAAATGTTGCCGACCTGCACGTCCGGGCCCAGGTGATACCGGTAGTTGTCGAAAGTATAGTATGTGTATTCCGGCTCCGCCTCGTCCAGCCAGAAAACGCGGATGCCCTTGTCGTAATAGTTCTGCCGGGCCTTCTGCCAGACATAGTCCCGCGCCTCGGGATTGGTGGGGTCAAAGTGCAGGGTGTTGCCCTGGAAATCCATGGAAATCGGATATCCCTTCTCCACGCGGATCAGGAGCCCCCGGGCCTTCATTTCCTCGAAGTTCTCGCTGCGGTAGTCCACCGTGGGCCAGATCGAGACCATGAGCTCGATGCCCATCTCCTTCAGCTCCCTGATCATCGCATCCGGATCCGGCCAGTAGGTCGGGTCAAACTTCCACTCGCCCTGCATCGGCCAGTGGAAAAAGTCGCATACGATCACGGAAATCGGAATGCCGCGCCGCTTGAATTCCCGCGCCCCGCCCAGCAGCTCCTCCTGCGTCTGGTAGCGGAGCTTGCACTGCCAGTAGCCCATGGCGTAATCCGGCATCATGGGCACCCGGCCCGTCACGGTGGAATAGGCTTCCTCGATCTCCGCGGGGGTATTCCCGGCGGTGATCCAGTAATCCAGCTTCCGGGTCGATTCCGCCTCCCAGGTGGTGATGTTCTTTCCGAAGGTCACGCGGCCCACGGCCGGGTTGTTCCACAGGAAGCCGTAGCCGAGGCTCGACAGCAGGAAGGGCACGCTGGCCTGGGAATTGCGCTGCGCCAGCTCCAGATCCGCCCCCTTCAGATCCAGGTAGGGCTGCTGATACTGGCCCATGCCGTAGATCCGCTCGCTGGGGTTCGACACGAAGCGCATCGTCAGCCGGTAATCCCCGCCAATGATGGGCTTGAATTCGCGCGCCTCCACCTCCAGGGAGGAGCAGGTGTCCCCGAACATGTCCCTGCGGTTCCGTAGATATTCCCGGAGCAGCACCTCCCCCTTCTCATTGGTGAAGGTCACGCAGCCGATGAGGTTGATCTCCGCCCGGATCCGGCCGTTCACGATGCTGCCGCCGTCCTCCCGGACCTCGATCTCCGGCTCGCAGGTCTCCTCCGGAGGCAGCAGCGCCCAGTCCTGGGGATCCATTTCCGCCGTTTTCCACGCGCGCACCCGCAGCGAGTTGGCGCCCCACGGCTCGATCATCAGCCGCTCCGCCTCATAGCGGTAGCACAGCGCGTTGCCCCTGCGCTCAAAATATCCGTATACGATCCTGACCTCGTCCTGAGCCGCCATGGATCTCCGCCTCCTTTTCTTATTCCTTCACGGCGCCGGCCGTCAGTCCGCCGACGATATACTTCTGCATGAAAATAAACAGAATCACAACCGGGAGCACCAGAATCGTCCCGTAGGCCATGATGCAGTTCCACTTCGTGCCGTAGGCGCTCTGGAACTTGTAGATGTTGGCCGTCAGGGGCCGCATGTCCGCTCCCACGTTGAAGGTCATGGAGTAGACCAGATCATTCCATCCGTTCAGGAAGGAGATCACGATGATGGTGATGATGCCGGTCTTCACCGCGGGAATCATCACGTAGAAGAACGCCCGCACCGGGCCGCAGCCGTCCAGCCGCGCCGCTTCGTCCAGCGTCACCGGCACGGAGCGGAAGAAGGGCCGCAGGGTGATGACCGCGAATGGAATGGAGCTGGCCGCGATGGCGATGGGCGAGGAAATATGCGTGCCCAGCAGCTTCGCGGAGTTGAAGATCAGATACAGCGGCGTCAGCGTCAGGGAGGCTGGCAACATCTGGGAAACCAGGAACGTCAGCAGAAACAGCACACTGCCCCGCACCTTGTAGCGTCCCATGCCGTAGGCGGCGGGAACCCCCAGCAGCAGCGTAATGCCCATGGTCAGGAAGCCGTTGATGAAGCTGTTCCTGAGGGAGGTTATGAACACCGGGTCATCCAGGTTCTCCTGCCAGGGCGACACCGTAAACGTATGCGGATAATAGGTCAGCACCCGACCGAAGGCCTCCATGTCAGGCTTGAAGGAAAGCTGCCCCAGCCAGTAAATCGGGAACAGAAACAGAATCGCGATCAGCACGGCAATGGCCGCGCACAGGATCTTCTTTCTCCGGGACATCATGCCGTCCATACTCACTCCTCCTCCCTTCTGAGCAGGTGCAGGTAGAACATGCCCACCACGAACAGACAGGCGAAGAGCACCATGGCCACCGCCGCACCCCGGGAAAACTTGAACTGAGTGAAGGAGAACATGTAGGAATAGGTTCCCAGCACATCCGTGGAGTTGAGCGGGCCGCCCTTGGTCATGATATACATCAGGTCAAAGGCGCGGAAGGTGTAGATGAAGCCCAGCATCAGCACCGCGAGGATCGAGCTCTTCATCAGTGGCAGGGTGATGAAAACGAACCGCTTGCCCCAGCCCGCCCCGTCGATCATGGCGCTCTCGTAGACGTCGTCATGAATGCTGGTCAGCCCGGAAATCAGCAGCAGCATGTTGAACGGGATGCCGACCCAGCAGTTCATGATGATCACCGCCGGCAGCGAGTAGGTCGTGTTGGTCAGCCACTCCGGCCCGGTCATGCCGATGCGCTTGAGCAGGTCGTTAATCAGTCCGTCATTCATGAACATGTTTTTCCCCAGCAGCCCCGTCACGGCCATCGGCATCATATAGCTGATCAGAATCATGCCTCGGATGAGGCCGGACAGCGGAAAATGCTGCTTGAAAAACAGCGCGAAGGCAAAGCCGATCGTAAACTGAAAAACCAGGCATGCGATCGTGAACACGAAGGTGTTTTTCAGCACCAGGCGGAAGGTTTCGTTTCCGAAAAGCTCTGTGTAGTTCTGCAGGCCGATGAAGACGGACGCGCCGGATTTAAGATTTTTCACGTCCATATTTTTCAGGCTCAGAACAGCATTATAAACCATCGGATAGCCCATAACCAGCAAAATGTAAAAAAAAGCCGGAAGAATAAAGAAGTAGGCCTCCTTTCGCTTCTGAGCTGAAACGGAGATCTTCCTTTTCTGCATGCTTTCCAATCCTTTCCTTCAGAAAAGGGAGCGGTCAGCGCTGCTGACCGCTCCCGTCAGAGCCGTTTGTCAGTCTTCAGAAAAACCCGTTCCGACTCAGGGCAGCGGATTTTCCGCCACGATAGGCGCGATGGTTTCCATCGCCTTGGCCAGCGCCTCGGCGGGATCCGCGTTGTCGACGAACACGGACTGGCACGCGGTGTAAATCGCCTCGGAGATGGTGGGCCATTCCGCGTGCGGTCCGCGGGCCTGCGCGTAGTTCATTTCATCCACGAACACCTGGAAGCCCTTGGTCTCATAGGTGTATTCCGCCTCGGAATCGCCGCGGACCGGAATCTTGCCGGCGCCCACAGCCCATTCAGCTTCCTTTTCCTTGGAGCACATCCACTTCAGGAAATCCACGCACGCATCGGTATCCTTGCAGCCGGTGCAGATGCCGAAGTTCTCGCCGCCGATGGTGGACGTGGAGGTTCCCTCCTCGCCCGTGGGCAGCAGGCAGAAGTCATACTCGAACGCGCCGTTGATGTCTCCGGTCATGGCCAGATGCCAGGTGCCGCATTCCACCATCGCGGCCTTGCCCGCGCAGAAGGCGTACCAGGCGTCAGCCTGCGTCCAGTTCACGGCTTCCTTGCTCATGTAGTTGTTGTGAATGAAGTCGCCCAGCACGGTCAGGCCGTCCACCGCAGACTGCGCGGTCAGGTTGTCCACGTTGACGCCCTGTCCGCCGACGCTCGAGCGCAGCCAGGGCAGCAGCTGGAAGGTGCCTTCCTCCGTGCCGATGCAGCACATGGCCATGCCGTAGATGCCGTTTTCCGGATCGCTGGTCTTGGCGACCATTTCCTTCAGCTCCGTCAGATCCTTGGGCATATGATCATATCCGGCCGCCTTCAGCAGGTCCATGTTGCAGCCCAGCGCCAGGCAGTTGGTGTTCTGGGGCAGGCCGTAGAGCTTACCCTCCGCGTCCATACAGGAGCTCAGGGGGCCGGGATAGAACTGATCCAGCTCGCCCCAGGCATTCAGCTGATCCGTGATGTCCGCGAACACGCCCAGGGAGATGAAGGAAGCCATATCGGGAGAGTCCACCATGCCGATGTCCGGCAGCTCCCCGGAGATCGCGCCGATGGCGTACTGGTTCATCAGCTCCTGGCGGGAAACATAGGTCGCGGTGATGTGGATCTTGTCCTGCAGGGCATTGTAGTCATCCACCCACTTGTTGATCATGTCCTTGTCGTTGGAAGAATCGAAGTAGTGCCACAGCTCCACTTCGGTCGGTTCGGCGTGGGCCACCGCAAATACGGAGAAGCACACGGCCAGCATGAGAACGAGAGCAAGAATCTTTTTCATCATGGTTCCCTCCTTGTTCATTTGTGAGCAGCTTACTGCACGCTGCCCTTTTCTGCGCCTATTGTAGCATTTTCGTGTTCCTGCGGGCCACTGACAGAATTAAGATTCGGGAGACTCTTTTGTATAAAGATTTTAAGATCCGGGAGGCATTCTTAAGATGCCTCCCTCTACAGATCGTTCCGCTTCAGATATTCGGCCGGGCTTTCCCCGGTCACGGAGCGGAAAACCTGGGCGAAGTATTTGGCGTCTGAAAAACCTACCGCGTAGGGCACCTCCTGCCTCGGGCATTCGCCGGAAGCGTACAGCTCCTTCGCCTTTTCCACCCGCAGCCGCCGGAGGAACTCCGAAAACGTCATCCCGATGTTCCGGGAGAACAGATAGCTGAAATATTCCGGGGAAATGCCGAGCCTCTCCGCCAGATCCCGCTGGTTCAGCCGGCTGGCATAGGCCTTTTCCAGAATGTCCAGGGATTTGAGGATCGTGGGATGCGCCTCGGGATACTGGCTTCTGAGCCGCTTCCCCGGCGCCTGGGGCTTTCCGCCCTTCAGCCGCCGCTCCACATGCTCCAGCACCCGGAGCACATCCTCCTGGGTCACGGGCTTGATCAGATAGTCCGCGACCTCCAGGGCGATCCCCTGCCGCGCAAATTCAAAGTCCGCGTACCCGCTGGTGATCACAAACTCCGTCTGCACGTTGTAGGACCGCGCGCTCTCGATCAGGGTCATCCCGTCCATCATCGGCATCTTGATGTCCGTAAACACCACGTCCGGCTTCTTCTGCAGGATCAGCTCCAGCGCCGCCGCGCCGTTGGAGACCTGCCCCACCAGCTCATGCTCGCCGGGCAGCGCCGCAAGCAGCCGGCACAGTCCCTCCCGGGAGCGCTGTTCGTCCTCCACCACCAGCATCCGCATCACCCGTTCGCCTCGCTTTCCCCCTCGTTCCCGTCCTCACCCGGAATGGGCAGCAGGAACGTGAATCTCGTTCCCTTCCCCGGTTCGCTCTCCAGCCGGGCCTCAAAGGCCTTCCCGAAGAACATCCGGGCCCGCATCAGAACATTGCGGATTGCGATCCCGCGGTTCCCTGCCGTCAGATCCAGATTGACCTCCCCCCGCAGGCTGTCCAGCACATAGGCCCGTTCCACGTCGTCCATGCCCCGGCCGTTGTCCTCCAGGGTGATGCGGAACCTCCCCTGCTCCTCCCGGCCGCTCACCCGGATCCGCCCGCCCGTGTCCATGCTCTCAAAGCCGTGCACGATGGCGTTCTCGATAAACGGCTGCAGAAACAGCTTACAGCAGGGCCATTCGCCGTATTCCTCCGGAAAATCGATTTCGTATTCGAATTTGTCCATCAGCCGGTATTTCTGCAGATACAGATACTGAAGGGCCATGTCAAACTCGGATCCCAGCGTCACCTCCGTCTTCTGGGACAGGGTGTAGCGCAGGATGTTCGACAGCCGCTTGATCAGGCCGGCCGTCTCGGCGTCCCCGGACTCCAGCACGTTGTAGTTGATGGCGTTGAGGGTGTTGAAGATGAAATGCGCATTGATCTGGGATTCCAGCGCAGTGCGTTCCGCCTGAATCCTCCGCTCGCTCATTTCCACCTTTTCCTGGTATTCCTTCTGCACCATGGCATGCTGTTCCCGCAGCGCGTCCAGCATCCGGTTGTATTCCGCGGCCAGCAGCCAGATCTCATGCTCGCCGCGGATCTCGACCTTCTTCTGCTCGCCCCGTTCAATATCCTCCATGGCCTCCTTGACCGTGTCGATCGGCCGGAGGATGGACCGCAGCAGCACCGCCCACACCCCGAAGGCCAGCAGAATCACCAGCATATATACCCCGGCCGATTTCTGATACGTGCTCTGCACCCGCCGCAGAATGGCCTGCCGGTCGATGGCGATGTGCACCTTCCAGTTGAAATGCTGCAGCGGGCGGGTGACCGCCTCGGCCTTCGTCCGGGCCAGATACTCTGCCTCCGGGGTGCCGATGCAGGTCGGTTCCTCGTGGAAGATGATGATCCCCCGGTCATCCGTCAGATACCGGTAGGTATAATCCAGCGTCTCGTCGCTGATCAGGGCGCTGGTTCTGGCGATGTTTTCCATCTTGTAGGTCACGACGATGACCGCGTGCACCTTGGACAGCGAGGAATAGGTGCCCACCAGCGGAAACCCGATGTGGAAGATGTTCATCTGGGGCAGGGCGTTGCGCCAGGCCGGCTCCGTCATGACCTTGTAATAGCCCGCCTGATGGGACTTCAGATTCTGCATGACCCCTTCATACATCTCGTCCAGCACCGCCAGGTTGTCTCCCGTCCACAGCTCCGGCAGGCCGTTCGCGTTCCAGTACCGTCCGTATTCGTACAGCAGGCCGTCCCGCGTCACCACCGCCAGCGCGGCGATGTCCTCCGAATAATGCGTAATCCGGCTCAGCTCGTTCTTCAGCCGCCGCTGCACCGCGCTCGTCAGCTGATAGCCGTTTCTCCGCGCGCTGTCCACCGCGCTGTACAGCTCGTCGTTCACGGCGATTTCCCCGCCGATATGCAGCTGTCCGGAAAACAGATTGTTCAGGCTGTTGGACGCCGCGGAGAGCACCACCTCGTCCGATTTCTCCGTCTCGGAAATCAGATAGCCGTAGTACTGATCGCGCAGGTAGAAATAGAACACCATCAGCAGCACCGCAGAAATCAGCACCACCGAAGCCATGATCTCAATCCAGATATGGGATTTGTAGTACCGCAGCATTGCGCGCATCCTGCCGCCCACGGGCAACACCTCTTCCCTGCGCCTGTCTGTTTATTTGGTTCATCTGGTTGTCGTTTTCCTGATTATAATGCACTTTCCCTCAGAATGCAAACCGGTTCCACTTCCACCTCTCAGCCGCGAAAAGGCGGAACAGTGTCCAATTCTTCAGAGCTTCGTCTGCAGAAGCAGGGATCACGTTTCACATTTCGTCCCAGGCAAATGATCCACCAGCACGAAAAGAGCGGCTCCCCTCCGACGAACCGGAAAAGGAGCCGCTCTTCGATTTTGCTGTGATCAGATCACCAGCTGCACGCCAACGACCGAGAATTCCACCCCGTCATAGGAGATGGTTCCATTGAACCGGGTGGCCAGCAGGCTGCCTGCCACATAGTCAAAATAAATTTCCCTCCGCCGTGTGAATATCGAAGCACAGATCCACGCAGGTGGAGTGCAGCCATGTGGCCAGATCCTTCATCACCGTGGCCGAACCCGCGCCGTAAGCATTCACCATCTGCTCCTCATGCTCCGCCAGAAAAGTCTCGAAGTTCTCCTGCTGTTCCGCAGCAACGTCAGGATCTGTTTCCGCCCATTCGTCATACAGGGCCTGAATCGCTTCCTCATACTGCGGTATCAGCCGCTCCGTCAGAAGGAGCACTGCCTTCTCCGGCAGATCCAGACTGAGCAGCGCGTACAGGCGTCCCAGTTCAAAATGCCGCCAGCAGTACTCGGTTTCCGCCTCCGTCCAGGCGCACCCGTCCGGATAGATTTCCTTCAGCTCATCCTCACCGAGACCGTCGCCTTCCATCGCACCCGTGATATCCATCCAGAGATACATCACCTCGTCCGCCTCAGCGGCCGTCAGCTTTCCCGTCTGTTTCTTTTTCACCGATTTCTGATACGCCTTGACCGCGGCCTCCGTCATTTTCCCGAACTTGCCGTCCGCTTCGCCGTCCAGATATCCCAGCTCAATCAGCCATTCCTGCAGCTCCAGGACTCCTTCTCCCCTGCTGCCCCGCTTCATCACTGAAGCAGCCTGGGCAACGGAACACAATAGGGACAGGCAAAGGATACAAATCAGCAATCTGCGCATGGAACCGTCCTCCTCTTCTATGGTGCTTGTCCCGGTTTTGTCAAAAAGGATTCTGCAGTAGCAGGTGTTTTCTTTCAATTCCTGATTATAATGGAATATCCGCCAGAGCACAAGGGAAGCGATGACAGAAACGTCTGATTCTTTTTTTTTTCGACTCATGGGAACCGTTCCGGCGGTCGGAGCCCCGGGAAATGCCCCGTCCGCGATTCCTGCCCGGGCGGCGAAGCCAGGCATTGACAGCCCCCGCCCCGCCCGATACAATCCAGCCTGAAGGGCGGTGATCGTTTTGATGAAGCAGCATACCCTGCGAAGCCTCTGTGTCCGGTTTCTGGTTTCCTGCCTCGCATGAACGTCCCGAAGGAGGAGCTGCCGCAGTTCCGCTTCGCGGAAATCATCCGGCAGAGCGAGGACCGTTCCCTGCTGAATCACGGCTTTCTGGACGGCGGGTTCTACTTTGCCGCGGAATCCCTGCCGGAGCAGCGCTTCTTCTGCACCCTGAACAATGACCTGCCCGAGATGACCGACGAGCACCGGGCCTGCATCCGCGAGGGAAAGACGGCCTTCGTCGTCACCCGCATGCGCGAGCTGAAGGACAGCGAAAACTATCAGCTGGTCGATCAGGCCAGCATGCTGTTTGAAGGCAGAAGCTGGGATTATTATCTGTATCAGAGAATTGTCCGCTGAAAAGCGAAGGCCGGGCCCTCCTCCGGCTCATGCTCTCCCGGCGAGGAGAAGGACCGGAGGACAGCCCGGCAATCCCGGAGGTCAGGCGGCATCCGGGGCGGCTTCCGCCTGATCGGCATAGCGCTCCACGCGGAGCGTCACATTCTGCTGCAGATTGCGAAAGAAAAACTGATAATCGTATACATGATATGCGCCCTCCGGAAGGCCCGGCACGATGGCCGGATAATCCGCCGCA